>TARA_R110002033_G_C3897451_1_pt1 | contig 94238 bp, 50 predicted proteins | sample TARA_R110002033 | Tara Oceans TARA_R110002033 (sample SAMEA4397051) | marine metagenome | biome: Polar Biome; feature: [SRF] surface water layer (ENVO:00010504); material: water (ENVO:00002006), including particulate matter (ENVO:01000060) such as... | depth 5 m | reverse complement strand
TATAATCGATCCGGATTTTTCGGGTTTTAAGATGGCATGAGTATAGAAGTCTATTAAAATTATAATTCTTTTTATAAAAATAACTATTAAAACTCTCTTTTACAGATCGTTGAAAATAATATAGAAAATTTTATACAAATTGAAATTTTTGGTTAGTTACTCCACACCCACTTAATACAGTACAGCACAGGACAATTATTATTAGAAAAGAATATAATTAAAAGCAATCTAAGAATTTCTTATCGTTTTTTTAAAAACGTTACGAATATTGATAATTACCGGTTTTAGTAAAAATTGAAGATATGATTAAATTCTATATAAAATGAAATGGAAAAGCTCTTATACTCTATATTTCCAAACTGACTTGCGGAAACTTTATTAAAAAAAATAATACTTACAAGCTTTATTAGTACTGAGTATATTTATATTTACCTTAGAAAATGACGTAATATAGATTAATTCACACAATATCATTTTCTGAAAGAATTGTAACTTATGATAAAAATGTAAATTTAAAAATGGATATATATAAGTTTATACATATCGATGAAAATTCCAGAGTACCAAAATATCAACAAATAGTTGATTCTGTAATAGATAATATCTCCAACGGTAATTTTGAAATTGATCAAAAAATTCCATCTATTAACAAATTTAGCGAAGAATTTTATCTATCAAGAGATACAGTCGAAAAAGCTTACAGCATTCTAAAAGAGAGGAACATCGTAACATCAATTCGAGGTAAAGGATTTTATATTTCTAGGACTAAGCTAATATCGAAAGTAAATATTCTATTTCTAATCAATAAGCTCAGCAACTATAAACTTAAAACTTATAACCATTTTATAAATAATATTGGCGCAAACTCTCATACTGATCTCCATGTATATCATTGTGATGAAACGCTCTTTTTAAATCTTTTGCAAAAGAACAAGTCGGCTTATGATTACTACGTGATTATGCCTCACTTTAAAACGGAGGATTTAAAACATCAAAGTTTTACCGATAATGTTTTGATGGCTTTATATAAATTGCCTCAAGAAAAATTGGTGATTGTGGATAATAGTAAACCTATTTTTAACGGCGATACTATTGAAATTTATCAGGATTTTGAAAATGACATCTATTTTGCATTAAAAGAGGGATTACCCAAAATATTGAATTATGAAAAGATAATGTTAATATATCCTGAAAAATCAGTCTATCCATATCCAAGAAGAATTTTGCATGGTTTCAGAAAATTCTGTGTCGAGCACAAATTGGATTTTGAAATACTTGATGAGATATATGAAGACATGATATTGAAAAAAGGTGATTTATTCATTACTATTGAAGAGGCCGATTTAGTTAACCTTGTTCGACAAATAAGAGATGGTGAATATAAATTGGGAAAGGAAATTGGTATTATTTCATACAATGAAACACCATTAAAAGAGTTACTGGGTATCACCGTGATGTCAACAGATTTTAAAGTGATGGGTGAAACGGTAGCTCAAATGATTTTAAATAAAACCAAGGGAAAGGTTAAAGTACCGTTCAATTTTATAGTAAGAGATTCTTTGTAGTTTCTATTATTTTAATAAATAATTTTTTTTAAAGTTTCAAAATTAATTATACATAAAGATTAAGTCAAAGATATTTATTTTAAGAATTCAGCCATTGGAATGGTTTCTTGAAATTCTTTAATTCTAATATTTCTCCAAAATATTTCAGCAGTTTCCGCCTCAATCGCAATCGGTCCTTCACCAGGCTCTAAGTCTCTAGCCATATTGGCTAATTTCCCATTTAGTTTATGTAGCGCATAATCATGGCCCATTACTATAATTTCACATTCATTCCACTGATTATTTAAACCATGAAAATCTAAATCTTTAAATGCATAGTGCTGCCCTTTTCGAATTGGTTGCGGTTCTCCTCCATGCTCTGGTAAGTCAAAAGTTTTTCCATCTTTAGAATACCATTGCATTTTAACATTAGAAGCTACAAAATCTCCCGAATGATTCTTATTTTCTAAATGATTATACCTTACTTGATATTGAAGACCAACGGGAAATACTTTAAGCTCCAAAATATGATAAAATACACCCGCATCATATTGATATTTATCATAATTATTTACTAATTTCTCACCCCATTTATATTCAAACTTTAAATGATATTTGCTGTAGCTTTTTTTGGTAGCCATTACACCGTGAAATGCATTTCTTCTTTCTTCTCCATTTCCAGATCCTGCAGGCAGATTTTTGTAAAAATGCAAGATACCATCTTCATCAATTGTATATACTAATTTAGCCTCTTCGGGTGTACCGTTCCTTAGAAGTAAATTCCAGTCATCAAAATTTTTTCCATTAAAAAGTGGTGTAAAACCTATCTCTATTCCTTCTTGGTCGGCAGTGGTATTTATAGACTTGGGTTTACTGCCACACGCTAGACAAATAAATAATAATACACTGGTCAATATTTTCATGATTCTATATAATTAGCAGGTAGGTAATGAATTTAATACTTTTAATAAAACAAAGTGTCCTGTACTATACTGATTCTATTCAACTCATTTCCAACCTTATACTTTAATATTCTTGAAAAATGGCATTTGAAGAATTTGTTTTTAATCGATTTCCTTTATATACCAATTCTTTCCCTTCTCCTACATAGATACTTTGTAGTTCTTCTTTTTCATTTATTGTAATAACAGCAAAAGAACCTTTAAAGTAAATCCCCATTTCATTGCTATGAAAAATGCCATTCTTATTTTGTGTAATTATATATTGAATTAAGTTAACAGAATTAGTTTCACTTACAATTTTCAAGCCCTTATAAATGCCGTCTTGCTCTATTTTATCTACAGATCGTATAGTCGATCCTTCTTTTTCATTGTAAGGTTCATAAACTGAGACAAATGGATTTATCCAGGCTTCTCCTTTATTTCTAATTATTAAAGTGGGAGTCGGCAATTTGTTGTATGGTTTAGGGGCTTCGAACGTATGTGGAGCCATTACTTTAGTGTATTCTCTGTTTGGAAAACCAGGAATATGAACGCCCATGTATATTTTTTTATCAGACAATTTTTCGGTAGAGAATACAGCTTTGACTTTATTGGCATATATTAATGACGACTTTACATCTTCAAAGTAATGCCAGCCTGGGTGACGATACAATTTGTTTTGTTTCCACGGATTATTAGCATTAGCCAAAAACCGCTCTGGATCCCGATTAAGAACTAAATCATCATTTTTAAATACTAATTTTTCCCCAATATTATGATACAAATAATCATGATATTGATCTGGCAATTTAGATTTGGATCTAAAGACATCCACATAATAGCCGGATGTTTCAGAAGTCCTTATAAGTGCAAGCGTTCGTTCTTGTTCGGCTTCTGCAAGATCTCCTTTATCATCTACAAAACTAGTTTGCGTAAAGGAATGGTAAGGAGAAACAGCTTTTTCATTCGGCATTGGCTCCATAGAAATCAATTCTACTGTGTTTATTCCTAAATTAACCCATCCTCCTTCTGCTTGAGAATTTCCATTTACAATCACAGTATTATGCGCCGCATAAAGTCGTGAGTAATTCTCATGAATATCCTGTTGATATCGTCCGCGGCCATTGTCTACTCCTAACACCTCTCCTTCGCCATACAGTTCGATATTCATCCCTTCCGCATGACCATGTACCATATGTGCACCACCAACAAAACACATTAATCCATCTTCTGGTTTTTGTGTGGAGCTTTCATTTCGTTGCAAAAATATACCTGCATGAAACACGCGATCTGTTCTAGATAATTTGAAATCTTTTGGACTACCTTCAATTTCATTATCATACCAAAAAATTGATTCCATACTTTTTCGATTATACTTCCCTTCTTCCATCGCCTTATTTATTAATGGTCCAAACTTATCTGTTAGCTTTTCAACTTTGTCCATTTTACCTAAATGATAAGCATTTTCATAACTGCTATATGAAGGCCTTCCATGACGATGACCATCACCCCAACGAATAATTTCACCATTGGGATATGTTAAGTAATCTAGCTTAGGTAAACCATATAATACATTTTGATATTTTTCGCCCAAACTAAGCGAGGGATCGTACCTATTAATAATGAGCATTAACCTAGCTAACCTAGTCGCTACACCATTAAAATATTGAGATGTTTCTGGCCATATGTCGCCTTCATTTTTGTATATAGCAGACATAACATCCAATGCATCTTGATTTTCAGTATTTTCTGTTAAGAAATAAGATAGTAGCTTTTTACGTTCATTTGCATCATCCATAGCTAAAGCATTATATACCAAACTTGGCGCTTCTAAAACAGGATGATTAGAACCAGTATGACCATAATTTATAGTAATATCAGCATAGGTTCTAAACACATCTTGTGCCTCATCGACTGGAAAATCCACTCTCTCTTTTTTTATGATATCGAAAGGTTGACCGCCCTTCTTTATATATTGAGCTATAAAATCATAAACAAGAGGTACTTTCTCCCCAATGACCCTTACCTCCCGAAAACCATCGTCAGGAAAAAGCCACCCTCCTCTACCATGCCAATCTGAAACTTTCGATTTTTGAACAGACTTTACAAATGAATAAAGCACGCTAGTCGCCAAATCGGCGTATCTATCATCTTCTGAAATAAAATAGGCCATTCCACAATTTACAGCCAATTCCAACTGTTTTTCAAGATTTTTTGCAGGTAGATATTCTCTTTCGGTTGCATTATCTAAATTTTTGTGAACGCCATCTACAACATGTACCGTTAATTGAAAGGGAGGATATTCATCCTTTTTATTTTCTGACCAGTTAAACGGGAGCTGATATAAATACGTTTTAGGATCTTTTAAATATTCATTTAATTCTCCGTCAATTCCCTTCAATAAATCATCATAAATATCCTTAGCCCATTTATTATTCTCTATTTTTTGAATAATTTTTTCCCGTTCTTGGCTTTTTACTAATATAATTGGTCTCTCTAGATTTTGAGCTATTAGGTTTAGTCCAAATATTAAAGGCATCAATTGGATATATATTCTTAGTTTCATCAACTTGATTCTAATTTTTGTAATTATGAAATATGGTACACTTGATAAATTTTCATCCGAATAAAGACACAGGATTGCCAAATTTGAATTTGTTACAATTTTAAAATAATTTTGTTGTGGATAATGATTATCTATATATTCAGATGGTAAGGACTCTTAAAAAGACCTCTATTTACTTTTAGCTCTACAGATTGCCATCGTTCCGATTGATTTATATGCCAATATTGTAAAATTAAGTTTTTGATTATATCATTAAATTTTACAATAATAAAAAGTGGTTTAACTTTCTCAAAATTTATTATAAAAAGAAATAAAAACAATCCTGCTCTATACTGTACTATAATCTAAAGGATCATTTCAGAAAATCATTACCCCATTTTTCTCGTAATTCCAAAGCAAGCTGTTCTACTTTTTCTTTATACTCTGGTTTTTCAGCAAGATTATTTAATTCTAAAGGATCTGTTTTATGGTCAAATAACATTCGTGCATATGCAACGCCCTCATCATCCGTCCATTCGGTGTAAAATAAATCATCTTTTATTAGAGTAACAGCATCCTTGAATTTACTGACAGCCCAGTTCTTATCACTATCTTTTCCTTCAATTATTGGAACAAAACTTTTACCTTCAACCGTTTCAGGGACTTCAAGACCCACCAATTCTGCCAAACTTGGATATATATCTATATACTCTGTAATAGCATCAGTTGATTGACCATTCGTTTTGCCGGGTACTTTAATGATAAGAGGTGTTCTTAGGGCAGTCTCGAATGTGACGTGCTTGCACCATAATTTATGATCCCCTAAATTCCAACCGTGGTCTCCCCACAATATCACGATGGTATCATCTTCCAATTCTAATCGTTTTAATTCATCTAATACCAGGCCAATTTGTGCGTCGATGTAACTTACACATGCGTAGTAGCCGTGAATCAATTCTTTTGCCAAATCTTCTGGTAAGTCGCCTTTCTTTGGAATATTTTCATAGTTTCGCAATTCGCCATAACTATGAAAAGCTTGCTTTGGCGTTGTTTTAGGTTGAACATAACCTTCAGGTAGTTCTATCCCATCTCTTTCATATAAGTCCCAATACTTTTGAGGCGCCGTAAAGGGCAAGTGTGGTTTGGCCACACCCATAGTTAGAAAAAAAGGCTGATTAGATTCTTTTAGTTTTTTTAAATCCTTAATCACCTTTAAAGCTAATTTCCCATCTCTGTAAATCGAATCATGAACATCGGCACTTTCTACTGGCAAACCCCGATGAGTGTTACGTCTTATTTCTTGACTTTCCGGAAGGGCGTAATCCCAAATCGCTGGTGCCTTCCATATTTCATCCCAAGCTTCTGAATCATCATCATTATGATGGTAAATTTTTCCGTTGGAAATTGTTTTGTAACCATTCTGTTTCAATAACATAGGCAACGAAGTTGCTTCTGGGTAGTCGATATCCAATTTTGTTTGTGCATCAATAAAACGATTTCTAGTAGGCCTAGCACCAGACATTATGCTTGCCCTTGATGCTCCGCAAACTGGTATGTTGCAATAAGCTCTATTAAATATCAAACTTTCTCCTGCCAGCATATCTAAATTTGGTGATTGGATATGGTTTGCACCATAAAAATTTAGTTCTGGCCTTAAATCGTCAACAGCAATAAACAATATATTTGGTTGATTGGGTTTTGTTTCCGTTTTTAAACTAGGCGTTGAACTTCTACAAGAAGTTATGAGTACAATTGCAACAATTATTAAGTGTTTAAGCATCTGAATTTTAAATTTAATTATTTATTTATAAGTTGAAATACCATGAATTCAATTGGGGTTGCTTTGCCTTTCGTTATAGGATCATATTGAATAGCTAGTGACACCATTCCTTCGTCAATACTATCAGTATTCCAGTTTACTTTACCCTTTTCCAATTTGTTTGGAAGTTCTATTTTTTTCCAATCAGTATAGTCGGTATCACGAGTTGCATACAATATTTCGCTCTCATATAAGCGGAACATAAAATCATCATTAAAAACTATTTTGCAATTACCTTCCATTTGCGTAGGTTGAGCAGTCCATTTTCCGTCGACAGTTCGTTTATACAGAAAATTGGTATGCTTTGAAAAGTCATCATTATAATGTTTTACTGAGAGATAAAAATCTTGATTGTAAGGATTTATAGCAGATGAAATTCCAACATTCGATGGATTTGATACCATAGGAATTTCAACAGGTGGTGGCCCGATGTTATCAACGCCCATTTTTAATCCTGATGAAATACTTGCAACTAATTTGCCTTCTGAGTTATGCCAAGTAAAACCCTCATCAGTACTCTGCGCATAATACAAGCCATGGTTGCCTTTTACATCTAGGATATCCCTATCTGTTAAATCTTCTCGCCAAAGCCATGCTAAATGCAGTGTTCCGGTGGAATCTTGCTTCACACCTGCAGGATAAGGTCCACGTTTGCCTACGACGCCTTTATATTTGCCTTCGCGTGATGATATCATTCCTACAATAGACCATGAATGATCAGTACTATTATATCTCGCTAAATTCATTTCACCTTTAATCGCTCCACCCGAACGCCAATATAAAATAAGATTCCCAGATTTTTCAATGCTAGTAAAAGAAGGGTATGTTACTAGACCTACGTCATCTTTCAATCCTAAATTAGGCTGCAAAATAAATATGCTATTATCCCAAACAACCTTTTTTGGATGTAATGCCACTCCGATTGCAGAATGTGCATAATTTAAGACTGGACTATTATGATGGTCAAAAGATAAATGTATAACGCCGTCTCCTTTTGAAATTGCAATTGCTATCTTATTATGTCGGTCCTGCGATTTTACTTGATATCCCTTTAGAACTGACTTCTCCCAAGTAGCTTCTTGGGTCTGCTTTTTTCTAGCAATTATAATATCTCCATTGGCTTCATAGTAAGTCACATAAATATAACCTTTAAAAGATATAGTTTTTGCCTCCATGGCCCCACTAAATCTTGGTTCACCATTTCTAGCTCTATCTGAACCATCAGAACAGTAACCAGTTTGAGTCAATATGTCTCTGGATAACAGTTTTGCAGTTTCTAAATATCTATCCTCCTTTTGACAATAGGAGCTAAGACAAAATAAACCGCTTAAAAAAAAGAAAAATATTCTTTTAACATTCGTGATTAACTTAAATATATATGGATATAAATTCATCAACAGAAATTAAGGAATTTTTTTAATCCTACCTTTCTGCTCTACAAAATAAGGCTGAAAGGTATAGTTAGACTCGGAATCCCAATTTAAATTCTTCTGTGGCAGATATTCTTTTAGTTTCTTTATTTTATGTTTATATTGTGGGTTATTTGCCAAATTTTTCCACTCGTTTGGGTCCGAACTATGGTCATAGAGCTCTTCTTTACCATCCTCATACCGAATATATCTAAAGCCATCAGCCTTAACTGCATGATTGTTCATACCAAAAGTGGTTATTGCTCTTGCTTCTTTTAAGCCTTCATTGTTTTGCATTATTGCTACTAAGCTTTTCCCCTCATTTTCCTCATAAGCTGGTAATCCACTTAGCTCCAACAAAGTTGGATAGATGTCAAGCATTTCGACAGGGGCATCTATTTTCTTGCCTTTGGGCAAATCAAGTCCCGCAAACATTAAAGGTGCATTAGTAGCTGTTTCCCAAAGGGCATGTTTTGCAAAAGTTCCTTTTTCGCCAAGACGATAACCATGGTCTGACCATAAAACAATAATTGTGCTTTTGGTATGTATACTTTGCTCTAAAGCATCTAGAACCCGACCTAATTCATAATCTACGAAACTCATACAAGCCATATAAGCCTGTATAATCTTTTTCCATTCGCCACTTTCTTTTGCCCATTCTGTTGATGGCATCATTGGTAAATCGTTAATATGCATTCCTATTGGGGGAATATCATTTAGATCATCAGCTAAGTACGGAGGTGTTTCTATATTTTCTAAAGGATGCAAATCAAACCATTTTTTAGGCACATATAGCGGTACATGAACTCTTAAAAAGCCAAGTCCCATAAAAAATGGTTTGTCATAGGTTTTTTTCAAGCGCTCAATTACCCAATCAACTGATTGGTGGTCAGGCATGAGTGTGTCACTTTCAGGAAAGGCACCCCAATCGGTGCTGGTCCGACCATGAGTTCCCTTTATTCCATTTCCAAAGCCGTCCCATACAAAACGTTTCTCGGGTAATGGTCCAAAACCTTTAACACGTCCTCCAGATTCATCAAACATATTATCTGGGGCATGTTCATGAAATAACTTACCTATACCCATAATATGGTAACCTTTATTTTTAAAATACTCGGGTAAAAACGTTATGTCTTTTGTTATAGGATTATCAGCTCTACGTATCATATTATCAGAAATCATTCCATAAATTCCTGTTGTAGATGGCCGTAAACCAGTCATTAAAGAAGCCCTTGATGGGCCACACAAAGGCGCTTGACAGTGAGCGTTTGTAAATGTAACTCCCATGTCTGCTAACCTATCAAAGTTGGGTGTTTTAGCATTTGAAAAATTTTCAATAGGGCTAATCCAGTTATTTAAATCATCAACTGCGATAAATATAACGTTGGGCTTAGATATTTCTAGTGCTTCTACTCTCCTTTTATCCTTTTTACACGAAAAAACAAAAGTCAATAGCACTAATACTATTAATTGAGCGTTTCTCATAATTTCTTCTATTATTCTGATCTAAATCCTTTTATTTTTTCCTTAAGTTCCTCAACAATTTCAGGATTACTTTCAGCAATATTATTTTTTTCAAAAGGGTCTTCGTCAATATTAAATAACTGTACCACTTCATCTTTCTTCCTTACGGGGTCTGGCACAATAATTTTATAAGGCGGAAAAATGGCCATATTATAAAACATGCTATTTTCGAAGGTATCAAAATCATGTGCATATACTTCTCCAAAAACGCCTTTTCGTTCACTGAGTGCTTTTTTATCTAAAATACTAATTCCTAGTAAATTATCAGGTTTTTCAATTCCTAAGACATCAAGCACAGTAGGCACCATATCGATACTACTTGTAACGGTTTTAGTATCCATATTAGGTGCTATTTTACCTGCCCATTTATAAATAATTGGCGTACGAATTCCTAAATCATAAGGGGCTCGCTTAGAGGTTTCTAAATAACCACTTTTTTCAGGATCTTGTGCCCAACCATTATCGCATACATATACGAATAATGTGTTTTTTGTCAATCCTTTATCGTCAATTAAATCAAATAACTCTCCGCAAGTCTCATCAAACCACTCACACATGGCCCAGTATTTTGCAAGATGTTCTGAATCTGTTTTCGTTATGTATTTTTCATACAAACGTTGTGGCGGATTATGAGGTCTGTGAGGTAGAAATGGTGCGTACCATAAAAAGAAAGGTTTCTTTTCTTTTAAAGCCAGGTCTACATAATTATTAATGGTATCTAAACCTTTTCTCCCTATTTCTAGTCCGTAATCGCCATGTCTTCCACCTTTTTCAGAATCTCCATGAGTCATTCCATAATCAAATCCACCTATTTTATGATTACCATGCCACCATTTTCCAGTTTGAAATGACAGATAGCCTTTGTTTTTTAGCAGGTCTGGTAGTGTTGTTTGTTTTTCAAAAGCTGAAATGATGGGTTCGTAAGCTTCTGCTCTATTTTTTTGACTTGTTGCACGATCTCCGTTTAGACGTTCGTAAACTTTATCATTTCCTAAAATACCATGATCTTTTGGATAAAGTCCTGTAATAATTGTTGCCAGAGAAGGAGAACATAATGGAGTTGGAACATATCCTCTAGTAAATGTTAAACCTTCGGAAGCAAATTTATCTAGGCGCGGTGTGTCAATAATCTCATGCCCCATAAAACTATAGTCAGTCCAGGATTGGTCGTCTGACAGTATGAATATGATATTGGGTTGCTGTTTTTCAGTTACGTGCGTATCCAGTGCAAATTGGGCGGTATTTTCTTTAGTTTTATTTCCACAGGCAATTATTATTGAAATAATCAAAAACGAAATACTTGTATATTTTAATAGTTTCATATGAATTTCTAATAGTTATTTAAGTTTCAGTTCAAACTTTTAATTGCTGATACATTTATTTTCACTGGGCCTAATAATCCAGATGTTAACAGCGTGTCATCTTTACTCCAATGTTTATAAGATGGAAATGTAGTTCTTCGGGATTTGCGTTCTAAATTCTCCAACAGCCAGTCAGGTAAATTCTTCATTTTATTGCCATTTCTCTCATAATCTAATGGTAAGCTTTCATCACCAATTAACCTGTTTGGCCAAAGGTTTGTGATTTTAATTTCTATACTATTTTTACCTGATTTTACATAATCATCGATTTTAATTCTAAAAGGTTCTCTCCATAAAATCCCTGCATTTTTGCCGTTAATAAAAAGCTCGGCTATAACCGCGACACTTCCCAAATCCAACTCTAAACTCTTGTTAGCCTTAAGATAATCTTCAGGTAATTCAAACTCTTTTTTATAAGTAGCTGTTCCTGAAAAATGTTGAATATTTAAATTATCTGATTCTGACCATGATATTAAATTGTCAAATTTTACATTCTTGGGGGCTCCTAAATTAGGAGGAAAGGATATTTCCCAAGAGCCAGATAACTCTATTGGTTTTGGTACCGATTTTACCACAATGCTTTTCGCTTTACCTGAAGCAGTTTTAAAGCTTATTTTACCAGGATAGGGGGTTATCCATTTAATTTTTTCTTCATTATAAACAAGTTCAGCTATCGCCTTGTCTTTGGATAGCTTTAAAGTCCGTCCTTCCCGAACAAATAGTGTGTGTTCATTACCATCGGTGGAATACGTTATTTTTAATGCGGTTTTATTACCGTAAGCAATTTGATTTCCAATAAGCTGACTGTTTACCGGAATATTTAAATCTCCAGAAGAAACTAAATTTTTAATTTTATCGGTAATATTATAGGTCTCAAAGTTTTCCGGGATGCCTTTAGTTTCTTCTTTAAACTTACCAAAAACCGCTTTTAAAACCTGTAATTTTTGATTACCAGCATCTATACTAATATGCTCCCTTTCTTCCGCATAAATTTGATGCTTAGTTTGGCCTATTTTATATGCCATTCTAAATTCTTTCTTGTATCCCATGGCAGGGTCACAATCACAAAAACCACGTGACATTTGAAAATTTAATTTCCCATCGTTAATGGCTTCGGCTACTATTTCTGTAATATCGACAAGGCCTTCTTGTAAAAACGTACCATATTCGGCCTTAATAATCTTTAAATTAGAAAGTGGTTCTAACTTAGGTTTTTCTACTTGAATTTGGGCTTCTACAAGATAATTTTTAGATGATATTGGCTTATTAAAAATGACGAAAACAGCCTCTTCAATCCCTAATGGTATTGGAACAGTTGTGGTACCATCGTTATTTTCATTAAAAACAACCAGGTCTTTCATTTCTCCTGTTTCGGCGTTCCATAATTCGGGCTGTTTTCCTGAGACTCTAAAACGTGCTATAATGTCGCGACTTTCTTTTCTCGCATTGGCAATAAAGTATATATCAGTAGTTTCATTTTTTCTATGAATGAAATTTATATCGGTTTTATCTTCATTTTCCAATTTAAAATCAGCTGGTCCATTTCTTTCGCGTAAATAAGCTTCAATCGATATATCTATCACTTTACCCGAATCCCATAAAGCCTCTGCTATATTTTTAATTGTATGATCTGAATTTGCAAAATTTGTTAAACTAGGAGATTTTAGTGGTCTAGCTCCAATAACATTTCCACCAGCGTTTACCAATTCATTTATTTTTTCTAATGTTTCAGGTTTCATCCAATCTGATTGTGGCAACATTAATATGCTGTATTTTCCACCGACTGGCGTACAAATCAACCCGTCTTGCACAAATAAATCATGGAATTTATTGACGCCAATTAAGTCATAGTCAAAACCCATTTTTTTAATATTAGGCTTTAAAAATGCTGTATTTGGCGAAGATGCTCCTGTATATACTAAAACATCAGCTATATTTCTTCCTTGCTGTAATAAAAATTGGGAGCGTGCTATATAATCCATAAAGGCTCTGCCTTGTACCCACCACGTGTTTAATCGGTTAAAATCTGTACCGTGATAACTTAAGGCTAACCCTGGCGCCACATCCCAGGGTTGATGTACGTACGTGTGGAAAATAAAGCGAGTGATTCCTTCTGCCCAAGCTCTATCTCCAATAGATTTTAGTTGCGCCGGATGTTCATCCCAGCCACCTATGCCTGTGAATGACTCTGCGCCTACAATCGAACTACCGTTTAAGTGAGCTATAGAAGATACGAATTTCGCTGAATCAAAAAACGGATAACCACCACTCCAAAACTCACACATTACAATATCGCCAGTGGCACCTACTTGCATATTGTCAAATGGTCCCCAATAAGGTTCTACTGAAAATTTCAGGTTATTTTCATGACATAATTTGGCAAAATGCGCATAATAATTTTCGGCAATTAAATCGCCTAACGTTCTTCTAAAATCCCATAGAAAGCGCTCTGATATTTCGCCACTTTCTACGTAATAACCTGCTAAAGTTGGCAAATATGATAGTAAACAATAACCGCGATGTTTTTCAAATTCGGAATCAAAACCAATCGTCCAATTAGTAGTCTCAACTTCATAACTATCAATAATACAATTGTTTACAGTAGTGCCTATTAAATCTCCCAGTTTGTTTATAATCGGTTGTATACCATCTTGCCAATAAGCATCTAAAGCCTTTCTGCTCATTTTGTCAACTTCTAAACCTTTACCGCTTGGTGGAGCTGGACGATTTTGTGTACCTATTGGCGTATGACCTAATCTAAGAATAACCCAGTTACCATCTGGCACCTGCCATTCCAAAAATCCGTCTTCAGTAAGTCGGGATGTTAAATCAATAATAGAAGCTTTTGGAATTATAGCGTTTTTAGAAATTTCCTTATCATCAGGTAATAAGTGGTTTCGAATGCGTTCTGATAGCATTTTATAGTCTAAACCATCAATTCTTGCATCAGAACTTGGTTTAGGAAAAGCCAATACTGCAATGTCTCGATAATAATCAAATTTGGTTTCAGGCTTTGGTAATTGATCCTTAAATTGTTGATTTCCTTTAACCAAAACTTCACTTGAAACCACAGTTTGCATAGCATTCTCAGGTGTAACCCATGGCCCGCCACTAGAAGACCATCCCGCGCTATTATGAAAAGCCAATTCTAAACCTAGACGCTCAGCTTCTTCTGCCGAAAACTTAAATAATTCTAACCAATCCTCACTTAGATACTTTACAGGACCTTGGGGAAATCCTAAGTGCACATTAAACAATTGTGCCTCCTGAATGCCCACTTGTTTCATGGCTTCTAAATCTTTTGTAATTCCAGATTTAGATACATTTCCACTTATCCAATGCCACCAAGTCCTAGCCTTTGCATCGTTTGGCGGATTTTGAAATCCAGATTCCAAACTGGTAAAATTAATGGTGTTATCTTGACTAAATACCATGTTTGTGGTAATAGACAGAAAAATTAGAACGAGTATTATTTTAAAATTCACATGCTTTTATTTTGGTTACATCCTGAAATAGAGAAATTTTTTTTCACGGTATACAAATCTATAGTTCGTTTAAAAAACGAGAATTATATGATTACTAGTTTATGTGCATCTCATCAATATAAGCTCCGAATTATTCCGTCTCCAATCGAAAATAATATTTTTGTAAACTTACAGATTACCTTAATTTCCACAATCCTTCAACCTTACTCCCAACAACTACAAGTTTTTTTAGAACTCTCTAATATATATGCCAATTTTTTTATTCAATAGTGCTGTTGGGAATTGGAAATATTTAACATTGCTTAGACACTTACACACAAAAGATTATTTATAATTACACTATTGGTTTTGTTAAAAACAATCATAGATTTTCATTTTATCGAGTATTATTTAAGGTCGATTTTATTTGGTGCGCTATATTCTCCTGTTCTGTTGTTTTCGTCATACAAGCGCAATTTCCAAAAATAGTTTCTATCTGTTTTTAAATCAAATGCTTTATTAATACTGTGTATGTTGTCTGAACTTTCAATCTTATTGCTGTCCCAGATATCAGCAATGTTGTTATCAAGTTTTTCTTTAGAAGAAGAAACCAATATTTGATATGCAGATTGTTTTTGCGAATTAGGAGAAAGTACCCAACTAAAACTATTGTCTTTAAATTCAAGATCCTGTGGATTGAAAGCAAATGGGTCTTGGTATTTTTTAATGAGGTTATTGCATGAGGCCCTCAGTTTTTCTAAAATTTCATGATAATTTTCATTCTCGGCAAGATTATTAATTTCTTTGGGATCTTCATTCAAATTATATAATTCCTCAATGGTTTTATCATTGACATATCGAAAGTATTTCCAATCTTTGGTTCTTACACCTTCACTTGGCGCAATATTCTTAAAGTCCCATAAATGTTCTATTAGAATAGTATCTCTTTCTAATTTTATATTTTTTTCGTCGACAAATGGTTTTAAACTTTTACCGTGCCAACTTTTAGGAACTGTTACTCCTGCAAAATCTAAAATAGTTGAGGGAACATCAGTATTGAGAGCCATATCTTCAATTTCTTTATGATTTAGGTTACGTGGATCATAAATAATTAAGGGCACTCTAATAGAATTATCATACATCAACCATTTCCCTGCTATCTGTCTTTCTCCCATGAAGTAGCCATTATCTCCCATCAAAATTATAATTGTATTATCGGCTAAATCTTTACTCTTTAATAAATCCCTAATTTTTTTTATTTCATTATCAATGCCGGCAATCATTCGGTAATAGCCTTTGACACTATGTTGATATTTTCCTGGAGTATCATAACGCCAGAACCACCTTGACCTATTGAAACCATCTTTGACTATTTGCGGTAGTTTGTTATAGACTTCATCTGAGGAAATATCAGCTTCTGGTATTGTATTGTTTTCCAGTATATGATTATTCTCTTCTTGCCAAAAATACTGTTCAACCGTATTATCACTAGCATGTGGAGCACTAAAGCTAAGCTGAAGACAAAATGGCTTATCAGTTGGAGCGTCTTTTATAAACTCTAGTGCTTTTTCACCCGTATAGCGAGTTAAATGAACTGTGTCGTTACCGAGTGTTTTATAATAGTAACTCGATCTATCCTTTCTGTCATAGCGTAAATCGTAATCTTCATGCTGAAAATATAATGAATCCAAATTACCATATTTTACACCAAACTTTCCGTAAAACCCCGTGTAGTAACCAGATTGTTTGAGTAGCCTAGGAAATGCATTTACCATATATTCTTCCTTAATAGACCCCGTCGAAAAACTATAATTGTGAGTTCGTTCCTGTAAACCACTAATAATGCTTGCTCTACTCGCAGAACAAATAGGTGTGGTGGCTATGGCATTTTTAAAGTAGATTCCATTTTCTGCTAGTTTATCCATTTCTGGAGTGTGAGCAAGAGTATTTTTTGCATAACCAATGGCATCCCAACGCTGGTCATCAGTTAAAATAAATATTATATTCGGTGGTTTTTGCTCTTCCAAATGCGCGACCTCATTCTTTTTCTTATCACAACCTATGAATATTAGGAAAACTATGCATAGTAAAGCAAAACTCCTTAATTGTTTGGTATACATAATAAATGTTTTATACATATCTTGATAAAATTTTTTAGGTAATGAGTACATTTTATTATTTTAGAATAATGGTAAAGATGTCTAAATATTGTATAAAATTCATCTTATAGCTTTGCGATTTTTTTCAGCTCGGCAGGAAATTTGGTAATAGGCCTTATCCTAATGTCTTTCATATAACATTCCGCTGCCTCCGATTGAATTTGAATTTTCCCTGAATTCAGTATTTCACCATTTTTATTCTTGGCATCAGACAAAGCTAAAACTACTTCCCCATTTGTTACGTGTATGGCCTTATCTCCAAGTACGTATAAATCAACACGGTTCCAATGTCCATGTGGTAACTCTGCATCCTTCGAATTTTCACAATGTTTCTCTGCGAATATTTGAGAATTGGGATCCCATCTATTATTTTCATTCACCAATACCTTTGCAGAAGTTCCAGCAAGAACATATAGATCACCAAAATCTTCTTCTTGTATTTGATATTCTAATGAAGACATCCAAACGTCCCAGAAAGCACCATGTTCACCATGACAATGATATAACAACCCATTATCTCTCTTTCTATCTAATCTCGGTTCATATTTTTTTTCACCCCATTTTATTAATAAAGTCATATGATAATTAGAGTAGGTTTCTAAAGTTGTTAGCCCCGCGTATACTTCCCCTGAAATATTTAAAGTCAATTCTCCATTGTCACCTTGTTCTAATTGGAATATTTTAAGTGGATCCCCTAATCCTATTGGCTCTTTATTTTCTCCACTTGCATTCGAATTGTAGGTTTCAGGCAGATTCTCAACAGATTTTTCTGGAACACCAGTCCAAACCTCCCACTTCGATAAATCTTGATCCAACAATTTAACCCAAGCTTCGCTGTTTGCTTTATAATTATTAGATTCAGAGTTATTTTGGACCTTACAACTACTTAGCAATAAAGCGATTAAGATAGTTATAATCAAAATTAAGTTTTTAGTCATCAATGTTCATTTTTATGTTTACTTAATTATTGTGATTAATTTATATTCTCCTGTTATAGCCTTTAATTCGAATGAATTGGTGGTAATCTTAGATATTTTAATTTTTGAATTGTCTTTAAATTTTACACCATTTAAAACTAATTTATTTGAAGACTTGTATGGAATATTAATTAATGCCGTTGTATTCGGTGGAATTATAGCGTGTAAGTGAAACTCATCACCAATTATTTCCCAAGATGATGACACTAACCCATAAGGTGTTTGCAATGAGGCAGTTGCTGAGGTTAAAGGCTCTTTAGGAATAGGTGCAATCCTAATTGATTTATAACCGGCCTCTATCGGAGCTATCCCTCCGATGCGTTCATATATCCATTCACCAATAGCACCATAAGCATAATGGTTTAAGCTGTTCATTTTTTCAGGATTATACCCTTCAGCCTTACTGTAGCTATTCCACCTCTCCCAAATTGTTGTTGCTCCCTGGTTTATGGAATAAAACCATGATGGGTAAGTTTCATTGAAGAGTAATTGATACATCAAATCTATCTCTCCCATCTCATCTAGTACTTGTGATAATAATGGCGTACCTAAAAAACCAGTCCTTAGATGATTGTCAGCTTCACCTATTTTTTCTAATAAAAATTTTTGAGCATTAAATCTTTTATCTTCAGACAATAAATCAAATGCCAAGGCTAATAGATAAGCTGTCTGAGTTTCTGTATCTTTTTTTGCTTTACCATTTTCGTTAAAAAACTCATTTTCAAATGCTTTAGCAACAGCTTTATATAGAGTTTCATACTTAGCTTGTTCTAGAGTCTTACCCAATACCCCTGCTGTTTGAGCAGTTAATTTAGCCGAATGAGCGAAGAATGCCGTACCAATCAAGCTATGAGATGTGTCACCTTTTCTATCGCCATTTTGAGGGTGTGGTTGCAACCAATCTGCAAATGAGTACATATTAGAAATATAATTATCAGACATTTTTTCGTGGTAGCCAATCCAATTCTTCATGGTATTGTAGTTCTCAGCAAGAATAGTTGTGTCTCCAGTTCTAAAGTATAATTTCCATGGAATAATTGTGCAAACATCTCCCCATCCAGAACTAGCAATTTTATTACCGCGTGCATCAGGAACCGTATATGGAACGGCTCCGTCCTCATATTGTGCCTCTTTTACACTTTGCATCCAGCTTGCCCAAAATTTATATACATCAGCATTAAATATAGAGGTGGGCCCAAATACTTGGGCGTCGCCGGTCCAGCCTAAGCGTTCGTCGCGCTGCGGGCAATCGGTTGGAATATCAAGAAAATTACCCCGCAAACCCCAGACAATATTACTTTGCAATTGATTAAGTTTTTCATGCGACGAGCTAAAAGTACCATTTTTGTCAAAATCTGAATATTGTACAATACCAGTTATCCAGTCTTTACTTGGCTTTCTTGAATTATCGAAACCGCTAATCTCAACATACCGGAAGCCATGAAATGTAAATTTTGGCGTATAATTGATATCGCCATCTTGGGAAGCTATATAATAATCTGTAGAATGCGCTCCTCGATAATTTTCTGTGTAAAACGAACCATCTGGCGATAACATTTCAGCGAATCGTATCTTAAGAGTATCTCCTTTTTTCATTGGGATATTGACCAATGGAACACCCACCATATTCTGATTCAAATCGAAAATTACTGAGCCATCATCTTTTGTTTCGATTTCTTGAGGTATTATCTTGAATTTTTCCTTTACAGTATTATGACGCTTAGGCGATAGTTTAACGATGCTATCAATATCTGTGACTTCCACAGTGCTCCAATCTTCATCATCAAAATCTGGTTTCGACCAATTAGGCATTTCATAATTAGCGTTATAAATTTCACCATCATAAATTTCAGAAAATCGAAGCGGACCGTTTGTGGAGCCTTTCCAAGTTTTATCTGAAATAATTAATTCTTTCGAGCCGTCTTTCATTGTTATTTCTAACTGAGTTAATATTTTTGGTGAAACGGTGTTATCCCATGGTGTATTACCCCATAGTAATCTTCCAGAATACCATCCTGATGCCAACTCAACTCCAATGGCGTTTTGACCAGCTTTTAACATTTCCGTTACATCATAAGTTAATGTTTCAATTCTTTTATTATATGAAGTGAATCCAGGCGACATTACATCATTGCTAACGTCTATACCGTTTAATTTTGCATCAAAAACACCCTTAGCCGTAATATACAATCTGGCAGATGCCACAGGTTTTAATAATTGAAACTTCTTTCTTAAATATTGTGGAGTGTGTATGAGAATATTCTTTCTTCCTCTTATACTATCTTTAGCTGTATTAAGCCCCACCCATTTTCCTCTCCAATCAGCATTATTCAACAGACCCAATTCAAAATGGTTAATTTCACTCCACTCTGATGGCTCTCCATCCTGATTCCAAAATTTTACTTGCCAATAGACCTTTTGCCCAGAGTGTAAAGCTTTACCTTGGTACTCTACCCATACGGATTGATTGGACTTTTGTTTTCCAGAATCCCATAAATCTGGCTTTGTTCGCAATAAATCACGACTAGTGGCTACCAAAATTTGATATGCAGTTTGACTAACTACATCTTCAGAAACAGGCAGAAGCCATGAAAATGTTGGAGTGGAATCATAAAAACCCAAGGGATTAACAAAACCCTCAGATACGGTTAAAAATTTAGGGTTTTCCAACGTATTCCTTTCGGAAAAGGATATTACAGCCATTACAATTATTGAAATTGATAATAGAAGTATTTTTTTGGACGAGAAATTTTTAGTCACTATTTATCAAAATTGGATTCTAGATTGTATTCTCCAGGCTGTACAGATATTTTTGTTGAGTTATTTTCAGTATCCATTATAACAACATCTGAAGAATCTTCGATTGGATTACCATTTATTAAAACCTCACCCTGTGCTCTTTTTGGAATATGTACTTCGGCTGTTGTATTTGGGGGAATAACTATATCCAAATTAAAAGAAGTATCATTCATTTGCCATGAAGACGACACCATTCCGTATGGTGTGTTCACACTTGCTGAAGCAGAGGTTAAAGGCTCCCTAGGTTCAGGTGCAATTCTTATTGTTTTGTACCCAGCTTCTAGTGGTGCAATACCAGCTATACGTTCATACATCCATTCTCCAATAGCTCCATAAGCATAATGGTTAAGGCTATTCATACTATCTGGATTATAGCCGTCTACTTTACTATAGCTGTTCCAGCGTTCCCAAACGGTAGTTGCCCCTTGGTTTATTGAATAAAACCAAGAAGGATAGGTTTCATTAAATAATAATGTATACATGAGATCGATTTCGCCAGTATCATCTAAAACTTGAGATAATAACGGGGTTCCTAAAAATCCTGTTCTCAAGTGATTATCGGCTTCTTTTATTTTTTTTAGTAAATTATTTTTAGCATTTTCCTGTATGCCCTCAGATAAAAGATCGAATGCTAGTCCTAACAAATAGGATGTTTGTGTTTCTGGAACTCCTTTAACCTTACCAGTTTCATCAAAAAATTCATTTTCAAAAGCATTAGCAACCGATTTAAAGAGCGCTTCATATTTAGCTTTTTCTTCAGTTTTACCCAAAACTTCAGCCGCCTGTGCGGTTAGTTTTGTTGAATGTGCAAAGAACGCCGTACCTATTAAACTATGTGATGTATCACCTTTAGTTTCTCCATTTTCTGGATTTGGCTGCAACCAATCTGCAAAAGTGTTCATATTGGAGATATAGCTTTCCGAAGATGCTTCATGGTGGGCAACCCACTCTTTCATAGTTTCATAATTTTCTTCTAGTATGTTTATATCTCCTGTTCTGAAATAAATTTTCCAAGGAATAATTGTACAAACGTCTCCCCACCCAGAACTCACTTTATCATTATATAATACATCTGGAACAACAAACGGAATCCCCCCATTTTCATATTGAGACTCTCTAACGCTTTGTAGCCAACTTGCCCAAAATTTATAAACATCTGCATTAAATATAGAGGTTGGTCCGAATACCTGGGCATCCCCTGTCCAGCCCATTCGCTCATCGCGCTGTGGACAATCAGTCGGGATGTCGAAGAAATTACCTCTTAAACCCCAAACAATGTTACTTTGCAGTTGATTTAATTTTTCATGGGAAGTTTCGAAAGTTCCGTTCATTTCAAAATCAGAATATTGTACAATCCCAGTAACCCAATCTGATGAAGGGTTTCTCGACGGATCATAACCACTCAACTCAACATAACGAAATCCATGAAATGTGAATTTTGGATACCACTCTATAATGCCATCTTCTGAAGCCACGTAATAATCAGTTGATTTGGCACTTCTATAATTGTCCGTATAAAAGGTGCCGTCTGGCGCGAGCATTTCAGAAAATCTTATTTTTAGCGTATCATTTTTCTTCACCGGCACTTTCAATAATGGCACACCAACCATATTCTGCTGTAAATCGAATATTGCAGTAGAATCTTTTAGTATAACTTCCTTGGTTTGTAACTCCATTTTATTTTTCACCGTAGAGTGTCGTTTTGGCTCAAGACTTATCGTACTATCGACGGCAAACTCATTTACTACTTGCCAATTCCTATCATCAAATCCGTTCTTGGTCCAATTAGGTAATTCTAAATTGGCATCATATGTTTCGCCATCATAGATTTCCGCAAATTGAACGGGTCCTTTCGTAGTTCCTTTCCAGCTACTATCGGATAATATTTGCTGTTGCGAGCCATCGTTATAAATAACTTCCAACTGGCATAAAGCTTTAGGGTTTTCAGTATCGAGCCAATAGGTCTTCATCCAACCCAATCTACCTGAATGCCATCCCGAAGCTACTTCCAACCCAATAGTATTTTGTTCAGGCTGAATTAAATCTGATACATCATAGGTAATAGTTTCTATACGTTCTTTATAAGGCGTGTAACCTGGAGGCATAACATCATCGCTAACGTCTTTTCCATTAATTGCAACATCAAAAACTCCTTTTGCTGTTATGTAGAGCCTCGCAGATTCTATACCTTCCTTTATTTTAAATTCTTTTCTCAAATATTGAGGTCTGTGAATTACATTCTCTTGACTACCAATAACACCTTCCTCTTTAGTTGGTAAACCAATCCACTTAGCTTGCCAATCAATATTGTTCAATAAGCCTAACTCAAAATTATTTATATCGCTCCATCTTGATTCATCGTTATCCTGATCCCAATATTTTACCTGCCAGTACACCTTTTGTCGAGACAGTAGTGGCTTACCTCGATACTTAATCCACAAAGATTGGTCTGAATCCTCTCGACCACTATTCCATAAATCTGCTTCATTGGGTAAGAGGTCCGGATTACTCGCCACTACGATGTGATATGCTTTTTGAGCTTTAACTTCCTCTAAAACTGGGAGTTGCCACGAAAAAGTGGGGGTAGCATCATAAAACCCTAATGGATTATGAAAACCTTCTGAAATTGTTAAAGCGCTGAGAGTTTTAACAGAATTTTGACCTTCTGGCTTGTTATCCTTATCCTTTTTACAGGATAAATTAGATAGAAACAGTAAAATTACTAAATATGATATAGGCTTCATTCTCATAATTAAATTTATAATATTAGATTCTGGTTATATTAGTTACAGTATTGATTAGATCTTTCGTCATTTTACTATTTGAGTACACGCCCCATCTAAAATGATATAATGCCTCTTCGTTACCATTAGCACTTTCTTCTGAAATCCCATTAAACTTCAATTCATCGTTGAAATAAACTTCCATATCTGTGCCATTACTTCTAATTTTCATTTTGAAACTTTTACTGCCATTGGCCCAGTTTTCATTAGAAGATATACGAAAATTGCCATTAGATCGCGATCCCACATGGATATTTCCATTTGGTTTTACTTCTATTCGTAATTGCGGGCCACAGCAACCAGCAAATAGCTGTGCTATGGTATAAGTTTCATACAAAGTTCCACTTGGTTGCATGGTTGCTCCAAATTCATGCCATTCGTTGCTAGCCTTCCATTTTAAACCTTGACCAGCTTCTGTTCTTGCATGTTTTCTTTCTCCCATAAACTCATCGCCTGTAAATAATTGGAAGACTTGTTTATTAGTAGACTCATTATACCATTTAGCTACTTTGTTGAAATCCCTTCTTTCTACGTCACTATCAGTTACAGTAAACAAATTAAATGGAGAGGGAATTCCCTCATAAGGTATGATTGGTATAGTATTATTCTCCTCTTTCACATTCCCCTGAAATACCAGATCATCTTGACCTACATTACTACAGTTAATTAATATCCCAGAACAAAAAATAATTAAAATCCAAAGAGCAAAATTTTTCATACCAACAAAATCAATACAATGGCAATTTCATCTTTTTTTAAATTAAAACTGTCCTGACCTGTCATGTATTTGTATATTACCATTAATGCTAAGTATTAAAAGCCGTTTAACATTTTAATTAATGTTCATTTTAATATTGTTAAAAGTACTATCAAAGATAAATTTATTAATATACTGAATGGTGTTCAAGGTAGTTGTCTTAGATAATACTCTGGTTTTATACCCTTCAAAAGACTTGCATAATTGCGATTTATCATAAATTGGCACAGTATTGAGTGAATAGTGTTCCAAATCTTTTGCTAAACTTTCTAAAAATAAAAGGTTGCCTTTCGCAATTCTTTTAGTTGTTTCTGTTGGGGGTATTAAGTTTTAACTTGCTAGTCTCAAACGAATTAAGCTGAATCTCTGCCGAGATATAGCCCCTGTCCCCAATAAAGGTGCAATGACTTATCTATGTTTGAATAACTTGTAACGTGAGCTCCGTGATAGCTTGCAAACATCTAAGGGCATGCATTCTACTATGACGAAATCTTCAAATTCATTGAAATTTTCGGCTATTTCTAATCGAATATTATTAATGTAATGGGTCAATCTGCGCCTTCTACGATTATATACAGAACGTTCAATTTTCCACGAAATAAGTTCTGGAAGCACTCGAATAAGATTGTTCTGGCTGTCATTACCCATATATTCTGCCGTAATACTTAGGCTTATCGATTCCATAACACTCAACTCAGGTTGGCGCCTTTGATAATTTTACCAAATTTCTTTTGATATTTTTCTTTGTAATTGCAATATTCTTTCGTGATTTGAATTTAAGTTGCTCATTGTTAATTTTTTATCACTAATAAGTTACCGATTATCAGTAAAATAAACAACTTTTTCTTTAAATCATAATGCACAACCGGTAATAATATAATCATATTATCACTTTTGAGTAATTTTCATTTAGAGTTTCTAAGAAAATGGTGTTTATTGTTTTTTATAACCTGTAATCTCACTTAATTTATTAAAAAATGCTTTCTTTCGTTCAGAATTAACACCCCAGTCAACAGGAACACTTTGATACCCTTCTCTAATATCTGTTTCATCCTTTCTTCTAAAATCAAAATAACCCCAAGACACATAACCTTTAATTGAATTAATGAAACTATTTTCTTCTTTATCAAAGTCATAGTTATCATCTTCATTATTAACAATTGGCATAACTCGATCGCCTAATGCTAATTTTGTTTCTTTTATAAGTTTTGTTATTTCATCAGGATTTTTTGCGCCATTTCCATGTACTAAAAGAAAATCTGATGTTTCAATAACATTGGGTTTCGGAACAACACGACCACGGTAACTTACCCCTACTAAATACCTATAGCCATTCTTAGTTTTTTGTTTAACAAGGTTTATTAACTCATGAACACGGTCTTGTTTTAAAATCTCATGATGATATTTATCTGTTCTATTGCTTGTTTCATTAGCAATTTCAATTAAAACATTTTTATAACCTTTACTAAAAAGCCAATCAATTAAATTACTGGTAGCATTTTTAACTGCAGTTTCATCTTGTAAGTGTTGATCTTGCCTAAAATAGAAGATTCCAAGAATAACAACCATTTCAAGTCTATCTGCCTCTTTTAGAATAGCATCCAATCGTTCTGCATACGCATCCATAATCCTACCATCTTTATGAAAACCAGGATTTAAGTAGGGTTCTCCTCCATACCCCCAAGGACTCCCTCCTTGGATGTTGAGCGTAAAACAGTTAAGTCCGTAACTTTTCCAAGTTGGCATAGCGGCAATAAACTCCTTTGTATTACGGTTAGCATCCCACTGTTTGGTATCTGGATAAACAAAATCTGGATGTGGCTCTGGATTCAAATCATCAAAAACACCTTGTACCATTCTAGAATTCATAAGAAGTCCTTCAATTTTGTGTCCCTTCCAATACCTTCCTTCATAAGTTGGCCTTCCATTGATGTGAAATGCATTCTCCTCAATTGATACCACTGTTCTAGTTTGTTTACAAGAGCTAAAAGCTGCAATTGTAAGCACAAAAAATATTAATAACCTTATACTACTCATATTCATTTTATCTAGTTAATATTTTTTTCAAGTTTTAACTCCTCTAAGACAGCCAATCCGAAAAAAGCTGACGTATAACTACATGCTAAAGGAAACCAGTTACGATAAGTTACTCCAGATTGAGAAGTTTTACCAATTAATCCACCATGTCCTTCCATATCTGTATCCATATATTGATTATCCATACACCATAGTAGGGCTTTTCTGGCTGTTTCTAGATACTCCTGTTTATTGTTTATTTCATACAACCTATAGAATAACAAACTCCATAATGCAGTACCTTTTTCACTTATCCCAACGTCTGAAACAGGTTTATCAAAATTATAAGTCCAAAATCCACCTTCATTTTGATATTTCATTAAAACCTCTGCCATACGTTCTGCTAGTTTAAGATACTTAACATCCTTGGTCATTGTATAAGAAGAAATAAGTCCTTCCATTGCCCATCCCTGGCCACGGGTATGCTTTATAGAAGGAATTATTTTTTCAGGATTAAAATTATATTTTCTAGCCCATAATCCATCTTCTTGTTGAAATTTATTTAAAAGTCTGTTTATATATAATTCGCCCGTAGCCTTTATAACTTCATCTTTAGTTTCTAAATAAACTTCACAAATGCCTTCGGGTCCAAAACCAGCCTCACTTATGGTATAGTCTTTCCATTTTTTCTCTGAAACGATATAATCCATTGGAACAACCTCATAAGTGTCTAATAACTTTTGAGCTCTTTCAATCATTAATTTGGAATCTTCTAGTATTTGGTTATCACCAGTTTCTCTATATAAAGGCATCCAGCCCCAACCTACAAGAAATAAAGCATCAGCTATACTATAGTACTCTTCAAAACCAGCATGTTGCTCAAGTTTTTCACCAATTTCTTTCCATCTACTTGTAACAATGCCATATGCTGGATGATTAGGGTCTTTTGGTTGAAACTTACGACTTGTGGCTCCAATTTGATTTGCCACTTCCTTTAAATAATCTTTTGAAATAGTATTGGTAACTTCAGGAACATTATTTGCTGTATCTAGCAATAACTTAATAGATGGTCCTGAAGCCCAAATCCAGTGTGGACGTCGATACGTTTTAGCTTCATAGTCATAAAAAAGATTTAGACCCCCGTAAGTTGGAGAATTTGGGTTTCTATCCTGCATTCTAAGTGTAAATTCAACAGTTGCCTGTAAAGAGGCTATCAATCGTTCTTTACTAATACCTTGATGTTTGAAGTGTATCAATGGACTTTTGTTATCTAAAACATCATCATCAACAACTGAATAATTTGCTATTTGTTGCGGTACATTATCTTTAATCCCAAGAACCTCAACTATTCCAGTCCAATCTTCAGAAAGTAAATCAAACTGATGCTTAAAGGTGTTCTCTATAACGTGAAATTTATTAGATATATAAAATGCATTTAAAGCACCTTTAGGTTCTAATGTTAATGAATTTTCCCAAAAAAGTAAGTTTTTACTATCTAATAGAACCATCTTGTTAAGCGGTTCAATCTCTTTATAAAACATGCCATTGATAGAGTAATTACCAGAAATATCTTCATCAAAAACAGCAACTCCTTTAGATTGATTTTCTAATTCTACATCAACTACGGGGTACCATACTTCAGATATATTAGCCGGAAGTGCTCCATTGGGATGGTATTGTGACTTTTCTGAACGATAAGATATCTTAGTATTTCTATCACTATGCAGTCTTATTATAATAGAATCAAATTTTAAAACTCCAGATATATTCACTGTAAGTTTCCTTTTTGTTTTATTGATCAACAAATCTACAGGTGATTCTTTCTGTGAGCAACTTGAAACAAAAATCGCAATTGCTAATAGTATTACAGCTTTGATTCCCATATTAGCATATTGAAAAACTTTTTGCATAAACTAAAATATTAATCAATTATCTAACGTTTTTAACCAATTTAATTCTTCTTCAACTTCTTCTTGTACGATAGACCAATGGAAGAGATTGCTATCTACTCTATATCCTTTATGTGGTATAGGCACTGGTTTGTAAACAGGCTTAGTAACTGCAACCAATTTATCCCAATCGTTAGAAGCTTTTTCTAACCACAAAATAGATTCTTGAAGATATTTATTGTCTTTGAAATTTATAAATTCTTGATAGGAAATAGCAGATTTTAATTTATTCGAGAAATAAAGTCCGAGGTACGCCCAAGCCTGAATATCGGTTTTTTCATGAATCAAATCAACATTTTCTTTTGGATCAATAGGCTCAACCTCCTTTAAAGCTTGAGTACAAAAACTAAAAATGGAATCTGCTAATTGCACAGGTGTAATTTTATCTGGCATGTCTTTCTTTCCAGTATCTAGAAACTCAGGAATACCAATATATCTTGGATCCATTGGTTGTTTGTTTGCCAAAGTTTGTAAGGATAACAATTTAACCGCTCTTGGCCCATCATTAAAACCTATCATGCCTTCACTGTAAAGCGTAAAATCCCATTTAGCGTCCCAATAGGACGCTATTATCAAGGGTACCTTACTTACTTTTGATTGCGCCTCAAACAATATGCTTCCATTTTCCGGAAAACGGTTTTCAAAAGCTTGAGCAAAATAATTATCCGGTGTTTTAGGATTATACAATAAATGCCCCCATACCTTATAGAACATCCATTGTCTTTCAAAAGCATACTTATAGGATGCACCTTCCAAAGCTGTTATATAATCTTTAGCAGGAATATAGGTTTCTGAACCAATATAATACCCGTTAACATAAGGATGTACATTTTCAGCAATATGCTGTCTTATAAAATCAGGTTGTCCCCAACGAAGAATAAAAAAATCTTCATTACGGATCATCCATGCCAAATAATAATTCTCTGGCGGTGGGTTCCAATATGCATCAGTTAGTTTTCCACCATGAACCTTGACCAATTTGGGAGTTGCATGTCCATGAGAATGATTGAACTTTAATTCGGTAATTATCGGGCCATCAAAACATGTTAATGTGTCTAAAGTCTGTCTCGTCATTTTCTCAACCGTAACGGAAGTCGATCCACTTGGGTCTGTGCCTGCAGACAATGGTACCCTATGAATAAATTTAATTTTTCTTTGTGCCTGACGGGCGCCTTCAACTATGGTTTCCAACAACCATTCTTCTCTTTCTTCAGGTGTCATTTCACCCATGCCTTCACCTAAGGTAATACCTAAACCTGTTAAATCTGGGTACATATCAATTACAGAGCGCACACTTTCACGAGTATAGTCTTTTACTATTTGAGAAGTGTCCCCTTTGCCTGCATGTTTTCTTTCTCCCTGTGAAATTCCGGATACGTTATGATGTCTAGCAAAATTGGTTGGCACAAATATATTCCAATTAACTATATAAGTTTCAATGCCACGATTTTTAGCTATTTTAAAAAGAGTGTGCCAAAATTGCTGCCATTCTTTCATTTCTTGTTCAGAAAACGTATTGGCTTCCGGAAAATCTTCAAGCTTGACCATATAATTGAACGGATGCAAATTCCAAAGGGTCAATTTATTGAAACGATTTTCCGCCATCATATCCATAAATGTTTCCCAAAAAATCGTATCTCGGCAAGTTTCCAAATGCAGTGACGATGTTTTACCACCCCGATAGGCATCCCAGGGCAAATTAAATTTTAAGGCTCTGAATTCTATATGTGGCGATTGAAGTTTTTCCGTAATAGATTGTTTACCAGCCTCTATTTGATCCTTTACATCTAATAATCCATACATCAATCCAGTTGCATTACCACCAGTAATTATTGTTTTTTCATCAGTAGTTTTAATTGAAAATGCTTCAGGTTTTAAGGTTAATGAATCTATTGCAGTTTCAATTTCCAACGAAGCTCCTTTTACAGCAAAAGGGATATTTTTCTTTTCAGCAAAATCCTTTAGTTTATTAATACCGTGTATAGCTTGGGCTTCCTGAATGCTATTTTGAATGCTTATAGAGAAACTTTTCTTTTGTTCACAAGACATGAGCAAAATAATTATAAGCGTTGTAACTATATTCCTATTCAAAAATTTAATAACGCTTTTCATGATCTTTTTTAATTAACCTTTATTACTATTCTTCTATAATCGCGAAGGGATACGATGGGATTGTCATCTTCTAACTCCAAAATCACATGGATGGTTTTTCCTTTAGCAGTTTTAGGTATAGTAATTTCAACAGTTGGATTAGAAGATTCTTTTATAATATCATTTACCTCATTAAAGGAACCTGCTTCTTTATAAATCCACCAATTGAATTTTAAATTATGTTTATCGGGATCAAAAGATGCTGAGGCATCTAATATTACACTTTTTCCAGCCTCCACATCCAAATAATGAATTCTCTCATCCACATCACCATTAATTGCTATGACTGGATGATGGTTGGCATCCTTAAAGGATTTAATACACCAATCCATTCTCGCCTGAAAATCATTAAAATAATTTTGGCGCCAGCGCCAAACAGGAGTATAAATAGAATTATACTTTTCCTTAGTATACGGGTCTATCCATTCATCGGCAACTTCGGTAAAGAGGTAATAGTTGCCATAGGTGACTTCATCTTCATTAATATCCTTATGCCTTGATGCTACATTTTTTTATTTTTTCTTTAGAGAATCTACCACTCCAACCACCCCAACTTGGTTGACTTATATTTGACAGCCCTTGGTGTATTAAACCCAACCAGGGTATTGTCCCTCCACCCTCTATAAAAACTAACTTACCTGTTGGCGTTTCCCTTAACGGAAATAGCCCTCCTAATGCCCCATGATTTTTTATATGCTCCAATGCCCACTGATGCTGACCAGTAGCATTATATGAAAATGGTTTCCATGAATGAGGCCCTTTTTTATCATCATCTTTTGTGCTACCCCAAGACCAGGCAGGCCCACCATACGCATAGGTTTGATAATTACTACGCGTCCAGTGAATTTCAGGATAATTAGCACAAATCCAAGCACCAGCGTTATCCTGAGCGCCATTTTCAAATACTCTAAGTTTACTTACAACGGATATTAGATTCTCTTTAGTGTGCGAAGACTTATAATCATTTAATGCTTGTGCTAAGGTATTCGATCCTGCATTAACGACTATATAAATCAATCTAGGGTCTTCTTTTTCAAAACACTTTATTAATAGCTTAGAACCTTCAGTACTTTTACCCAGACCAACATCGCTCATCCCATAACCTTTTTGTCCTGCAGCTACAATAGACTTTAAATATTGTGGTTCAGGCCAACCTTTTGCGTGAATTTTTAAATTATCAATAACTTGACTATAGCCCCCAATAAGCTTTTCAAATAAATCTGGATAAAGTCTTTGACGCTCAGTTAAACGATGTTGACTGTGTAAATACTTTCCACTTACAGCTATAAGACCCTCTAGATCAAACTCATTAGAACACATAAGCATATGAACCATTTGTTGTTCTTCATCCGGTTCGTTACCCATGTCTGCCAAGATTATAAGTCTATGCTTTGAAGATTGCGCTATTAAGAGTTGACCAATACACAGAAATACAATAATAATCTTGTAGCTCTTCATTATTATAAATCCTGTTTAGCTAAATCAATATCATCTTCTACCCAATAGGTTATTTTATTCCAATCGACAATACCAACCCTATTGGTCCATAGGGGATTATTATTTTGATCTAAAGCTTTAGCAACATATTTTCTCCAGAAATCCAAGGCAGATTTAAGTTCTGCAACGGCCTTATTCTGATATTGCTTATCTTTTGTTTTACGGTATAAAGCCAAATTAGTAGAGCCTGCGATTTTATGAGCATAATATTTACCTAAAAATGATACACTTTCTATATCATTTAAGGTGTATTGCAGCTCATTATTTCCACCAGAATTAAGCATTTTTAAGTCTGAAATTGCATCATTTGAATATTGATGAAGTTTCTCTGAAACTTGCAATGGTGTTGTTAGGGTTGTAGTACTATCTGCAACAGTCATATTAACATAATCGGGAATCGATTGATTGCCAGATTTAGGGTGCACTCCCAAATTTATAAACCGATTTACATCATGAAAACCTGTTTCATTTTGGGCAAATCTAGGATGACTTATACAACCTTCAATGTACCACTGAAAATCTAAACTTCCCCAATGAAACCCAGTAGTAGTTGGATAAACCATTGAGGCATTCTGCCATGCGGAAAATAATCTATCAGCATCTACATCTGGAAAACGATTTGCAAGGATTGCTCTGAAACGTTCGTTAGGTAATTCTGGATTAAAACTTAAGCGACCCCATAACATCCATTGATACCAATGTTTTACAACCTCCAATTGATTTTTTTGATCTGGGTTTTTGGTAAGGAAATCACGACCCCAAATCCATTGATCTGAACCAAAATAAATACCGCGGGCTACGTCATATGGAATATTCTTTATAAATTCCCTTGTAAAATCTGGAGCGCCCCATCTAAAATAGAATGTATCATCATTGCGCAAACCCCAAATTGTTTTCATCCCTTTAATATCTTCAACAAAATTATCTTTTTCATGATAAGGTTGTTTGGTAGCACTGTATACATGTGCTTTCGCATATTTAAAGCAATACAGAAATTCTATATTGTCAGCATCAAGTACCTCTTTAAATTTTTCAGCTATCTCTTTGGCACCAGTTTGATGTTGCCTGTGAATAAATTTGAATTGGCGATTTGGCATTTCTTTAGCCGCATCTAAAATACCTTTGGCGTATGTTTCATAAGCCCAGTTTTCTCTACTTTTAGTATCTGTTCGCTCTCCCTTTATTCTCATATTTTCACCTGTGGTTAAGCCTATTCCTGCTAAATCTGGATAGGTAACAAACAATTGTTTTACACTTTTTCTAAAATAATCTTTAGTAATTTCATTATCCATTTCATCATTAATTCCATATTTACCATCAGTACCATAATCAAAAATATTCCAAGTAAAAAGATGAAAATCTATATTTCTGCTTTTACCATAGGCCATAACCTTCTTCCAAAATTCTATTTTTTCATTAATATTAATTTCCATAACCACTTCAGCATTATCTAAAATTTCTGGTGTATCCATGCCTACCCCATTAAGATTATAGATGTTTTCCCAATTGCCTGTAGAGCGTTGGACATTATCTATAGCTACATCTTCATAGCCTGGTACTTTTACTAAAGAAGGAAACGGGTGCAAACTCCAAAGTGAAATATAGTTATAACGGTAACGAGCCATGGTATCTATGTATTCTTGCCAGAATTCTAAATCCCACATATGTGGTATATTTTTTTGACCTGCATCTGAGGCATCAGAATAGCTTGGTGTCCGTACATCTAACGGAATATTGAATTTAGGCCCCCTCATTTCCATATACGGATTGCTGATATCAGACTTAACACCATCAAAACCATACAATTTTAGTTGTTCTGATAATTCGAACGTACCATACATTAAACCTGGCTCATCAAAACCTGTAACAGTAATTTTATCGGAGTCTTTCTTAATCAAATAACCTTCAGGTTTTAAATCAATTATCTTTTCAATTTTTAAAACTATTTTTGAATCATCGTTTTCTTCCTGAATAACATTAGTTTCCTCTTCGCTTAACGCAGTTTTTAAATCTTCCATGGCGAAAAGGACCTGAGCTGAATCTGATAATAGAGATATGGTAAATTTATTATTCTCTTTGGAACAAGATGTTATTACAATAAATACTGTTAAGCTAAAAATACATAACCGATGAGCAACTTTTACTTTCATAATTTTATCTATACCATTAATACTATTTTTAAATATATTCAAACTGATTATAATGAGTATCCTGCCCTATGCTGTGCACAAGGAAATTCTTTGAAGACTAAAGAAGTTCTTTAGTAAATTTACTTTGGTTGTAATTGAGAATAAGAACTCAATTTGATGGACCGAATAATGGCCACTTATTAAGGTAGTCGGGCTTTTTTATTAAAAATAGTGATGCTGGTATAGAATCTCCTAGTTGCATATCTCCCCATTTTAAAGTACTCGCACTTTCTTTCTTACCTACATTGATTAAATTTGCTCCCGAAAAATTATTTTTTGTTGCAGGACCACTTTTTATGGCATCAATTCCGCCTTCTAGCTCATTACCTATAATCGTCATATGTTCTACATACGGACTTTCACTTCCAACTTTACTTATTGCGTGGTTTCTAAACCATGTGGTATAACGTGTTCCCCAACTTTTTTTCGGGTTGTCATCATCATAAATCTCGCTACCATAATTTCCTTCCCATAGATTATTATGGCAACCTTTAGAGTTGTGCTGACCAAAATCCCCATAATGATTATATGGAGGTTCTGCCCTGTTATAGGCAATTACGCAATGATTTGTCCCCATTTGTGTGGCATAATGATGTCGTAGGTCTGAAGCCCTGTTGTTTATAACATAGCATTGGGTGGACTGAGATAGCTTTATACCATACTGATACCACCCTTCCTTATCGTGACCGAAGTTGCCATGAACATAATTATTTGATAAAATAACATCTCTTGACCAAGATAATTCTATGTGTGAGTGCAAGGCCTTGTTGCTAACAATATTTGAAAATTCCACGTTTTGAATTTCGCTAGCACTTATATTATGACTTTTTCCCTTCAAAGGCTTAGAAGTCATTTCGATGTAAAAGTTATGAAATCGTAGATTTTTAATCATATCCATTTTAGCAATGGATGCATGGGCTTTCAAAAATGGGATACCAAAATTCATGTCAATCGTGAGCGTATTTCCAATCTTTGAAATGATCTTAACAATCTGGGTTTCATCACCGGATACACCAGGAGAAGGTCTGGTAATTGCCCCTTTTTGTTTAATGACAATAAAGTCATTCACTTCAAGCCCTTCGGTGGAGTTTAAAATCAATTTAGAATCTCCCCGTTTTACATCTGATGCCAATCCATAATGACCAACACGTTTCCCCCTTATCGTGATATTCGCAGGTTTTTCTCCGCCAGCAAGCATGAATTTTGTTGTATTGCCTTTACCAACAATCTGAATATCGCCTTTCTCAATGTCCAATCTTGATGCAATTTGATAGGTTCCTTCCGGGAATTGCAGAATTCTCTTCCCACTTCCTTCGGAAATGATCTTCATTACATTGGGAGCTATATCCTCCTTTGTATTTGGCATTATTCCATTCTTAGAAACATCAATAATTTTCCAATCTCCTGAATCATCCCACCTAAAATCTTGCCAATTTGTGGCGGATAATCGATCGTCTGGAATATCTCCATGAGTTTGAGTATACCCGTGTGCATAAATGCAAGTAATAATTAGGGATGCACAGAGAGCATTTATATTCATAATTCAGTTATTTTATAAACAAGACATTTTGTATCAATAAGTTTTTAAATTTTTCTTTCAAATACGTGTATTCCCGAGCCAAGGTTTTCAAAAATAATATAGTTACCTTCTCTCTTTCCTTGCACCATTTTACCGTCGACTTTAATATCATTGTTTGTATTACTAAAAACAGGCACATAAACCGTCGTACTAGTATTTGCCGGCGTTTCTGTTTGAATATGATACTCTTCTTCGTATAATTCAATCTCCATATGCACGTTGCCACGAATCGTCATAAAGTCGATAGCCGCTTCCTTTAAATTAGAAGTTTGAGGTTTAATCCCAATTTTGGCAAAACCAGGTGCAAGGGCGTGAATGCCCATAATTGAGCCTACAATGAGATTTCCCCCTGCAGATCCCCACGGGTGACTCCTTGTTAAATTGGTTCTGTCCCAAGTTTCAGCAGCCGTGGTACTGTTCATAACGTAAATCATATTGTAGTAGGACCGGGTATCCTTGCTCAGCATCAAATCCATAGCTTTATCTCCTTCATCCATTTTGTAAAGGGCATCCCAGAAAAATTGTGCTCCATATACATTACAATTCATTGGTTTGGTCCTTAAATAGTCTGCTACGCTCTCCTGCTTTTCTTCTGAAACCAACCCGGTTGCAGTAGGAAAAAAGTTAGCGTGAATAGAGTAATGATCAGAATTACCACCATCCTTGTACAAGCCGTTTTCAGGATTCCAAAAGGTTTCATTGTACTCTTTGTACAACTTATCTGCTAAGGCATTATAATGATCCCTATCATCCATTTCACCCAATATCCCCGCAATTGTTGCCAGATCACGCAAGGCGCCATAACTCCAGGAGTGAACCACATTGTCCGGTGATGCATCATAGTCATAGTCATCTTTATAACCATTGGGATGATCTACCAGTGCATCTATTCCAATCCATTTACCGTAATATAAATAATTTCCGTCTTTATTTTCTCTTTGCTTTAAACTCTCGTAATGAGTTTCCATAAATTTAGTACTACCCGTAAACATGTAGTCTATAAACGCCTGATTGATGATCTGAACACCATATTCAGGATAAATACCATACATCATAGGTAAAAAATATTCCATTGAATATTTACCTACACCATAGTCCCTGGACATAGAGTAATGGGTACGCATATTGATTACCCCGTCACCTGGGAAGGGGGAGCGCTGTCGGGTAGGAGAATCCATATAAATGTCGATGTTGTTATATTCCATCGAAGCTTTACAAATTCTAAAAATGTCATTCAGTAAATCATTTGAAGATGTAAATTTTGTATCCTCAGGATCGAATGCTGCCCCAATGGCATAGTAATCGATATTATCTTCCGTTAATTCAGGACCCGTATAATCTTTGATAATGATATTCTTACGCCATACATAACCAAACTCTTCCAAGGTTTGAGCTCCTTTATCTGTGCGCCAAGTCAACGACTTGGCGTCCTTTTCTTCTTCGGGATAATACACGGTAAATATTTCACTGGTAGCTCCTTCTTCAAGCTTTAATTCAATCCATCCGCAGGTGTGCACATCAGTAATTATTTCATAATCAGTATCATTGAGCTTCTTTACTTCAATGGGCATTTTCTGAAATTTGATATTGCGTATTTGACCGGGGCGTACTTCATACATGGGCATTAACCTGGCTTCTTCCCATTTCGAATCATCAAAATTAGAAGCTTTCCAATTGCTAGGCCATTTTGTTCCATCTACCTCTTCATAGGGATTGAAATAGTACTGTCTAACATCTCCTTCCTCCCCAGCTGTGTTGCCGGTTGGGTTAAATATTTCTTGAGCTGGAAGGGCCTTCCAACTATCATCAGTTACAATGGTTTCCTCCGATCCATCCTTGTATAAAATCTGAACCTGACACATGAAATCTTTCTCCTTTCGGGTAGATTTGTTGATACTACCTAACACGTTTGGTAAACCTGCTTTAAGGTATTTTGTAATGTCAAATAAGGCATATTGGTTATCTTCCCTAAAGCGGTATGGGCCGATCCCTACTAATTCATCATTAACGTAGAACTTAAAGGTATACTGTTTACCACCCCGCATTACAGGACGTGGATATTGACCCTCTGTGTGTCGACCAGTGACAAAAGCATAAGCGCTAAGTATTTCCTTATTTTCAGGAACAACTGTCTTCCTTAAAAAGGTATAATCATCATTTGCTGAACACCAAATGGGTTTGGCTTTCCAATCCTTAGTGGCCAGCGCCTTAACAAACTGACCTGATCGCGACCATTCACTATCCTTATTATCCTTATCCCAGGTTTTTACCTTCCAAAAATAAGCCGTACCCGATTTGAACCCCGGCCCCTTGTATCTTATATTTATTGATTGATTGGATTTGACTTTTTTACTGTCGTAGAAATCTCCTTTATTTTGATCGATCAGCTTCTGAGAGGTGGCGATGATCAGCCTATAGGCTGTTTGATACTCATTATCATCTTTATCATTGACGATCCAACTAAATTCTGGTTGATCATCTGATATTAAGATAGGCTCAGCATCATTTCTATGATTCTCTATCATTAAACCGGTTGGAGCCAATTCCTTATAAGGTATAGAGCTAAAACCTGAAAGCATCACATAAAATACACTAAGTAACAATAATGGGAAGAAATTGTTTTTTAAGATTCTTGATTTTATCGCAACTTTCGAAAGTATTAATATTGTTTTCATCGGTTTTATTTTGCTTTTAATTAGACACTTATAAAGCTTTTTACAATTTAGTTTGAAATGTATAGGCCCCTGACAAAGCGTCTAGAATTATTTCTTTGTTGTTATTTTTTAATATTTTAATATTTGGATGTTCTAAAAAAGAACCATCTTTTAAAATAGTTGAGTCGTTTGAAGGAATTTCAATCCTTGCTGTAGTATTTGGTGGAATTACAACTTTCAATTCAAATTGTCCATTATTTATCTTCCATGAGGATACAATTTTTCCATAGGGTGACTCAATCTCTCCTCTCGCTGATGTCAATTGACTACCAATAAGTGGAGCTATCCTTATTTTTTTAAATCCAGCCTCCAAGGGAAAAATTCCTGCTATTCCTTCAAAAAAAAATTGACCCACAGCCCCATAAGCATAATGGTTTAATGAATTCATGCGAGCAGATTCAAATCCTGATTCTTTACTATAACTATTCCAACGCTCCCACATGGTAGTCGCTCCCTGATTGATGGAGTAAAACCACGACGGATAGGTTTCTTTAAACAATAAGTTATACATCAGATCCACATTTTCAGTTTCTACTAATACCGGTGCGAGTAATGGAGTACCTAAAAAACCTGTCCGTAAATGTCCGTCTGCCTCATTTATTAATTGCTTTAGATGAACAATAGCTTCAGAGCTAAGCTCATCAGATAGCAAATCGTAAGCCAACGCTAGCAAATAACCGGTTTGGGATTCCTTACCAATAATTAATTTACCCGATTTATCAAAGAATCTATCTTCAAAGGCTTTTGACACACTTTCGGATAAATCTTTATAGTAGTTCTGGTCTTCATCCTTGCCTAAAACCTTAGCTATTTTTGCAGTGAGATTGGCAGCATGACTAAAATAAGCAGTTGATATTAATGAGTGGGGGGTATCGCCTCTTCTGGAATCTTCTGCTGTGGAATAGGGTTGTAACCAATCTCCAACCGATTTCATCTCGCTTATAAAGTTTGTAGAACAACTTTTATGATATGCTACCCACCGCTTTATCATATCGTAATTCTCTTCTAAAATTTCTTTATTACCCGTGCTTTTATACACATTCCAGGGTATAATTACCGCTGCGTCAGACCATCCAGATTCTGAATATTCACCTATCACGTTGGGAATGACAACAGGTATGATATTGTTTTCATATTGCTCTTCCCGCATACTTTGCAACCATGCCATAAAAAAACCTTGCAAATCTGCATTTTGAACTGCCGCCTTAGTAAAAACTTGTGCATCTCCGGTAAAACCCAATCGTTCATTTCGCTGAGGACAATCGGTAGGAATTTCAAAAAAGTTGCTCTTAAGTCCCCATTTAATATTACTTTGAAGCTGATTCAACATAGTGGATGAGGAGCTAAACTTACCTATCATATCGAAATCAGAATGTTGAACCAACGCAGAGACCCAAGAAATATTTGGCTCTTCATCTTTGGCAAAACCGCTCAATTCCACAAATCTAAAACCGTGGTAGGTAAATTGAGGATGCCAATCTATCATCCCACTTTTATTGGCTATATAATAATCTGTAGAATGCGCGCTACGATAATTGTCTGTATGTAATGAACCGTCATTATTCAACATCTCTGCAAATTTTATGATTAAGGTGTCCCCCTTAACCATAGGCACTTTTACATGGGCTACGCCTGCTAAATTTTGTCCGATGTCGAATATGGCTGTATTGTTTTGAGATTGTATTACATCTATAGTTGGTTTTGTTTCAATTGTTCGTACCGTTTGGTGACGTTTTGGTCTTAAAATAGGTTGGCCTTCAATTTTCTCTGTTATAACTAATTGCCAAAGTTGGCTATCTTGATAATTTGGTCGATTCCAATTAGGCATTTTAAAATTTGAATCGTAAAATTCACCATCATAAATTCCAGAAGACCTAAGCGGTCCATTCTGAGTAGCTTTCCAAGTTTTATCGCTTGTAATTATTTCTTTAGTGCCATCTTTAAATTCAATTTCTAACTGGCAGAGCAATTTTGGTGGTTCCAAATTCGTCCACTGGCTACTTTTGTAACCAATTCTACCAGCATACCAGCCTTCTGCCAAGATGACACCGATGGCATTTTTGCCTGCAACTAAATCTTTAGTAACATCGTAGGTCAAAGTTTCAATTCGTTTGGAATAAGGAGTCCAGCCGGGGACCATTAGATCTTTCCCTATTTTTTGACCATTAATAAAAGGTTGAAATAAACCTTTTGCGGTAATATAAAGACGGGCTTTTTTGATGTTTTTAGTAAGATTGAAACTTTTCCGAAGATATTGTGGTATAAATAAAGGAGTGTTAGACCTTGTTTGGGCTTTGGGTGTTTTGTTGGTTATGCCAATCCAATCTCCATACCAATCCTGATTATTCAATAATCCCATTTCAAAATATGCTGTTTCACTCCATTTCGAAACTTGATTTTCTTGATCCCAAAACTGAACCTGCCAGTAAACTATGTCACGAGAAGAAAATGTTTTACCTTGATATGGAAGAAAGACACTTTGCTCTGACTGTATTTTACCAGATGCCCAAATATCCGGATGATCTGGTAGTAAGGACGGATCGCTAGCAACTACAATAGAATAAGCGGATTGTGCCAAAACATTTTTATTGATGGGTAATTTCCATGAGAATGTTGGTACAGAATCGTAAAAACCAAGAGGATCAACAAATTTTTCACTTATAGTTAAGGAATGAGGTGGTTCGATTTTTTCATTGAGTTCGTTGCGCGACCCAATAAAAATTCCTAAGTAAACGATAAACGTGATAATTATCCTTATTACAAACATCTCTTTAAATTTAAGTAGTCTAAGTCTTTCTACTTTAGAATATTTTCATCAATTTTAATGGTATAAATGGAACTTTTTCCCATCAGATATAGACCTATTAATCAAACATTATAAATCTATTTATATCAATCATTCTGCCTGATCTTCAATTGATATTCATACAATGAACTAAATGGAAGATCACTGTTAATCATCTCTATATAGGAATTTTTTTCATAATCTATCTCTACGGGATGATTAGCGTTGACACCAATTATTCTTGCAGAAACGCCGACCTTTCCAGTCGTTCCAACTAGAGTAATAGGCTTTTTAATATCATTCGGAACATTAGCAAAATTGATTTTTATGTTATATAGTGTACTAAATGCTCCATGACCAGGAGCCCATAATGCAGACCCTCCCAAAGAAAACAAGCGATACTTCAATGAATTGTTAATAGGACCATCAACGTACAATTTGATATCATCAAATAAGTTCTGTTCATTTATGGCGCTGTGCTGATCTAAAAGAGGGGATTTTTCAACTACACAATCTGTATAAACGCATTTTGTTGATCTGGTATTGAAACTAAGGGGGTGCCTCACTTCATTTTCAACCTTCAAGTTTTTTACAAGCACATTATGAACTTCTCCCATTGCTACAGAATAATGCGCTATTTTATCGCCAAACGTTTTAATATTCTCTATTGTGACGTTAGAAATGTCGTCGGTTAAAATACCACTATCTGCATTTTTCACAGTAACATTCTTAACCCATCCATTATAGAGACTCGTTAGATATATAGCATTGTAACCATCTTCCAAGTGGTGGGGAAAATCATTTGACATAGGAAATTCAAAAGCGAAATTTTCAATGCCCACCTCCTCGACATGCTCCCATTCGACTAATGAACAAAACCATTCAGGCTTTATATCGTGTAACAAAGGTGCTTTAACGGTTATGTTATTATTATCTATTTTAGTAATGATGACTATTTGAAAAATTAGTGGGTTCTCTGGATTATTCCAATGGTGCTCTCCAATTTCGACATCCTGATTGTCGTATACATGTTTTAACAAGGACCCATTCTCACCTTCTTTATTGTACCAAGTTAATTTATAAACCCCACCCTCACTTAATTGTGATGCATCTTTTACCTTTATTTCAAATTTACCTTGACTCCCTTCGGTAGCCTTAGCCAAGGTATTAATCGTTTGATTGTATTCAGGGAGATTATAAGATTTATATAATTTCCCTTCCTTTCCAACCCAAATAAAGGCCCCAGACCATGAATATTGAGAAAACTGTGCATCTAGACCATCCTTTGGATCTCTTTGCCGTTTATCAAATCGAGTTAAATATTCCTTTAGTTCAACATGCTGTGGAGGATCAGGTAAAAAACGTAAGGGTCTTTTAAAAAAGAGTTTTGTGCCATCTTGTCCTGATCCCATCCCTCTTACAATGGTTTTACTTCTATTGATGTATATTATCTCATTAATATTGAATTCACCTGATGGAAATTCAATCACTACATAACCTTGCATATCATTTGCCTTTTCCAAAGCTTTGATGAGGGCCTTACTATCATCAAGACCATCATCAGCAATTGCACCAAAATCTTCAACATGAAGTAGTTGATCACCCTTACTTGGTATCGCTTTTTCTCCGTAATGATAGCCTGCATAAGAAAAATCAGGTAGATAATGCTTTTTCATCACTTTCTCGTTAGACAAAATATCTGGCATGGATTGTTGGGCATGCGACCTACAGGCTATGATACAGAAAATAGCAAATAAGATAGAAAGTGGGCTATTTCGATATTGCTCTAATTTGAATAAAATTGCTTTTGACATAAAATATTAATTTAAGTTGTTATTTTAAAATTTAGATGATTTTGAATTCGGTGATTTTGATCATTGCATTTGTTTCAACTTCCTCAATAAGTACTTTAATTTTTCGGGTTTTTATACGCTTCTGTAAATTCCATACACCTTCGGCTAGACCTTTAGAAATGAGTTTATCTCTTATCCATCCGCCTTCAGACCAATATTGAAAGGAAATTTTTAAGATGGCATTATTGTCATCTTTCAATCTAAAACTTGATAGCTCTTTCTCTTGCCCGAAATCCAGCATGATAAAATTTCCTATAGGTTCTCCTTTGGGTGACCAAAAATCATCTGGATCATTATTTACTAGGTTAATGGCTTCGAAACCCGTTTCTTCTGATGAGGCACTCGCATAAACCGTATAAAGTCGCAATTGTAGTTGGGCTTGAAATAAGGATTTTGGATATGCCTCGACTCCATGTATTTCATCAAGTCCCTCATTTTCAAAGGTAATTTTATCATCGAGAGATGTAAACCCAATGAACTTAGGTTTTAAATAGGTGTGAAGTTGGTGCTTGTTCAAGTCCCAGAAATCAAATTGAATTTTATCAAAATTTGAGTCGTGTTTAAAATTCCACAGCACAAGATCTGGACCAGAATTTGGATAGGCAAGTTTAGAGCCTCCATTTTGATGAAAAGTGCCACCATGAACGTTGTCCATCAAATTACCATATGGATAATCTCCATGACAATCAATGGACTGATTTTTTTGCATTTTAATGTTTTGATAAACACAACCGGTAGAACCGCTCTGAAGCGCCGGGCCGTGGCGTTGTCCTCCATTAGCATAGACTTTGGCTGGAACCAAATCAACTGCATTCTTTATTAATATTCCAGTGGACGATAATGCCATGAATGAGCCATGGCCTCTTTTGCCCGAAATTTCAACACTGTCGATGGTCATTGTAACACTCTTTCTTATCTGTATACAGTCGTTCCAATCGCTAAATTTCACATTTCGCACCCAACCATTTTTTATATTTGTAAAGAATAGGGCACGCCAGGCGTAGTCAACTACATCATTGGCATGATGAACGAATTCTTCTGGATAATTTAACCATTCGCTGGTAAACAAGAAATCTTCAACACCTATCTCTTCAATAGACCTGAACGCATTTAAAGTTGTGCTTTGATTTGGTTGTCCGATATTATAATTTACAGGGTTCTTGAATGTGATTTGATTCCCATCAACCTTGGTCACAAGATGAATTTCTTCAATTTCAATACCTCTTCTATCTATTTTATCCCATTGAGTATTCCATACTACCTTCGAAAAGTTCTTATCTTGCTCAGGCAATTGTTTATGAATTAAGGTTACCCACATTCCTGACTTAATGTCTCTTGAATTTTTGACATTTATTGTTTTATCCCCTCTTTTAATCTTTTTACTAATTTTGGCAATCAACAAGGGACGTTCATCCTCAATTTCTTTTAATGGCCCAAATGAAAGTCTCCAAGGAGTATGCCATTTCATGGAGGTATCGCCAAAGTTCACAGCGTGTATAATAGAACCGTTACTCCCACTACCTGCCCCTTTTAAAACTATATGGCTTTTATTAACTTGTATTGGAGTATTCTTGAAATCCTCACCTCCTACCAAATATTTACCTGCTGGGAAATAAATTACAGTTGGCTTATTGAATGCCTCACCAGCATCAATTGCCGATTGAATCGCACTATCATCAAAATTATTATCATTGGGGATCGCCCCATAATCCACAACCGAAATGGTGTGCCATTTGGATACATCTGGCAATTGTTCTTCCGAAAAATGATAACCCGCATAAGAATAATCTAACAGAACGCTATTGTCCATTTTTCCAGCAGTTAGGCTTTGGCAAAAGTCATGCCACGATGGAGCTTCTTGAGCATTTTGAGCCATGCAAATATATATACTTATAAACCAGCTTAAAACTGTAAGCTTTATATTCATTGAATATGTATATTTTAGTTTAGTAATCATTACATAAAATGTAATAGCATGTTAATTTTCTCACTACTATTGCTTCACAACCTTCAAGAAAAAGGGTTTCCCTATATTCATTTTAATGAAATAAATACCAGCTGGGTGGTCCATGATATCAATTTCGAATTTTCCCGAACTTACGTTATAGTTTATATTGGATACCATTTGAGCATGTATATTATAGATCTCTACTGCAATCTCCTTATAGTTACCAGGAATAAAGATCTCAAATCGCCCATTGGATGGATTAGGATACGCAACAATACTATCTAGAAAATTAACATGTTTTGACATCACTCCTTCGCACGCCTTCTCACTCGCCACGTTTATTTCATCACCATCGACTACGTCCAGACTGAAGTTGTTGGAATAGGTCTCGAACATGAATACTCCATTTTTCAATACGGAGTATGGAGCTGTCCCTTGAGTTACGGAAATGTGGGCGCTCTGTTTTGTAATGACCATCTTACCCGATAAATCCACACCACCTTCAATGGTGACTTCGTAACATTGTTCAAAATCAATATCCATGGTTCTAATACATAGAGTGTAGGTTCCCGATTCTATTCCTTGCAATTGCAAACTATCCGTAAAGACATACTCACTACCATCAAAGCTTAACGTATAATCTCTATTTTGCTCCGAAGTTATTTGAATTTCACCATTTTTTTTACCAACACAAGTTTCTCCTATCGTGGATATAGTAAAGTTATTTGAAGGTATTTCGTCAGATTCTACAGCCTTGAATTCTAGTACTTGAATTTCTGTATTAGCAACAACTTCTTCAATAATAAGTTTAACTTTTCGTGTAGTAATAGTATTATTTAAAAGCCAAACATCTTCTTCTACACTTGATAATGTTGGTTGAAAACTTTCCCACTCTCCATTTATCAAACATTCTAACCTAAAAGTGTTAATCGCTTTCGAAACTTCTTTTAACATGATTCCATCCAAATATTTATCCCTGCCAAAATCCAACATTAAATAACTTCCAACCGCATCTCCATCAGGCGACCAATAGTCATTACTATCATGATTGACCACATTTTTAGCGACAAAATCTGATTTATGAGAAGAGGCACTTGCATACACCCTAAATAATCGTAATTGCAATTGCGCGTCAAACAAAGATTTCGGATATACCTCAACACCCTGCAACTCATTCAACCCAACATTTACGAAATTTATGTTTTCTCCTGGTGCTTTGAATCCTATAAATTTTGGATGAACAAAATAATTCTGAGTTTTTCTCGATAAATCCCAAAAATTGTAGGTTTTATTTGTGTAATCAGAATTTTGCACAAAATTCCAAAACGTTAAATCGGGCCCACTATGGGGCTGTGAAATTTCCGCACCTCCATTTCTGTCTAATATGCCTCCTTGAATATTATCCATTAAATTGCCATAAGGTTGATAACCATGGAAATCAACGAACTGATGATGTTGCATTTTAAAATTTAAATACACGCAACCTGTGGATCTAACCTGTAATCCCGGTCCGTGCCACTGACCACCTCTAAATTGTGTTTGCTTAGGAACCACATCCTCACAGTTCTGGACGAGTACATCTGTTGACCAACCAATCTGACATGATGCATGCCCTTGTTTACCAGAGAATTTGACATCTTCAACCGTAACTGCCATACTTCTATTAATGCTTAGACATTCATTCCAATCCCTAAATTCAACATTCTTTATCCAACCATTTCTGACATTATCAAATCGAAGTGCTCGCCAGCCATAATCGACTATATCATTGGCATGATGTGCAAAATTTTCTGGATACTCCTTCCAACCACTCGTAAACAAAATATCTTCTACTCCTACCTCCTCCACAAATGGATATCTCTCTACATAAGCCCTACTCAAGTCAGCTGTTACCACCGCATTCACGGGCCTCTTTAAGGTTATTGTGTTACCATTAATGGCTGTAATTATATGTTTTTCAGTTATTCGCATCCCAGTTTCATGTATTTTTTCCCATGAAGATTTCAAAGTTAATCCTGGCATATTAAAAGATACATTTTCGGTGCCCGAGTGTTGATTAATCACAATCGGCATACCCACAGATAATTGACTTGCATTATCTACTATTATTTCTCTATCTCCACGATCAATTCGATTTTTAATATCAGTCAGTAAATTTCCTGAGGTTGTGCTTGGTATAAATTGAATATTCCAAGAAGTATTCCATCTCTTACTTACATCACCCATTTTTTCGGCATAGATCTCAGTCTCGCCGACTCCGTGTCCTGCTCCTTTTAAAACTATGAAACTTTTACTCACTGTAATTGGTGTGTCATATGTGAACTCGCTACTAATTTTATATCTTCCAGGGGGAAAATATACGACAGTTTGTATTCCCGTTGCTTCGGCTGCATTTATGGCTGCTTGAATGCCGGCATCATCAAAATTTTCATCGTTCGGTATGGCGCCATGTTCAGTAACCGAAATTGTATTCCAAGATGATACATCTGGAACCTCTCTTTCAGAGTGGTGATATCCTGCAAAGGAATAATCTAATAAGGTACTTTGTTGTAAATCCCCGCTTAAGCTATTTTGGCAAAAATTAACCCATGAGGGTGCTTCCTGAGCGTTTATCTTGGATATCCCAGTCAAAAAGCAAAATATTAATATTTTCGAATTAAGATTTTTTAGCATTATTCTTTATCATTATTATTTAAATTTTTATAGAAATTTTGCAAGGTGTAGAAAGCTTTTTTCTTGTTGCCTGTTTCAGAAATCAAACCTTTTCTATTATATCCATTTTGATACACATCATGCATTCGTCTCGGTGATCTAAAATCGGTTAAAATCCAAGGCGTAACACCACTAAACTGTTTTATTTTTGCCAAGGCTGGCAATGTTTCTTTATAAAGGTAAGCTTGATTTTCTTCAGTCCACATGGTTGATTTATTGCCGTGATTCCCTTGAAGTGCCGCCGCCCCAAATTCTGAAACAATTACCGGTTTATCGATGTCAATTTCCCATCTGATATTTTTGAGATCTTCAATCTTACCACCGTACCAACCATAATACTGGTTAAAACTTACAATGTCAACTACGTCGGAAAATCTATCTTCTATAACCATTACATTTTTATCACCTTCGCTTGGATGATCTTCCAAAGCGGCAGTAATTAATCGCGTTTTATCCAATGACCTAGTTGTTTTTGCTAGGTTGGTTAAAAATGATAAACGATCATCTGATTGTGGTGTTTCATTGGCCATAGACCAAATAATCACGGAAGCCCTATTTTTATCTCTACTAATCACTTCCCTCAATTGGGTTTCAGCCTTTTTGTAAGTTTCCTCATTAGCCCAGTCTATTGTCCAGTATACCGGAATCTCTTCCCATATTAGCATACCCATTTCATCAGCAAAACGAGCCATATTTTCATTATGTGGATAATGAGCAAGGCGCACAAAATTACACCCCAACTCTTTCGCCCACCCAAGAAGTACCTTTGCATCTTCCATTGAGTAGGCTCTTCCGCCTCGCATCACATTTTCCTCGTGAATTGAAATTCCTTTTAAAAAAACTTTCTCTCCATTCAATAAAATATCGGAACCTTTAGTTGCAATCTGTCTAAATCCAATTTTATCCGTGATTTTATCGGATGATGTCGATATAGAAACCTCATACAGTTTTGGATTTTTATCACTCCATCTTGTAAATTTCTTTAGTGGAATCACAAACTCTGCGTATCCATTGGAATTAGTAGTGGCATTTTGGATTACATTCAGTTCTGGGATGTTCACTGAAATTTTAGTACCACCCATATCATTTCCATTTAATTGAACATAACCATTTAACTGGTTAGAATTATTTTTATCCAATTGAAGACTATAGTCCTCAATAAATGTATGACTCAATTCGTAAATAGTTACATCTCTCGTGATACCCCCATAATTCCACCAATCTGTACTAACTGTTGGGACCTCATCTGGAAACCGTTTATTGTCAACTCTAACAATTATAAAATTGTCCTTTTCCTTAAGCAAATGACTCATCTCAAAATTGAATGGGGTAAACCCACCTTTATGAGCACCCAGTTTTTTTCCATTTAAGTATACCTCGGCGAAATAATTAACCGCTCCAAAGTGCACGTAGTATCGTTTTGACGAATCATAGTTAGGTATATCAAAAGACTTTTTATACCACACAGTCCCTTCATAGTAATAGAGATTCTCCTTTTGCGAGTTCCAATCTCCTGGCACCATAAGCGTTGGGGCGAAATCAAAATCATATTCTACCCTATCCGTCATGTCTTTTGGTTTTGCATTTACAAAATACGCACCAGCGCCAGGGTTTTCAGAGAGATCATGAGGCTCTCTTCTATAATTATAATATCCAGATTCGTAAACATCTACTATATAATTCCATCTTCCATTTAGGGTTATTCCTTCTCTAGAATGGCAATTCTGTAGAAGAGGTGTTTGTGCATATATTAGTGGATTCAATAATAAAGCTGTAAGTAGGGCTAATTTATATACTAAGGAAATATTCATAAAAAATTAAGTTTAACGAAGATTTTTAAAATTATGGTTGTGGTCTGTGGTCGCCTGCCTTTGCTTGACTTTTTCACTCAATTCTGAAACAATAGTGCTGTATTCGGAATTAGCCACAATATTTTTCAATTCGTTCGGATCCTCTTGATGATCGTATAATTCTCTCTCCACAATTTCTTTTGTGCTAAGATTGACCCATTCTACATAATTATACCTATTATCTTTTACTGAGTAACCCATAACAGTTCTATCGTAAGTCCAACGCGCATCTGGCCATATCGAATAGGCATACATTTTAGTATCTAATTTGTAATCTGAATTAATTAAAAAAGGAACCAAACTTTTTCCTTCCAAATGATCAGGCTTTTTTAGATTACATAGGTCTGCCAAAGTAGGGTAGATATCCAGAGCCTCAACTGGCTGTGTATATACCTTCCCCTTTTCTCCATTAGGGACATTGAATATTAAGGGTATGTTGGTGTCAAGGTTCATATTAGACCATTTACACCAGCTGTTGTAATCTCCCAATTTATAACCATGATCTCCCCATAGTACTATTACAGTGTTTTTATCAAGTTCTAATTCTTTTAATTTCTTCAATAGATTGCCTACTTGAGCATCAATATAGGAAACACTCGCGTAATACCCCCTTCTTAAAGTTATAGCCATCGAGTCGGTCACTTCATTAAAAGTTTCCGGCATGCCATAATAATTCGTCAACTCGCCACCTTTACGAACTGTATATTTAGAGCTGTTTTCTGGTCTTTCAGTAAGTTCTGTTAGTTCAATGGATTCTCTCGGATATAAATCCCAATACTTTTGGGGAGCATTAAATGGCAAATGTGGTTTGATTAGTCCTACTGCCATAAAAAATGGCTTCCCCTCTTTCTTGAGTTGTTCCATTTTTCTCATTGCGTTTAAGGTATTCATTCCATCTGGATAAATAGTATCGTTCACCTCGGCAGACTCATAAGCTGGACCGCGACCAGTTTTTTCGATGTTTTCCATTTTTTCAAAAGACTCCTGTGTAACGTAACCAGGTCCTTTCCAAGTTCCATTTGCTTCTATATAGTCATTTCCAAATTGCTCTTTGGTATCTTCTCCATAATGATAAATCTTACCAGTAGAAGCGATATTATAACCGTTTTGCGAAAAGAATTTATTCATAGTCAAGACATCGGGCATAACATCTCTAACTGATTCTCCCGTGTAGATACCATGTTTTTCGGGGCGTACACCAGACATGATCGACGCCCGAGACGCCATGCAAATGGCCTGTTGTACGTGTGCATTGTCGAATCGAATACCTGAGTTGGCCAACTGATCTATATTTGGAGACTTGATATGATTGGCACCATAAACATTGAGCTCCTTCCTTAAATCATCGACTGCGATGAATAATACATTATATGGTTGCTTTAACTCAGTTTCCTTACTTTTTGGATTTTGAGACTGACAAGACATCAATATCTGGAAGGTTAAGAATATAATAATGATATAAGATAAGTTTTTCATGTGATTGATATGTTCTAATTTCTTTTGATCTACTTGTTATTTAATGTTATTTATTTTTCAACCAATCCACTAAAAGCAAATTATGCCTAAATATGAGATTTTTATTGATACTTATTTTTCAATTTCAGTTTTATAATTAGATGAAACCAACTGTCTTTCTTTAATCATTAAAAAGGAACATATTCAGTATTACCCTCCACGATTAAATTCCTAAACATATAATTGTTATCACTGATTTTTAAAGTTTTCTGATTGCTTGATGTCACATTTATAAGTGTTAAACGTTGTGTGGTTATATATGGAAATTGCTCATTATATGTATCATTGACCATCTCTTCATTAAAATCCGTAAAAATTGTTAGCTGGAAATCCTTCCTATCTAAATAACAATCATATATATGGAGATTTTCAATATGGATGGATTTAGGCATATAACAAGCGTAGCCAAAATCATGTTGTCCCGTATTATAACCACTGAATAAGGATATATCAGAAATTTTCTTTCCGACAGGCTTAAAAATACAATTACGAATTACCAGTTCACCCTGCCAAGTACTACCATAGTCTTTTCTGAAATTTATTAAATTGCGCGCTCTTACTTCTGAATTTTCAACTAGTAATGTTCCCGAACCTATTGCGTTTATTCCCATATAGCCAAGGGTGGAATTTCGAATTGTTGCATCATTAACTCCCATATGAGCATCAAACCTGGAAAATTTGCAGTTCTCAAGAGATAAGTTTTTACTATAATTTGATGCCATTAACCCCCAGAAATTGTCATCATTAATATCATTTGTTTGATTACAATTTATAAAGGAAATGTTCAAACCTTTATTGACTGTAATATCATAAGATCCCATAGATACAGGTTTACCCTGCGCACCGATTGTGGAATATTTTTTATGACCCGTAAATAGTGTGTTTTGAATGATGACGTTATAGGCATTGGATATGCTCACAAATCCAAGATATGGAGCTCCTTCTAAACCCTCACCTTCTATATAATGTTCAAGTCCATCAATAATAACATGCGAGCGCTCAACGACAATATTTCTTCTAAAATAATTGTACTCAGATTTCGACTGATTGGCTTTTGTAATGAACCGTCCTCCCGAAATTTTAATTGTTGAAGTATCAATCGGAATTATTTTCATTTCCGTAATCTCATTAAAATTCCATATAATGGGAGTTTCCGAATTGACAAAGCCATTATTATCAACTAAAAATATATCTGTTTGAGAACTGCCTTGATTTTGATTAAGTCCTAAACGTATATAATGCATTCTTTTTCTGTTAGAAACGGCAATTAAACTTTTAGTCGATAACAAAACTTCTAATTTCTTCTGATTTTTTTTTATGGGTGAAGCATAATCTATTTTATAGGGTTCCATCCTCGATGTAATCTCAAATATAGATGCCTTTCTATTTATTACTTTTCTATCGTCAATAATAAAAGTCGCTGATCCAAAAGACGTGGTAGTTTGTATATTGGCGGTAAGGTCATTATCACCAATATAGTAGGTGGCTCCCTCGTTGGCCATAACTTCAATATTATATTTATTTGCAAAATTGTGAGCCATAATAATAGCCTCAAAATCATTCACTTTAGCGTCACCAACGGCCCCAAAGTCACTATATTCCACATAGCCCCTATTTATTAGCTGTTTGGCTTTTTCTTCGTTTAATCCAAATAAAGATTTTTCATCAATTTGCCCTGATGCATTGATTACATTACCTATTAAAAGTAACAATGAAAAACACACTTCAATTTGACTTTTGAGCATTTTACTAATTATGATAGTCTATTACGTTATTTACTTATTCATTTTAATAACCTTGGAATAATTAATAGTCACAGGTCCTATTAATCCCGCTGGAATCAATTCGCCTCCATCTTTAAAAAAATCATAGGTTGTGAATGTACTTCGTTTTCCCAAAGGAGCTGGTTCGTTATTCTTATACCAGTCTGGCATCTGTTCAGAATCATAATATCCAGAAACATCTGGATATTGTTTATCGCCAATAAGCCTATTGGTCCACTGATTGGTTACCTCAATTTTTAGTTTGTTTTTTCCCTTAACGACAGCATCGGAAATATCCAATTTGTAAGGAGCTTTCCATAGCACTCCCAAATCCTGGCCATTCAAAATGACTCTCGCCGCAATATCTACCTTACCTAAATCAAGCATTAGCTTAAGATCATTTGAAATCATTCTCTTCTTTAATTTAAATGTTTTTTCATATGTGGCAGTCCCTGAATAATATTTTACTTCCTGATTTCTATGTTTTGTCCAATCATATAGGGTATTGAATTCGAAAGTTTTACTACCCTCTTTAACTTTTGGAAAACTAACTTCCCAATCATTAGTTAGATTTATGGAATCTGGAATAGATTCTATTCTAATGCTTTCAGATTTTCCATTACTACTCATAATATTGTAGTTACCCGGTTTAGAAATATTATAATTTAACCTGTTGTTATTGGTCAAACTCGCTGCTATTTGCGGATTCTCAAGAGCGAACTCTGAATTAATGCTAGAAACATTCTTTGATGATTCCTTGAACACAATAAATACCGATCCCCCTGCCGGTAATTTGATGGCTGCCGTTGTTGTACCATCCGAATTGTTATCGAAAGCTGCAATCTTTGTGATAATTCCTGTCTCTTGATTCCATAATTCTGGAATTTTGTTGGTTACATTGAAGGTACATCTAAAGATTTTATCATTTTCTAAATTATTATAGAAAAAGTAAATATCTTCCTGGTCAGTCTTCCGATGGATATAGGTGATGTCCTCGCCACCTTCAATCACTAAATCCTTAGGTATTTCATACTTTTCATAAATTTCTTCCCACGGAGTTGAACTCAAAGTGTTTGGTGCCGACCAGATTTGCTCTACAAGTTTGTCAAATTCTTTGTATTCTGACTCCGAATGATTAAATCCACCTAGCACCTTAGGTTTTTCACCCGTTATAATTATACCTTTTTCGGCTAATTCAGCAATTTTTCTAAGTGTGGGTAAGCTTGCCTCCTCCATATTTTTTAAATTGAGCATATAATAAGATATACCATCTGGAAACACCATTTTATTTCCTTCCACTTTGACCCTATTTATTAACGCATCAGAATTTATATTGTCATAATTAACATAACTCGGCAAAGCAGGGTTAATCCGTCTACGCTGATAGGAAGAATTTGGTGAGCCATCGCCTACAAAAACCAATAAATCGGCTACAGGTTTACCCTGTCGCAACATATATTGACCCCGGGCTAAATACTTAAACCATGATTTACCTGCATTATCCCACCATGTTTGGGTTCTATCGATATGTGAACCCCATATTCCCATGGTCATACCAGGTTCCACCTTGGTGTTTGCTTGGTGTGCGTATCGATGAAAGAAAAATTCGTTAATTCCTTTAGTCCAGGCTATATCGCCTGTTAGTTTCAAACTCCCGGGATGTCCTTGCCAATTTATTTCCGGTAGGGCTGAAAAGGATTCCGCAGAAACAATATTTCTACCATATATACGAGCTCCAGATACAGCAGTTTCTGTTTGGTAGCGCTGGTGCATCCAAAATTCGCCCATGGGGATATCAACTTTTTTTGTTGCATCCAATTCATTAAACGCAGCATTAAAACTATAGGGTTCAACGTAGCTAATCAATCCCTCATCATGGCACAATTCTGTGAAATAGTCGAAATAATTGTCGGTCATCATTTTACTAGTGAAGTTTCTCATGTCCCAAAGTACGCGGTCTGTAGTTTCTGTATCATCTACATAGCGACCAGCGTACAGGGGCAGAAAATCCAGTACACTATACCCCATCGCTTCTTCAAACTCGTTTTCATAACCTTCTGTCCAGTTTTGACCACCCACTTCATAACTATCTATTTCAATATACTGCAAGGCATTGGGAGCAACTGGTTTTGATGCATCTATTACATTTTTCACGTAGCCATCAAAAAACAATTTAAAGGATTCTTTACTCATCTTATCTACCTCCCAGCCTCGACCTGCGTCTGATGCTGGACCATTAACCGCACCAGTTATGGTATAGCCAAAGCGCATAATTGTCCAATTTCCTTCAGGTAATGTTGTTTCTAAAACTCCATCGTCATTCACAAACTCCGTTAGGTTAATTATATCATTTCTTTTAACCATCATATCTTCAGGAGCTTTATCCAGTGGTGGCAAACTGTGATTTTCTTTCATGAATAGGCTTGTACGGGCTAGCATATCATTATACCTATAAACCCCGCTAAGATCTACTTCAGAAATTTCAAAATCCATATCAGTTACAAATCGAAAATATCTCGCCGTTATGGGATCAAAATTTTCATCAATTGCATACTCCTTTTTACCTTGTCGCAGCACTTTAAAATCGACTGCATCTTTAAAGTTTATACCATCCTCAGATGTTTGAAGCTTAGTAATGCCGTTTTCCCTTTTCTTCTCACAATTTAGATAGAATGACCTAACTGTATAAGGCTGTTGGAAATCCCATTGGATATAGGTAGTATCACCTTCCGGCACGCGCAACCAACTGCGATCATCAATTTTACCGTCTGTGATCATATCTACATTATACTCTGGGTCGGAACTTGTGACTATTGGTGATACCTCGGCATCTTGCACTTCAGCTTCTAAGGCAGGATAAGCAATAACTCTTAGGTCTTTATAAAATCCACCACGCTTTGTAGGCTCTGGCAGTTTTTCATTCACTCTTCCTCCATTTACAACTATTTCCCGATGTACTATTTGCTTCATAGAATGTTCTGCTGGTACCCACGGTCCGCCGCTTGAAGTCCATCCATCACAATTATGAACGCCAAAACTCAATCCCAACCGCTCGCACTCTGCAGCAGCGTGACCAATCATATCGATATGTTCTGGAGAGTTGAATTCAACATCGCCTTTTTTGATAAAAGCTGTGACATTGAAGAGAATGATGCCTCCAATGCCTGCATCTGCCATCGCTTCCAAATCTTTTGTTAGTCCCACTTTACTCATATTACTGCTCATAGCATGCATCCAAGTGCGGGGCTTATTTTCGGGTGGTGGATTTATAAAATCAGTTTTAAGTACATTATTTTGACAATAGGAAAGATTTGTAAGTAGTATAGATAGAAATATGAAAATTGTTTGTCTCATTATTAATTTTATTATTTTAAAACTTTTTCTTTTTTAAATATTATTTTAACAGGACCTAATAATCCTGAAGGCATTAAGTCGTCTCCCTTACTGTAAAATTTATAAGTATTGAATGTAGATCTTGGGCCCTCTGGCATCGGTTCATTTTTTACATACCAGTCGGGCATTCTGTCACTTTCCGATGGAAAATAACTAGGTTGCTGATAACCAAGATAATCACCTGAATAATTTTTATCGCCAATCATTCTATTGGACCATTGATTAGTGATTTTAACCTCTATTACATTATCTCCTTTTTTTACATGATTTGAAACATTAGCTATAAATGGCGCTTTCCAGAGAACGTCAACAACTTTTCCGTTTACAAAAACCTCAGCAACAATGTTTACTTCTCCTAAATCTATAAAGGTTTTTATACCTGATTTTAACTTGGGCAGTTTTACCGTTTTGGAATAGATGGCAGTTCCAGAATAATATTTTATATCTTCATTTTCGTTGTCTTTCCAGTCTGTTAAACTTGTAAAATCTTCTTTGGAAGCAAAATGATGCTTTTCTAAAAATTCTACCTCCCAATTAGAGCTGATGTCTATAGCCTTTGGTAAATTTTTAATTTTTGCATTAATTGTTTCACCATTATTTAGTTGCACTGATTTACTACCTTCTTCATCGGACAGTATTACAATATTTTTATTCTGGTCTAAACGATATTCATTCTCAAAATCTGGTTTTACTATAGAAACAACATCTATAGAAGATTTTCTAAAAACTATAAAAGCAGATTCTTCGCCTCTTAGTTTTAACCATACGCGTGTCAGATTTCCTTCATTCTTAAATTGAGCCAATTGCCTGATTGCACCTGTTTCTGCATCCCATAATTCTGGTATTTTATTACTAATTCTGAAGACACATTCGTAGGTTTTAGCTTTATCAGTTTCATTATTGAAAAAGTAAATATCCTCTTCATCAGTTTTTCTATGTAGAAAAATTTGATCTTCACCTACAACTTCAAAATCTGCCTCAACGGTATTGAAATCATAATTGAGTTTACAGTTGGGTTTGCTCCAGATAGTATCCACAAGCGATTCAAATTCATTTTTATCAGCTTCTGAAATTTTATAACCTGCTAGACTTTTAGGCTTTTCTCCAATAATAACTACTCCTGCATCGGAAATCTCTTTAATTCTTTGAAGGGTTGATAATCTGATGTTTTCTATATTTTTAAGTATTAAATAAGAAAAGGCATTGCCCTCAGGAAGCACCATTTTTTGGTTCTCCAACTTTATTCTATTGTGTAGAACATCAGCATTAGTACACTCAAAATTAAGACCTATCGGGATTTCGGGAGTCAAGTTCTTCCTTAATATATTTCCGTTATGGGAATTGTCACCAACAAAAACAAGCACATCTGCCACTGGATGACCCTGCCTTAGAAGATGACTCCCTCTTGCTATATAATCAAACCAAGATTTACCAGCATTCATCCACCATGTTTGGGTTCTATCAATATGAGAACCCCATTGACCCATGGTCATACCCGGTTCAACATGAATGTTTGCTTGATGCGCAAATCGGTGAAACATAAACTCATTAACACCTCTAACCCAGGCATTATCTCCTGATACTTTGGCATTGGCGGGATGCATTTTCCAATTTAATTCTGGTCTTGATGTAAAAGATTCTGCTGAAATAACATTTTTTCCATAAACATGTGATGCTGTCACAGTCGAAAAAACCCGGTCCAAACTTCTGCCCATCCAAAACTCGGTCATTGGTATATCGGTCACTCCAGTAACATCTATCTCATTAATATGACCCATACCGTAAGGTTCTGTGTAACTTTTTAATCCATTTTCATTACAAAGTTCTGTGAAGTACTTATAATAATTGTTTTCCATTAAATCACAATAAAGGTCATTCAAATCCCATAATACGCGTTTAGTAGTTTCAATATCATCAACATACCTTCCAGCGAAAAGTGGTAAAAATTCAATAATATCATAGCCTTTTTCGTCTTTGTAAATCTTATCGAAACCATCCGTCCAGTTTTGTCCTCCCATCTCGTAGCTATCAATCTCTATATACTGTAATGCATTTGGTGCTAATTCTTTTGAGTTATCTATAACCTCTTGAACAAAATTATCCCAATGCTTCTTAAAGGCAGGTCTACTGAATTTATCACATTCTAAGCCTTTACCCCATATGGACGCTGGACTATTAGTAGCTCCAGTTGATGTGTTACCAAATCTTAAAATCGTCCACTTACCTTTTGGTAATTCCGCTTCTAAAATTCCGTCTTTGGATAAATAAGAAGTTAAGTTTATGATATCTTTTTTATTAACAATCATAGAAGCCTCTGGTGTCCCTATCTTATCCAAATTGGTAGTTGATGTTTTGGCTAAACCTGAGAAACCAATAAAATTATCATATCGGCTTGTGGATTTCAGGTTTACCTCTTTAATATTCATATTTTCATTAAACCGTATTCTAAAAAATCTGGAGGTGATTGGCTCCAATCGATCTACAAAATTCCATTCAGATTTTGCACTCCTGATTTTGGTTAATTTTTTAACTGTTTTAAAATTTACACCATCATTAGACACTTCAAGCTCAGCCTCGCCATTTCGATCGGAAACGGGAATGTAAACCGATCTTAATGTATAAGGCTGATTATAATCGAACAAAATCCAAGAATCTTGATCATTAGATTTTGAAATACTAGCCGTATCCTCAATTCGATTGTCGGTAGCTTTAGCTATATTAAAATCTGGATCAGATGAAGTAATTTTAGCTTTAGTTTTAGCATCTTTTATTTCTGTTTCTAAAGCTGGATAGGCCAATACTGCTATCTCTTCGTAAAATCCCTCTCTAACCGTTGGTCTAGGAAGTGCAATATTAATTTTGGAAGTTGTAACATCTACGACAGTATCACTGTATACAACCATTTTCATACTCTCTTCTGGTTCAATCCATGGTCCTCCACTAGACGACCAGCCATCACAATTGTGAACACCAAATGAAAGACCTAAGCGTTCGGATTCTTTGGCGGCATGAGTAATAATTTCGTGATGCTTAGGTGAATCATACTTAACATCCCCATAGGGTATACCTGTTGCAACATTAAATAATAATACTCCACCTTGTCCTGCCGCAGCTAAGGCTTCTAAATCTTTGGTCATACCCTCTTTGCTCATATTGCCGCTCATGGCGTGCATCCAGGTTCTTGGCTTAGAATCGTTTGGTGGTTTTTTAAATGCCTGTTCAAGATTTTGCGCAAATAAATTTATATTAAACAATAGCATTAAACCAATTAAGTATGCGATTCTAAATATGTTTTTAGCTTTACCTCTTTCTTTCATTTTGATTTAATTAAAACTTATTTAATCTGTATATTTTAAAAGCATTACATGAGGTTCGTTTCATTTTTAATATGCAAACATTTATTTTGCTAATTTAGCTGTCTTAAATTCTTGTATTTCTGAATATTCCGACAGTCTATTGTTAGTATCATAAGTGCGAATTCTCCAGAAATAGCTTTTATTTGGTGCAAGCGCACTACCTTTATAAGCTACTTCTTTTACGTTCTTTATTTTTACTTTTTTGCTGTTCCAAACATCGCCGATGTTTTGTGATGCTAATTCACGACTGCTTGATACAAGTACTTGGAAAGCATTAAGCGAATCTGTTTTTTCAGGAAGATCCCACCCAAACATAGGTTTGACGTTGATAATAGCAGTTTGAGCAGGCTCATTGTTGCTATCGACACTTAAATTTGTAGGGATTCCTGAATGCTTATCTTCCAGTTTTACAATCATTTCATCGCATTTTTTGCGAAATTCTTCCAGTTTTTGTTTGTACTCCTCATTTGCAACAAGGTTGTTTATTTCCTGTGGATCGTTTTTCAAGTCATACAATTCTTCGATTGATTTATCGTTGACGTATCTGAAATACTTCCATCCGGCAGTACGCACACCTTCACTTGGTGGAATTTCAGTCTTTTCCCACAAATGTTCTATGAGAATAGTGTCGCGCTTAAGGCTTTTTTCAGTACCGTTCACAACAGGCATAAGGCTTTTTCCCTGCCAGTTTTCAGGTATTTTTGCACCAGCAAGATCAACTATTGTAGCCGGCACATCAATGTTAAGAGCCATACCATCAATATCTTTATGTTCTTTTACTCTTGGGTCAAACACAATTAAGGGGACTCTGATAGAGTTGTCGTACATGAGCCATTTTCCTGCTAGTTGGCGTTCTCCAAGAAAGTAACCGTTGTCGCCCATAAGAATAATAACTGTATTGTCTGCAATTCCTTTTTCTTCAAGTTTAGCTCTGATTTTTTCAATTTCAAGGTCAACACCTTTCAACATTCTGTAATATCCCTTTACACTGTGTTGGTATTTCTCTGGAGTCTCATATCTCCATTCCCAACGCAGACGATTATAACCAGCTTTAACATCTTCAGGCAATCGTTCAAAATATTTGTCGTCACTAAATTTTGCTTCAGGCACATCCATGTTGTTGTACAATTTTCCGGGTTCTTCCTGCCAGAAATATTGTTCTGGAGCACCATCGTGAGCATGTGGCGCGTTGAACGAAAGAGAAAGAGAAAACGGCTTGTCGGCCGGTACTTCGTCAATAAAATCCAGTGCTTTTTGTCCGGTGTAGCGCGTTAGGTGTACTGTATCTTTTCCCAGTGTTTTGAAGTAATATCCTCTGTAATCTTTGTGAGCATTTCTCCTGCCGTAATTTTCTATTTTGTCAAACAGTTCTCTTTGTTTATTATATTTCACACCAAACTTACCATAGAAACCGGTATAATACCCAGCCTCTTTTAGCACCGCAGGGTAAGATTCATCCATAAATCGGTCTAACATAGCCTTGCTTCCAAAGTTATACTTGTGGGTTCTTTCCTGCAAACCGCTAAAAATACTTGCTCTACTCGCGGCACAAATAGGAGTAGTAACTGCGGCATTTTTAAAATACACTCCTTCTTTTGCAAGTTTGTCCATTTCCGGAGTTTCAATAATTTCATTACCTGCGTATCCCAATGCATCCCAGCGCTGGTCATCGGTAAGAATAAAGATAATGTTTGGTTTTTTGCTTTCGACGATTTCTGTATTTTCTTTCAGCTTTTGTTGTTTGCAACTAGACAACATCAAAACCAATATGGAGAACGCTAAAAAAAAATTAATAGATAAATGTTTCATCGTTAAATTTGTATTTGTATTATACTAAATTGTTATTTTTTTATTTTTATGCTGTTTTTCACAACTATATTTTGCTAAAATTGATTTTGTACTCGAAAAATATTTCCTCAATACACCTAAAATAACCAGCAACAGTTATCGAGCTATCAACTACCTCCGTATTAAAACTATAGTGTTTTTTTTATAAAAACATAGAGGCAACCAAAGTATCTAAAAATTAGTTCGAAACGCCAAGAGTAAGTAATTAGCACCCTCGGCGTCTCAGTTCTTTTTACATATTACTAATTTCAATTATTCGTTTATAATTTATTTTTACAGGCCCTATCAACCCAGACGGCATTAATTCATCTCCTTTTTTGTGAAAATTCCATGCAGAAAATGTAGTACGGGCACCTTTAGGCATAGGTTGATTGTTGATATACCAACCGGGCATTTTCAAATCCTTGCCTACTACATTTGTTTTTAATGGTACATGATTATCATGTCTCGGATAATTCTCATCACCAATAAGACGGTTTCCCCATTGGTTTGTGATTTTCACCTCTAACTGATTGTCGTCATTTTGCAGATAATCTGTAATATCCATTTCAAAGGGTGCTTTCCATAGAACGCCAGCATTTTTGCCATTTACGCTCACTTCTGCAACTACATTTACTTCACCTAAGTCCAGAATATATTTTATATGGTTATTCTTCTTTTTTACCTTAAACGATTTGGAATAAATTGCAGTACCTGAATAATACTTGATGGAATCATTTTCATGATCTTTCCAATCGGTCAATTTATCGAAATTGATATTGGCAGCGTAATTGTGCTCTTTTAAAAATTCTACATTCCATTGTGAAGATAAATCAATTTCTTTAGGGAATTGAATGGCCGGTATTTCTGATATTTTGCCATTACTCCAGTCGATAATTGCGGCCTCACTGCTTCTAGTTTCAACCAGTACAGCGTTGTTGTCCTTAAGATAAAACTGCTTGTCAGCTGCAACTGTAGTTATTGAATTTATATCACCTGCAGCTTCTCTGAAAACAATAAATGCCGATTCTTCTGATTTAAGGTCAATCCAAAGACGAGTGTATTCCCCTTCGCTCCTAAAGTTGGCCAATTTGGTTATTTCACCTGTTTCAGCATTCCATAATTCAGGGATTTTATTGGCTACCCTAAACAAGCACTCATGACTGACTGGTTTTTTCTCTTCATTGTAAAAAAAGTAAATGTCGCTATCGGCTGTTTTACGATGCGAAAAGATAAGGTCCTGCCCTTTTGCTTCAAAATCAGGTTTTAGTGTTGAAAAATCAAAAGTAGTTTTACAGTTTGGTTTACTCCAAATGTAGTCGCATAGTTCGTCAAACTCCTTCTTAAGTTCAGCAGAAATTTTATAGCCAGCCAGACTTTTGGGTCTTTCTCCAATTATGGGGATACCCGCATCTACGATTGCTTTTAATCTGCGTAAGGTCGATAATTCAATCAGCTTAATATCTTTCAACAACAGATAGCTGTATGCATTTCCTTCCGGCAACACCAATTGATTGTTTTTGATTGTGGTACGGTTAATTAATACATCAGCATTGGTACAGTCGTAATTAATACTGTTAGGTATTGTAGGTTTTAAATATTCTCGTCGTATTCCACCTTTGCTTGATCCGTCGCCAACAAAAACCATCACATCCGCAACAGGGTAACCTTCCCGCAATAAATAACTACCTCGAGCGATGTATTCAAACCATGCCTTACCGGCATTCATCCACCAGGTTTGTGTACGGTCGATGTGCGACCCCCACTTCCCCATAGTCATTCCTGGCTTTACATGCGTATTGGCTTGATGTGCAAAACGATGAAACATAAATTCGTTCACACCACCGGCCCATCCTCTATCGCCCGATGTTTTAGCCATTGCCGGATGAATATTCCAGTTAAGCGTGGGCTGAGAAGTAAAAGATTCGGCTGATATAACATTTTTACCATAAATATGTGCTCCAGAAACTGTAGATGGCACGTAATTATGAGGTCTACCCATCCAAAACTCGGTCATAGGTATGTCAATATAAGCTGAGACATCGAGAGTACTTACCAATGCCTTACCATAAGGTTCAACATAACTCAGTAAACCGTTTTCGTTACAAAGCTCTGTAAAGTATTTATAGTAATTGTTGGTCATCAAACTGCTAAACATATAATTGATGTCATAAAGCACACCTGTAACAGCATCAGAACTCTCAACATAACGACCAGCAAAAATGGGTAAAAAGGGTATAATATCGTAGCCTTTTTCTTTTCTGAAAATATCTTCAAAACCATTTGTCCAGTTTTGCCCTCCCATTTCGTAGCTGTCAATCTCTAAATATTGTAAGGCATTGGGAGCAAGCTTTTTGCTATTATCGATGACTTTTTGAGAAAAGGCATCCCAATGAATTTTATAGGCTTCTCTACTGAATTTATCACATTCCAAACCTTTCCCCCATTTGGAGGATGGGCTGTTCTCCACATCGGTAGTCGTATATCCAAAGCGCATGATGGTCCATTTACCTTCAGGGAGTGTAGCACTCAGCGTACCGTCTTCATTCATGGAAGAAGAAAGATTGATGATGGCATTTTTATCAATGACCATTTCTGGTTTAGGTACTTTAAAAGGCGTTGCATCTTTGGTGGTGAAATAGCCAAATCCTGTATGTTCAACATAATCATCAAAAGGCCTTATCGCTCGCAATTGCAATTCCGACAGCCTTATATTTTCGTCAAATACAACACGAAAGTAGCGCGCTGTAGACTGTTCGAACCTTTCATCTATCACACAATGTTTCTTGGTTATTCGCAATATCTCTAAATCAGATACTTTGGTGAAATTTTTACCATCGTCCGATTTTTCTAAATGTAACTTTTTGCGCTTTGCCAGTGATAGGAACATAAAAACAGACTGTATGGTATGTGGCTTGCCAAAATCATATTGCACCCAACTGCCTTTGTCTTTCACAAGTAACATTTTATTTATTTGCCCATCGACCAATTCATCGACATTGAAGTTATCAATGGATGAGCTAAGGACGGGCTGAACATTGGCCTCCATAATTTCCGTCTTCAAAGCAGGATAGGCAATAACTGCAATATCTTTATAGAAATCGGCAAATTTGGCTGGTTCAGGTAATTGCAAATCCACTTTTTTACCACCAGCCACAACTGTTTCAGACCAAACAACCATTTTCATACTTTGCTCAGGCGTTATCCATGGGCCACCACTCGATGACCAACCATCGCAATTATGAACACCAAAACTTAAGCTTAGGCGTTCGCACTCTTTGGCCGCATGTGTAATTATTTCGTGATGTTTGTTTGAATTGTATTGCACTTCGCCATAGGGAACACCATGAGTAACATCGAATAATAGCACGCCGCCTTGTCCGGCCGCTGCTATGGCTTCCAAATCTTTGGTCATTCCTTCTTTGCTCATATTCCCACTCATGGCATGCATCCATGTTCGAGGCTTTGCAGAGTCTGGTGGATTGTTAAAATTATCTTCTAAAGATTGACTATTCAATATTGTACTAAACAACAGGATAATTGCTATGCAATACTTAGTTCGTTTTAAAAGACTCATGAGTTAATTTAATTTCTATAAAATGTCTAGTCTCCTTGGCATTTTAATGCTTTTATTAATTATCAATTTCAATAATACGTTTATACTTTATTTTTACAGGCCCTTTTAAACCTGAAGGCAATAACTCGTCCCCTTTCTTGTAAAAGTCCCAAGAAGAGAATGTAGTGCGAGGACCGGCCGGCATAGGTTCGTTATTTATATACCAATCAGGCATTTTACTATCATCGGCAGGTATGTAAGAAGATTTTTGATAGCCACCATCCTGTTGCGGATAATTTTCATCGCCAATCAAGCGATTGCTCCATTGATTAGTAATTTTTATTTCTAGGTGATTTTCTCCTTTCTGCAATTGGTCAGTTATGTCAACCTCGAAAGGAGCTATCCAAATTACACCCAGATTTATACCATTTACTACTACTTCAGCCACAACATCAACCTCACCTAAGTCAAGAATATATCGTAGTTCCTTAAGTTCATTTTTCGGCATCTTAAAAGATTTGGTGTAAATGGCTGTTCCTGAATAGTATTTAATACCTTCATCCTTGTCGTCCTTCCAGTCGCTTAAAACCTGAAACTCTTTTTCTGAGGCAAAATCATGTTCCTCCAAAAATTCTACATTCCAATTTGAGCTCAAGTCTAAAGGTTCAGGAAATTTGATTGCCTTTATCTCGGATGTTTCTCCATCGCTCCAAATAAAAGTTGTAGCCTCACTATTTTCTGATTCCACAGCGACAGTGTTGTTAGCTTTGAAATATATATTCTTGTCGGCATTTTCACCTATAATTGTATTATCGTTATCTACGGAATCTCTAAATACTATAAAAGCTGATTCTTTTGGTTTGAGGTTAAGCCAAAGTCGTGTACTAGCCCCTTCACTTTTATAGTTTGCTAGTTTAATTATATTTCCAGTATTTGCATCCCATAATTCTGGCAACTTATTAGCTATCCTAAATAAACATTCATAAGTAACTTGTTCATCCTTATCGTTAAAGAAAAAATAAATATCTCCTTCAGTAGATTTACGGTGAACAAATGGTCTATCATAACCCTTTACTTTAAAATCGGATTGAATTCCAGTAAGGTCAAAAGTAGTTGTACAATTTGGCTGACTCCAGATATAGGAACACAACTCATCAAATTCTTTGTTTTCTTCTTTAGAAACTTTATATCCTGCCAATTTAACTGGCTTGCTACCTATCACAGGGACTCCTGCATCAACAATTTCTTTTATTCTACGCAATGTAGGTAAGGTAGTCAGATTCACATCATGTAAAACAAGGTAACGATAAGCATTTCCCTCAGGGAGCACCAACGTTTTATCCTTGATTGTGATGCGGTTTATCAACACATCAGCATTCGAACAATCATAGTTGATGCCTTGTGGAATTGTTGGTTCTAATTTTTTTCTAACAGGGGCATCTCGATGCGGACCATCGCCTACAAATACCAACACGTCTGCTACAGGATAACCTTGGCGCAAAAGATGACTACCACGGGCAATGTAAGTAAACCAAGATTTTCCGGCATTCATCCACCAAGTTTGGTTTCGATCGAAGTGAGAACCCCAGAAACCCATCGTTAGACCTGGTTTTACATGCGTATTTGCCTGATGAACAAAGCGGTGAAACATAAATTCATTAATACCCTCTGTCCATGCCAAATCGCCTGTTGCTTTTGCCAATGCAGGGTGCACTTTCCAGTTTAATTCTGGTCGGGAAGTAAATGCCTCTGCCGATATTTTGTTTTTGCCATAAATATGTGACCCTGTAACCGTCCGAAAGACATTTAAATTATCGCGATTAACCCAAAATTCGTCCATGGGAATATCAATTTGTCCTACGGCATCCAAGGTGTTCACTGGACCATGACCATAAGGCTCCACATAGCTTTTCAAGCCGTTTTTGTTACACAACTCGGTAAAATACTTAAAGTAGTTATTAGTCATTAAATTGCAATAGGTGTCGTTGAGATCGTAAGCAATATCAGATACTGTTTCTGCACTATCGATATAGCGACCAGCAAAAAAGGGAAGTAAAGGAATTATATCGTAGCCTTTTTCTTTCTTAAAGATGTTGTTAAAATTTTCAGTCCAGTTTTGCCCGCCCATTTCGTAGCTATCAATTTCGATGTACTGCAAGGCATTTGGAGCATTTTTTTGGGAATTGTTTATTACTTTTTGGGCAAAAGCGTCGAAATGTGATTTAAATGCATTTCTGTCAAATTTATCGCATTCCAAGCCAATACCCCATTTGGAAGCCGGCCAATTAACAGCACCAAGAGATGTGTAACCAAAACGCATCACCGTCCACTTCCCTTTAGGTAGATTCGTATTTAGCATGCCATCATTTGTCATTGAAGAACTTAAATCCATAATAGACTCCTTTTCAATGACCATGCCAGGCTTTGGCTCTTTTATGCCATTATAGTAATTGTGAGTTGTGCCAATTCCACTATACGCAATGTAATTATCGAACATTCGGGTAGTTCGCAATTCGATCTCCCTGATATCGAAATCTTTATCAAAAGAGAAACGAAAGTAACGAGCTTTCACCGGGTCAAATTGGTCACTTATAATTACTTTTTTTTTACTTACAGTAGCCCCTTTAATAGTACTGACTGGTGTAAAATTTTCTCCATCATTAGATTTCTCAAACTGAACTTCAATTCCAGAATCTCCAATTAATGATATATACAAAGAACTAATCTCATGCTCCTTCCCATAATCAAAAGTAACCCAAGGATTATTGTATTGACCTTTGCTCAGCCTAGTTGGTGTTGAATTTTTTTTATCAGTAGCTAAATCAACATTAAAATTTTCATCTGAAGCTGTAACAATTGGTTTAGCTTCTGCATCTATGAGTTCCGTTTCTAGTGAAGGGTAAGCGATTACCGCAATATCTCTATAAAACCCTTCAATAGTTGTTGGTTGTGGCAAAATAGCTTCAATTTCGCTACCTCCATCCACAATAGTTTCACTCCAAACTACCATTTTCATACTCTGCTCTGGTGTTACCCACGGACCGCCACTGGATGACCAACCGCTACAGTTATGTACGCCAAAGCTTAATTCAAGGCGCTCGCACTCTTTTGCTGCATGGGCAATGATACTTTGATGTTCATCAGAATTGTAAGGTACATTGCCATAGGGAATACCATTTGCAACATTAAAAAGCAGTACCCCTCCTTGTCCAGCATCAGATATTGCTTCCAAATCTTTGGTCATACCGACCTTACTCATATTACCACTCATGGCATGCATCCACGTACGAGGTTTTACAGAGTTGGGTGGGTTTAAAAATGATTGTTCAAGACTTTGTGCAACTAGATTTATGCTGAACATTAAGACTATACCAGCAATGATTAACGAACTAACAATATTTTTTTTTGTAATCATCTTTTCTTTATTAGCCTTGACGGTTTTCATTATATCCCCTTATTAATTGTAGGTCATTAGTGTAATATCGCCTTCTATTCCTATCGGGTCCATGGCATCATGTCGGGTTCTATATTGAGCTCCTGGATTATCCTTTAGGGATCTAGCATAATTCGTCAAAGTTGTTGAATAATGAATCTCTATAGTATTTTCACCTTCTTTCAACAAATCTTCAATAGGATAAATGGCTTGTCCATACCAACGCGTTCCTGCATCTTTACCATTAACGAATAATTGGGTGACTCCTTGATTAACATTGCCCAAATCAATATGGGTAGCGCCACTAGGGGCATCAAAAGTCTTCTTGTAAATTATTTTTCCGCCAAAGCCACTTTGAGATTTATCTTTAGATTGTGTGAAATCAACTAATCTATCCATTTCCCAATTCAATACTTCTCCATCTAAACGTTTCCCCTCAAGTTTCCAAGTACCAGTTAAAGTAGCTATATCCTGCCTTTTTGATTTCGAAAGTTTTGGCATTGACTCTGGTTGTTCATCTTCAAATACGAGTAATAGCGATTCTAGCGGATTTAGCTTTATGGATAATGCCTTAGAATTACTCTGGATAGGGTATGCTGATCGTTTCCCAGTTTCAGGATTCCATACGTAAGGATATTTACCTTCAATTGGAAAGGTAGCAATGAACGTGGCGGATTTAAATCTATGGCTATTATTGAAAAAATAGAAAATTTCATCGTCGGTATACTGATGGATTTGATATACATATTCATGCGGTGTATCGATTAACACATCTGGTTTCAACTCGGTTCGTTCCAATAATTTTTTAGTCCAACTGTATAATTGATCCAGAGATTCTGGTGCATTTACCTTTATGATTAAATCCTGATTTTTATCTACCAAGGTTTCCATGATCATTTTAACTTCATCGTCATTTTTTTGATAATCTGTAAAGTTTAAAGATTTAGTTGGCAATTGATCGACAACAACCAATTTACCCCCAGAATCCACGTACCTTTTGAGTACGGATGCAGTTTCAGGCTCAATTGAATTTAATGAAGCCAACATAAGTAAATCATACTTCATATTGCCATATTGTATGATACCATTGTTTATTTCGGCATCTTGAAGTATCTTCTGATTAATGTATTCATTTGAATACCCTAATTGACTTATTGGTTCCCATAGTTTGAATAGATAATTTGGTGTTTGATGGTAGGGACCTCTAGTTAAGCCAACATCACCCCAAATATCGGCTGTAGGTCCAATAATTGCTATTGATTTATCCGCTTGTGAATTTTGAAATATATAGGATAACCTTGAATTATAATCTACCCAATTATGCAAATGCTCCCACCAAGGGTTATGCTCACTGAAATAGGTACCATATTTTAACCATCCTGGAAAACCAGCTTCGGGAGGAGAATAGTTAAAACCGTGCAGAATAGAATGATTTATCCCAGTGATGAAATTCATATCATCATGTTGCTTTATTTCTTGCAAGGTAGTTCGGAAAACACCATCAGTATTAGTCATTGTTTCGCAACTAATAATTTTTTTTCCTGTTAAATGACCTCCAGAAGCTGCCATCATATTCCAAGTCATATAACCATGCCCTTGGCTCCAAGTATAAAGAGAATCTTTCATTCTATCTCCTTCCATAGCCCTAGAATAAAGCCAATTATTACTTTCAGGAATATCCGGAATCATATAGCCTTCAAGCATTCCCATTAAATATGGGGTGCCATAGGCTTGATATCTATATAGCAGATTGTTTTCTTCACAAAAATCTTGAGACACTTGAGTGAAATTTTCAAGAAACGTATCTACCAATAGACGATTGTAATCATATCTTACCCGCTTTAACTTATCTTTGAAGTCGTCGTTATAATTAACTTCTCCATAACCTGTATAAGCAGGATAAAACACAAATGGAAGCCAATCATCTAAAGAATATCCATAATTTTCAAAGAAGAGCTCTTTGAAACCATCTGTCCAGTTAGCCCCTGAAATTTCAATGCTATCACAAAACAAGGCCCTAACCAAATCACTTAAGGGTATACCGGATTTTTCAGATACTTTTTTTATTCGTGAAAGATATTGATAAGTGACATCCTTCCTATAATGGTTCATAACTGGACCTGCACCACCCTTTGCCCCAGAGCTAACTTTACGGAATGACTGCTCTTTAAAGCCATAATTCAGATTGTATTTCCCAGAGCCTTCAATTTTATAGTTTAATCCGCCATCCTCTTCTAAAAATTCTTCCAAATTAATGGCTTGATCTTTATTTTCACAACCATCTGGTATTAAATAGATGTAAAATAATTCATAGGTAGTTTTCTCACTATGATGTTTACGTTGGGATGAGCCTTCATAATGCTCATTTAAAATAGTCAACAGTTCATCTTTACTAAGTTTGATGGTTTCCTGTCCGTTGTATGATAAAGTATGCGGCGTAATGCGTTGGCAGGTTTCTTCATGTTCTAAAAACTCACCCCCAAAAGGCCAGCCTGTACCAACTATCATATCGGTAATCAATCCTAAATCTTTACTCTTCTTACTGGCATGTACCAACATATCAATCCACTCGTCACTCATCCACACAAGACCGTCTTCATTTGAAGGCTTCGATTGTCTATTGGCAGCAATTGGATTAATTTCTACACCACCAAAACCCACACTTTTGAGCAATTCCAATTCACGGTCCAACTCTTTAGGTTCAACCGCATTATCGTTCCACCACCAGCGTACAAAAGGTCTAGCTTCTGCTGGGGGATTTTGGAAATTGCTAAAAAGGCTACTTTTTTCCTTCTTTATATTAGTAGCATCCTTGTTACACGAATTGAATGTAAATACCGCAACAGTAAAGATTACAATGAAGGAAATGTGTCGGGTTGCAAATTGTTTTATCATGTATTTATCTTTGAAGTTCAATTTATTTTATAGTCTTTAAATTCTGTATTAAAATTAATTGGTCGAATATTAGTCGAGGATTTCATTTATTAATGAATAGATTGAATTTTGCTAAAAAAATTATTTCGTTTTAAAACTCCAAACCTGACCTACCGTTTTGCCACCATGACCATCATTAACCACGACTTTAAAATAATAGGTGCTCGCAGCTGAGAGATTGATTGCTGAATATGTGTTTGCGCTCTGATTCTCTGACACTTTTGTGGTAGGATCACTATTGGTATCTAAATACACATCATAAGTTAAGGCATCATTATCTACATCACTAGCTGTCCAGCTTAAAGTAGTACTTAATCCGTCTATTTCTGAATCATTTGATGGTGCTACCAATTCTGGTGCAAAAGGCAAATGGTTGGTTTGACCCTCGCCTTCTACCAAAAATTGACTCGTTGGAGAGTATTCACTCTCTGCATTTTTGCTGTCTATTGCTTTAACACGCCAATAATAAGCCTTGCCTTTGGTAAGTTCTATCGATTTTGATGTGGTCAAACTCGTTTCATTAAATGACAAAGGTGAGAACGAACTGTTCTCTGATATTTCTATCTTATAACTTATACTATTATTTTCCTTATCTGTGGATGCTCCCCATTCAAAAACCACTGGATTATCTATACAAAGTGTATTATTTAATGGATACACCTGTGTTGGTTTAGAAGGTGCTGTGTTCTCTGCAGAATCGGTACTTTCGTCGTTTCCTCCTCCATCTCCACTGCTACATGATACCAATAAACCCAATCCTAACAATATATAATATAATTTTTTCATCTTATTTCTTTATTACTTTTACAAAAACTGGTTCTTGCCCAATTAACTTCAAAAAATATATTCCACTAAAGTGATCTTCAATGTCTATTCCTACCTGACCTGATTGAACGTCATACTTTTTAGAGGATAATAACTGTGCCTGCACATCATAAATCTCTATTTGTATAGTATCCAAATTATTCGGAACATAAATTTTGAATCTTCCATTTGACGGATTTGGGTATGCTTTAATATCCTCAAATAAGTTAAACCGCTTTGACATCTTACCCTCACAATCCTTACTAGTACTAACTTCTAATTCATCTCCATGATTTATATCTACAGAGAATTCAGTTTTATAGGTCTCGAACAATACATTTCCGTTTTTAGTGACTGTGTAAGGAGCTGTTCCTTTGACTACTGAAACTTTACCACTTTGTTTAGTCACACTTATTTTTCCGGATAAATTCACGCCACCTTCTATAGTGACCTCGTAGCACTGCTCAAAACCACCACCTAATGTGCTTATGCAAAGACTATATGTTCCTGCCGATAGGCCTTCAAAAGTTTTATTAGTTGTAAAATCATAATCATTACCGTTAAAATCTATAATATAGTTTCCAAACTCATTTGCGGTAATCTCTAATATTCCATTTTTCTTGTCTACACAAGTCTCACCTGTAGTTGATATTGTGAAATTATTTGATGCCAATTGAATTGCTGCACAACCCTGATCATTTACTGTGGCGTTCGCTACAGTAGCAGGACATAAATCTAAACTGTTGGGCACACCATCATTATCTGAATCATCAGTTTTACTGGTAATGATATCATTAATTTTAAATTCTTGAAAAAGAATACCCGTTTTTGAAGACCCTACACCAACTTTCCCAAAAGGCATAGTGCCTTCGTAAGTAGTTTGAGATACAATACCATTATTTGCTGTGAATATGATATCATTATTCTCGACACCTAATTTTAAAAGTACAGGAGCATCTTTTTGCAATACTAAAGTACTTCCTACTAATTTTGCGGTAACTCCGTTTTTTACACTATATATACCTGTGTATTCTGAATTAGTACTTATTCTTGCAAAGAGGTAATTATTATCATCTATATATGAGGTTACTAAAGCAATTTCAGCTTCAGTTGATGCTTCTAGTCCTTCGGTTGTTCGAACAATAGTTTCTATTTCATAAACAGTACTTGAGCTTATATCTGTAACTGTGTATTCCGATAGCTTTCCTGAAGAATGTGCTGGCAACTCATCCTCTATGAGTGAATAATATGTTTCGCCACTATTATCCTGCACTTTCCAACGCGAATAATCTCGCTCTTTCCATAAACTTCTGTTTCCAAACTCATGGGAAGCAAACTCTAAAACTGGCGTATAGTTTGCTCTATATTCCTTTTGTAATTTGTATAAATCTTTTTCGGCCAAATCCTGATAAGGTATATTTTCATACCACTCACGCTCTTCTGTGAATTGCTCAGGAGTATTTGAATCCAAACCGGATACAATGGTTCCTGTGTAAATTCCCCAGTGCTCTTTCCAGTCAGAAAAATTACCTGAATACAATGCTGTAGATTCACCAGATAAACCCCAGTACACATTCCAGGCACCTGCATGAGGGCCCGCTTTTGGGTCTCCCGAACTATTGTGGTTCCAAATTCCACGAATATCAGTCCATAAGGTTGAAAAAGGTACATTTCGATGAAAGTCCAATCTCACCAGTTGCGTGCCTTTTACGTTTCTAATCACATTTCCATTCGCCTTATGATTAACTGTTATCCCGTGAAAAAAGAAATCTGTATTATTAAAGGTCACATTAGAAATAATATTATTTGAACTATGTGCAATATCAAAACCATGATGCCCTCTACGCCCTATCATAGTTACATCTTCTATTTCTCCATAAGAAGAAGTTCTTATATTGACACCATTATCACAATGTTGAATGGTTAAATTTTTAGACCAAAAATTTTGACAATTTTCAAACTGCACTGCATTATATCCTTGTTCTTGAAGGTGATTAGCAGGCGCCTTTTCTATAAATTCAAATCGAACATCCTCAATTGCTACATTCTTTAATGCACCATTTAACTTCCTTACCTTCATACCCCAAGATGGCTTTAAGTCCAGTCTTAAGGGTTCACGAAGTGTTACTAAATTTCCTTCTATTCTTTCAATGGTGTGGGTCATAAACACATTATTCCCAGTAGCCCACGACACATGGGGCTCGGGCCAATCCTGGGATTGATAATTAAAATAGGCATGCCAAAGCTCTCCGTTGGTTGGGTTATCCCCTCTGGCATTAATAACTATTATATCTCCTTGATTTAAGTTACTGGCATTTACTACTTCTATTATCTTGTCAGTTCTTAATGCCATTTCAGAGACTTCAGTTATGGTGATTAGAGAACCATTACCTTTAAATTCTATGATTTGTCCCGCTCCACCTGTATTGTAACCTGCCTCCGCTGTTCCTCCATTTATTTCTGTAGCAGATCTTGGCATATAAAAAACTGTTCCCACAGTTCCGTCTCCTGCTCCCCTAAGGATTATATTACTTCTATTTATTTTGATCCAGTCATCTAATACATATCGACCAGCAGGAAAAAAAACAATACTATTATCAGGTGCTGTAGCAATTATATTATTTATTGCCACTACGTCACTTAAACCATCGTTTGGTATAACGCCACTGGCAATGACATCAATAATATTATTAAACTCTGGTTTTGTGGCGTATCCGCCCCCATAGCCAGCATACGAGAAATCAGATAACCTTCCACGTGTATCCCATAACTCACCATTTTCACCCCATAATAAAGAGGTTGTTTTAGTTTGAGCAGAAAGTATATTTAAATTTAATTGTAGAAGAGCGATGCCAATAAAATATATAGCACATGTTCTTAGTAATCTCAAATTCAAAGCTATAAATTTTTTATTTCGATTTAAAAATTATTCAGTTGTGGCAAGGGTGGCATTCAGTTGACTAAGATCGTCTCTCATTTCTCCATCGGGGCCATAAATTACAGGAGCGATGTATGAGTCTCTAATCCTGTCCTTCTTGCGATCCCTGTATCGGCACCAAACGTGATACCAATCTCCTTTCCAAACGAAGAAATCCCCATGTCCATAAGGTGTATCCAATTCCCAGCCAGTACCCACACGCCCTTGTGCCTCATATGGACCATAGAGGTTTTTTGAGGTGGCATAATATCCCGAACAGCTTAAATAATAGATGCCATTTCGTTTGTGTAATGAATTCTTATCCATATCTGGAAAGTAGGTCGTCTTATTTATAACAATTGTTTTTGGTTCCTCATCCAGCTCTATCATTGATTCCTTAAGACGTGCTATTTTATAATCTGTTCTACCGTAAACTATGTAAGGCGTATTGTCATCATCTATGAAAATGGTTGGATCAAAGGAATCAACTAATGGTTTACCCAGTGCATCCTTATAAGGCCCTTCTGGCTTGTCGGACACCATAACACCGGCATCATCATGGTGATTGGAAAAATACCAATAAAATTTGCCATTTCTTTCTGCAATATCTCCCGCCCAACATGAGGTATGACCTTTCCCCATATAATTATCCTCTGGTTTGATGGTGCCTACATGCTCCCATTTTTGAAGATCTGTAGATCTATATATACGCCAATCGGGCATCACCCAATCACTTATGCCAAAACCTACATCATGACCTGTAAAAACATAACAAGTGTCGTTAACCACTAACATATGTGGATCTGACATTCCTGGTTCTGATATTAAGGGATTTGTCAGCTTTAAATCAGGTTCTTCTAATTGATTATCAACTACTTCTTTAGACTTTTCAAAATCAGATCTTTCACTGTTTGGAGGTATAACTAGTAGAACTATAATTGTAATAATAATTATACCTATAATAATTAAAACTTTCTTATTCAATTTCATTCTGAAATATTATTATATGCAAATTGTTTTGTAAAGTGAGTTTTTGACGTTTAAACTCTTTAACTCAGTGTTAACTTACTCATTGAATCCAAGCTATTATAGAACAACACATAATGTCAACATATTAATTTTTCTAAAAATATTATAAATCGTTATGCAAAGTGTCCTGCTCTGTCCTGTGCTTTATTCAATAATTTTTCTTGATCCTTGTCAACATCTAAAGAATCTACCAAATTATTACATTTTAATTTTTATGTTGATGCTGTAATTATAGAATTCTAGTAATATTATAGACTATGTCAATTAGACATTTTAACTCAGATGTTTTCAAAAATACATTCTACCTCTAATATTGAAGTTTCTAGAATGATTATGGTTTCTGAAAGAATATTACATAAATAGGTTAGTTTCATAATATATGCTCAAGCATCCAATCAACAACTTTAAAAAAAAAAGGGATGCTAAGTATATGTACTTGGTACCCCCTTAAAAACTAAACTAAAACAAACTAACATACTCAATTTTATTATTCATCTGTAAGCTGTACTGTAAATTCTTTAAAGACCAGACAGATTACATCTCTAGGCTTACCCCCCAACTATCTCCATCTTCTACAAACTACCAGAACCAGAAACATTCGAGGGGTCTCCAAAACTTCTTACCGTTATATTATTATTATAATCAAAAACCAATTCAATATCAACTTCTCCAGGACTAATAACTGCCTTATCCTCCACAGAAAATTTGGTAGTTGGCTTGGATAAGGGTGCTGATGCTTATTTAAGCAAACCTTTTGATGAAGAAGTACTACTTAGGCAAATTGACAACCTAATGATGCAACGTAAAAGAATACACGAAAACTTTTCAAAAAATTTCGTCTCAAAAAAATCAATGGAGTATGGTAGTCTAGACAATTTCTTTCTCAAAAGGGTGCGTAAAGTTGTTGAAAGTAATATTTCAGATGAAAATTTTAATATAGAGGATTTAGTCGAAGAGTTAATGATTAGTCGAAGCAACCTACACCGAAAAATAAAATCATTGTCTGGCCTAACGACCTCAGAATTTGTTAACCTTATAAAGATTAAGTATGCGGTAAATTTAGTAAGGAAAGAAAACTATCGCTTTAGTGAAGTATATCACCGGGCCGGATTTAGTTCTCAATCGTATTTCACAAGGTGCTTCAAGAAGGTTTACAATGTAACACCTAAAGAGTATTTTAATAAATTATAAAAATCTTTTATACGTGCATAAAATTTATGTTAAGACTCAACTATGTCTGTAAACAAGCTTTCAAGCCATTTCAATTGCAAAAATACCACCAAATCACTACCGTAAAATGGTCATGAAAATTTCTAAAATTGATGAGATATAGGTTGTTATCCAATCACTCCCAATCACATACGGTTTTAATTAGTATTTTTATAATAATTAATTTATTTAATCATTCTATAAGAAAAAGCTTTGATGTTATCTGTACATAAGAACTCACTTAGAGCCATAACCACGATTTTATTAATGGCAATTTCACAATTCAGTCTATCTCAATCAACTAAGATTGATGAAATTAAAAAGGTCCAATTCGAACTTGAAAACCCAATTTCTACGCATTATCTTAAAACACATCTTAAGACAACATCTCCAAGGATAATCCTCACTCCCGAATTGGAAAAAAACTTGAGATCTAAATTGGAATCAGATCCAGTTTTAATAAATTATTATCAATACATAATTGAGCAGGCCAATGAAATTTTAAATAAGCAACTGTTAGAAAGAGAATTAGAAGGTTTCAGACTATTAAGAGTATCACGGCAAATGCTTGAAAGAATGGGGATATTAAGTATGGCATATCGTCTAAATAAAAGCCCAATTATACTAGCAAAAATCAATGCAGAAATTAAAGCTGTGTGTAATTTTGAGGATTGGAACCCACAACATTTTCTAGATGTAGGTGAAATGTCTATGGCAGTCGCATTAACTATAGATTGGGTTGGAGAATGGCTACCTAAAGAAACTGTTAGGTTGGCGAAAGAATCCTTAATAGAGAAAGGAATCAATGAAAGTTTTAACGAAGATAATAAACGGATGTTTTGGGTAAGTGGCAATAACAATTGGAATACCGTTTGTCATGGTGGTATGATTGCCGCATCACTGGTAATTGCTGATATTGATCCGGAATTGGCATCTCGCACAATCTCTAGAGCGCTTGACAACTTACCTGGGTCTTTACATGCCTATTACCCTCACGGAATCTATCCTGAAGGACCTACATATTGGGGATATGGTACCGCCTATGCTATTATGATTATAGATGCCTTTCGCACATCTTTAGGAACTGATTTTGGTATAACAAAGAGTCCAGGTTTTATGGAAAGTCCGAATTTTGTACTGCAGGCAACTGCACCTTCAGGGAATTATTTCAATTTTGCTGATTGTGGTAAAAAAAATACTGGAATGCTATCGATCATCATGTCTTGGTTCGCCTCTGAAACAGGGAACACGTTGTTTTATGATGAGAAAACTCTATCAAATCCATCAGACATGGGTAGGTTTGCGGGGTTGGGACTTATTTGGTTGTCTCGCTTTGAAGCTAAAATTGATGAAAAATTATCTAATACTTGGTTTGGTAAAGGTCCAAATCCCATTGCGGTTTTTAGAGATAGGGAATCTGATTTTTACCTAGCATCCAAAGGTGGGGCAGCCAATTTAAGTCATGGAAATATGGATGCTGGTTCATTTGTTTTTGAATTGGATAGTGTAAGGTGGTCTATAGATCCTGGCAATCAATCATATTATCCATTAAATAGAATTGGTTACAGTTTATCAACTCATAGACAAGAAAGTCCTCGATGGAAATTATTAACTAAAAACAATTTTGGGCACAGTACACTAACAATTAATGATTCTCTATATAACTACAAAGGGTACGCCCCTTTAATTAATTATACAGATGGTGATGAACCAGAGGTGGAATACGACATGTCCGATATTTTTACAGGTCAGGTCTTATCGGCTAATAGAAAATTCATAAAATTAAGCAAGTCATCCTGTCGAATTGAAGATGATTTGGTTTTCAATGATAACACTAAAAAATTAACTTGGGGAATGATGACTGTAGCAGAAGTTTACCCTACGAATGGTGGAGCAATTTTAAAAGAGAATGGCAAGGAACTAAAACTTACTATTTTAGAACCTAAAGGTCTTCAAGTATCAGTTGTTAATCTTGATCCTCCTCCAATGGAAGTAGACAAATCTATCAAAAACTTAAAAAGAATTGAGATCGTTGTACCTGCTTATATTTTTGAAGGAAATGTTGGGAAAATAATAGTTAGATTATCTAAGGAATAAAATGAGAATTCTTAAAAATTCTAGATACTGCGATAAGTTATAATTTCTTTAGAATTATCAATTTTTCTCTAAACGGTCCCTTAGTTGATATTCAAATAAACTGATAGGCTGTACAGGAATATTTTTTGATTCTATATAACCATATGGTTGTTTTGGCCCGCAACATCCTTTATTTGTAAATTTACCTGTACAACCAATAGCCCAGTTGGTATGATCGCCAGGCGGATCTTGAATAATTATTTTATCTGCAGTGCAATTCCAAAACAAACACGTTGTGGCGGTCCATCCATGACCAGAACCAGAATTTCTTCTATTTTCCACAGCAAGATTATCCCCATAAATTTTAACATTATCAAATAATATTCCCGATGACCACCTATGGTGTGGACCAGTAACACTTTGAGCATTCAATGCCTTACATCTCAAAAAAACATTGGGCCCTGCAACAACCGAGGCCGTTACAAAGTCGTGACGTCCACCCTCAGTGATACAATTTTTTATTAAATTTTGTTCACCAACCACGTTGAATGAATACATACGTCCTCCCTTTACCAAGCCTTTATGATTTCGCATTTCGCACGCATCAACGGTTATTTTCATACTAGATCGTCTAATGTTTATACAAGAATATGTAAAGTAATTGGCGTAGACATTTCTTGCCCAGGCATTTTCAACATTATTAAAAGTGATTGCATTCCACGCATGGTTTTCGTCAGCATCTGAGGAAAAATAGGAATCCAATCGAATATTCTCTATGCCTACTTCTTGAATCTTACCAGCCCAAGAATAATTGTAGACGTTAGCCTCGGCATATTTAGGATCAATTAGATCAACGATAGGGGCGTCAATAGTTACATAATTTCCATCAACATTCATAACCTTTCTCCTGTAAGTAACCGTATAATATTCCGGTAACCAATCTCTATCATCTGGATCCGATTGGTTTAGATTATCCATTCCTAGTAATTTTATCCAAGATCGGTTGGGTTTTCGTTCAATCATAATGTTATCACCATGCAGAAAAGCACTTCCGTCCTCTACTTCAATAATACGGGTACCTACTGGAACATATGAGTCTATTATTTTTTGCTTACTAGAATTAATTTTTCTGGGATTGGATGAACCGTTGAATTCTATAAAATTTGATTTGATATTTTTGGTTGCTATAAGCTTAGTAGATCTCCCTTCACCCCTTAACACAATACCGCTTTTTTGAATTTTTAAAGTTCCATTTATCTCATAATTACCAGCCTCTAATAATAAAGCACCACGAAATCCATTTGCATCAGGCTGTAAAGCTTCCAATTGTTCAATAGCATTTTGAATGTGATTTAGATTATCTCCATCAACGGGTTTTATTTTAATCTTAACAGGAACATTAGGTATTTCCTTTTCACTATGATGATATCCAACATAACTAAAATCTGGAATTTTATTTCCTTTAGCATCTGCAACATAGGTTAACTTACCATTACTATCATACCTTAATAATTTCGAGGTTTGAGCAGTTAATATCAAGGACGTAAATAATACTAGAAAAGTAATTTTGATTTTCATTATAAGAAAATATTTTTCAAATGATAACAATAAATATGCACATTTCATTATAGTACAGGACGGTTTTGTCTAATTTGCTAGTTATTTTTAAGTAAAATTGACATCACTTTAATACATTAAAAATACAATATACTTAATAAGATGAAAAATATCATATCTGTATTCATTGTTTTATTTAGTTTCTTAATTCCGGAAGCACAGGTAATTTTGTCAACAAATTTTGCTGATGATAATTATAAGAAAGCTCCAATTCATGACGTATGGAAAGTAGCTAATGATATTTCACCATCCTATAAAGGACAGGAAGACAGCAGGCAGATAAGGGCTGATATGAAAATGAATATCATCAGATTATCTGGAGGGATTAAAAATAAAGATCAACAAAACACTTCCTATGACATGGTTAAGTGGGATGAAGAGGTAAATAACTACGTGTATGACTTTAGTCGATTAATAAACGTTATTAATAAAGCTGATGAGCATAATGATCACATCTACCAACTTGTTATAGATAACGTACCATGGTGTTTTCAACGAGGCTTCACCTTTGTTGATTTAGACAAAAATAGTTTTGACGGAGAACATTTTCGAAAATTTGAGCAGGTGGAACAATACGGTAATGGTCTACCTCCTTCCGATATGGGTGCCTACGGAAAATATGTAGAGGCGCTAGTTGAAACCTTAGTTAAAAATTTTGGAAAAGATCGTGTTAAAAATTGGCGCTTTAGAATTGGTTCTGAAATTGAAAGCCCAGGTCATTGGAAAGGAACAGCAGAAGATTTTGTCGCATATCTTGATGTATCGCTTAGAGCGATTCGAAATATAATACCAGATGCCCATGTAGGGATTCATACTAGGGAGCCTCACTATGAGGCCATAAAACATAAAGGTCTTAATTATAAAGGAAAAAAATTTGTGTCATTTCACGATGAAATTTTGCATCATTGCCATAAAAATGATCTTCATCTCAATTCTTGGGGTCTCTCCTATTATATTCAATTTGATAAAGAAGGTGAGTTTTATGCCAATGAGAATTGGTATAAAGACCGAGTTGCACCTCTAGTAAACCATCCAAGATGGAATAAAGACACCGAAATTAATCTAGAGGAATTCAAGGCTACTGCATCGTTCAAAGGGCCAGACGGTAGCAAAGTTACCCTAAAATCAGGGTCTTCACATGGTGAAGTCGCACATATTTCTATGTCTCATCTTTTTTATAAACACGCGGAACTGAACCAAATTCATCGTTGGCTACAATATAAAGATGTTAAAGATGATATTGCCAACCAAGAGTTGCTATCCATGGTAGGAAAAAGACGTTACAAAACCATCTCTAATGGCATCCCAAAAAATGTATCAGATCAAATAGATGCTATATTTGTAAAGGATGATAAGTTAAATGGCTATGAGGTATTATTATACAATTATAATGGTTTGTCTACAAAGTATGGATCCGAACAACCAGTTATAATATCTTTTATATCCGAACTTCCTGTTGGCACCAAACTGGAATATCGATCTTCATACTATACCAAATCGCATAACAAATTACAGAGCTTTGAAGATGAAAGATTCTTTAAAGATAGTTGGTATGTAGGGAATATTAAAGAAAGTCAAAAATTGGGTGAATCGAGTCGCGTTTTAAAACCTCAAATTTACAATAGTTACTATAAATTATATAACGGACATAAAGTTTATGCTCCAAGTGATTGGAAAATAATAACTACCACGAAACGTTCGGATGACGAGAAATTTGGTTCAGAAATTGTTATTGAAACTAGTTTGGAATCTTTCTCTTTCAGAAAATTTGAATTTAAGCTTATACCATAAATAAAATTAACAATGTTCTTCAATCAGTGTTAAACCCACTGAAGCAAAATCCCAAAAAGTGCTAATATTACCTGAAGCAGAAGGTTTTTAAAAATTCAGAAATTTTAGTCTTTGATGAAAGAATACGATTATCCATTAGATAAATTAACTCCCAATTTATTCCATATAAAATACTTCTTCCAAAGGAACTGAAACTGGAGAATTATCTGGGTTTACTTCCATAATATCTGCCATAAAATTCCACCATTTTTTAACGATTTCATGGTTAGCTAAATCTTGTGATCCTCTTTCTCCAGAAACTCTTTGAAAAGCAAACAATGTATTTGTTTCCTCATCTAAGAATATGGAATATTCACTCACTCCATTATCTTTTAAAAGCGTCTTAAGTTCAGGCCAAAGATTATCATGTCGTTCCTTATAGGCTTTTTTATGCCCCGGATTAAGTTTCATTTTAAAGGCCAGTCTTTGCATTATAAGAATTATTTTATTTCAACCTCAATGGTTTTTAGCGTAGCTCCCAAATCCATACTTCTATTTCCCGGCGATGAATTTCCTATAATTATTTCTGCCTTTCCATTATGTCTTTTGGACTCTCCTTTTGTATTAATGAAATTAAAGGCATCCTCTCCCAAAACAAAATCTAAAGATTTAGATTCGCCTGGCTTTAGTGAAATACGTTTAAAATCTTTTAAAGATGATAGAGGTACATTTTCATTATTATCTTTTAAAGAAATATATAATTGAATAACATCGTCTAATTTACTATCACCAGTATTTGTAATGCTTGAAGAAATTTGATAGGACTTTCCTTTTTCGATATCTTTCGAGTTCATCGTTAAATTAGTAATACTCAATGTTGAATACCCTAATCCATAACCAAATGGATAAAGTGGTTCCTTAGTCATGTATTTATAAGTTCTACCTGCCATGTTATAATCTTCGTAAGCTGGGAGTTGCTCCTTGTTTTTCGGAAAGGTAATAGGTAGTTTACCAGATGGCGACACATCACCAAATAGTATATCGGCGATAGCGTTACCTCCTTGTTCTCCAGGATACCAGGCGTAAATAATGGCATCGGCTAATTCGCTTACCTCACTTAAATCCAATGGACATCCAGCAAAAATTACAGCAATAATAGGTTTATCGTGTTTTTGCTTATTGCGCATGTCTCTTAATAGTTGAAGTTGGCTTTCGGGTAATTGCATAGTAATATTATCACCTTTACTAGGTGATCCTATAGCTTCATGCTCTTCTCCTTCCATAACAATAGTTAAACCTAAACCGATAATTGTAGCATCGGATGATCTCGCTAATCCTGTATAACTATCCTGATCATTAATATTTGCCTGATTGATCATTGCGCCCGAACGATATTGGACTTTTGTTAGAGGTGAGACTTTAGCTGTAATCCCTTCTAAAAGCGTCACCAAATTCTCCCCCATACCATGATAGTTCCCTAACAGTGTTCTGACATCTACAGCCAATGGTCCAGAAATGTATATTTGCTCTAAATCCTTTTTTAGTGGTAATACATCATTATTTTTTAAAAGAACTATGGATTTTTGGGCTACTTCTCTCGACAATTTAATATGCTCTTTAGAACGTATTACTTCCAAACCGATACTAGAATAAGGGTTGTCTTCAGGTTTATCGAACATTCCTAGTTTAAATTTTGTTTTCAGAAGTGGACGCAAACCTTGATCAATATCGACCTCAGTTATTAATCCTTTTTTGAGAGCATTCCCCAATTCGTTATAGGTCTTTCCGCAATTTAAATTTGTACCGCTAAGTAGAGCAAGAGCTGCAGATTCTTCGGGTGACTTTGTCACGCCATGAAATTTGTGAAAATTTCGAATTGCTCTACAATCACTTACTATATGACCATCAAACCCCCAGTCTTTTCTTAATATATCCTGAAGCAAAGTAGGACTACCACAACAGGCTTCACCATTAGTTCTATTGTAAGCGCACATAACTGCTTCGACACCTGCATCTACACATGCTTTAAATGCAGGCAAGTAGGTTTCATGCAAATCTTGCTGGTTTACTACCGCATTAAAACTATGCCTCAAAGCTTCGGGTCCGCTATGTACCGCATAATGCTTTGCGCAAGCTGCCGTTTTTAAGTATTTAGAATCATTTCCCTGCATTCCGTTAATAAAAGCTGCACCTATTTGTCCAGATAAAAATGGATCTTCACCATAAGTTTCTTGACCTCTACCCCAGCGCGGATCGCGAAAAATATTTACATTTGGACTCCAAAATGTTAAACCTAAATATTGTAATGATTCCTTGTTCTGCTTAAGCAAATAATTGTTGATAGCTCTTGCTTCTTCCGAAATAATATCTCCTACATTGTGAATAAGTTTAGTATCGAATGTTGCTGCCATCCCAATTGCTTGAGGAAAAATTGTGGCTTTAGGTCCCCTTGCCACTCCGTGTAAAGCCTCATTCCACCAATTGTATGATTTGATATTTAACCTATCTACAGCACTACTAGAATTTAATAACTGAGATATTTTTTCTTCAACAGTCAAACAATTTAAAAGTAATTCAATACGTTCATCAAAAGTTAAACTAGTATCAAGCCATGGCTTATTAACGCAATTGGTTTGTGCTGTAATTGGAACTGAAACTACCAATAAAATGAATAGAGACAACACTCTTTTATAATTCATACTTTTATATTAAATGATGGTTTTGCTACTGTTAAACTTTATTAATTACAACTTTCAAACAATGAGTTAGTTATATTATCCCCAACCCTACCAATTTGTTCATATTCTGAAATACCAAATTCGCAACCTGCTTTTAAATATAATTGTTTCAAACTTTTGATAGCTTTTTCTTTACTATTAATTTGTTCATAAGTCCATTCTTTTTCTCCCATAGCATAAGGCTTTAGAAATTCGTATGCTTGTTTTATATTTCCTGCGTTTTGGGGTGAATAATTCCATAAATCCACTCCCACTTTAGTACCAAATATTGCTAGTTGCGTCATCCCTTTCAGATTCATAGTGCTATACGACAAGGATTTTGTTCTGGCCAGTTCATGTGGCTGCTTACCATCTGGTTCTATTTGACTAGCAATTCGCTTCAATTTTGCTGTTTCCAGAACTTCTCTTGCTCCTTCTTTGTTTCCCAGAAAAAGATGAAGACTTACCACCTGAAGATCATAATACGTGCCATGATTATTTTTAGTGTCCCTTTCAAAAATACCGTTTTTGCTGGTTTGGAGCCAATTCAAATAGCCAGAAAGCCAATTTCTCAAATCAACACTCATGTGTGGATCTATAGCATTCTTTATTTCTAAAATTTCAATAGCAGTTATGACTTTAGTAATACCAGCAAAATCAATAATTCCAATCCCTCTGCCATCGTTAATACCGGGTATACCCTGAGCAAAATTTAAATTGGGGTTCATTTTGGTGTCTTCATCTAAAAACCAAACATCGAGCAACTCTTTCAATTTGGTGGCATATTCTTTATTATCAGAAAAGAAAAATGCCCAAGAGAGATCAGAAACGTTATTAAAAAAAGTGGCTTTCTCTGTATAATCAGTATTGTTATCTCTAGAAAGCGGATTAACTTCCCCGTCTCGCCTTATCCATGGTAGTCCATCTGATTTTTCTGGGTCCGGCCACCAATAGGGACCATAACTAATATAGTCATGTTTATCGCCACTGGGAGGTGTTAACTTTTTATATGTTACGGAAAACACGGTATCATTCAAGGCTTGATCTGCTTCTCTAATCAATTTCTGAAAGGAAGTTGAGTACTTTTCAGATTTAATATTGTTTTTAACTTCAACGAGATTGTTATAATCGAAGAGTGTTAAACTTAAAGGGTCTGATTGTTGGCCTTTGTTAATTTTAGACTGATTTACATTTTTATCACCCGATTTACAATCAACAAAAACTAACGATGTAAATAGTAATAAAATGAACATTATAATTTTAAGATTTACTTTCATTAGGATAAGGTTTAAGGATTAGGCGAATCTCAGAATTCTATGTTATCAAATAACTTGATTACCATCAATTATAATCCCATTGATCTTAATATTCATCCTGTACTGTCATGCTTGTAATACCCAAAAAGATATTTTTTTTAACGGATTATTTGTTACTCCAACTGAAGAATCTAAATTTTAATAGTCTTACTTGGTAGATATCCAATGCGGTGGGCTCTCACCATCAGACTATCATTAGCCTTTTTTACAAATGGCGAACTATAAACCGACCAATTATCCGGATAGTTACCTGCATCATTTTTTATTTTATAACCTATTGAAGCCCCTTTAGTTTTAGATTCCAAAAATATCTTGTTATCTAAAAATGAAATTATAGGATCACTCGTAACTGGCTTTTGGTCGGCACCATTCCATAGTGTCTTAATCAGTTCGGATTCAGGAAGTTTGGGCTGATCTCCAATGTTACTTAACCAATTATCCATTTCAGTTCTTAATTCCTCGAGCTTAGCTTTATGTTCTGGTAGATGTACCAAATTATTTAATTCGTGAGGATCGGCTATACAATCGAATAACTCCTCTTTAGGTTTATTTTCCCGAAACCATTGTTTTTGTATATCTGTTAATCTTCCTTCATTGCGCAACCTTAAAAGTTCTTGCATAGTTGGTATCCTTTCTCGGTATACAACAGGCAAATAATAACCTTGATCTGTTTTATAATTTCGAATATACTTGAATTGTTTTCCTCTAACGGCCCTAATTACATCTCTTTCCGCATCAAACCGATCGGCTGCCGCATGAATGTATTTGCGTTGATTTGCAGCTTGGTGAGGGCCTAAGAAAGATTGCCCTTGCATGTAATCTAAAGGCTCTTTTCCAACTAGTGATAATAACGTTGGAGCAAAATCAACAAAACTTAAAAGTTGACCGTCATTCTCTCCCGCCCTTTTCTTATTAGGGAATCTGATGATCATGGGGGTATTAAGCCCCGAATCATAAATTAATCGTTTCTGCCTCGGCAGAGGCCCGCCATGATCACCATAGAAGAATATAATAGTGTTTTCCAATAAGCCATCATCTTCCAATTGTTTCAGGACTATACCAACTTGTCGATCCATCTCTGCAATGTTGTTATACATTTTCCACATATCACGACGTACAATTTCATTGTTTGGTAGATAGGGCGGCACATCAAAATCAGTGTCCAATGGCAGATGTTTCGTTGTTTCCCCTTCATCCAATCTACCTTTTTTCCATTTGAAAGATCTGTCGCCTAATTGATCATACCGAGATTCATCATATCGATGTCCATAAGGCTCAAACAAACCCGATTCATGCGTTTCAGTAAAATTGAATACTGAATAGAAAGGTTGACCCTTAGCCCTATTTCTCCAATGGGCATAAGGGCTACTTTCATCCCAGGCTGTCATTGGAGCATTGAATTGATAATCAGTTTTATAATTATTTGTGCAATAATATCCTTCTAATCTTAACAATTCACTTATCATTTTTACATCTGCTGGCGGAACTGCTTCGTATGATGGTAAGCCTGTTACTTCTGTATATGAAGTTGTTCGCATATGATTTGCACCTATTCCGGATGGATACATTCCTGTTGCTATAGCTGCCCTACTCGGTGCACAAACTCCAGAAGTAGAATATAAATTAGGATATATAACCCCATTCTTTGCCAACTTGCTAAGGTTTGGAGTTACCACTGTGCTGTCTCCAAATGGTGGTATATAAGGACCCATATCTTCTGTAACCAACCAGAGGATATTTGGTCTTTCAGGCCATTTTTTAGTAACTACCTTATTCTTGTCTAAATGATTATTTGATTGACAACACGTTAATGTTATAAATATCGAAAAAATAAAATTTGCAATTTTCATGTAATAAATTTTTATAATTTAAGTTGATTATTTGGCTAGAGCAATAACATAATATGGCATCAAATTATCTTCATTGAATAATCCGGGATGCATGATTACGTTTCCTTTTTCGTTAATCCAAGTGAAATAAACAATTAAGTCAAAATCAACGCTCAAATTATCTATTTTAATTTGGGCGACAAAATTTGTTCCATCCCATTTCATTACTTGATTTCTGAATTTTCCAGTAGTCATATTCGCGAGTCTAAAATGAACTTTAGGAGGTTGTTGGATTTTTAAACCATTCTTAGGTTTTAGAATAATTTGGATGTCTTCATCATTCTTGGCAACTTCTGGAATATTCGCTTCAAAATGTTCTAAAAATAATTCATTTGAACTCTCTTTGTCGTCCCAATGACTCTTACTTTCTGAACTACCAGAATCTCTTTTTAATTCAGTAATACTGTCTATATCTTTATTTATTTCATCCAACCTATCCTTCCAAGTTTTATTATCATGCAAGAACAGCGGTTCTTCATTATATAACTTCTGTGTTATTTCTACGACCTTTTCCCAGTGAATCTTCGCATCCTTTAGGCTTATGATACTGGCGTTTAAATACCCTTCGCTCTGTGTATACTCATAAAATGCAAAGTTCGTAGCTGCTTTTATTTTATCAGCGTGATAAGCTGCGAGAAATGCTGTTATCATCAAATCCATCTCGATTGATTTAAATTCCATTAAAGCGTTATCTTGAATCTCATTTATATTAATTTTGGATAATGCCACGAATGTTTGCTCAGAAAAAAGATCAAATAGTTTCGACAATTGAACAGGATTAACCTTAGGTTTCATCTCATCATTTGATACATCCATTACATAATCATTTATTTTATAAAATAGCCCCGGATCTCCTGGCTCAGTCGATTGATAGGTGCGCTTATTTCTAATATACCAGGGATTGGCATTGTTCTCTATAATTATCGAGCCACCACTATCCATTTCAGCCCAATTGTAGTTAGCAGGATGATACGTAAGGTGAGATGTGGTAATTAATGGAAGAATTTTGCCGGCAAATCTATAGGCTTCGAGAATATTCTTATATTCTTGACCAAATCTCGCTTTGAACGATCTTTCCCAAACATCGTTATCAGTAGAAGTTGAATAGCCTAATCTACCAAATAATTTAAACCATGCCCAATAGCGTTGATCTTCCCATTGATATATATTGGAATATTCATCATTTAGGAGTTGCCATGTATTATACTTTCTAGCCAAGGGCGGTGTGACTTGAAACCCCTTTCCTCCTCCAAAACTTGTTGAATAGGAAAAGCGCTTAACATAATCTGGATCCGCCCAAGTAAACATACGCATAGTACCGATTCCCCACAATCTATAGATGACATCAAATTCTCGTGACTTATCTAAGAAGTCTGCGTAACCGTAGCGTTGGCGTTTATCGATATTATCAAGCATGGTTAGTTCCCCGTTGCGCATCTCAGTTGGATGGTATGGAAGACCTACACCTTCCCAAGTGTACTTACTGGTAACAGTTACATCAATTCCAGTGTTTATAGCCCACTCGCGAATTTTGACCGTGAGCCCTTTGGCTCTCAAATCTAAAAACAACTTACCATTACGTTCTTTATAAATCATTCCTATTGAAGTAATAATCTCCTTCCAAAAATTTTCTGCAGTATCACCAAACCCACCAATCCCAGATTCATAATTTACACGTAAATGAATACCATCAATCTCTGGCACTTGACGTAATAATTCTCGTATTCCCATGGCACAATAACGAGTAAACTCTTCATCATTTTTCGGTAAACCGGATATATATTCATCGCTTTTACCATGCCCCCACATTCCAAAAACGAATTCCAGTCCGTAACTATGAGTTATCACTCCAATTCGACGAAGTTGTTGTAAGTATTCTTTTGGTGTTCTACTATAATTGGCCCTAATTTCAACATTCCCAAATCCAGGGACTTTAAGTAAGTATGGATACACAGGTATCATAAAATCTTGTTTCAAACCATCTTGGTAACCAGTAATGAGTGTAAGTCTGTTAAATCTGTTTTCCGCTAATTGTTTTATGTAGTATTGCCAATATTCTTCTGAAAAAAACCAAGAATCATCATTTTCATCTTTCAGAAACTTGTCTACACCACGTATTTCGTTATCGGGAAACTCAATTGTATTTTTCAAGGCTGTTAAGCCATTTAAACCTTTATCTTCGATACGTTGTGCAATTTCCGTTAAAGCATATAAAAGCCCATTGCTATCCGTACCGCCAATGATTAATGCTAGGCCATCTGTTGTTTCTTTCCACAGATAGAATGCACCTTCGGGTTTATGTTTTAGTAGTTCAGTTTCATTTGAAATCAACCTACTAATTACTTCATTTTCGACCGTTCCTATAATAATAAAAACTTTGCTTTTAGCTTGAGACCAATGACCAACAGTCTCAATTTTCGCATTTGTTTTTGATAAAGCATTAATTAATCTTTTCTTTCCAAATGCTATTGGATGCTCTGAATCGTTTAAAACTAAGGTTTTATCAACAATTGTTATTGAATTATCAGAAATAAGGGACTCTTTGGTTAGTGTCTGTCCAATTCCTTTTAAACCCACAGCAAACAAGAAGAAAATTAATATTTGGTTGTAATAATTCATTTTAGTTTAGTTTATTTCAAATTGAATAATTCTATCAAATAACGTGTCTATAAAATAAGGATTACCATAAAGTAAAGCTAGAGTTTCTTTTAATTAAAATTTCTTAAACCTGGAACTATTCTAAGACTAATTTCTCTATTATCTAATGGCCATTTTGATATTGTGAGTTTCTGCGTGTTTTTGTTCCAAATAAAATCAGCAGGATTAGTATTTTTTGGTACTTTGAATGTTTCTAAACCCACATTCTGTCAAAAACCTCGGCAGTTCTAATATATAATTCTTTATACTTTAATTGCACTAAGTCACCGTCAATAATAGTATCGGTTGAAGCAAAGGTTGGAAATCCCCATTCGCCAATTAATATAGGAGCCTCTAACATGGCGGATTCCTTATCAAAACGATCCATCACTGGCTTTATGAAGTCGATATTATTCTGATAAATGTGTGGTGCAAAAATGATATTCTTTCTGTTTAATGGAGATGTTATTTCTGCGTACTGATTATTATCAATTCCCTCACCTTTATTCATAAAAATTGATTGAAATAGTATCTTTTTATCAGGATTAATTTCCCGACTCTCATCAATAATTTTTTGGTATAGAGGAATTAAATATTGGTTTGTGAGATCATTATAAGATATATCCATACTCAGCTTTCTAGGCTCATTTACCACATCATATCCTATAACATTTGACTCATCCTTATAACGTTTCCAAATCACTTTCCAAGCTTCAATGTAAGTATCGTATTCCTTATTCTTATTTTGCCAAAACTCTTCCCAAATGAATTTATCAACACCATAAACAGTCATTTTAAAAACTGTTTTAATACCCGAATTTTTTCCGAAGTTTACTAAACTATCTAGTTTTTTAAGATAACTTGTCTCCAACTGCCCTCCAGGAAATTTGCTCAACTTTCCTAATTCTAAACGTATGACTTGAGTATTGGCTCCCATACGAACCATACGCATATAATCATCACTATTAAAAAAAACTTCCCCTTTATGGTCATTAGTATTAACTACAAAACCTCTAGGAATGATATGACGTCCTTGGTCGTCTCTGAGCCCGTGTTTTATTTGTGCCTCAAGGTTGAGGGTGTGAAAAATAAAAATAAAAATTAATCGATTATATGTTATCTGTAATTTCATTAGAAATATTGAATCTTTAAATTGGATTTAATTTTTTGAAATTTATAGTAAGATTACAATTTTTCTATCCTGTACAGTACTGTAAGCCAGAATTTAATAAATCCCAAAAAAAATTAAAAAAGCCGAAAGAAAAATTCTTTCGGCTTTTTAAACAAAACTAACTCAATCTAAATATTACCTATATCCGTTATTCGTCGAATCTAAATTCAACAATGCCGGATTATTTGTCAATTCTTGTAATGGCATTGGAAATAAAACGTGAAAATCTTATATGTTTTCAATTGGATTAGACGTTTTGAAATTCCACAGTACAAAGAACACCCAAAATTTAACTCTTAATAACCTGGGTTTTGGGTCAAATTTGGATTTAATAATAGTTCATTTAAAGGAATAGGTAACAATACATGATAATCTTGTATGTTTGCTCCTGGCGTATACGTTTTAAATTCGGCATTACGCACCACATCCAAATAAATACCCCATCTTATTAAATCATATCTTCTTGTTGCCTCTGCAGCTAATTCCCATTTACGCTCGTCGTAAATAGCCTCACGAAATTCTTGTTGACTTAAACCTACTAACTCCCAATCTGCCTGATCAGTATATGCACGTTGTCTAATAGGATGAATATATTGATAGGCATTAGCCGGTCCATTTAATTCATTTTCACATTCAGCTGCCATTAAATAAACATCCGCCAATCTAAAAACTAATCTATTATCCCCATGATTAAATCTTGGAGATGTCTCAAAATTTAGATTCATAAACTTAGGCATGTATGTATGATTTAACTGAAAGCCCTCATAAGAATCCATAATATTTAACGGTCTTCTTAAATCGTTTATAGGAAAATTTTCGACGAAGTCTTTGGATGCTATTTGAAGCCCAGTACCATTAAATTCTTCTCCATTAGCAGCCAAGGCAGCTCTCAACGGATCCCTATCTGTAGCATTGGCGGGCTCATCCCTTATACGTGGATTAAAGAGACTTGGTCTCCAATAATTATTTCCAGCAAACGAACGGCCAGGGAAAGCTGGTTCAAACATACCTGTAATATCCTTGGCAAAATCTAAAGACCAAATAATTTCAGCATTGTATTCGTTGTTTGGATCAAATACATCTGCGTAATTAGATAGCAAACTATGTGGAGATTGGTTTATTATTTCCAGACATTTATCCAATCCGGCCTGCCAATTTTTTGCTTTCATATGAATTTTAGCTTCTATGATAGCTGCCGCCCACTTCGATGCTCTTCCTCTATCCTCCTCTGGAAAAACAGATGGCAAATTATTTTGAGCAAACTCTAAATCATCTAGTACGCTAGCTATAATAACAGCTTGATCGGTTCTTTCCAATTTAGCAATCTCTTCCAAGGGAAGAACTTCAGTATAAAAAGGTGCATCACCCCACAAGTTGGTAATGTGCCAATAAGCCATCCCACGAATGAATCTAGCGTCTGCAATAACATCGGTCTGAACATCCTCAGAAATTGCTCCATTTCCAGAAACTCGTTCAATAATAGTATTGGTATTTAAGATCACTCTATAAAGATTCTGCCAAGTATCTGATACACTCATTAATTGATTCGATAGGTCCGCAGTAACTTCGCTCAATGTGTAATTACCCATTACCTCAAAAATTGGATGCGTACGATTGGGCTCTATAATATCCACCCCGTTGTCGTACCAATTATCCAACCCCGCTTGACCGTAAATAGAGTTATTTTTAAGTAAGGAGTATATACCTGTCATACCTTGTCTTGCATCCGCATCAGATGCAAAGAAATTATCCGGAGAAATAATATCTCGTGGTTCTTCCTCTAAAAATGAATCACAACTAAAAAAAGTGATCATAATCAAGGAAATACAAAAAATTAATTTATTTGTTTTCATAGTAATAATATTTTTAAAAAGTTACGTTAAGTCCCAAACTTAAAACACTGGCATTAGGGTATTCGCCTCCAGAAAATCCTTGTTGGATATTATACCCCTTCCAAATTAAAACCCGAGATGGGGGCGTGCAG
>TARA_R110002033_G_scaffold171210_1_pt1 | contig 94662 bp, 83 predicted proteins | sample TARA_R110002033 | Tara Oceans TARA_R110002033 (sample SAMEA4397051) | marine metagenome | biome: Polar Biome; feature: [SRF] surface water layer (ENVO:00010504); material: water (ENVO:00002006), including particulate matter (ENVO:01000060) such as... | depth 5 m | reverse complement strand
AGACTGAGCTGGCAAAATGGATCATATTAAAGGAAATATGCTTTAAATCGGGGAAAATGAGGACCCGGATGAAAACCGAACCGCCCCGCATTAATGATGCGGTCTATAAAATTCTGAAATCAAATATCGCGCAGGGCCGGATACCTGGTGGCGTGCGCATTCGTGAAACCGATGTGGCCCGGCTGCTTGATGTCGGCCGGGTGCCCGTGCGCGTCGCCCTTGCCAGGCTAGCAGGGGAAGCAATGCTGGTTAGCTCGCCGGGGCAGGGCTATGTCCGCGTCGGAAATGCGCCTTCTCGTGCCATTCGATTTGCGGATCTCGACCTTGATATTGACGCCGAGCTGCTTGACGTGCTGGGCAATCGCAACTGGCGCATGCGTATTTTTGACGAGGCCGAATTGACTGTGGCATCGGCCCTGGTTTTTGGCACATATCGCATTAGCGAGGCGCGGCTTGCCGACCATTATGGTGTTAGCCGTACCATTGCACGCGAATTTCTAAGCCGGATTGAACGGGTCGGGCTGGTATCGCAACTGCCCAATGGTCGCTGGCAGGCCGGCCCCATGACCGAGAAAGACATTTGCGACCACTATGCCATGCGCTGCGCGCTGGAGCCATTAGCCTTGCACGACGTTGCCGGAACCCTCAAAAAATCATCCCTTCGAAAAATGATCTCCCGGCTTGAAGCCGCCCGGAACCAGATTGAAACGATAACGACGGATGACATTTTAAGGCTGGAAAAGGATTTGCACGTCGATATTGTGCTTGGCAGCGATAACCGGCCCATGAACGACGCCATTCATCGCAGCCAGTTGCCGCTGATTTCAACCCATATTTCCTTCGTCGCAACCCGGTCCTGCGACATCGTTAAAAGCACCATCAACGAACATCTGGCAATTGCTTTTGAACTAAAAGCCGGAAACGCATCGGCGGCGTCATCACTTCTTGAACAGCATTTGATACGCGCACGCGAAACCACCTTGCGCCGTCTCTCTGATTTGCGCGACAGCCATCTACCCAACCGGCCAGACTTTATGGTGCCGTTGTAAAAACGGCCCGGTAAGCTTCAGGCATGGTTTAACCGACAACCCTGACGTCGCGCATCTGATATGTCATCATTTGCACGCTGCGGGAATCAGGCTCAAGCGCAGTCTTAATGATCTGCTATTGAAGGATGGACTGAACTTTTAGCCGATGGTCGTATAGAATGGACAGTTTGATCGATACCTGCGGATTTTAAGAGCGTTGTTCGGCCTTATCCCAGTTCCAATAACTGGTTTTAAACTGGAAAATTTTCGGTTGCACCAATTCGGCATTGGGACACAGACCCGGTGCCCTTCATGAAGGAAATGCTGATCGATCATGTGACGGTTCACAAGGGTACAGATGTTGGTCATCTCGCCATCTCGCTAAATTGGGTGACAAGGTCGTCATCTTCAATTATTCCTAACCCATAATATATCCACAGTAAAAGAGATGACATGAAGGTTATCGTTACCGGTGGTGCTGGTTTTATCGGGTCCGCTGTTTGCCGTCTCCTTGCAGGGCAAAAGGGCTGTAAGGTTCTTAATCTTGACAAATTGACCTATGCGGCAGATTTGCGCACTGTTGAGGTGGTTTCCGGACGAAGAAACTATGCCTTTGTACAGGAAGATATTTGCAATAAATCCCCAATTGAAAGGGTGTTCGAAGACTTTCAACCCGATGCGGTGATGCATTTAGCAGCAGAAAGTCATGTTGACCGTTCGATTGATGGGCCTGCTGAGTTTATTCAGACCAATGTTGTCGGTACATTTACGCTTCTTGAAGTCGCTCGTGAATATTTCAACAGGCTAGATGATGTCGCAAAAAGAGTTTTCAGATTTCATCACGTTTCAACCGACGAGGTTTTCGGGACGTTGGGCAATGAAGGACTGTTTACTGAGGAAACACCTTATGCGCCGAATTCGCCCTATTCGGCGAGCAAGGCCGGGTCTGACCACCTGGTTCGCGCATGGCATCATACATACGGGCTGCCAGTGATTATCAGTAATTGTTCGAACAATTATGGGCCTTATCAGTTCCCCGAGAAACTGATTCCATTGATGATCCTTAATATTTTGCATGGAAAGAAACTGCCGGTCTATGGCAGTGGGCTGAACACCCGAGATTGGTTATATGTCGAAGATCATGCTGAGGCTTTGTTTACGATCCTGACAAAAGGCAAGGTTGGTGAGAGATATAATGTTGGTGGTTGTAACGAGCTAAGCAATCTTGATGTCGTCCGGAAAGTTTTTGACACGGTTACAGCACTTGTCCCCGAAACGGGTTGCCATAGCTTTGATGATGTCGTTGAATTTGTTTCTGATCGACCAGGGCATGATTGGCGTTATGCAATTGATCCAACCAAAATCCGCACAGAGCTTGGTTGGACCCCGAAACACAATTTTGACGCCGGTCTTTTACAAACCGTTAAGTGGTATATCGCGCATCGCGATTGGTGGGAGCCGATTCTGAAAAACAAATATTCTGGCGAGCGGCTTGGCAAGGGTAGCGTTGAATGATTAAGGTCCTGGTCTTTGGTAAAGATGGCCAACTTGGTCGAAGTCTTGCCTTGCGCGGTGAGGGGGGCGTCGGCCTCAGCTTACAGTTCCTTGATCGCAGAATGTGTGATGTGTCAGACTCAAACAGTATCATCAGGGCGATTGACCTGTATCGCCCGGACATCATCATTAATTCAACAGCTTATACAGCAGTTGATCTTGCCGAGAGCGAGGTGGAGATTGCGCAGCGTGTAAATTGTGATGCTGTTCGAGTTATGGCTGAGGGGGCAGCACGTCAATCTTTGCCGTTTATCCATATTTCAACAGATTATGTTTTTAACGGCACCGGAAAGGCGCCTTATCGGGAAACGGACCCTGTTTCACCTCTTGGTGTCTATGGCAAAACAAAATTGGCTGGTGAAGAAACGGTTCGCTCAATCAGCGAAAAGCATCTTATCTTTAGAACCTCCTGGAGCTATAGCCCATATGGCAAGAATTTTGTTAAAACGATGCTGCGCTTATTGAGCATTAAAAATGAAATAGCTGTGGTCGACGACCAGCAGGGTTGCCCGACAAGTTCTCTTGATCTGGCGTCGGCAATTTTGCGCGTTTTGCCGGAGGTAACGCGAAGTGGGTTCGAAAAATTTGGCACCTACCATCTGTCTTCGGATAGCCAGATGACATGGTGCCAGTTTAGCCGGGCGATTCAGTTTGAAGCGACCAACCTGTTTGGGGAAAACTGGCCGGGGAGGCAGTGCAAGATCAAAGATGTCACAAGTGCGCAATACCCGACAATTGCACAGCGGCCTGCCTATTCTGTCATGTCGACGGAGAAGTTTAAGGCCAATTTCGGGTTCGGCTTACCTGATCTTGGCACTAGTCTTATCGAAGTTTTGCAAAGTGTAACAAATGGCGAAGACTATGCGTAAGGGGATTATTCTCGCGGGTGGTACGGGATCACGTTTGCATCCGTCGACGTTGGTTGTCTCCAAGAAGCTTCAATTCCACGCTGTTGAAAGCAGAAAAGAGCTATAATAAAGGTTATGACAAATTTTGACCGTTAACGGAGAAATCAAAGATCAGCGTATTTTCTAGCCGCGCACCAACCCGGAGCGGACACTCAAAACGCGCAACTGTGTCCCAATGGCGAGCACCGAAAAGACCACACCCAATCCGGCAACCATGATCCAGCCGCCCGAAACCCACGCGGCACTGGCAAGTGCCGCACCAGCAGCGCCGCCAAGAAACATGCTGCCCATAAAGATGGTGTTTAGCCGTGCACGGGCTTCGGGTTTTAAAGCATAAATGATGTGCTGGTTCGATACCAGGGCGCTCTGGACGCCGAAATCAAGCAAAATAACACCCGCAATCAGGCCCGGGATGGTTGGCAACAACCCAAACAGCACCCACGACGCCAGCGTTACGACGGACCCGGCGATAACAATGCGGTGCGGGCCTTTTCGGTCGGCAATTTTCCCGGCAACGGGGGCGGCAAGAACCCCGACCAGCCCGACGATCCCGAATAACCCGGCGTCAGCCGCCCCCATATTATAGGCAGGCTGTTCGAGCAGCAGGGCCAGAATGGTCCAGAATGCTGAAAAGGATGCAAAAAGCAGGGCCTGTGTCAGTGCAGCAAAGCGCAGTTCAACCAGATCTACCCACAACCCCGCCAGCGAGCGCAACAATTGCCCATAACGCATTTGGGTATCTGGCTTGCTATGGGGCAAGGTTACCCACATCGTCAGCCCGGCGACAACGGCCAACGGCACTGCCAGCCAAAACATTTCCCGCCATCCGGCATAGTCGGCGACAAACCCGGCAAGTGTCCGGCTGAGCAAAATGCCCCCCAAAATACCCGCCAGCACCGTTCCAACCACCGATCCACGTTTTTTCGCCGGGGCCAAATGCACGGCAAATGGTACTATTTGTTGGGCTGCGGTGGCACTTGCACCAACCATTATTGATGCAACAACCAGAACCCAAACATTGGGTGCCGCAGCAACGCCAGCCAATGAAACCGCCAGCACCAGAAATTGCGTCACAATCAGTCTTCGCCGCTCAATCACATCGCCCAGAGGCACCAGCAAAAAAAGCCCTAATGCATAGCCCAGCAATGTCAATGTGGGAATAAAACCAACCACGGATGACCCGGCAAAATCCCGCACCATCGACCCCAGCATGGGCTGGTTATAATAAATATTGGCAACCGAAACCCCGGCGACGGCGGCCATAACAAACGCCATACTGCGTGAAAGACCGTTCGCCGCCCGCGACGGTGTCGAAAAAACCTGTTCCATAACCGATATATCCTGACATATCCGATGGGCTGCCCATCGCAGCCTGATGTTGGAACCAGCTATAGAACGGTTGTGGATATTGCGGAATATCAGACAAAATCATAAGGTGTATTCCATTTTGGAATAACCAATTCGATCAACTTGCCAGAATGTTGCCTGCGTGAAACCAGAGACATGAATGGTGGCGTTTACGGGCGGGAATTGATCATAACTGTCATCGGCACGCAAGATACGGCTGATAGGATCAGACCTGTCATGGCTCAATTGTTGGCCTTCAAAATCTGCCTTTCAGGGTTGGCAACCTTGTCGCTGATTATTTATAAGATCATCACATAAATAATCAGGGCAAACGATCATGCGCAAAACCAAAACGCTGAAACGTCTCACACCGATCGCCGGTACAATTGAAGTCAGGGGAATTTTAGGGTCTTCGGTCGCCAATCTTGGCGCGCGGATTGTCGGGGGTGAATGGCCGGTTGGTGCGGTCATCGCCAAAGAAGCCGACCTTGTCACCGAACTGGCTGTCAGTCGTTCTGTCATCCGCGAGGCCTGCCGGATTTTGAGTGCCAAGGGTTTGATCCGTAGTCGGACATCCGATGGCACCCGCGTTCAACCCCGTTCCGAATGGCGCCTGCTTGACCCCGATGTCATGGATTGGCGCCTTCAGGCCGGTGATCGCGAAGGATTATTGCGCGACCTTTTAAAATTCCGCCTTGTCCTGGAACCGGGCATTGCCTATAGCGCAACCGTGATGGCCAATGATGATGCCCGGCAAAAAATCGATGCTGCATGGCACGCCAAAAAAGCTGTTCTGGAAGATACCACCGTTAATGAACATGACAGGCGTGCAGCCTTCATTGAAGCCGACCTCGCCTTTCATCAGGCTTTTGTCTCAGCTGTCAGTTCTGAATTGTTAGATCAGGTTTTTCCTGTCATCAGTTCCGCACTTGAGCTTTTGTTTGAAAAGCAAGTACAAACCCTTGGCCACACCAACCGCATGACGGGCATGGATGGCAGCCACAAATTGTACGAACGCCTTTATCACGCCTTTATCGACCGTGATGCGAGCGCGGCACAAACCGCCATGCGTGATCTCGTCAAGCACGCCATCAACGATGCCGAGTGCCGCTCTTAGCTTTCGTCTAAAGCATATTAAAGGAAATATGCTTTAAGACAACAGATACGCCAAAATCAACCTGTCTTCTATTTTAAGGGGTAAATTGCCCTTTGAAAAATAAAAATTAATGCCCGCGTATCCCCGTCTGATGCGGGCCAGTCCCGGCCTCGTTTGTGGCCGGTTTAACTGGCGCAATTGCGTCATTTATAGAGCCACTATCCACCGTAGAATCTTGTTAAACGTCTTGGCAAACACTGCCAGATAACGCCCGTTTTACGAGCGTTTCATCAATTTGCGCAATTTTTTCGGCACGTCACCTGTCACAACAGCAGCATGCCTCCGTCTCAATAGGGCAGATGGATGGGGCACAAGTGCCGCCGCTAAATCCTTCAGATCAAACGTATAGTTGTTGGTTTTCAACACGCAGAAAGAAGCCGGGTCGCCCTTTTTCGGGGTTGTTTTGTCATGCCATCACCGGATGCAAAACAGCCTTCAGCGCGGATTAGTGTGCGTAGGCGTTCGACCATCCTCCGCCTGCTTATGCGTATTTTGCCGATTTTTAATCAGCACATTTCATTTGGGCATTCACACCAGCCAATTTCCGGTGCCCCAACACTAAAATCCATTCAATCAACAGGAGTTTTAAAATGCCATTCGGTCCTGGTGCTAAAATCAAAGTCGGAACGCTGAACAAGGCAACACCGACCCCGTTTGACAATGCGTCACTGAAAAAAAGCCTGGAAAATATCGGGCTTAGCTGTGCGCAGATCAACGATCAAAACCTCTCCACCTACATCACCAATGTAAAATCGCAATTGCCCGATGGGGCCATTCAGTCAATGGCCATCAAGGCACCCCACACCAGCCCGTTAAATGCCAACCGCCTGAAAGCCGCGGCACCTGTTACATTGTTTACGGCGGCAACTGCTGTTCCGCAAATGACCAGTGCCGCAACCGGCAACTGGACCATTCCCGACAATAACGATGCCGAAGGCTATGGCCCCAACCTCGAAATCATCCAGTATCAGGATCATTTCAACTGGCTGTTCGACAACAAATCGAGCAACGGTTTCACCGGCGTTAAAAACTCGCCCCCGGCCACCAGTGGCAACTATCCCAATGCCGAAGCCATTCAGAAACTGTTTGTCCAGGTTGGCCTGACGGCCTCGTCCACCCTGGTCAAGGGGCTTGATAAACCCACCATGACGGCAACACTTTCAAACGTGATCCAGCCGTTAAACGATTCAAATATCTCCAATTATGACGTCTCTGACAGCCGCGTGATTGACCTTGTTGATAATTACGACCCGACAACCGGCATGGCCGATGGTATCGGCGTTCTGACGGTTTCATGGCATCTGACCATCGAAGACTACAAACGCAAAACCAAGGACGGCGGCGATACCCACGCCACCTACCTGAAAATGAATGCGTGGTCGGTGCTCTACACCGATCCGGTGGTTTTGTGCCAGCAATATGATGCTGTCTTGCAGCATTTTGCCATCAACACAGCAACCGCGCCTTCCTGCCGCACCAGCTAAATCCGCGATCATCGCAACCGTTCAAATTTGTATTCACCCATCCTTTTTGGAGACTTCACATGCCATTCGGACCTCCTTCCGCACATGAACTGAAAATCTTTGACGTCATGCCAGTGCCAAACGAAACCACCTTCAACGCAGGTGTTCCGGCCCAAAGCACGACTAACGAAATGCTGTCGGTCATCCTCTACAGCCCGAACCTTGAAATCATTGCGTCGCTGGACAATACCAAATCGACTGTCACCAGCGATTACAGCGCGTCGGTGACCAATGGTTTCACCTTCACCACTGAACAAAGTGTCAGTGTGAAAACCTCGGTTGGTATTTCCATCGAAATCGTTACCGCGTCCGTTGAAACAACCTTTGCGTTGTCGTTCAGCGAACAGTGGAACACCACCCGCACCCAGGGCATGTCGTTTTCCTGCCCCCCGGGCAAAAAAGCCTTTGTCTATCAGGGCACGTTAATTTCGCGTGTCATGGCGCTTAATGCCCAAACCGCCCAATACGAATGGTTTTCGGCAGCAGGCAAAGCCCTGACCCAGGTGCTTGTCACCACCGATACCCCGATTGGCAATGCGCCGTCCTCGCCGGTCACCATGAAATAACACCAGCCTGAACACCGATGACCCATCTGGTTATAACCCCCGCCAGATGGGTCATCCACGGGCAGCTTGCCCCCCAAGAAATTCATCCCCCGCCTCATCCCAAAACGCGCAGGATAAAAGCCATGCAGAAAACCGCAACACATTGTCCAATTGCCATTGTTGGCATGGCCTGTCGTTATCCTGATGCTGATAATGCCGATCAATTATTTGAAAATGCCCTGGCCCAGCGCCGGTCTTTTCGCACCATTCCCGCCGAACGCCTTGCTGCGGGTTATTTTGACAGCTCCGGTCGTGCACAGGACCGTGCCTATACCAATCAGGCCGCCGTACTTAAAGGCTTTGAGTTTGACCGCAACTGGTTTCGCGTCTCAAACCAAAGCTATAATGCCACCGATCTTACTCATTGGTTGGCTCTGACGGTGGCGCGCGAAACCATCGACAGCATTCGTTTTCGCAAAGGTCGCCCCATAGTTGCCAATGAAGGCATTCGGGTCATACTTGGCAACACATTGACCGGCGAATTTTCACGCGCCAACCTGATGCGTTTACGCTGGCCTTATGTGCGCGGTGTGATCGAACGTCAAATGCGCACCGAATATCCCGATATCACCGAGGATACCCTTGTTCGTTTTTTGCGCGACCTTGAAGGCAATTACAAAGCCCCCTTCCCGGTTCCAAACGAAGATACACTGGCAGGTGGGCTTGCCAACACCATCGCCGGGCGGATTTGTAACCATTTTGACTTTAAGGGGGGCGGCTACACCGTTGATGGCGCGTGTTCTTCATCGCTGATCTCGGTAATTGATGCCTGCACAGCCCTGACCATGGGCGACGCCGATATGGTTCTTGCCGGTGGCGTGGATCTTAGCCTTGATCCGTTTGAACTGACCGGTTTTTCGCGTACATCGGCGTTGGCACACGACGATATGCTGGTTTATGACGAAGGATCACAGGGTTTCTGGCCCGGTGAAGGGTGCGGTTTTCTGGCCCTGATGCGTTATGACGACGCCCTTGTACAATGCGAGCATATCCACGCCGTTATCCGGGGGTGGGGTGTGTCATCCGATGGCAATGGCGGCCTGACCCGGCCCGAGGCCGAAGGGCAAATGCTTGCCCTGCAACGTGCATATGATCGAGCGGGTTATCATATTGGCAGTGTTGGCTATTTTGAAGGCCACGGCACAGGCACAAAGGTTGGTGATACCACCGAGCTTACCGCGCTGATGACGGCACGTGAAAAATATGACGCACCGATCCAGCCTGCTATTATCAGTTCGATCAAGGCCAATATCGGCCACACCAAAGCCGCAGCAGGCGTTGCCGGGTTATTGCGCGCCAGCAAGTGTCTTTGCGAAAATATCCTGCCCCCCACCACGGGCTGCAAGCGCCCCCATGCCTTGTTTGAGCAGAATTTGGCACATCTTACCCCATCCCATCGCATTCGGGATTGGCAATCAGACGGTGTTGAACGCCGGGCCGGTGTCAGTGCCATGGGGTTTGGCGGCATTAACACCCACATCACGCTGGCCGAGGCCCCTGTGCAAACCAAAATATCGGTTTATGTCGCAGGCAGTCAGAAACGGGCGGACCTTGACGCATTTCAAGACAGCGAAATTTTTGTTTTCGCCGCCGCCAGCCAGGACGATTTGTTATGGACCATCCGCCACGTTGCCAATTTTGCCAACAAATGCTCGCGCGCTGAATTAATCGACCTTGCTGCCGAATTGGCACATCGGGCGTCGCTGAATTCCCAATTCATCTGGAAGGCTGCTATTGTCGCTGCGACCCCCACGGCGCTGGCGCAAAAAATCGGCATACTTGAAACGACTGTGTTGGCGATGGCGGATAACAGCATTAATATCGCCTCCGCCGACGGCATTTTTGCCTCCAGTAAACCCGAAACCGGTAAAATCGGCTTGCTGTTTTCGGGTCAGGGTGCGCCGGCACGGTGCCATGGTGGCATTTACGAACGTCGTTTCCCTGCCGTCTGTCAGGCGTTTCACGATGCCAGGCTTGAGAATTTCAAAGACCGCAGCAATACCGACTTTGCCCAGCCTGCTATCGCCGCAGCCTCGCTTGCCGGGCTGGAAATGCTTAAACATGTTGGCATAAAGGGCGATGTTGCTGTTGGCCACAGTTTGGGCGAACTTGCCGCCCTGCATTGGGCCGGGCATTATGACGGGCAAACATTGCTAGACCTTGCCGCCATGCGCGGGTTGGCAATGGCGTCCGATGCCAATATATCAGGCGCGATGGTCGCCATTGCCACCGATGAAAACGGGGCCACACGCGCCATTGGCACCCGCAAAGATATCGTTATCGCCAATCTCAACGGCCCCCGGCAAACGATTGTTTCGGGCAAATATGATGCCATCCACCAGTTTGTCGCGGATCTTCGGGCGTTGGGCACAGCCTGCACCGTTTTGGGCGTGCGTCAGGCGTTCCACTCCCCGGCGATGGCAGAGGTTTCAATCCGCCTTGCAACAATGCTGGCAAACATCCCTTTTTCCCCGGCACAGCGAACAGTTATTTCAACGGTTTCTGGCACCGCCATGCCTAACAATGCCGACATTGCGGGCTATCTGTGCCAACAAATTTCGGCACCCGTCCTGTTCATGGATGCGGTAAAATACGCGTCATCCGATATTGACCTGCTGATCGAGGTTGGCCCCGGCACGCTGCTTGAAAAAATCACGGCGAGCTTCTGCGATGTTCCTGCCATCTCGCTCGATGTGGGCGGTGCCAGTTTCGAGCCCTTTTTACGTGCGGCGGCGAGTGCCTATATCCTTGGCTGTGCGCCCAATATTGGCCGCCTGTATCAAAACCGCTTTAGCAAAAAATTCGATTGGGACTGGAACCCGCAATTTATCGCCAATCCGTGTGAAACAATTCCGGCCGCGACACAGGCACCCGTTGATGCCGAACCACCCGCGGCAAGCCCGCAAACGGTGCAACCGGTTGCCGTCACGCGCGACCGTGTCAGTATCCTTGTTCATTTACGCGCCATCATCGCGGATCGCACCGGCCTGCCCTCGTGGTCGTTGGAAGAAAGCAGCCGGATGTTGTCTGATCTGCATTTAAATTCGATCACTGTTGGCGAAATTGTCACCCGGCTTAGCACCGCTATTGGCGTGCCCTTGCTGGTTGACCCAACAGAATTTGCCGATGGCAAAATTGGGGATATCGCAACGGCCATCGCCGAAATGGCCAATTCCGAAAACAGGGATCGCAACACATATCAGGGCGCGCCAGCCGGTATTGCCAACTGGGTGCGTTATTTTCAGTTTCAAAATCACGATGCCCCAATGCCCGCCCCGCACGCGGATACTATTTTCGGCGAATGGGAAGGATATGGCAATTTCGGGCCGCTTGAAAATGCCGTGCTGGCAAAGCTTAAAACCGGTCCATATAACGATGGCATTTTACTGCGCATTGGCAATCAGGCCGACCTTGATGATGTTGCCATCCTGCTAAAGGCCGCGCAAAAGGCAATTATCCGGCGCAAATCTTGCCAAAATCCGTTGCAATTGGTTGTTTTGCAAAATGGCTGGTCGGTAAGCGGCTTTGTGAAATCGTTTTTCCTTGAAAACACCAATATCGACATTCTGGTTTTAAACCTGCAATCTGGCATATCTGAAAATGCGGTATCTCGCATCATCGCTGAAATCCGGGGTGCCAAACCCGGCTTTGCCGAAGTTTTCCTCGGTTCATACGATCAACGTCAAATCCCGATCCTCACTGTCATAACACCAAACCACATGCAACCTCCCTGCCTGCTTGGCCAGGATGACATCTTGCTGGTCACCGGTGGCGGCAAAGGGATTAGTGCGGAATGCGCCTTTCAACTGTCCCGGCAATCGGGGTGCGCGCTTTTGGTGTTGGGGCGGTCTTCAGCGACGGATAATGCCGAACTGGCGGCAAACCTGCAACGCTTTGCCAATGCCGGCATCAAAGCAAGCTATCAAATCGCCGATATCGGCCAAAAAACGGCTGTTATTGCCGCAATTGCGGCTGGCACGGCTGAACTTGGCCGCCCGGTAACCGCCATATTGCATGGTGCCGGTGTCAATAACCCTAAAACTGTTGCCAATTTAACCCTGCCCGACATTCAGGCGACCATTGGTCCTAAAATCGGCGGTTTTGAAAATGTGTTGGCTGCGATTGATACCGACAAACTGAAACTTGTTGTCGGTTTTGGCTCCATCATTGGCCGCATGGGCCTGCATGGCGAGGCCGATTACGCCTTGTGTAATGAATGGCTCAGCCAGAAAATTACCGATTTTCAGGCGCGTCACCCGGCCTGCCATTGCAAAACCATTGAATGGTCAGTATGGGCCGGGGTGGGGATGGGGCAGCGGGTTGGCAGCATGGATGCCTTGCTGGCCCAGGGAATTGCGCCTCTTTCCGTTGACGATGGTGTGCGCGAGTTTTTACATATTGTAAACAACGTTAACTTACCAACAAACATCGTGGTATCAGGCCGTTATGGTGCTCCCGCGACCCTACACCATTTCCCGTTAATCACGGACCAATACCGCTTTTTACAGAACATCCGGGTTCATACTCCCGAAGTTGAACTGATCTGCGATTTTCAAATCTCGGCTCAATCCGATCCCTATCTTGGCGATCACACTTTGAACGGTGAACAGATATTCCCCGCCGTTATGGCGCTTGAAGCCATGAGTGAGGCTGTTCTTGCCCTAAGTCAAAACAGTGAAAACACCCTGGCCCCGGTCTTTAGCGATGTGGTGTTTGCCAAGGCTGTTGTTGCCGCACCCGATGTTGCGATTACGCTTCGTGTGGCGGTGTTGGCCCTGGCTGAGAATGATTTTTCAATCGCCCTTCGCTGCTCCTCTACCGATTTTCAGGTCAACCACATCTCGGCGCGCTGCCGCCTTGAAGGCGCGCCTTCAATTTGCCCGATCCGTCCTGAAATTCAGTCTCTTGCAAGGGCGAAATTGATCCTGCCATTCGACCTCGCATCTGACCTTTATCAGAATATCCTGTTTCAAAACGGCCGTTTCCAGCGGATACACGGCTATCAGCTTATCGAAGCACGGCGCTGCCTTGTGTCGCTGACATCGGGCGATACACATGCATGGTTTAATGCCAGTTTGCCGCAAAAACTGGTTTTGGGGGATGCCGGTGCCCGTGATGCCGCCCTTCATGCCGTTCAGGCCTGCATCCCCCATCAAACCGTTATCCCGGTTTCGGTCGATGAAATTGCACTATCAGCCTTAAATCCGGGCCAATCCTATCGCGTCTTTGCAACCGAAATTGCCGACCTCGGCACCGAACTGATCTATGACATCGTTATTTTTGATGATACGGGCAAAATAGTTGAGCATTGGCGCGGTCTTAAACTCCGGGCAATGGGGCCTCCGGCCAACTTGAAACTCACCGCCCTGCCTCTGATCGCGCCCTTTGTCGAACGTAAAATGGCAACAGAACGACCTGGGGCCGACCTGCGAATTTCCGTGTTCCCGTTCCAGGACCGCTGGCAGAACCGCCATAATCGCAAAAATGACACTTACCGCCCTGACGGCAAGCCGGACCCTTCAGAAAATGCCCGCTTCAGATCGGCATCTTATTGCGAAGACTGGAAATGTGTGGTCGATAGCGCGCAGTCGGTGGGGTGCGATCTGCAAAATGTCCTGCAAAAATCCGAGGCGGACTGGCGCGCCCTGTTAGGTGAAAACGCTATCGCACGGGCAACATTCATCCAAAAAACCTTTGCGGAACCCTTAAACCTGTCTGCCACCCGTATTTGGTCGGTGCGCGAAGCTCTTAAAAAAGCAGGACTGAACAGCCATGCCCCGCTGGTTTTTGACCCCGCTTCAACCCAAAACTGGATCAGATTTCATTGCGGTGACACCACCGTTATCTCTTGCGCGACAGATGTAAAAACACCTGGGGATATATCCGTCTTCTGTTTGGCGATTGCAGTAACAGGCACCAACGCGGGACGCCACAGTGTTGATCAGGTTTCGTCAAAATATCTTGCCGTAACCTGATCCGTTAATCACGAAGGCAGGCGACAGGTCTTAAACCCCAAGCCGTCGCCTGCCCTATTTAAAATTATTTCTGAAATCCAATCCGCGATTTCAACGTGCCGTCGACCATCACATGGCGAATACCCAACCGGCATTCTTCAAGCCGTGCGCGCACACCATAAACATCCGCCAGCATATCGTTGGTGATCACATCATGGCTATCTCCGCTGGCCACCAGCCGGCCATTGGCAATGATCATGGTTTTGTCGGCATAGCGTAAAACATGGTTCAAATCATGGATGGCGATGAAAATGATCATGCCCTGCTGTTTGGCCAAATCGCGCACAAACTCCAGCACGTCAAGGCTGCGCGACAGGTCCAATGCCGATGTTGGCTCGTCCATCAGCAAAATATCAGGTTCACGCACCAGTGCCTGCGAAATCCCGACCAGTTGCTGCTGACCGCCACTTAACGCGCCAATATTGCGTTCCGATAACTCAAGGATGCCAAGGGCCACCAGTGTTGCATCGACAATTGCAATATCATCGTCACTAACCCGCCACGACGCCCCTTGTTTGCGGGCCAGCAAAACCGCTTCGTAAACCGATAAAACCGCATTCGCGGCCAGGTTTTGCGGCATATAACAAATGCTGCTGGCCGGTGGGGTAGCAGTTTGGCTGCCCGTTTCATTTTTAATGGTGTGTTCTACCGTTCCCGCCCCTGCCGTCAAACCGGCAATGCGTTTAAACAGCGTCGATTTCCCTGCGGCATTGGGGCCAATTACGGCGATAACATCCCCACCCTGAAACGGTCCCGCCGAAATATCGGCCAGTATGGTGCGTTTGCCAATTGTCGCGCCCAGTTGATGTAGTTGCAATGTCACCATGATTTTTTTGAATTCGACAGAATAAGGGAAATAAAGAACGGAATGCCCACCAGGGACGTGACAATACCAATCGGCAATATTGCGCCAGGAATGACCATTTTACTGGCAACCGAACTGACCGATAATAACAGCGCGCCCGACAATGCCGATGCGGGCAGGAAAAACCGTTGGTCTTCCCCAATCATCAGGCGTGCAATATGTGGCCCAACCAGGCCAACAAAGCCAATTGTGCCGACAAACGCCACCGGAATGGCCGATAACAGACTGACCAATAACAAGGTTTCAAGTCGCAATCGCCCAACATTAACGCCAAAACTGGCGGCCTTGTCATCGCCCAGCCGCATGGCGGTTAATGCCCATGCCCGACGCACAAAAAACGGCAAAATGACAATCAGCAAACCCGATGTGACAAAAAATTTCGGCCATGTTGCCTTGGTCAGGCTGCCCATGGTCCAGAATACAACCGCGCTTAGCGCCTCGGCCGATGCCAAAAACTGCACCAGTGCCAATAAGGCGTTAAAACTGAACACCAGTGCGATGCCCAACAGCACGATGGTTTGAACACTTACACCCTGGCGCATACTTAAAACATGGATCAGCAAAGCCGCCAGCATCGCCATGAAAAATGCGTTTAGCGGCACCATAAAGGCGCTGGCAACCGGCAATACCGACACCCCGAATGCCAATACCAGGGCCGCACCAAAACTGGCGGCGGCTGAAATGCCCAGTGTAAAGGGGCTGGCGAGCGGATTGTTCAATATGGTTTGCATCTGGGCACCGGCAATTGCCAATGCCGCCCCGACAACAACCGCCATTGCCGCAATGGGCATCCGAATATCCCATATCACCACGGCAAGCTGGTCTGAAACATCCGATGGCGTGATAACGGCACGGATCACATCGGCCAGAGCAAACCGCGCTGGTCCCAGCGATAAATCCAGGCATATTGATATAAACAGCAACATACCCAGACCGGCCAGCAACCACACCCGCCGACGCACCGATTTGCGATAATTGCCGCCGCCAACCATGCCCGTTGCCCCTGTTTTCATTCCGGTCATGGCGAAACCTGCAAGGTGGCGAAATATCCCGGTTGATACTCAATCGGCAAAAATCGTTCATGCAGCACACGGAATGTTTCATCGGCATCAATGTCAGCAAACAGGTCGGGGTGAAACCATTTCGCCAGTTGCTGAAGGGCAACAAATTGATAGGGGCTGTTGTAAAACTGATGCCAGATGGCATGAAAACCATGCTGTTTTTGCGCATTAATCCCGCGATAGGCGGGGCGGGTTGGATAAAAAACCAGCTTTTTTTGAACATCATCGCCAGTGGCCCCCGGCCCGACCGGCACCCAGTGCCCGCCGGGAACATAGGCTTCCCAGTTCGCACTGGTGACAATCACGTGGTCCGGGTTCGAGACCAGCACCTGTTCGGCATTTAGCTGGCCAAATGTGCCCGGAATAATATCACTGCCAATATTATGCCCGCCCGCCATATCAACCAGGGCCCCGAAATTGCCATTGCCAAACGAATGGCAGCAATCGTCATAAAAACCACCTGCGCGGTCGATAAACACCTTGGGCCGGGTGACTGCGCCTGACGCTAATCTGTCCGTCACGCGGCGGATCTGTGCTGTCCGGAAGGCAATAAAGGCCTCGGCCCGTTTTTGTTGGCCAAATAATTCGCCAAACAGGCGAATGGAGGTGTTGGTGTTTTTTTCCGGGTCATGGCGAAAATCGACATAAACCACAGGAATACCCAATGCGCCCAGTTTTTCAACATAGCGGGCTTCTTCAACCGCCTTTTGTGTTTCAAGGTTTAGAAAAACCACATCCGGCTTTTGTGCGATGGTGGTTTCGATATCGATCAGGCTTTGCTCAAGCCCGGAAAAGGTTGGTATTTTGTCAAACGCCGGAAATTTCTCGCGATATTGTCGATAGGTTGCCGGGTCGGCCTCGATCATGTCGTTGCGCCAGCCAACAATGCGTTTGGCCGGGTTTTCACGGTCCAGTGCGGCAATAATATAAAGCTGCCGTCCTTCTCCTAAAACCACCCGTTGTACCGGTGCATCAACCGTCATCGTGCGCCCGGCAATATCGGTGATGGTGATCGGCCTGGCACATACCATGCCTGCGCCGGTCAGCATAAAACCTGCCGTAACGATCAGGCACTTGGTTAATTTAACGATCATGTATCGCCTCCTGCCCTGGGTTTGTTATGGCAGCCTTAGCCCGTGCCAGTAGGGTTACTGCCAGACCAAGGGCGTAAAAAACTGCCACTAGAAAATACAAGTTTGAAAATCCTGCCACCTGGGCAAACCAGCCCCCAATGGCAATGCCGCCAATGGACGAAAATTGCGACAGGCTTTGTGTATAGCCCAAAATGTGCCCCTGTCGGTCGTGGGGTGTTGCGCGCGATATCAGGGTGGTTAAAACCGGGGTCGTCGCACCCAGCAACACCCCCCAAGCAAAATACAGGCTGGCAAAAACTGCAATAGACCGGGTTAGCCCCGCCAATACCGTTACCAGAATGCAACCGGCAATCACCAAACTTAACCGGGTTAAAACCGCTTGCCTGTTTCGGCCTTCAAAATACCGCGCCCATAGGGATGCCGAGACGACAAAACCCAATGCCAGCAAGCCATAACAAAAACCGACAAGCCAGTTTTCAACCTGAAAAATCGACAGCACATAAATCGAAAATGGCGATTGGGTCACCATGCGCGACAGCAATAGCAGGCCCAAAAGTACCAAAAGCGATAAAATTTGGGGTGATTTTAAAACGCTTCTTGTCCGTGCGTCAGCAGACAGGGCGGTTTTTTGTGCCTTTGCATCGGGTTTTGCATATTGTGGGGCAACCGCAGGCAAAATTTGCCAAACAGCCGCCAGGCAGGCCAGACACATCAGGGCCGCAGAAAAATTGATCCAGAAAAACGCGGCATGATCAAGGATAACGCCACCAATCACGGCACCCGCAAGCGACCCCAAATTGGTTGAAACCTGCAAATAGGCAAACAATTTTGCCCGGCGCGCCGGGGCTTCGATGTTAACACCATAAGCCTGGGCGGGGGCGATGAAGCCCGCACACGCCCCTTGTAAAAACCTTAGGGCCAGAATGGTTGACACATCATTGGCATAAGCCAGGGCAAATTGCGTTGCCGCCAGACCAAACAATGCCCGCATCATCATGGCTTTATGGCCATAACGGTCACCCAGCCGCCCCCAGAATGTACTGGTCAGCATAATGCCCAGCATCGGGCCGATATAAACCGCGATACTGGCAAAGATAAACTGGCTGTCGGATGTGGCAAGTGAACGCAAGTGAACGGGCCAAAAAGGCCCGCTCATTTCCATCGCCCCCATTGATGTCAGCTGGATGGCAAATAACACATGTATTTGCCATCGCACCGAGGGCCACATATCAGGTTTGAAAATCATCCTGTATGGGACCGGTTAAAAATCCGCCGTGATGGAAAGCAATGCCGTGCGCGGCGCGCCAAGTGCCACCATGCTATAGCTGTTCACACTGGACCAATAATGTTCATTGGTAACATTCTGCACGGTGGCGCGCACCGTAATCGGTGTTTGTGAAACAACGGTTTTATAACGCACGCCAAGGTCAAGCGTGGTCCAGTCGGGAATTTCCTGTGTGTTCGCACTGTCGATATATTGGCTCGATGTGTGCGTTACCGTGCTGCTAAGCGTAAGTCCGTCAACAAAAGGCGTATCCCATTCGGCGGTCAAATTGGCCTGCAATTCCGGCACACCAACCGGGCGATTACCTTTGTTCGCAGCTGTGCTGCTTTTGGTCAGTTCCGCATCAAGCAACATGATGCCGCCCAACAAACGAACATCCTCGGTAACCTGGCCAAACAGGCTAAGCTCTAACCCGCGGTTTCGTTGTTCGGCATCGCTGTTATAGACGTTGTTGGTTGTCTGGCCCGATGGCTTGGTAATCTGGAAGGCTGACAAACTGCCGCCAATGGTGCCGAAATCCAGCTTCACACCGGTTTCATATTGTTTGGCAACATAGGGCGCCATCGCTTCACCGGCATTTGATGCCGTGTTTGGTGCGATGTCACCTTTGCTAAGCCCTTCAATATAGTTGGCATAAAGCGAGACATGTTCCCATGGCTTGACCACCACACCCACCATCGGCGTAATTTTGCTTTCGTCATAAGATGATGAAACCACACCGGATGTGTAATTGTCCGATTCAACGCGCTGATGCCGTGCGCCAAGGGTTAGTAACACCCGGTCATTTAACACGCCCATGGTATCGGCAAGGGCAATGCCGGTCAGCGAGGATTCCGATAATTTCGGTTTCGAGGATGGCGCGCTGACGCTGACAGCAGGGTTTGCCAGCGGTGCGTAAATGTTGGATGCCAGGCTGGTATTGTCATAAACCGCCCCGCGGCGGAAAATATCCTGATACCGGCTGACCTGAAATGTCGCGCTATGGTTAATGGCACCGGTTTCAAACCTGCTGCGAACCCCACCATCGGCGGACCACCGTTCGGTCTGGAATTTCATATAGGATACACTATCGAGTGTATCCCCGGCGGAATTCTGAATCTTCGGGTACCCGAACAAGCGATCAACCTGGGTTTTGCCGCCGCCAACATGACCAAACAGCGTTATATCGTCATTCACATCATATTCCGCACCGGCGGCGACGGATTGATCAACTGCTTCGGACCATTCCCAGGCATGACTTACATTTTTGGTGCCATCGGGCGCGCCGGGCATGGCAATGCCGCTGGCAACCAGAAATTCCCGCGAGGGCGCATTTAAATCTTCGCGCTGATCAATCAGGTCCAGTGTGGCGCGAAAATCATCGCCCCGGTAATCCAGTGCCAGGGCCCCGAGTGTACTTTCGCGGTGTTGATGATCCAATGCCGTATCACCGCCCTGGTAACCACCATTAAACCGGACACCAAATTCTTTATTCTCGCCGTATCGACGGCTGAAATCAACACGTCCCCCTGCCTGCTCACCTGGCCCATAATCCGCCGTTACCCGGTTTAAATCGGTGTCACCCGCGCGCTTGGGCACAATGTTGATCACACCGCCAACACCGCTATTGGGGGCCATGCCGTTTAACAAGGCTGCCGGGCCTTTCAGCACTTCTATGCGTTCGGCAAAGCCCGACAACGCCCGATATGTTGGTGCCACCCCATACGATCCGTTAAAGGCAACTTCACCCGAATTACCCGTATTTATGGCAAATCCGCGAATGGAGTACGCATCGAGCATCCCGCCACTGCTGCTTAGCGTGCGGACAGACGGATCATTTTTTAAAACGTACGCAATAGTTGTTGCTTGCTGATCGGCAATTTTTTCACTGGTATAGCTGGTGATGCTCACCGGTGCGTCCATGATATCGGTATTGCCCAGCAGGCCCATCTGGCCGCCTGTTGCTACCTGCCCTCCGGCATAAACGGGCGGCAAATCGGTTGTTTGTGCATCGGCTTCCACCCGGATCGGGTCCAGCATGGCACCATCGCCTTGCCCCGCCCCTTCAGCGGGATCAATCAGGATCAAGGCATTTTCACCGGTCAAGCGATAGCCAAGGCCGGTGCCCTTTAACAAAGCCTCCACTGCTGCCGGAACGCTCAAATCACCGCGAATGATCCGCACATTTTCAATTGCGGGCAGGTCAATCGTATAAGCAATACGCCAGCCTGATGCCGCACCGATCCCGGCAATTCCCCCTGCCAGTGACTGTGCTGTAATATCGAAATGATAGGTGGCTGTTTGCCCCTGTTGCCGGGCATCGGCCTGGACCGGTGCGACCAGCACAGGAATGACCAGCGCGCTTGATATCAACAGTGCTGCTATAACGGAACGTGATTTTTTTGTTTCTTGTGCAGATCGCAATTTCCCACTCCTCAATATCTGTCTTCCCAAGCAGATCCCCTGCTTCTAACAAGACAAACGAACGGGACTTGCAAACCCTCACATCGAAAAGTCACTTTTTGCGAATTTTTCGCAATCTCAATATAAAAGAGTAATCCAGGGCGATGTTTTGATCACTTTTGCCCCAACGGCATCCGCCACTGTTTTTAGGGAGCCTCCGACATCACGGGTCGGAAAGCTGCCAGAAACCCGGCTATTGGCGACATCCCCCAACACAATTAAACGGGCTGTGCTGTAATTTTGCAGCTTTGCCACAACATCACTGACACGGCTGTTTTGCACGCTTAATCGTCCTTCCATCCATGACAGGGCCAGGGCACTATCAACATGGTCACGCATCGCCACCCGGGTGCCGTCGCTGCGCGCCTGTTGGTCCGGGCCTAGCAACACGCCGCGCGTGTCTTTTTCGTTGGTAACACGCACCGCCCCGCGTTCAACCGTTACAATTGTTTTGTCGTGCAAATGATCGACGTTAAACCGCGTTCCAACCACTTCGATGTCGGTATCGGGTGTGTGCACACGAAAGGCATCGCCATCGCGATGAACAACGTCAAACAACACCTGCCCGCGCAAAAGGCCAACCTCGCGACGATTTCCGATGAAATCTGTGGTCAGGGCACTGTTCGCGCCGAGAAAAGCTGTTGATCCATCTGGCAAGGTTACTTTGGTAACGTCGTTTGTTGTGGCAACAATATCGGCCTGCCAATTCACGATCAGGTCCGGGTTGGCGGCCCAAATCTGTCCGCACATCATCGCCATGGCGGCCATGCCCGCAAGGGATCGCCGTACTGTAAAACCGCGCTTCAAACCCGATAAACCAAACCGTTTACGGTTTTGTGCCGCGCGCTGTGCCGGTTGTTCGATCCGGGCCCACAAAACCCGCATCTGGTCAAATGCAAGCCGATTGGCTTTATCGGCATTCATCCATGCGTCAAAATCGGCTTCATCCTGTGCAGACATGGACCCACCGGCACGTTTGGCATGCCAAAGTGCGGCTTCATCCTTTTGGTCTTCACTGGGTTGGTAATTGTTTCGCATGGGCTTCCGGGTTAAACAGCACTAAAACCGGTCATAGCCTGAGAGGCCTATTTCCGATTGTTCTTCTATAACCGAAAACGAATGACGAGAAAATAACCGCATCCATGCAATAAGAACTGACCGAAAAACATCTTCGCCCCGGTTTCTATAAAACCACCCGAGCGATAACCGGTTGGGCGCAACGATGCCGCGCGGCCTCTGAAGCGACTGGCAAGGGTTTGTCAAGCCCGACCGCCGATTAAAGGCCTCGCGGTCGGTTCTGATCAACCAGATTTGCTATCAGGACCGATCGAGATGGTCTGCCAGTTTTTCCTGGCAATGGCGCATGGTGCGCGCCAGTTGTTTTTCAACGGCACTCACGGTAATGCCATATTTTTTGGCAAGGTCGGCGTTGGAAATGCCCTCAACCCGATGCGCAATAAACATGTCGCGGGCCTGAGGTGCAATTTCTTGCAATGCGGTATCAAGCGCGGTTAACGCCTGACGTGCCTCGGCATGGTCCTGCGGTGAACTTGTTTCACGTACCCACATCTGACTGGGCATTAAATGGTCCATAATCCGGTTGCGTGTCGCCGTACTGCGATGATGGTCAATCACGGCATTACGAACCGACGCATATAACATTTTGGTGTCGGCGTCATTGGCACCGGCACTGCCTGCCTGCATCAGGCGCACATAAACATCCTGCACCAGCTCTGCGGCAACGTCTCGGTCACGCACCCGTCGCACCGCCATCGATACCAGTTGGCGGCGATGGTCTTCAAACAGCCGCGCAAGGTTTTTGCGCCAGAACGATATCGCCAGTTTCATTTTAAACCCAGGGCATAAACCAATCCAATTCGGACCGGACAATATCAGTAATGATAATCACTTGCAAATATCAATATCGTGCAAATTTGACCCCTGCCAAATATCGCGCATGAATTCACGTGCTGCACGCAAAAAGCCCCGCAACTATTTATTATACGGGGCTTGTCGTAAAAATTGACCGAACTTTATTTATCCCGGCGCGACGAGGCATAGCGTTCTGATTGTTCATAATACGCATCAAAACCGATCCGCTGGCGCAATTCAGGCCATTTCATCAACATCTGATCGCGTGGTGATCCAGCTTTTAACAATTGCAGGGTATCAACCATCGCCTTCATCGCCGCCGCCATCAAAGACAGCGGATAAGCGGCAATTTTAAAGCCAATTTCCTGAAGCTCGGCAGGGGATAAATCCGGTGTTTCGCCGCCTTCCAGAATATTTGCCATTTTAGCCCCCGGCAGGGCATCGCAAATCGTTCGCATTTCATCAACCGATTTGGGGGCTTCCACAAACAATATATCTGCGCCCAGTTCGGCAAATTTCGCGGCCCGGTCAATGGCTTCGCTCAAGCCATATTCATGGCGGGCATCGGTGCGTGCCAAAATCAGAATATCGGCCCCGGCGTCTCGTGCATCAACCGCGGCCCGAATGCGATCAAACGCTTCGTCGCGCCCCACCACTTCCTTGCCTTTGGTATGCCCGCACCGTTTGGGGGCTACCTGGTCTTCAATCATGATGGCGGCACAACCGGCCTTGGCAAAGCCGCGCACCGTGCGCTTGACATTCATGGCATTGCCATAACCGGTATCGCCATCGCCAATCACGGGGATCGAAACCGCATCGGTAATGTTGCGCGCCTGGTCCAGCACTTCGCCATAGGACATCAATCCAAGGTCAGGCTCGCCAATGCGTGCCGCTGCGGCCGAAAAGCCGGACATAAATGTCAGACCAAAGCCTTCCTGTTCAATCAATTTGGCCGAAAGCGCATCAAAGCAGCACGGCATGGTAATCAGTTCATCGCGGGCAAGCATTGCCCGCAGGGTATTTGCAGGTGTCATTTTCATCACATTTTAAACGGAATATACAGGGCCAGATCCGGCCACACATACAAAAGGAAGGCGGTAAAAAACATCAACAGGATGAAAGGAAACACCCCTTTTGAGACTTCGCCCAAGGCTGTTTTTGCCACCGACTGGATTACATACAAATTCATGCCAACAGGTGGTGTAATCAGCGCGCATTCCACCATGACCACCATATAAACACCAAACCAGATTGGATCGATGCCAAGTGCCACTGCCGCAGGCAACAATACCGGCGTCATGATCAGCACCATCGACAGGGCTTCAAACACCAGCCCCATCAACAGCAACACAACTGATACCACCAGCACAAAGCCCAACTGTGTATCGACATTGTGGCTGATCAGAACCGAAATATCCTGCGGAATACGATACAGGGTAATTGCCTTGCCAAACACCTTGGCCCCGGCAATGATCAGGATCACCGCAACCGTGGTCGCCATGCTTTCAAACGCGGCCCGTTTAATGCCATCCCAGTTAAGCGCAGGCATCGTCACGCGGATATTCATGCGGGTGGTTAGCCCGCCAAAGGCACGAAACAAGCCAAAAACCAGCACCGGTACGATAAAGTAGCCAATAACCGGCCCCTGCCCGCCAAAAACCAGATAATAGATCGCATCTGCCACCAGCATCGTCGCAGGCAGGCGCAAAACCGGCACGGTAATTGCGAGGGATGCCGAAAAACCAATTGCGGCGGCCTCGGTCGGGGTAAAGGCTCCGCCGTAAATACCGGCAATGATCAAAACCGCCAGCAAAATCGCCGGAAAGGCCTTGAATGTTGCGCTCCAGCGTTCGTTCCAGCTTTTTTTCGGTTCCGGTGTTTGCCCGCCAAAACGGGCATAAATCATCGAAAAAATGATAAACAGCACCAGCAGGGCAATGCCTGGGCCAATCCCGGCCAAAAACAGCGAAATCACTGATTCTTCGGTGACAAACCCGTAAATAATCAACGGAATGGACGGCGGGATCAAAATGCCCAGCGTGCCGCCAGCAGCCAGCAATCCGTAAACAAACCGCTTGTTATAGCCACGGTTGATCATTTCGGGGATCGCCACCGTGCCAATGGTCGCCGCCGTTGCCACCGATGACCCGGAAATGGCAGCAAACACGCCGCACGATAAAATCGTCGCCACAGCCAGCCCTCCCGGCCAATGTCCGACCCAGGCGCTTACGGCGGCAAACAGGTCCTTGCCCACCCCGGCCTGCAATAAAACGTTGGACATCAGCAGAAACAACGGCACAGCCAGCAGGATAAACCCATCCAGCGTTGATAAAATGGCCTGGGGTGCCATCAAGGGCGAAAAACCGCCCAGCATCAACATGGCCAGGCCCAAACTGCCCAAGGCAAACGCCACGGGCACCCGGATCAGTAAAATGGCAAAAAGCGCAATCAGCGTTAGAATAATGGTCATTCGTGCGCCCCTTGCGGAATTTCCCTGCCCCGCAGGACATTCACAATTTCGATCACTGCCTGAATACCCAGCAAGGTAAAGCCAACAAAAACCGGCAATTCGGAAATCCAGGTCGGCAAATCCAGCATCGACCCGGTTGTGCGTCCGCGCTCCAGGCTTTCAAAGAAAATGCCAAAGCCCTTCCACGCCACCATAACCGAAAAAAGCGCAATAATGATCATCGCCAGAATTTCCAGCACCCGTTGCATTGTCGGGCTACAAAGCCGGGTTATGGCATCAACCGCAATATGGCGGCGTGTTGCCAGTGCCCACGGCATCCCGATAAGTGCGCCCCAAATCAGGCAAAGCTGCGATAGCTCGGCCGCCCAGATGGTTGGCTTGACAAAAAAATATCGGGCAACCACTTCCCAGCTCAGCATGAAACCCGACGCCACAAACAGCAGCGCACCGATCCAGGCCAGCAAAACAATAAATCGATTATACATCGTGGGACAACGCGTGACGGGTGGCCAATGTCGGCACCCTCACCTTTCATATGCTAAAAACGGATAATAACAGACAGGAACACCGCCATCCTGATGGTGGCGGCGGTGCTCCCCTCGTCATCATTCAAAAGAATGACAGATGCTTAAAGTTTCTTCGCGGCGTCAAAAACTTCCTTGCCCAGCGGCCCGGCATCTTTCAGGAAGGAATCATATACCGGCTGGGAAACAGCACGCCACTGTTTCACTTCTTCGTCGGTCGGGGTGTAAATCGTCATTCCGGCGGCTTCCGATTCCTTGAAAGCCTCGGCTTCAATCGCGCTCATCCGGTCGCGAACGTCCTTTTCGGCATCCTGGGCCGCAGCGGTAATAATACCACGCTGGTCTTCGGTCAGGCCCTTCCAGAAATCGGTATTGATCATGACCAGAAATTCAACATCGGCCATGTTGGTAACGGTAACGGTGTCCATGACCTCCCACAATTTGCGCGATTTCACACCCGAAATACCGGTCATGCCGACATCAACCGTGCCACGCTGATAGGCCAGATACTGTTCCGAACCGGAAATAAGCGTCGGCGCGCCATTGGCCGCTTCCACAAACTGGCCCAGCGATTTGCCAAATACGCGTACTTTTTTACCTTCAAGGTCTTTAGGTGTGTGGATCGGCGCCCCCTTGGACAGCATCACGGTGCCGCCATATGCCTGCCACCACAAAACCGTCGATCCAGTATCGGCAATGGCGTTATCAAGCGGGCCGCGCACCGGCGACCCAGGGCTAACAGCCGCGCGTACCTTGGCATCGGAATCGATCAGGAACGGCTGATAGAAAACATCAACAGCAGGCACATCACCGGCATAGCGGGTCAACGAGGCCGATCCCATTTCGATGGAGCCTGAGCCAACCGCGCTGGGAATTTCCTTGTCTTTATAAAGGGTCGCTGAATCATAAATCTCTACGGAAATATCGCCGTTCGATTTTTCTTCAACTTCTTTTTTAAACAGCTCAAGATTCTGAACAATATGGCTTTTGGGCGGAAGCTGCGATGCAATCCGCAACGTAACATCGGCGGCCTGTGCCGCACCGCCAACCCCTATCGCGGCCATAAAGGCTGCGATCATGGCAATTTTTTTCATAATGAACGCCCTCTGAGTTTTTTAATTACAATCAATTCCAATCCTGCGCGAAGATGGTCCAAATCCCCCCTTTTGTTCAACACCTTTTCGACCTTTCGCCAAATTTTACCAATTTATTGCACTTATGATTGAACAATGCACTACACCGAAAACGCATTAATCGGGCCGACTGCAAAAGAGTCGCATCGGATAACCATATAAATACGGTTGTGATTTGTTATTTTGTAAAATTGCCTAGTTCGCAAACGGGTCCGGGATCTGTGCGGCCAGGTTGGTTTTGCGCACCAGTTCCAAAAATGCGACGGCGGCAGGTGATAATGTGCGCCCCGACCGCCAGATAAGGCCAATATCGCGCAACAATTCCGGTTGCCCCAAGGGCCGAAAAATCAGCGGCTCGCGCCCTAAAACCGGCAAGGTCAGGGCAGGCAATGCCGTCACCCCCAACCCTTGCGATACAAATGCCCCTGCTGTTGCCAGGTGCGATACTTCAAATCGGGGCCGAAACAGCAATCCTTGCTGGGCGCAGGCAGCATCGGTCAATGTTCGCACACTGGTGCCCTTTGCCATTGCGACAAAGGGTAAGCACACCAGTTCATGCCAGCCATATGTCCGGCGTTCATCCAGTGGCCCGCCCGGTGCCCCCACGGCGACAAAACGGTCAGTTAACAGTTTTTGGAACGACAAACGTTCCGAAACCTCGACCGCACCGGCGGTAAAGCCAAGGTCGGCCTCGCCCAGTTCAACTTCACGAATGATCCCGTTGGAAAGCACATCATTAATCTGCACATCAACATCGGGATGGGCATCTAGAAATTGCTGTACCAGTTTGGGCAATAACCCCGCCGTCACCGACGGCAACCCGGCAATGGTGAGCCGGCCCCGCCGCGCTGCCTGATAGGCCTTGAATTCGACCAAGGCATTTTCGGTGGTGTTTAAAATCCGCTCGGCCAGCCGCAAAAATACCTGCCCTTGCGGGGTTAACGCCACATTGCGGGTATCGCGGTCAAACAGGCGGCTGCCCACCCGGCTTTCCAGGCGCGTAATCTGGCGGCTTAAAGCCGATGGCGATACACCAATATCTTCGGCAGCCGTGCGAAAGCTGCCGGTTTCGACCAGGGCGCGAAAGGCCCGCATGTCGTCGATATCAACATTAATGCGTTTCATGCATTAATTATGTCGTTTTTTTCACTTCAAGCAACAAAACTTATCAGGCACACTTTTGAACGTTACGAAAAACAAAACCAATAATCTGTCGTAATAAACAGAAAAAGCCCGCCAGACGGGCATTAGGGAGGATTAGCTATGAAACTCAAATCACTGGCACTTGCGGGTGCGCTGGCCATTGGCCTGTCTTTTCCGGCCATGGCCCAGCAAAAACTGCTTATTGGCTCCACCTCTGCCTCGTCCAGCCACTATGGTTATTTCGTTGCGGTTTCCAAACTGATCAACGAAAAGGCGGACGGGTTGGAAGCATCGGTTGTTGAAACCGGTGCCACGATGGATAATTTGCGTCGCATTGAACGCAACCAGATCGACCTTGGCCTTGTCACCACCAATGTGGCCCAGCACGCCAGCGCCGGGACCAACAAATTTGACGGTCATCCGCTCGATATCGGGTTGTTGTGGGTTTATACCGGTGCGCCGCAAAACGTTATTGTCCGCCAGGATTCCGGCGTTAAAACCCTGTCAGACCTTGCCAATGTGCGCTTTAACCCCGGCATTAAGGGTTCAGCCACCGAAAGCACCACCGAAGCCGTCTTTAAAGCCCTGGGCCTGTCAGCAGATTATGTTCGTGGTTCCACCACCGATATTGTCGACATGATCAAGGATAACCGCCTGGCGGGGTATGTAAAATCCGGTGCCGGTGAAAAACTCGATAGTTCCACCATCGATATTGCCACCTTCACCCCGATCCGGGTTCTGAGCCTGAACGATGATCAAAAGAAAATCCTGGGCGAAAAAATGCCCGATATTTCTTTGGTCGATATTCCGGAAGATGCATCCAACAACATCCCGGCTTATTCCACCTGGAGCTTCGGTGTTGGTGTTGCGGCAGGCATGAAGCTGTCCGAAGATGCCGCCTATAAAATTGTTGATGCCATTATGAGCGATAAAACCGTTCAGGGTGAAGCCATGGCCAGCGTGAAAGGCGCCGATCTGGCAAAACTGACACTGCAATATGGCACCATCCCGTTCCATCCCGGGGCGGCAAAATGGTTCCGCGAACATGGTTACGACATTCCGGCCCGTCTGGACCCTGCCAAAAGCTGATCGCGCTTAAATTAACACGACCCAGAACAATAAAAATAACGACCAACCGGGAGGAAATTCGCCGTGCTATTGCGTGTGCAAAACGGGCTTGCTGTGCTTGTGGGGGCCTTTGTCTTTTACACTGCCGCATCGGGCCCTTTTGAAAGTCTGATACAGCGTGCGATTTTCCTCGCCCTGGTGGTTTGTCTTGGTCTGGCGATTTATCCGTTGGGCAAAGACACAAAATGGCGGCCAATGGGACTGTTGATTGACATCCTCATTGCCGCCCTCACGATCACCGCTTGCGGCTATATCGTTATCAATTACGATAAAATCATGACCACCCTGCCCTGGGCGACACCTTACGACATGGTGCTCACAACCTGCCTTGTTATTTCGGTTCTTGAAATTGGTCGCCGGGCGGTGGGCATTATCTTTCCATTGCTGGTGGTCATTGGTCTTGCCTATGCCCTGTTCGGGCAAAACCTGCCCGGCATTCTGGGGCATCGCGGGTTTGACAGCGCCTTTGTCACCGAAACCATTTTTCTCGGCGATCTGGGCATCTGGGGTATGCTTACCGGCGTTGCTGCCACGGTCATTGCTGCGTTTGTGCTGTTTGGCGCGCTGTTGCTCCATACTGGCGGCGGGCAAAGTTTTATGGATCTTGCCATGCGCATCGGCGGACGCCAACCCGGTGGGGCGGCCAAAATCGCCACCATCGCCAGTGGTTTGTTTGGCATGATATCGGGTTCCGCTGTTGCCAATGTTGCCACCACCGGCAATTTTACCATCCCGATGATGAAACGGCTGGGCTACCCCGCGCCGTTCGCCGCCGCGGTCGAGGCCGTTGCCTCCACCGGCGGGCAAATCGCCCCGCCGATTATGGGTGCTGCCGCCTTTGTCATGGCCGAAATTCTGGGCATTTCCTATGTCGATATCATGGTCGCTGCGGTCATCCCGGCCTTGCTGTTTTATCTGTCGGTTTTTGTCACCGTGCATATCATTTCGGTGCGGCGCGGCTTGCGTCTTGTCCCTGATGATGAACTGCCTGCCTGGTCGCATATTTTGCAATGGCGCCGCGTTCTGCCCATTATTGCGGCTCTTACCGGGCTGGGCATTGGTATTTTCCTGGGCCGTTCGGTTGCCACCTCTGCCTTTTACGGCATTGTCGGCCTGCTCGTCGCCTTTGTCGGCACATCGCTTGGCAAACTCACCACGGCTGAAATGGTCCGCCGCGTGATAGACGGCATTGCCGATGCGGGCAAGGGCATGGTCATTATCGGTGTGTTGCTGGCCGGAGCGCAAATTCTGGTTTCCATGATCAACATGACCGGGATTGGCGTATCGCTGAGTTCCATGATTGTTGCCATTGCCGGTAATTCCATCATCCTTGTTGCGTTGATTGTCGCCCTTGTCTGCCTGATCATGGGCATGGGCCTGCCAACAACCGCGGCCTATGTGCTGGTCGCCGCTGTTTTGGCCCCTGCCATGATCAATGTCGGGGTCGATCCGTTAACTGCCCATCTGTTCGTGTTCTATTTCGCCACCATTTCGGTTATCACCCCGCCGGTCTGCGTCGCGGTTTTTGTCGCCTCCGGCATCGCCAATACCAACTGGTTGCCCGCTGCGGTCGAGGCGGTTCGTCTGGGTGCGGTTACCTATATCGTGCCGTTCCTGCTGCTGATCTATCCCGGTATGACCGGGCGTGGCGGTGCCCTTGAAATCATCAATGCCTGCATCTCCGGGCTGGTGCTGGTTTTTGCCATTCCGGCCCTTCTGGGGGGACAACGTCTGTTGGGGCATATCTGGCTGGATCGCGCCATTTTGCTGGGTTGCATCGCCCTTGCCATCTGGTCGTTTGTGCTGGCCCCGATCATTGCGGTTGCCATGTTGGCGGGGTGTTATTACTGGTCCCGCGCCCATAAACCACGCCAGGAGGCCCGGTTATGAAAACTTTGCGCATTGGCACCGGGGCGGGTTTTGCCGGGGATCGTATCGAACCTGCCGTTGAACTGGCCCAAAATGGCAATCTTGATTATCTGGTTTTTGAATGTTTGGCCGAACGCACCATCGCTCTGGCCCAACAGGCCCGTATGGCCAATCCGCAGGCAGGCTATGACCCCTTGCTGGAACGTCGAATGCGGGCGGTTTTGCCGATTTGCTATCATAACAAAACCCGGATCATTTCCAATATGGGGGCGGCAAACCCGGTTATGGCCGGTCAACGCACGCTTGAAATTGCCCGCGAACTGGGCTTGGCCGGTCTGCGCATTGCCGTGGTCTGCGGCGATGATGTTCACGACCAGCTAAATACCAGCAGTTTTATCTTGATGGAAACCGGCGACACACTGGCAGCCTTTAACAAGCCGGTTGTTTCGGCCAATGCCTATCTCGGCGCCGGACCCATTGTTGAGGCCCTGGCACAAGGGGCCGATATTGTCTTAACCGGGCGTGTGGCCGACCCGGCCATGTTTTTGGCCCCGCAAATTTACCAGTTTGGCTGGTCGATGGATGACTGGCAAAAACTGGGTCGCGGCACGCTCGTCGGCCATTTGCTGGAATGTGGCGGGCAAATTACCGGTGGTTATTTCGCCGATCCGGGGTTTAAAGATGTGCCCGATATTGCCCGGCTAGGTTTTCCCTTGGCCGAAGTGTCGGAAAATGGCGATGCCATCATCACCAAAACGCCGGCCACCGGCGGCATTGTCAGCGTCGCAACCTGCAGCGAACAATTGCTTTACGAAGTTCACAATCCCGCCTGTTACCTGCAACCCGATGTCATTGCCGATTTTTCCAATGTCAGGATTGAACAGGCCGGGCCAGACCGTGTTGCCATTACCGGGGGGGCGGGTCATGCGCGGACAGGCACGCTTAAGGTATCGGTTGGCTATGTCGATTCATTTATTGGCGAAGGGCAAATATCCTATGCCGGGGCCAGGTGCGTTGCGCGCGGACGCCTTGCCCTTGATATCGTTCGCGAACGCCTTGACATCACCAAGGTCAATTGCCAGGAAATACGCAGCGATTTGATCGGCCTTGACGCCATTTTAGGAGCGTTTAACGGCGACATCAGCCAAATCCCTGAAATTCGCGCCCGCTTCACCGCGCGCACATCGTCAATGGCCGACGCCCGGCGGATCGGCGAGGAAGTTGAAAGCCTGTATCTCAACGGCCCGGCAGCGGGCGGCGGTGTCACCCGGTCCGCCCGGCAAATTGTTGGCATTGTATCGGGCCTGCTTGACGAAACCCTGATCACCCCTGCCGTGACCATGCTGGAGGTTTAACCCATGCGCCTGCACCAAATCGCCCATTGCCGCACCGGCGACAAGGGCAATATCTCCAACATTTCAGTCATCGTTTATAACCGAGCAGATTATGACCTGCTGCGCACAACCCTTACGTCGCAACAAGTTGCCATGCGCTTTGCCAACATTGCCAGCGGCCCTGTCGAACGCTACGAACTGCCCCAACTGGGCGCTTTGAATTTCGTTCTGCACAACGCCCTGGGCGGTGGCGTCACCCGCTCTTTGGCGCTTGACGCGCATGGCAAATGCCTTGCCTCGGCCATGCTCGACATTGAAATTCCAGATTTCCGATAATCGATATTTTCGGTATCACTTTATTTAAATGAAAGAGATATTGCCCCGCCCCAGTCGGTCGAACGCCTTTCAGAAAATCCCGTGACAGGTCGTGTCAAAAGCATCAACTGGTCGTAAAATTTCATTTTCGAACATTTTGAGGCACACTGGGATCATTCGGTCAAAACCTAAAATCCGGATCGTCGAATCGCCCCGCCAGATTGCTTGCACCGCAAACATTCGTGGCTTTTGCACGACGCGGCATTACACAACATCCCTCTTGCCCGCCTGAAGTGGTCAAATGCCCGGACGTTAAATCTTATGGCGAAAATTTCCAATCAAACATCGACCTGTCTTTGGTTCCTAACCTCCCAGACCGTCAAATCTCTCGGGGCTGCCGGGCGTTACTCGCAGCCCATGCGCTGTTCTGACTGTGCCGTCACATCACCGGGTTCACTCAAGCGAGAAGCCGGAAGGCTAAACAGCACACCCGAAACGGTCCAAATATTTTTTTCATTTTTCAACGATTCAAGCAGTTGCAGCTTGCGACAAGACAATCTGCCGTTGATTTCCTTAAATTCAATATTCAGTGTCATAATTAAAAATAAAGCACATTCAATTGCTTAGTCTGGTTTTTCTGCATCAAGCTGCTGAAAATTTCGCGAATGAAATATTTTCACTTGCGTTTAATTTCTCTTGTTTGTAACGTTTGTGAAAATAAAGAACGACAGCTAACACCAGTTGTCATCAATCAGGGCAATCAGGGAGGAATCGGTTGCTCAATTCAAACATATATGACGTTGCCATCATTGGCGGCGGCATCAATGGCACAGGCATTGCGCGGGACGCAGCCGGGCGCGGATTGACAGTTTTTCTTTGTGAAAAGAACGACCTTGCCTCTGCGACCTCTTCGGCTAGTACCAAGCTTATTCATGGCGGTTTGCGGTATCTGGAATATTACGAATTCCGGCTGGTCCGCGAAGCCCTGATCGAACGCGAAGTCTTGATGGGGGCCGCCCCGCATATTATTTGGCCGCTTCGTTTCGTGCTGCCCCATGTCAAAGGCCTGCGTCCGGCATGGATGATCCGCCTTGGCCTGTTTTTGTATGATCATCTTGGCGGCCGTAAAAAACTGCCCGGGTCCGAAGGCGTGCGTTTGGCCGCCCATCCTGCGGGGGCCCCACTGGCACCGGGCATGGACAAGGCCTTTGTTTATTCCGATTGCTGGGTGCAGGATGCGCGACTTGTTGTTTTAAACGCGATGGACGCGCAAATGCGCGGTGCCGAAATTAATGTTGGTACCGAATGCCTGTCTGCCCGGCGTGACGGCGATTTGTGGCATGTCACCGTGCGCGAAAACGGGCAGGAACGGCACATCAAGGCCCGCTCGCTGGTCAATGCTGCCGGACCATGGTGCGCCGAGCTTCTCGAAAGCAAGGTCGATGCCCATAAAAAACAGGGCATTCGTCTGGTGCAGGGCAGTCACATTGTTGTGCCCAAGCTGTTTGACCACGATTATTGCTACATTTTCCAAAATCCCGATGGGCGCATTGTTTTTGCCATCCCCTATGAACAGGATTTTACCCTGATCGGCACCACGGATCACGATTACAAGGGCGATCCCGCGAAGGTTGCCATCAGCAATAACGAAATTTCCTATCTGTGCGAACTGTCCAACACCTATTTCGCCCACAAAATCACGCCTGCCGATGTGGTCTGGTCTTATTCCGGGGTGCGCCCGCTTTATGGCAATGCCGATGAAGACGCCTCTGCCGTCACCCGCGATTATGTGCTCGAGATCGACCAGAAAGATGCCGAAGCACCGCTGCTCAACATTTACGGTGGCAAAATAACCACCTATCGCAAACTTGCAGAATCAGCCCTCGCCCGCCTGTCGCCCTATCTGGGCAACACCAGGGAACCCTGGACCAGCGGTGCACCTTTGCCCGGCGGGGACATGCCAAATGGTAATTTCGACGATTATCTTGCCGCAATGCAGCAACGATTTTCCTGGCTTCCGGCAGCACAACTCTACCGCTACGTGCGAAATTACGGCACACTGATCGATAGAATAATGAATGATGCAACGGATACTGCCGGTTTGGGGCTGCATCTGGGGAACGACGTTTACGAAAACGAGCTGCGTTACCTTGTGCAACACGAATGGGCACGATGCGCGGAAGATGTTTTGTGGCGGCGTTCAAAACTGGGACTGCATGTTTCAAAGGACACAGCAACAGCCATCGCAAACTGGTTTGCCAATACCGCCCCCTCCATCCTAACCGCCCCGATGGGCGAAGGAAATGAAGACAAATGACCCTGACGCTTGAAAATATTACCAAAACCGTGGGAGGTGTCACCCATATCGACGATGTGTCGATGACGCTGGAGCCAGGTTCGTTCAATGTCCTTTTAGGCAGGACCCTGGCGGGGAAAACCACCCTGATGCGGATCATGGCCGGTTTGGAGCCGCCAACCAGCGGACGTATTCTGGTCAATGGTACCAATGTGACCGGTCAGCGCGTTCAAAAACGCAACATCGCCATGGTGTATCAGCAATTCATCAATTACCCGTCGATGAATGTGTATGACAATATTGCCTCTCCGCTGAAACTTCAGGGGGCCGACAAAGCCGAAATTGACCGCCGCGTGCGCGAAACCGCCGAATTGATGCATATCGAGCATCTTTTGGACCGTCTGCCGCAGGAACTTTCGGGCGGACAGCAACAACGCACCGCCATGGCCCGCGCCATGATCAAGGATTGTACGTTGCTGTTGCTTGACGAACCGCTGGTCAATCTGGATTACAAATTGCGCGAAGAACTGCGCGAAGAAATCCCCAATCTGTTGGCACAGCGCGACACCATTGTTGTTTATGCCACAACCGAACCGATGGAAGCCCTGTTGCTGGGCGGTAAATGTGCCGTAATGCATGAGGGGCACGTCACCCAGTTTGGCCCCACGACCAATGTTTTTCATAACCCGGCAACGGTTGAAACCGGGCTGATCTTTTCCGATCCGCCGATCAATCTGATCCCCGCCCATGTCAAAGACGGCGCCTTTTCGCTGGCCAGTGGCCACAATATTCCGCTTTCCGGGCATTTATCGGGCATTACGAACGGCAACTACACCGTCGGGGTACGGGCCAATCACTTATCGGTGGTCAATCCCGGCCCATCGGCCATTGCCATGCAGGGCAATGTCGAACTGGCCGAAATCACCGGGTCCGAAACGTTTGTTCATGTGCGTTTCAATGATGCCTCCTGGGTTATTCAGGAAGAAGGCGTTCATAATCCGCGCCTTGGCGAAACATCGACCTTCTATCTCGATCCGTCACGCCTGTTTGTTTTTGATGCCGATAACCGGCTGAAGGCCGCCCCACCTGTTGAAATCGCAAATGGCAAGGCCGCCTGAGCCCGGAGAGTTAAAATGGCACGTATCGATCTTAAAAATCTGGCCCATTCCTATTTCCCTGATCCCCGGGGCGACGAGGATTATGCTTTGCGCCGCATGGAACATGTCTGGGAAGATGGCGGGGCCTATGCCCTGCTTGGCCCGTCGGGCTGTGGTAAAACCACGCTGCTAAATATCATTTCCGGCCTGCTGACCCCGTCGCATGGGCAAGTTTTGTTTGATGGCAAGGATGTCACCCATCTGGCCCCGGAACAGCGCAATATTGCCCAGGTTTTCCAGTTTCCCGTCATTTACGACACCATGACGGTGTTTGATAACCTTGCTTTTCCGTTGCGCAACCGTGGTATTGACGAAACACGGGTTAAAAACCGGGTTCACGAAATTGCCGATATGCTTGATTTAACCGGCAAACTGAAACAAAAGGCCCGGGGCCTGGGCGCAGATGAAAAACAAACCATTTCGCTGGGCCGGGGTTTGGTGCGCGATGATGTTTCCGCCATCCTGTTTGACGAACCGCTTACGGTTATTGACCCGCATCTGAAATGGGTTTTGCGCCGCAAGCTCAAGGAAATACACAATAAACTGCGCCCGACCATGGTTTATGTCACCCATGACCAGATCGAAGCCCTGACATTTGCCGACAAGGTTGTCGTCATGTATGGCGGCAAGGTTGTTCAACTCGGCACGCCGCAGGAACTGTTTGAAAACCCGGCCCATACTTTTGTTGGTTATTTCATCGGTAGCCCCGGCATGAACATCATGCCGTGCAATATCGATGCCGGTGCCGCCTGGATTGATGGGCAACGCATTGCCCTGTCCGATGCGCAAATGACTGCGCTTGGCACTGCGACAGGCAAACTTGAATTGGGTATTCGCCCCGAATTTGTCCGCCTTGAAAATGAAACCGCAGCGATCGGTGATGACGGCATTCCCGTCAATATCGTCAAGGTCGAGGATCTGGGGCAGTTTAAAATCGCCACCACCCGGTTTGGCAATGCCGAACTGAAAGTAAAGGTCGGCGAAGACCAGCAGATTGGCGGACAAAACGGCATCCTGCGGTTTCCGCAGGAATGGACCAAAATTTATGCCGACAGTCAGTTGGTCGCGTAAGGGGGGCCAGGAAAATGAACAAGATTACCAATAACAAGGCCTGGTTTCTGGTACTGCCGGTGTTTTTCATCGTCGCAATCAGCGCGATCATTCCGCTGATGACCGTGGTAAACTATTCCGTCCAGGATATTTTCGACCCGAATACCCGATTCTTTGTTGGCACCGAATGGTTCCAGCAAGTCCTGAATGACAGTCGCCTTCACGAAGCCCTTTTGCGCCAGATCGGCTATACCTTTAGCGTGCTTTTAATCGAAATTCCGCTGGGCATTGGTGTCGCCCTTACACTGCCACGTAAGGGCTGGGGTGTTTCGGCCTGTATGGTTTTGCTGGCCCTGCCGTTGCTTATTCCCTGGAACGTGGTTGGCACCATCTGGCAAATTTTCGGTCGTGCCGATATTGGCCTGGGCGGCTATGTGCTCAACATGGTCGGGGTTGACTATAACTACACCCAAAGCTCGGTTGATGCCTGGCTGACGGTCCTGGTGATGGATGTCTGGCATTGGACCAGCCTGGTGGTGTTGTTGTGCTATGCCGGTTTGCGCTCTATCCCCGATGCCTATTATCAGGCCGCCAAAATTGATGGCGCGTCGCGCTGGGCCGTGTTCCGCTTTATTCAATTGCCCAAAATGCAGTCGGTTCTGGTCATTGGTGTGCTGCTGCGCTTTATGGACAGCTTCATGATCTACACCGAACCGTTCGTCTTAACGGGCGGCGGGCCGGGCAATGCCACCACTTTCCTGAGCCAGTATCTGACACGCATGGCAGTTGGCCAGTTTGACCTTGGCCCGGCGGCGGCGTTCTCACTGATCTATTTCCTGATCATTCTACTGGTTTGCTGGGTTTTCTATACCGTCGTTATGAACGCCGGACAGCGGGAGGAACACTAAAATGAAGTTCCAGAAACGTCATATCGCCCTTTTGGTTTACATCCTGTTCCTGTTGCTGCCCATTTATTGGCTGTTTAACATGTCGATCAAAACCAATACCGAAATTCTCGGGTCAATGACCCTGTTTCCCGATAATCCGACTTTGGCAAACTATGCCACCATCCTGACCGATCCGGCATGGTATTCGGGCTATATCAATTCCATGATCTATGTCGCGATCAACGTGGTGATCTCGTTAACCGTTGCTCTGCCAGCTGCCTATGCGTTCTCGCGCTATAACTTCACCGGTGACAAGCACCTGTTTTTCTGGCTGCTTACCAACCGCATGGCGCCGCCCGCCGTGTTCCTGTTGCCCTTCTTTCAGCTCTATTCATCGGTCGGGCTGTTTGACACCCATATTGCGGTGGCTTTGGCACATTGCCTGTTTAACGTCCCGCTTGCTGTCTGGATCCTTGAAGGTTTCATGTCCGGCATTCCCAAGGAAATCGATGAAACCGCCTATATTGACGGTTATTCCTTCCCGCGCTTTTTTGCCACCATCTTCATTCCGCTTATTCGTTCGGGCATCGGTGTGACGGCATTTTTCTGCTTCATGTTCAGCTGGGTCGAATTGCTGCTGGCCCGCACCCTGACCTCGGTCAATGCCAAGCCGATTGTCGCCACAATGACCCGGACAGTTTCCGCATCGGGGATGGACTGGGGCGTACTTGCCGCCGCAGGCGTGCTAACGATTGTGCCGGGGGCGCTGGTGATCTGGTTTGTGCGCAATTACATCGCCAAAGGCTTTGCGATGGGCCGGGTCTGATCGGAAAAGAAAGGAATTAAAACAATGTCATGGATGGCCTGGACACCGGTTACAGCTGTTTTTTTCACCTGCATCGTCTTGATGCTGATTGGCATGGGGGTATGGCAGGCAGTTTCGCCCACCATTCCGCGCCGGGGATTTTTCCCGCTGGTCACGACACGGGGCGACCGACTTTTTATCAGCCTGCTCGGGGCGGCCTATATTCATCTTGCCTGGCTTGCCGTTACCGACATGACCGTCCTGATCGCTTCCGGCATCGCCGTTATCTGGCTGCTTGTCGTCATGCGCTGGGGCTAAATTCATCGGTTGGTGGTGATGTGTCCTACACCATCCCTGCCATCTTTTCGTTCTTCGCCAAGACGGGCATCGGTCTTCCCCCGTTTTGGTGTGCCGGATTTAAAACTGGCAATTTAACGGAAGACCAACAGGGAGGAACGACATGATCGTTACAGCCAAAGGCTCCTCTGCCGTCATCAGGGGTAGCGCTGTTGCAATTGCATTGGGTTTGGCGGTTCTTGCCAACCCGGCGATGGCTGATCAGTATACTGACGCGGCAAAAAAGTGGGTCGATAGTGAATTTCAACCCTCTAGCCTCAGCAAAGAAGACCAGCTAAAGGAAATGGAATGGCTGATTAAAGCAGCCGAACCCTTTCGCGGCATGGAAATCAATGTGGTTTCGGAAACGCTAACCACGCATGAATATGAATCCAAGACCCTGGCCAAAGCCTTCTCGGAAATCACCGGGATCAAACTGACCCACGATCTGATCGGCGAAGGCGACGTCATTGAAAAATTGCAAACCCAGATGCAATCTGGCCGCAATATCTATGATGCTTATATCAATGACTCTGATCTGATTGGCACTCATTTCCGCTATGACGCGGTTGTGCCCCTGACCGATTTCATGGCTGGCGACGGCAAGGATGTTACGTCGCCGACATTGGACCTGAAAGACTTTATCGGCCTGTCCTTCACCACCGGCCCGGATGGCAAACTCTACCAGCTTCCCGACCAGCAGTTCGCCAACCTTTACTGGTTCCGCTATGACTGGTTCCAGCGCGCCGACCTGCAAAAGCAGTTCAAGGACAAATACGGTTACGATCTTGGCGTGCCGGTTAACTGGTCAGCCTATCAGGACATCGCCGAATTCTTTACCAATGACGTTAAGGAAATCGACGGTCACAAGGTCTATGGCCATATGGATTATGGTAAAAAAGACCCGTCCCTTGGCTGGCGCTTTACCGATGCGTGGCTGTCCATGGCTGGTGAAGGCGACAAGGGCCTGCCCAACGGCCTTCCGGTCGATGAATGGGGTATTCGTGTTGATGGTTGCGCACCGGTTGGCGCCAGTGTTACCCGTGGTGGTGCGACCAACAGCCCGGCTTCTGTCTATGCTTTGACCAAATATATCGACTGGCTTAAGGCCTATGCACCGCCCGAAGCTGCCGGTATGACCTTTGGCGAAGCCGGTCCGGTTCCCGCACAAGGCAACATCGCCCAGCAGATTTTCTGGTATACCACCTTTACCGCCGACATGGTAAAGGAAGGCATCCCCGTTGTGGACGAAAATGGTATGCCGAAATGGCGTATGGCCCCCTCGCCGCACGGCCCGTATTGGGAAGAAGGTATGAAACTGGGCTATCAGGATGTGGGTTCCTGGACACTGATGAAGTCCACCCCGCTTGAACGCCGCAAGGCAGCCTGGCTTTATGCCCAGTTCGTCACCTCAAAATCCGTGTCGCTGAAAAAAACCCTGACCGGCCTGACCCCGATCCGTCAGTCCGATCTTGATACCCAGGCCATGACCGATATCGCCCCGAAATGGGGTGGTCTGGTCGAGTTCTATCGCAGCCCGGCCCGTGTGGCCTGGTCGCCGACCGGGACCAACGTGCCTGACTATCCGAAACTGGCTCAATTGTGGTGGCAGAACGTAGCCGAAGCCGTTACCGGCGAACGGACCCCGCAGGAAGCCATGGACAATCTTGCCAATTCGATGGACCGGGTGATGGAACGTCTTGGTCGTGCCGGTATCGGTGGCGATTGCGCCCCGAAACTGAACGAAGAACGTGACGCCCAGTACTGGTTTGACCAGCCCGGTGCACCGAAACCGAAAATCGCCAACGAAAAGCCCCAGGGCGAGACCGTCAAATATGACGATCTGATCCAGGCCTGGCGTGAAGGCCGGGCAAACTAACCGCCCGTAACATCTCCAGGGTCAGCCGAGGATGCACCTCATCTTTGGCTGACCCGCCTTGCTTTGTGCAAAACAACACCCCACCACCACTTCATAAAATTCTGAACTTATAATGCTGCCCCTGTCCTGGCAGGCATCATCATCAAGACATCTGGCAAACCAGATGCAATCACACCCCGATTTCGGGGCATGTCGATCACCATGCAAATTTGCACCATGCGGGGACGACAGGGAGGAAACCATGAAGACCACTTCCGATATACGCCGCCCTTCGGGTGGGTCGACAACAAACGTGCCTGCCCGCTCTCCGGTTAAAATTCTGCGCAGTGGCCCGCGTCGCGGTCTTCGCATCGGCATTCAGGGGCGGCTTATGGCGTCGTTTGCCATTATTCTTCTTCTGGCCGGTGTTTCCTCTGTCGTATCATGGCTGTCCTTTGGCAATACCCGGCAATTGGTGGGCGAAATTGCCACCGAAAGCCTGCCTTCCATCATCGGGCAAATGGAACTGGCAATGGATGGAACGGCTTTGGCCGCGCAGGCGCCGGTTCTGGCGGCCTCGCGCAATGGCGCCGAACTTGCCACCACCGAAGACCGGCTTGACAGCCTGATTGAAAGTGCGCGCAGCCGCCTTGCTCAAATCGCCAGCAACAGCACAAATGATGCCGCGTTTGATGACCTGAGCGCTCGGCTTGACGACATTGTTGCCCGCCGCAAAACCCTGCAAGAATTGACCGAGGCCCGCCTGGCGTTGGAAAAACAGCGCGGCGATTTAACCCTCGACATGGTCTATGCCTATGCCGACCTGTCAGATTATCTAAGCCCGCTGATTGAAGTCATTGATATTGATGTTTCGCGCGGCATCAGCCGGGTCGCCGGGGGCAATGGCGATGCTGCGGGCCCGTTAAAAGAAACCATTGCCTTTTCGCAATTGCTGGCCGATATCCGCGCCAATGTGAACCTTGCCTTTGGTATGCTGACGGCCGCCATTGCCGTGCCGGAAGGCGACGCAATGGACGAAATTCGCAATAAATGGAACTGGGCCGAACTGCGCATTACCGATGCATTGGCCAAACTGCCCGACAATGACGATGGTACAAAAATTCGCGCTCTCGCCAAATCCTTGCTGGCTTATGGTGGTGGGGATAACGGTGTTTTCGCCCTGCGCGAAACCGAATGGTCCAACCAGGCGCAAACGCAAAAAACCCTGAACGCTACGCTTGCCAGTTCCGAACAACTTGGCACCAGCATTGCCCAACTTGTTGGAACAAAGCGCACCGAAATTGGCGCAAAAGCCGACAATACCCTGCAACAGGTCGCCCGCGACCAGCAGATTATTGCCATCATCGGCGGTGCGGTGCTGGTTGTTTCGTTGCTGGTTCTGGTATTTTATGTGCGCGGCAATCTGATCAAACGTCTGTTGCGGGTCATTGCGGGTTTACGCAAAGTCGCCAATGGTGACCTTGATACCGAAGTTACCGATAACGGCCGCGATGAAATTGGCATCATGGCCGAAATTTTACGGCAGTTCCGCACAACCGCGATTGCAGCCCGCGACGCCGAAGGCCAGCTCACCCGTGAACGCGAAATTGCCGAGGCCGACCGGCGTACCGCGATGCTGGCGCTGGCCGACGCCTTCGAAGCCTCGATCTCCACCGTTGCCCGCCACGTTTCCGACGAAGCCGAAAATATCCAGGCAACATCAAACCATGTGCGCGATCGTGCCGAAATTGCATCGGGAAATGCCACCGGGGTTGCCGGGGCATCCGAAGAAATTTCCATCAACATGGCTTCGGTTTCACACGCAACCCAGGCCCTGTCGGACCGCGTTCGCGACACCGGAGAACGGGCGCGCCAATCGTTAAATGCGGCGCAAAATGCCGTTGATGCGGCAATCAAAACTAACGAAACCATGCGCGAACTGGAAACAGATGCCAACGAAATTGGTGAAATCCTAAGCCTGATCCAGGACATCGCCGCCCAAACCAACCTACTTGCACTCAACGCTACCATCGAGGCCGCCCGTGCTGGCGATGCTGGCAAGGGTTTTGCCGTTGTCGCAAGCGAGGTAAAAAATCTTGCCAATCAAACCGGCATTGCAACCGACCGCATTGCAAGGCGCGTTACCGGTATTCAAACGACAACCGGCGTTGCGGTTCAGGCCATTGCCACCATCGGACAAAGCATTTCCGGCATTCATGATACCGTCAACGAAATGTCGCAGGCCGTTGGTGAACAACAAAATTTTGTCACAGAAATCGCCTCGAACGTGGAACAATCCGCCGTTGCCGCGCAAGAAATGAACAGTACAATTTCCCAGGTCAGTTCATCGGCCGACGAGAACCTTTCCGCGATGGAGGACCTGCAACAGGCCACCAATCGCTTGCGCCATCAGTCCGATGATCTATCTGCAAGGGTGCGCGAATTTTTAAATTCTATCCGCAACGACCACAGTGCAAATGCTAAAACATCACCAAATTCCGCATTATGAATCCGCCAACCTTTGTAACAATGCATGTTAAAATGCCGACAATGCACTCCAATTTGACTAAACAGGCAGGACATACCATGACACGCCCTTTCACTCCACCCTTTCGCAAAACTGCTGTCGCGGTGGCGTTTATCGTGGCATTTCCCGGCATTGCCGCTGCGGCATCCTCGCTGGATGACGGGGTAAATGCCTATCGTCGGGGCGATTTTGAAAAATCGGCCAGCGTCTTGACCCCGCTTGCCACACAAGGCAACCCAACCGCGCAATATTTGCTATCCTGCCAAATGATCAATGGCATCGGCATCCCTGCCGATCAGGATGCGGGCTGGCAAATGCTGGACCATGCAGCGCAGGCAGGCAACCCCGATGCCGAAATATTACAGGCCCGCCGTCTTGAAGCAATTCAAGGCTCCCGTCAGGATATTCACACGCTTTATGAAAGTGCCGCCCGTCAAGGCAGTGCCCAGGCCTCGATGTGGCTGGCCCTTGATGATTTACAAAACGACCGCAAAGACGACGCCCGCCAACAACTGGATAACGCCTGGGCCGCAGGCGACCCGCGCGCCGCCACCATGATCGCAACCCGTTTCACCACCGACCCTGTGGAACGTCAAAAATGGCTTCATCAGGCCGCCAAACATGGCGAATTGCACGCAGCGGCCTATCTGGCACAGGATTACGAAGAATCAGACGACCGCGTCAAAGCCGTTGGCTGGTGTGCTGTTGCATCAGGCTTGCCCGGCCATAATGCCAATGTCGACTGGAAAAAAATTGGCGACGCAATTACCAAAAATTGTGCCCGCCTTGATGCCGATATGGAACCCGCCGCCCGCGCTGCCAACCGCGAAAAAGTCGACACATTCCTGCATAATTTCTTCGTCAATTATCAACCGTGGAAACCGTGGCGACCCTGTGTGGTCAAATCCGAATAATCACACCGGCTTTGCGCCGAATACCCCTTACCGTTGCAAATACGCGGCCCGGCATATATCCATCACCGTGTCGCGCAACCATTTATGCGCCGGGTCGGCATCCCTGCGCGGATGCCACATTGCCGATATCTTGAAGTCAGGTATGACAACCGGCAGATCAAAACTGGCAAGGCCCGACATCGCATCATGATCCGGGGTTTGATGATTGCCAACGCAGGATTGCGGCACCAGCGCCACCAGATCCGACTGCCGCGCAATCCGCATTGCATCGGGAAAACCGGGGACAACAACCTTTATCGACCGCTCCAGCCCCAGTGCGTGCAAAGCCGCGTCAATCGGCCCCGCCGTATTGCCATCTTTTGATACGGCAATATGATAACATGCCGCATAGGTTTCCGGGCGGATCACGTCGCCCGCTGCCAACAGCCAATGCCCTGTTCGTACAAGCCCGACCAAACGATCATTAAATAAAAACCGGGTGCGAATTTCGGGTGCGGTTGTGCCGATCACTCCTATTTCAAGATCAATCACCCCGTCACGCAAGGGACCTGCATCCTTGTCGGGTTTGGGGGCAAAACGCAGGCACACACCCGGTGCGGTCTTGCTCACCGCAGCCACAACTACGGCTGAAAGAAACGCCATAAAGGCTTCGCTGACCCGTATCGTAAATGTCAGGTCAAGCGCATCGACATCGAGTTTGTTCATCTGCGGGCGCAACACGGCCTGCGCATCACGTGTCAGAATATGAACATGTTCACGCAATTCCTCGGCGCGCGGTGTCGGCACCATTCCCCGTCCCGCCCGCACCAGTAACGGGTCGCCGGTTGCGGCGCGCAACCGCGCAAGGGTGCGGCTCATTGCCGATATGCTCAGGCCAAGGCGCTGTGCCGCCGCCGTCACACTGCCTTCGGCCAGCAACACATCCAGTGCAACAAGAAGGTTCAAGTCAATATCAACATTCTTCATGCCCGCAGCCTATCTCATTCGCTGCGCCTGACATAGCGTTTGATGCAACTATAATGTGATTTTGCTGCGTCTGGTGCCCATGATGGAATGATCTATATTTGCGTTAAACCTGACCCGAAAAGGACACCGACCCATGCCTGCCCCCCCCCCAAACACTCCTGTTCAAACAATTCTTCTCATTGGTGCCTCACGTGGCCTTGGCCATGCGATGGCGGCAGAATTTCTGAAAAAAGGCTGGAACGTCGTGGGCACAGTCCGTGACGGCAGCGGTCAGACCTTGCTGCACGATCTGCAATCGCACTATCAAAACCGGCTTGAAATCGAAATTCTCGATATTTGCAAACCCGACCAGCTTACCGCTTTGCATCAGCGCCTGTCAGATCGAAAATTCGACATTCTGTTTGTGAATGCTGGCACCGCCAACCCGGACCCCAACCAGACAATTGGCGAAATATCGACCAAAGACTTCACCGACCTCATGATCACCAATGCCCTAAGCCCGATGCGGGTAATTGAAAAACTGAAAGCCTGTGTCACCCCCACTGGCACCATCGGGGTTATGTCGTCGGGGCAAGGCAGCATCAGCAACAATGAAACCGGCCTGCGCGAGCTTTATCGCGGCACCAAGGCCGCACTTAATATGTTCATGCGCAGCTTTGCGGCGCGCGAAACCGCTAACGTCGATCCGTCGCGTGCCTTGGTCACTATGGCACCGGGCTGGGTCCGCACCGATCTTGGCGGGCCGGAAGGCCGCCTTTCGATTGACGAAAGCATCCCCAGCCTTGTCAAGGTTCTGCTGGAAAAACACGGTAAACCGGGGCTGGAATATCTTGATTATCTGGGGCGCACAGTTCCCTGGTGAACCATACCTTACAACCGGGCCAAAATGTCGGCAGTCACCGGCATTTTGACCAAGGTGCGCTCAATCCGGTGGCGCCATTTGGGGCCACGATCCTGCGCGTCCTCAAACGCTTCCTTTAAATCAAACGGCCGGTCCTGTGCCAGAACCTCAATCAGCAAGGCTGCCTGTCGCTGGTCCTTACGTTGTTTTAAGGCGGCCTCACTGCCATGGCGTCGGTCAGCGACGATCAGCTTGTGAATGGCAAACCGTTCCGGTCGCGGCACATTCACCAACAGGCCATTACGATACAAAACCGCCGACTTGATCGGATCGGCAATCAAATAATTCAAATGATGCAAGGACAACGCACTAACGCCAAGGGCCGGAAGGTTTTTAACCGTTTCGCGCTCGTCAAAGGACGGGCTTAAAAATTCAACCAGCGATCCATCCTGTTTTTGTTTCCAGCGCCAGAATGTGCGGCCTTCCTGCGCGGGTACTGCTTCAAATTTCAAATCGGCAAAAACCGCTGCCAGATCTTGATCAACATGGTCGCCAATCGCCAGCGACAACCGTTCGAAACTGGCAATATCAACATCCATGGTCATCGCCACATCATCCGCGCCTAACCGAATGCCCAATTCGCCCTCGTACAGGCGAAAGGCATTGGTGCCAACCAAAACACCCCCAAGGCGAAAAACCCCAACCCGCACCATCGCCGCCAGCAGGCTTCCCGTACCCCGATCCACCGGCAACAGGCCTTCGGCACGCAAAATGCGTAATAATCGCCCGCACTGTTTTTCACGGTTTTTCTGGTCGGCCTTGATCGCGGCAATCCGCGCAATACGTTCGCGAATGTCGTCATTATTGGGGCCAATAAACCGCGCAATGGTATCTGTCCCCAGCCGATAGCGGTCATACCAGTATTCCCGGCCATTCAGAATGCGCAATTCCGGCGTGCCGCGCACATCCAAAACCTGCGCGTCTTTTAACAATCGCAACAGGTCACTATAGGTCGCAACCGCTGTCGCGCTTAAATTATGGTAAGTTCCAGCCATACCGCACCATACTGCACAAATTATTTGATGTGCAGTATGGTATCAGAAAAAGAAAATACTGCACAAATTATTTTATGTGCAGTACCTGCCGGGTTCCCGATAAATCTGTCAATTTTGCGGTGTTAAAACAATCTCGTAAACAACGGATAAAGCAGTACCTTTTATCACCATTGGCAGGGATTCCTCATCGCTGATCAGGGTGTCATAGGCTCCCATAACGTAATTACCTCCCTCGCCGCACGCGATGGTAACCGGGCTTTGACATAATAGTATGCGAATGCCGCTGGTAACCGTTTCAAGCTGGCATTTACCGGAAAATTCATGCCGGGTCACACTATGATCGCATGTGCCGCGCCGGGTCATCACGTTTAAATCGGTAATCGCACCGTCCAGCAAAATCGCCGATGTCGGCACGTCCGCCGGGAACGCAAAGGGTGGCGTTGCCGGGGTCAGGGCAACCGGCCCGTCATCCCCGATCGTCAGCATCATTCCCGCCCCTTGCAAAATCGACAAGGTTCGGTCAATGCCGGAAAAGCTGGAAAAGGGTCCGTTTGCGGCAACAGTCGCCATACTGATCCGCCAGACAAAATCCTCCAGCCCGGCACTGGCGGGGAAAACGGCGATTTCCACCGTTTCCCCGCCGCCGTTTTTCCACGGCATCCGGTGATAATCCTGTGCACGTAAAATGCGAATGGCAGAATGATCAGCCATCCCTAATTTCCCAAAATACCAGGCAGGCGCAGGCCATGTTCGCGCGCACAATCAATGGCAATGTCATAACCGGCATCGGCATGGCGCATCACCCCCGTTGCCGGGTCATTCCACAAAACACGTTCAAGGCGTCGCGCGGCATCTGCGCTGCCATCGGCACAAATCACCATGCCCGCATGTTGCGAAAAACCCATGCCAACCCCACCCCCGTGATGCAAACTCACCCAGGTTGCACCCGACGCGGTATTGAGCAAAGCGTTTAATAACGGCCAATCCGAAACCGCGTCCGATCCATCCTGCATCGCTTCGGTTTCGCGGTTTGGTGAGGCGACCGAGCCACTATCAAGGTGGTCACGGCCAATCACAATCGGCGCTTTCAGTTCGCCCGATGCCACCATTTCATTGAACGCCAGCGCCAACCGATGACGATCCCCCAGCCCAACCCAGCAAATACGCGCGGGCAGGCCCTGAAACGAAATACGTTCACGCGCCATATCCAGCCAGTTATGCAAGTGGTGGTTATCGGGTAAAATTTCTTTCACCTTGGCGTCGGTTTTATAAATATCTTCCGGGTCACCCGACAGGGCCACCCAACGGAACGGGCCAATACCCCGGCAGAAAAGCGGACGAATACAGGCCGGGACAAACCCCGGAAAATCAAAGGCATTTTCAAGGCCTTCTTCCTTGGCCATCTGGCGAATATTATTGCCGTAATCGATGGTCGGAATGCCCTGCTCATGGAATTTCAGCATCGCTTCGACATGCACCCGCATTGATGCACGGGCGGCCTTTTCAACCGCTTTGGGGTCGCTTTCGCGTTTGGCTTTCCATTCGCCCATGGTCCATCCCTTGGGCAAATATCCGTTTATCGGGTCATGGGCCGATGTCTGGTCGGTCACCAAATCGGGCTTCACCCCCCGGCGCACCAGTTCGGGCAATACATCCGCCGCATTGCCCAGCAACCCGACCGATTTTGCGTCACCGGCCTTGGTCCAGCGCGCGATCATCTCAAGGGCTTCATCAAGGCTGTCGGTTTTGGCATCGACATAGCCGGTACGCAGGCGAAAATCGATGCTATCGGGGTTGCATTCAACCGCCAAACAACAGGCCCCGGCCATCACAGCCGCAAGCGGCTGCGCGCCGCCCATGCCGCCAAGGCCCGCGGTTAAAACCCATTTGCCTTTCAAATCGCCATTGTAATGCTGGCGTCCGACCTCGACAAAGGTTTCATAGGTGCCCTGCACAATGCCCTGGCTGCCAATGTAAATCCATGATCCGGCGGTCATTTGCCCATACATCATCAAACCCTTTTTATCGAGTTCGTTGAAATGGTCCCAATTGGCCCAATGGGGCACCAGGTTTGAATTGGCGATCAACACCCGGGGCGCGTCTTTATGGGTGCGAAAAATCCCCACCGGTTTGCCCGACTGCACCAGCAATGTTTCGTCATCTTCCAGCGATTTTAACGACGCAATGATCCGGTCATAATCTTCCCACGTACGCGCGGCCCGGCCAATGCCGCCATAAACCACCAGTTCATGCGGGTTTTCGGCGACATCGGGGTGCAAATTGTTCATCAACATGCGCATCGGCGCTTCGGTCAGCCAGGATTTGGCGGTAATTTCACTGCCATGCGGCGCGATAATTTCACGGATATTGTGGCGCGGATTGGTCATGGTTCAATTCCCCTTGGCAAGATCAAAGGCGATCTTTTCAATATTGTGCAAAATCGTTGAAAGGTGGCGACGTAACGGGGCCGCATGGCTGGCGTCATAGTCAAAGGGTGGCGTTTCGCTTGCCAAATGGGATGACTGCGCCAGTTCCATTTGAATGGTGTGAATGTTGTTGGCAATGTCCGAATAATGCCGGGTGGTCCAGCCACCCCGAAACCGGCCATTTAACACCGATGTAAACCCGTCAGCATGTGCACACACATCCACAACAGCCTGTTCAATGCGCGGGTCGCAGGTGGTGCCGTTATTGGTGCCGATGTTAAAATCAGGCAGCGTGCCCTCAAACAAAAACGAAATGCGCGAGCGGATCGAATGGCAATCATAAAGAACCGCCACACCATGCTGCGCTTTCACCCGGTCAATCTCGGCCTTTAAGGCCTGATGATATGGCACATGAAACAGCGCATAGCGGCGTTTAATTTCGGCTTCATCGGGTTCTGCGCCGTCGTTCCAAATCGGTTTGCCATCAAAATCGGTATCTGGCACCAGCCCGGTGGTGTTTTGCCCCGGATACAGGCTTTGCCCCGATGGATCGCGGTTGGCATCAATGACATAACGATGAAACAGGGCGCGCACCAACGACGTATCTGGCAACAAATCGCCATACATTTCATGGATATGCCAGTCGGTATCGGCAAGGATCTTGCCATTATCGTTCAGCTTTGCCCAAACATCCTCTGGCACATCGGTGCCGGTATGAGGGAAAGCCAGAATAACCGGTGATGTTCCGGTTTTAACGTCAAAAACACTCATGATGGAATGTCTCCCGCCTCGTTTGCGTGTTTTTCGCCGTTGGCAACAGGGCCTTTTGCAGGCCAGCCATCGTCGGGCTTAAAATTTGCGATCACCTGATTGGAATTGTATCTTTTCCTTGCTTGTTTTTATGTATATACATAACGGAAAGCAAAACAACATATTTCTTGCCGCCCACACAAATCGGGCGCGAAGAGGAGATCAGGGACATGGCAACAGGCACGGCAACGCTGCACGCAAAATCATTATTAGGCGAAAATGGCTGGCTAAAGGATGTCCGTCTGACATTGACGGATGGCACCATCACAAGCCTTGAAGCCGGCTGCAAAGCCCAACCCGGCGATGAATGCCACACGGTTATTGTCCCTGCGATGCCCAACCTGCACAGCCATGCCTTTCAGCGTGCCATGGCTGGCCTTGCCGAAATGCGCGGAACCGGCAGCGACAGCTTTTGGAGCTGGCGCACCAACATGTATCATTTTGCCCTGTCGATGACGCCCGATGATGTCGAGGTCGTCGCGAGCCAGCTTTACATGGAAATGCTCGAAGCCGGATTTTCCCGCGTTGGCGAATTTCATTATCTGCATCACGACAAAGATGGCGCGCCCTTTCCCAATATTGCCGAAATGGCCGACCGTGTTGCCAGTGCCAGCATTGCAACCGGCATTGATCTGACCCTGCTGCCCGTATTTTACGCCCATGCCGGTTTTGGCGGTACCGCCCCTACCGACGGGCAACGTCGTTTTATCAATTCCATCGATCAGTTTGAAAAGCTGATTGCGGCCTGCAACACCACGGCACAAAATCGTGATGGCATGGTCGTTGGTGTTGCTCCGCACAGCCTGCGCGCGGTCACCCCCGATGAATTGGCGGCGGTGTCACTTATGGTTGGCACCAACCCGGTTCACATTCACATCGCTGAACAACTGCTTGAGGTCCAAGACTGCCTGGCATGGTCCGGCCAGCGCCCGGTTGAATGGCTTTTGGACCATGCCGATCTGTCCCCGCAATGGTGCCTGATCCACGCCACCCATATGACCGATGCCGAAACCATTCGCATGGCGCAAACCGGTGCCATTGCCGGGCTGTGCCCGATCACCGAAGGCAATCTTGGCGATGGTACTTTTCCTGCTGCGCCCTTTTTGGCACATGGCGGCAAATTTGGCATCGGGTCTGATTCAAATGTGCAGATCAGCATCCCGTCCGAGTTGCGCCAGCTGGAATATTCCCAGCGCCTGCATCACAATTCGCGCAATGCCATCGCCAATATATCATCCTCAACCGGGCGCACCCTGTTTGATCATGCCCTTGCGGGCGGGGCCACAGCACTGGCAACCGATAGCGGGCTGGCCGCCGGGAAACCGGCCAATTTCATCGCGCTTGACACACGCGAAGCATCGTATCTGGCCGAAGATCATATTCTGGATGCCTGGATTTTTGCTGAAACCGTCAAGATTGGCGATGTTTGGGTGCGCGCAAAAAAGGTCGTAAAGGATGGCCGTCATGTCGCCCGCGACCAGATTGCACCCCGTTTTCAAAAAACAATGCAAAACCTGCTTTCGCAATAAAAGGAAGATCGGTTTTTTACGAGTTTGTTTTCCCTTGCCCTTTGCGATCAGCTAAAAGAACCGCACAGGCACACCAACCGGGACTGAAGCGTTACCCATGCGGGCAAAAAAAACACCCACCCTGCATCAGCAGATCATAAACGACATTGAGGGAAGTATTCTTTCCGGGCAGTGGCCGCCGGGGCATCGCATTGCCAACGAATTAGATCTGGCCCAGCAATATGGCTGTTCGCGCATGACGGTGAACAAGGCCTTAAGCCAGCTTGCCAAAGCCAGTTTGATCGAGCGACGCAAAAAATCCGGCAGTTTTGTTACCCAGCCGCAAGCGCAATCGGCTGTCCTTGAAATTCACGACATCAAATCCGAGGTCCAGTCGCTGGGCCTGCCCTATGACTATCACCGTACCAGCCGCGAACAGCACCTGAGCACCGCAGCCGACATGAAAAATCTGGACCTGTCTGAAGCCGGTAATGTCATTAAAGTGATCGGCAAACACTATGCCGGGCCACGGGTGTTCTGCCTGGAAGAACGCCTGATCAACCTTGCCGTCGTCCCCGATGCCGCCAATGAAGAGTTTATCGAGGCTGCCCCCGGCCCGTGGTTAACCGGGCATATCCCCTGGACCACAGCCGAACATCTGATCAAATCAGTCGGGGCCGACGATCATTATGGCGACGCCCTTGGGGTGAAAACAGGCACGTCCTGCCTTGTCATCGAGCGCCGAACCTGGAGCCATAACGGCCCCGTCACCCAAGTGCGTCTGACCTATCCCGGGGATCGACATGTGCTTGTCGCACGCTTTACCCCAACCGATCCCACCGGAAAATCATCGGGTTTTTAGTTCCATATACAACTAAACGCGAATTTCGACCAAATATTAGCCTGTGGTTGTTTTTCCCTGCCGACTTTCAAGCCGATACCGCGTGCCGGGGTAAATAAGACGGGCCGCAGAAACAATCCCGTTGGCCGACCATGTGCGCCGACGGATCATTAAACAGGGCTCATTATGCAAAATAACCAGCAATTTTGCCTCCCATGGCTGGGCCAAAACCGACTCAACCACATGCTCCGATCCGGTCAACGGGGCCACCTGTGACAAATACACATTTGGCGTGATCACGGAAAAATCCTGCGATAAATAATCGGGCACCAAATCCGGGTTCACAAAGCGATCCTCGATCTGAACCGGAACGTCATTTTCATGATGCACAATCAGGGAATGCAACACCGGCGCCCCTATCGCAATATCAAGCGCATCGGCCACATCAGGCGATGCCGCCTGGTCGGCCAAAACCACGACCGATGCCGCATGAATATGGCCGCGCTCTGCGATTTCTTCGGCAATATTGCGCACTTCAAACAGGGCGGAATAACCCTTTTTCTGGGCAACAAAAGACCCCACCCCTTGCACCCGGACCAGTTCACCCTCGTGCGCCAGTTCACGCAACGCCCGGTTGGCGGTCATCTTGCTAATGCCCAGTTCGGATACCAGTTCGTTTTCCGACGGAATACGATGATTAGGCGGCCATTCCCCGCGATGGATTCGGTCCAGAATCATCTGTTTGACCTCCAGATAAAGGGGGCCAGCCCCCTCCCGTTCCTCGCGCAATGTCTCGCCTGCAAACAATGACGTTGGCTTTTTTTGCCGGGTTGGCCGCTGAGCGTTGATTTTGGTCATTTTCACCCGTTCCTGCGTCGTTTTTGCACTGCACATATAATACACTTTTTATTTGATGCGCGTAAAAAAGTGTCATATGTTACCTATACAACTACTAACGAAAATGTTCCATCCCTTCTCCTGACGCAGACAAGCCGACATAAAAAATATATCAGGGTGTGGTGGAATTTATCAGGGTCAATTCGCTTCAGTCGTTCGCAGGAGATTTCTCTATGATGTTTAAGAAAGTTCTTATGGCAGCCGCTGCCCTTTGCGCGGTTGCCAGTGTTACGCCCTCACAGGCAAAAGAATGGAAAAAAGTGACGATCACGCTGGAAGGGGCCTATGCGCCCTGGAACAGCACCAACCCCGACGGGTCGCTGGGCGGCTTTGAACCCGAACTGGCCGACTATCTGTGCGACCACATGAAAGTGGAATGCACCCTGGTCGCGTCGGACTGGGACAGCATGATTACCAGCCTTAATGCCGGTAAATTTGATGTGGTCATGGATGCCCTGTCGATTACGCCGGAGCGTGAAAAAGTCATCGCGTTTTCGATCCCCTATGCCAACACCCATGCCGCCTTTGCCGCCCCGGTCGAAAGCGAATATGCCAAGGCCATTGGCACCGGAGACATCGTAAAAATGGCGCCAGATTATTCCGGCGGCAAAGAACAGATCGAGGAAATGCGCAAAGCATTCAAGGGGGCCACCATCGGCATTCAGGCGGCAACGGTTTACGCCAAATTCATCTATGACAATTTCAAGGATGTCGCCACCATCCGCGAATATAAAACCGGCGCAGAACGCGATCTTGACCTGCAAACCGGCCGTATCGACCTTGGCTTTGATGACACCACCAATCTGTTGGCGTCGTTCAAAACCGCCGAAGAAGAAATGGCCATCACCGGGCCGGAAATTGCCGGCAATGTCTTTGGCACCGGCGAAGGCCTTGGTCTGCGCAAAGAAGACACCGACCTTAAAGCCATGTTTGACGATGCCATCAAAGCAGCCCTTGCCGATGGCACTGTGAAGAAACTGTCGATGAAATGGTTTGAAACGGACGTCAGCCCTGAATAATCGCAAAAGACACTAAGGCAGAAAGCACGGTTTCACCGTTGCGCTAAAACTGTGCTTTCTGCCGTCTTTCCTGCGTCGCTACTGTCGTGGCCACTTTCATGCGTACAGTAAAGATCCCAAGCCGTCCTGGAACACGAAGGCCTGGCACATGGACATAATTGATCTACTCGGGTTTGGCACCAAAGGCTGGGGCGCACTTATCCTAACCGGTATGGCACTTACGCTTTGTGTCACTTTGGCATCCCTTGCCATCGGGGCGCTTATTGGTGCGATTGTTGCGACCGCCAAATTGTCCGATCGCTGGTGGTCCCGCGTGCTCGGCACGGCCTATACCACCGTTTTTCGCGGCGTCCCGGAACTGCTGATTATTTATCTGGTCTATTTTGGCGGCTCCACGGCGGTTACCGCCATTGGTCAGGCCATGGGCATCGAAGGGTTTCTTGGGATGCCGTCCTTTTTGGCCGGTGCGCTTGCCGTTGGCCTTATTTCAGGGGCCTATCAGGCCGAGGTGTATCGCGGTGCCTATCGCGCGATCCCCAAAGGCGAGATCGAGGCGGCGGCTTCCATTGGCATGCCGCCCATGCGCTGCCTGCGGCGTATCATCCTGCCGCAAATCCTGCGTTTTGCCATCCCGGGGCTGAACAATGTCTGGCAGTTATCACTTAAGGATTCCGCCCTTATTTCCGTTACCGGTCTGGCCGAACTGATGCGTACCACCCAGGTCGCGGCGGGGTCCACCCGGCAATATTTCCTGTTCTATATTGTCGGCGGCCTGCTTTATCTGGTGCTGACCAGCTTTTCCGAACGGGTGTTTAATTCCGCCGAACGCCGCAGCAACAAATCCATGCCGCGCGGCATGGGTCAGGTTTAGGGGCCGATCATGGATTTTCCATTTCTTCTTTCCACGATGAAGGCCCTGTTGGCCGCTACCCCCACCACACTGGGCCTGTTTTCGCTGTCAATTTTCTTTGGCGGTTTGCTGGCCTTGTTGATCGTCACCATGCGGGTTAGCAACAATGTCGCCGCCCGCACATTTGCCAAGGGCTATATCTTTGTCTTTCGCGGCTCCCCGCTTTTGATCCAGATGTTTCTGGTGTTTTACGGCCTCGGCCAGTTTGGCGTCATACGTCACAGCTTTGTCTGGCCTGCCCTTCGCGAACCTTTTGTTTGTGCAGTTTTATCGCTGGCCCTTTGCACCGGTGGTTATTCCGCCGAAATTTTTCGCAGTGGTCTGCGCGCGGTTCCCCCGGGCGAAGTTGAAGCTGCGCGGGCGGCGGGTATGTCGGGCTTTTTGCTGTTACGCCGCATCATCGCCCCCATTGCCTTTCGCCATGCCCTGCCCGCCTATTCCACCGAAATCGTGTTGATGGTGAAATCAACCGCGCTGGCAAGTCTGGTTACGGTGTGGGAAATCACCGGTGTCGCCCAGCGGCTTATTTCGCAAACCTATCGCACCATGGAAGTTTTCATGTGTGCCGCCGCCCTCTATCTGGTGCTTAATTTCCTTATTTTGCAGGTTCTGGCGCTGATCGAACACCACTTAAACCGCCATAACCGCCGCCCGGCAGAACGTAAACCCTCCGTCATGTCGGCATTCTTTGGTGCGCGCCCCTAGCTGCGGCCTGCATTTATATTTCACATTCGGCCATTCTTTTAAAAGGATCGTCCCATGTCCGCCATTCCCAGGCTATCCGTTCGCAATATCCGCAAACGTTTTGGTGCCCACGAAGTATTGCGCGGTATCTCGCTTGATGCCCATGACGGCGATGTTATCAGTGTGCTGGGTGCCAGCGGATCGGGAAAATCGACCTTCCTGCGCTGCATCAACCTGCTTGAAACCGCCGACGAAGGCGACATCGTGGTCAATGGCGAAGAAATTGCCATGAAAACCACGCCGCGCGGTCGCGGTGCCGCCAGCCGCAAACAATTGGACCGTATCCGCAGCGATCTTGGCATGGTGTTTCAATCGTTTAATTTATGGTCGCACCTGACCATTCTTGAAAACATCATCGAAGGCCCGGTTCATGTGCAAAAACGCCCCCGTGTCGATTGCGTGGCCGAGGCCGAAGCCCTGTTGGAAAAGGTCGGCATTGCCGATCGCAAGGATTATTACCCGGCCCATCTGTCGGGCGGGCAAAAGCAACGTGCCGCGATTGCGCGTTCCCTTGCCATGAAACCCAAAGTCATTTTGTTTGACGAACCGACATCGGCCCTGGACCCGGAACTGGTTGGCGAAGTGCTCCATGTCATGCGCGATCTGGCGGCTGAAAAAATGACGATGCTGGTCGTCACCCACGAAATGGGCTTTGCCCGCAATGTATCGAACCGCGTTATTTTCATGCGCGATGGCCAGATCGATTGCGACGGCTCCCCGCAAGACATGTTTGGCGGCAAAGGCTCGCCTTATTTTCAGCAATTCATCCGCCATATGGAAACCGAACATGACGCCGCATAATATTGTGCTTGATAACAGCCTGACCTGGCGCGAAATTTCGGCCATCGCACAAGGTGCAGCGCTTGAAATTGCCCCTGCCGCCACCGACCGTATCGCCACAGGCCGCCTGATTGTCGATGCCCTGGTCAGCCGGGGTGTGCGTGCCTATGGCATTACAACAGGTGTGGGCGCGCTGGCCGATACCGTTGTGGACAAAACTGCACAAGCCCGGCTTTCGCGCAACATCATCCTTAGCCACGCGTGCGGCACCGGGCCATTATTATCCGCCCCGGCGGTGCGCGCCATCATTGCCGCACAAATCAACAATTTTGCCCATGGCTATTCCGGCATCAGCCCCGCCACCGTTCGCGCCCTTCAGGCCTTGCTGAAGCATAATTGTATTCCTGCGGTTCCGTCCAAGGGTTCTGCCGGGTATCTGGTTCATATGGCCCATATCGCGCTGGTTCTTATCGGCCAGGGCCGTGCCACGGTAAATGGCGAAATGTTACCGGGTGCCGACGCACTGGCAAAAATTGGCGTAACCCCGCTTGTGTTGCAAGCCAAGGAAGGCCTAAGTCTGGTTAATGGCACGTCCTGTTCTGCCGGTCTGGGGTCGTTTGCGCTGGCACGCGCCTATCGGCTGGCCGATTGGGCCGATGCGGTTGCCGCCATCACACTGGAATCATCGGGCGCGCAAATGGCGGCCTTCGATGAAAATATCCTCGCCCTTCGTAAATCAACCGGCATCCAGCAGGTTGGCAAAACCCTGCGTGACCGGCTGGCCGACAGCCGCCGGATCAAGCTTGCCGTTGGTAAACGCACCCAGGATGCGCTCAGCCTGCGTGCCACCCCGCACGCCCACGGCGCTGTCCGCGATGTTTTTGCCAACACCGCCCAAATCGTCGATCAGGAACTGGCGTCCGTTACCGACAACCCCATCGTTCATGGCACCCCGGACGACCCCAAGGTCGCCTCCGAGGCCCACGCCGTTGCCCCGGCCCTTGCCCTGGCGCTTGATGGTCTGGCCATTGCCATTTCCCAGCTTTCCATGCTGTCTGAACGGCGTCTGGACCGGCTTGTAAATCCGTTGGTCAGCGGCCTTCCCGCCTTTCTTACCAACGATCCCGGTGTTGGCTCCGGTCTTATGATTGCGCAATATACCGCTGCTGCCCTTGCCGCCGAAAACCGCCGTCTGGGCACGCCCGCCAGCCTTGACGGCGGCATTACATCGGCCCTTCAGGAAGACTACCTGGCCCACCCCACGGCGGCGGCCAACAAATTGCTTTTGGTGCTTGATAACACCGAACAGGTTTTGGCAATTGAACTTATGGCCGCAGTTCAGGCCGCCGATCTGGTTGGGGCGGATGACAGCGACAGTGCCGCAATGCGTGCACCTGGCACCAACGTTATCTATCAACAAGTCCGCGATCTGTTGCCTGTCTATCGCGACGATCATGCCCTTGGCGACGACCTTGAAACCCTGCGCCATCTGATCGCCACCACCGAACCCGCCCCCATACCGGCCCCCTGACAGACCATTTTTCAGCAAGCGGCTATTGCCTTTTACCGCCAGTATTGTATGCCAATGGCAAATCATAAACCGTCAGATAACAAGGATTTCCGTCATGTCGAACCCGTATGATGTTGCCGTTATCGGCCTTGGTGCGATGGGCAGTGCCGCTGTGTCCTTTTTGGCCGCACGCGGGGTCCGGGTTATCGGCTTTGAAGCCGCCAGCCCCGCCCACGGCCTTGGCTCCTCGCACGGCGACAGCCGCCTGATCCGGCTGGGATATTTCGAAGACCCCAGCTATGTGCCGCTTTTGCACCGCGCCTATGAAAACTGGCGCAGCCTTGAAACCCGCCTGCGCGACCGTATTTTAAACATCACGGGCGTTTTGCAAATCGGCAAACCCGATAGCAAAATCATCACCGGTACGCGCGCCTCTTGCAACATGCACAATTTATCCTGCGATGAACTTAGCGCGGCTCAAATGCGTAAACGATTTCCGGTTTTCGGGCTGGAAGACGATGAAATTGCTTTACTTGACCCACAAGGTGGCTGGTTAAAACCCGAAGCCGCCATCTGGGGTTATTTACGGCTGGCCGCTGCCGATGGTGCGGCCTTGCATCTGGGCGAAAAGGTTAATGAAATTACGCCGGATGATAACGGCGTTAACATTAGTGCCGGGGGGCAAAAATACCGCGCAAATCGTGTTATTGTTGCCACTGGATCGTGGATTTCCCAACTGGTTCCGGCCCTGAACGCTATCGCCAACCCGATCCGTCAGGTGGTGGCGTGGTATCGCCCAGCCAACGGTTTCGCCTGCGACCCGCTGCGAATGCCCGCTTTTTTGCGCGACGATGGCGACAATGGTACATTTTTCGGCTTCCCGGAAATTGGCCCGGACGGCGTTAAAATCGGCCGTCATGCCCATTTCATGGAAAGCATCGACCCCGACCAGCCCAACCCTGACGTCAATGACCGCGACCGCGCCCTGCTCGACGAATTCGCCGTCAAATATCTGCCAGGTATGAATGGCAGACGGGTGAATGAAACCACATGTCGCTATACCATGCTCCCCGGCGAAGACTTCCTTTTGGACCATTTGCCGGGTGAAAACCGCGTTATCGTCGCCTCACCCTGCTCGGGTCATGGCTTTAAATTCACCAGTGTTATCGGCGAAATTCTGGCGGACCTCGCGACCCAAGGCGGCACCGACCTGCCGATTGCCGCCTTCACCTTTGACCGCCTGATGAAAGCTGCCAACAGCACTGCTTGAACAAGTCGGCAGTGCCGCATTTAAAATGTAAATATAACGGCAAATGCGCGCATCCCGGCATCAAACAGCAAAACCCGCAGCGCTGGCTACTTTCCTGATAACTGTGGCGCATGGCATGGTCATTCAGGCCCTGAGCACCTGGCCCTCGACATAACGGCTGTCAATTTCGCGTTAAAAATTTCCGCATAATGTTCCAATCACATCCCGAAACCAGCAATGTGCCGGGTGGGCATCGGTGCGGCGATGCCAAAGCAACTGATAGGATATGCTCGGCAATTCAAACGGTGGCTTAAAAACAGTGAGTTGGCCGGAAAATCCGCTTTCGCGCACAATACCGCTTAAAACGGTTGCCAGCATATCACTTTGCGCCACCAGCGATGGCACTGCATATGTATAACCCACAGTAACCCCAAGACGGCGTTTAAGCCCCTCTTTGGCAAGGGCCGCATCCACAAGACCGCGATCCTCGGCCTCGGGTGAAAACAGCACATGGCGACCTTCTGCATAGTCGCGTGTGGATTGGGCAAACCGTGAAACATCGGTTCCCTTGCGGGCAATGCCAACAAATTCCTCGGTCCATAAATGGCGCGATAAAATGCGCGCTTCGCTGCCCGGCGACACGCCAATTGCCAAATCAGCCTGCCCTTCATCGAGCATCCGAATGGCTTCCTGGCGACTACGCAAAGCCCGAATACGCAAATCTACGCCAGGTGCGACGGCACGTAATGCCTTTTCCAGTGGCACCAGCAACACCTGCGTTGGATGCTCCGCCAATGCCAGCGAAAATACCTGTTGCGACAAGGCAGGTTCAAATTCGGTTTGCAAGGACAAGGCACCATCAACGGTTGCCAGTATGGTGCGAAATGCCGGTGCCAGATCCATCGCGCGCGGTGTTGGCATCAAACCTTTTGGTGCCCGAATAAAAAGCTCGTCGCCAGTAATATGGCGCAACCGGTTCAGGGCCGCACTCAGGGCTGGTTGTGTCAATCCAATCCGCTGGGCCGCGCGCGTCACATGGCGTTCCGCCATCAGCGCATCAAACGCCACAATCAGGTTTAAATCAAATCCTGCATAATTCATGAAATTAATAATTCCAAATAAACAACATCGATTTCTCTTATGATAATCCATCCCCTACCTTCGGGTCATCACAATTTGAACCGGAGCCTGAAATGAGCCTTCCAACCCTTCGCGCATCACAAGCAATGGCCCTTACCAACGGCCAAAAACGCGCCCTTGAAAATTTATATGCCGCCCTTGCAAGCGATAATGTCGACCTTGTTGACCACGCCCTGACCGAAAACTGGGATGACATCCCGCTGGGTCCAGGCCAGCAACCGGGCCGCGACGGCATCAAACCCGTCTTTCGCATGTTTCGAACCGCCTTGCCCGACCTTGTTCTGACCATCGAAAACATCATCGCCGAGGCTGACCGTGCCGCTGTGCGCCTGCGCATGACCGGCACCCATACCGGCCCCCTTATAGGCATTGCCCCCACCGGCAAGGCCATTAATATCGTTATTCATGAATTTCACGAATTTACCGGCGACCGTCTGTCGCGGACATGGCACCTCGAAGATTTGCTGGGCATGTTCGCCCAAATCGGCACCTGGCCCGACCTGGCAAATGGGGGCGCGTGATGAAAGCCCTTCATATCACAGATTACCTGCCCCCCCCCTCAGCCCACCTTGTTACCCTGCCGGACCCGACACCCGGCGAAAGCGACGTTCTCGTGCGGGTTCAGGCGGCGGCTTTCAATCCGCTTGACGCCAAACTGTCCCAAGGCGCCATGCAGGCCTTTTTCCCGCTTACCTTTCCCTATATTCCCGGCACCGATTTTGCTGGTGAAGTTATCGCTATTGGCCGCTCGGTTAAAAATTTCGCCGTTGGTGATGCCGTTTTTGGTCGCACCGATCCGGTTGCTGGCGGGGCGCTGGCCGAAAAGGTCTGTGTCGACCAATCCCAAATCGCCCGTCGTCCATCCGGGCTTTCTGGCGCAACAGCGGCCTGCCTGCCTACCCCGGCTGGCGTTGCCCAACAGGCCCTCAATACGTTAAACGCCGGGCCAAACGCCCCCCTGCTTGTAACAGGCACCGGTGCTGTTGCCCGTGCGGCCATCTTGCTGGCACATCGTCAAAACCCGGGGGCCGTTTTTGTTCTGGGTAATGGTCTGGACCGTGTTGCAAATCTGGGTGCAACCCTGCTATCCCCGACCGATCCCGGCCTTGGCGATATCATGGCAAAAACCGCCCATGTCCTTGATACAACCGGCGGGCATCTGCAAGCTGTGGTCCTCGAACATGTTAAGCCCGGCACTCATATTGCCACCGTCGCCGTTCCGATTGACGAGGCCACAGCAACCGGCAAAGCTGTTAAAACGGCGTTTGTCTTCCTGCAAACAGACGCTGTCATTCTGGCAGACCTGATCAACCTGTCGCGGACCACGCCCCTTGCCGTGCCAAATTTTACAATATTCGATCTGGCCGACAGCGTTTCTGTCTTTAACAATTTCGTAAACGGCACGCTCAAAGGCAAACCGGTTATGGTTGCATCGCCGTCGTAATCTCCACGAAATTAACCTGTAACATCGGCGGATAAACAAACATCGCAGGCCGTCGCGCCACACCGGGCGGCGGCTTTGTAATGTTCGCCGTCCGTGACTTTTCTGGCCATAATATTTTTCATTTGTCAGGCAATTAATGGTCGCCGTTTTCAGATTGGGCAAGAAAATGGTTGAAACCAATGCCATCTGCGACAAGATTGCACGTAACAGGGATACCCCTGTTTACCGCACCTGTCGGCAAAAGCAGGATCACAATTGAAAAGAGCATCACATGAAACGGGTTATCATCGCCATTACCGGGGCATCGGGCGTTATTTATGGCATTCGCGCCCTTCAGTTGCTGCGCGATGTGCCCGATATTGAAACCCACGCCATCATTTCGCCCTCGGCCCTGCGCACCGCGCTTTCCGAAGTGGATATGGACCCCGATGAAATCCGGTCCTGTGCCGATGTGGTTTATAATTATCGCGATATTGGCGCAGCGGTGTCATCTGGCTCGTTTCGCACCGCCGGGATGCTGGTGGCCCCCTGTTCGATCAAAACGCTAAGTGGTATCGCCAATTCCTATAACGATGAACTGATCGTGCGGGCCGCCGATGTTTGCCTGAAGGAACGCCGCCGCGTGGTGCTGATGCTGCGCGAAACCCCGCTTCATGCCGGGCACATCAATTTAATGCAACAGGCCACCCAAAACGGTGCCATCATCATGCCGCCGGTTCCGGCCTTTTACAGCCGCCCGCAATCAATTGACGAAATGGTAACCCAAACCACCGGGCGCGCGCTGGACCTGCTCGACATTCACCTGCCCGTCGTCAAACGCTGGACCGAAGACTGTGACGATGCTTAACGCCCGTAACCGTTCCAGGCCCTTCACAGCAGTGCGAATTCTTGACCGTAACGTGAATATTGTTTTTTTATCTGTTTGATCATAGCCAAAATCGGCAGTTCGCCATCAATAACGATGCCGCCTTCGTCTGGTTCCAGGGGCTCAAGCGTTGCAAGCTGGCTATCAAGCAACGATACCGGCATAAAATGCTGACGGTTCTTCATGCGCGCGGCCAATACATCGCGGGGCACGTCGATATGCACAAAAAAAGCATCGCCCCCGTTGCGTAACCTGTCGCGATAATGCCGTTTCAGTGCCGAACAAGATACGACCACACCCACGGCAGAGGCCCCCTTTAGGCTAGCCGCGATTTCGTCAAGCCAAGGATAGCGCATATCATCGGTTAAGGGCCGCCCTTGCGCCATCCAGTTCACGTTTTCGCGCGGATGCAAGCTATCCCCCTCGATAAAGGGTATGGATAAAGACCGGGCAAGCTGTGCGCCGATTGTCGATTTACCACAACCGGCAACGCCCATCACAACAATCGCCTGTGCCATATCAGGTCAACCACGAAATAGGATACATCACGATCTGGGGAAACGCCGCCACCAGAACAATCACCACCAGATTAACAATATAAAACGGCACCGCTGCTTTGATCAGTGTTTGAGTTGGCACCTTCGAAACATAGGCCGTTGCAAACAGGCAGGTCCCAACCGGGGGCGTCGCAAGCCCAACGGCCAGGCATGTCACCATGTAAATCAGGAAATGCATGGGATGAACCCCGGCACTGATTGCTGCAGGCATCAAAACCGGTATCAGCATCAAGGCGGCCGCAACGATATCCATCATCATGCCGACAATGATAAAAATAACCCCCATCAGCATCAGCGTGCCAAAACCGGAACCGGCAAAAATCGCCAAAAAGCCCGATGCCTTTTGCGGCAACATATCGACCGTAAAAACGAACGTCGCAATATTGGCGACCATTAGAATTAACAGTACCGACCCCGCAAGCTGACCCGAGCGTATGGTTAAAACCACTACGTCTTTCCAGCCGATTTGCCGATAGACCAGCCCAGCGACAAGCAATGTATAAAGCACAGCCAGGCCTGCGGCCTCGGTCGGGGTGACAATGCCCGAAAACATGCCGGTCAGAATAATAATCGGGGCACCAATAGCCGGGGCTGCACGCACCAGCGCGCGTAATGACCGGCCAAGGCTAAAGGTTATAATTTGCCCATAGCCATTTTTACGCGCAATAAAGGTATTATACCCCGCCAATGCCAATGCCAGCAAAATGCCCGGTCCCAACCCACCGGCAAGAGCCGCCCCAACCGACTGACCAGAGGACGCAGCGGCAACAATGATCAGGATGGATGGCGGCACAAGTGTTGCCAATGTTGACGTGATCAGGGTTAACGCAGCGGCATAGGGTTTTGGATAGCCGCGCGATGTCATCGACCGAATGGTGATTGGTCCCAAACTGGCAATATCGGCAACCGAAGACCCTGAAATACCGCCAAAAATGAAACTCGACGCAATATTTACATGCCCCACGCCGCCGGGCAACCGCCCGACCAAGGCTTCGGCGGCATCAAAAATGCGCTCCGACAGTCCGCCGCGCTCCATGATCTGCCCGGCTAAAATAAACAGGGGTACGGCAATCAGCAAAAATGAATTGATCGATGTCGCCATGGATTGCGTCACCATGGTCAACGGAAAATCAAACCACCAGATCGTCGCAGCAGATGCCAGACCAAGCGCAACCGACAAAGGCACATCAAGCACGGCAAGAACGGCGAAGATCACAATAAGGGTAACGCTCATGACAGGTTTTCCTGATTTTCGGCACCCATATCAACGGGTGTAGCAAAGTCGTCTTCGGCAAATAATGCATTTAACGCCGCACCAAAAATCGCCAGACCAGAACCAATAACCAAAGGTAACGTTGCCAACCACATGCCGACCTGAAGGGTCGCTGAACGCTCATTAAAACTAATTTGCTGAATCAACAAATTCCATCCTTGCCAACAGGCAATGCCGAAAAGAATCATCGCGCAAACAGCAGGAATAAGACGGTAAATCCGGCGAAAGGCGGTCGGGATCAGAACAATCAGAAAATTCAAGGCCGGATGCTGTCCGTTACGGAAACCGGCGGCAAGACCAAGCCATACCGTCCAGATAAACAGAAAACGGGCAAGCTCCTCTGTCCAGGTCACCGAATGCCCGGTAAACCGGGACACAACCTGAAGCGATATCAGCACCACCATACTGATCACTGCCAGCAAAATAACGGCATCCACAGCCCGCCAGATGATCTTGTCGATAAACTGCATTTAGCATCCTCCCGAAAGGTCGGGGCCCGCCAGGGCAGGCCCCGCCGGAAAATCAATGCGCATTGACGAAATCGATGCTCTCTTTGGTGAAGTCTGCACCAATCTGATCTTCAAATTCGCCATATATGCCACGGGCAATCTTTTGAACCTTTTCCAGCTCGCCATCTGCGAAATGGTTCACCTGCATGCCCTGTTGTTGCAGTTTTTCAACAATCTCCTGTTCTTGCTGAATTTCCTGGGCGTCATGTTCCTTAATCATCTGGTTGGCCGCATCCATAACAGCCCCCTGATATTCAGCAGGAATACGCCCCCATGCCTTGGACGAAAGCCCCAACAGGAAACTGTCCGCAATATGCTGGGTCATGTTGAGCTGGCCTTGCACTTCGGAAAATTTATTGTTGTAGGGAACTTCCACCGGATTTTCCTGACCTTCAATCACTTGAAGTTGCAGAGCCGAATACACTTCGGAGAAGGCCATCGGGGTCGGGTTGGCACCCAGCGCCTGAAACAGCTTTACAAAAAGCGGGTTATTCGGCGTCCGCAAGGTAAGGCCTTTGAAATCACTGGCCTTGGTGATCGCCCGATCACGCGTGGTCACATCGCGAAATGTCCGCAAGAAAAAACCCATACCTTTGATGTTCATGCGTTCAAGCGACGCAAGAAGCTCCTGTCCTGGTGCGCCATCCAGATAGGCCTTAAGCTGATCATAATTGGCAAACAGATAGGGCAAGGAAATGGCGTTCATTTTCGGTTCGAACGAGGCATAAACCGAAGATGCCAAAATCAGGCCATCCAACGCCCCGGCACCAAGCTGGTTCACGGCCGAGTTTTGATCCCGACCAAAAAGAACACCGTCGGCAAAGACCTGGAACTGCACCTGTCCATCGGTTTTTTGATCAACCAGTTGTGCAAACCGGGTTGCAGCACGACCGACAGAACTTTCAATCGGGTCCGGCACGGCCAGCATCAGGGACGTTTTTGCAAAGGCAGGCTGTACGCCCGTTATGCAGGCAAAGGCAACGGCCCCTAACAGGGCAACCCGCAAGATGGTCCGACGTGTGATGTTAAGTGTATTTTTCATAAGTTTCCTCCCGTTTTTCATTATATCAGGGTGTTAGGATGCTGCCTTCTGGCAGTCTTTTGTTCAGACGTTTTAATTCCAAGAACAGTGCAGAATGATCAAGATCACCCCCCCCATGCGCTACCAGCGACGAAAACAACTGATCGGCAAGTTCAAGGACGGGCAGCTCAAGATTTAGTTTGCGTGCCGCATCCAGGGCAGCACGGGTATCCTTGATCTGATATTTCGCAGGTCCGCCGGGTTCGAATGTCCCTGCAATCATTTTCTGGCCATGCAATTCAAGAATGCGCGAATTGGCAAAGCCGCCTAACAAGGCCTCGCGCACTTTGGCGGGGTTTGCCCCCCCGGCCTCAGCCAGAAGCAAGCCTTCCGACACAGCGGCAATGGTGGTTGCAACCAGCAACTGGTTGACCAGTTTTGCCAGCGTGCCTGTGCCTGCCGGGCCAATATGAACAACCCGCCCCATTGTTGACAAAACCGGGCTGACCACGCGCACATCGCCCAGTTCCCCCCCGGCCATGATCGACAAGGTTCCTTGTGCCGCGGCGGGTGTGCCCCCCGAAACCGGGGCATCCAGCCAGCGCAGGCCCAGCTCGGCCGTTTTGCCGGCCATATCTTCGGCCTCGGCAACACCGACAGAGGACATGACGATCAAAAAAGCGGCCTTTTTCATTGCCGGGGCAATGCCCTGGGGGCCAAAAAACATGTCGGAACACACCGGCCCGGATGACAACATGACAATCACGATGTCCGCACCGGCAACCGCCACCGTCGGGCTTCGGGCACTAACCGCCCCTTTGGCAACCAGGGGCAAGGTTTTTTCCGGGCTTCGGTTCCACACCGTCACATCAAATCCCGCGGCAAGCAGGTTTAATGCCATCGGTGCCCCCATCAAACCGGTGCCGATAAAGGCGATTTTCTGTGTATTTAACCCCGTCATTGCGGGGCCACAACACGGTCAAAAAACATCACCGGCCCTTCCTTGACCAACCCCAAATGCGCGCGAAACCGCGCCAGGTGTGGTGTTTCAAGGTGGCGTTCAAATGCCGCACGATCATCATAAATTTCGTAAAACATCACTTTGATCGGCGATGCTTCCCGATCAACAATGACGTCAAATTGCCGACATCCCTGCTCTTGGGCGACCGAACATTCCGCATCGTCCCTGGCCGCCTTTAAAAAGGCGTCCAGGTTCTGCGCTTCGACCAGAAATTCGGGCAAAACGACATAGCTCATTTTGCGGCCTCACGGGTGGCGCCCATTGTTTTTACCTGCTCGCGGCGCAGGTCAACAACGTCAAGGTCATCAACCAGTTCAACATCCGACATCTTGACGATTTGATCGCGTTTAATGGGGTTTTTAAGTTTGACGTTATGAGCCAACCCAATGGGCAAGGCATCGACCGCGGTTGAAATCGTGGCCGGTATTGCCTTGGCCCACACCGCATAACCACCTTCGCCATCTAACATGTCTCCTGCTTTGAAATCGCCCTTTGCCGTTGCAACGGCATCACCGCGATATTCCTTGGAAGACCCGGTCGGCTCACCACGTAAAACGGCGGACAATACCGAAACCGATGTTTCAAGGCCAATCAGGTGGAACGGACGCCACATGGACCCATACCAGCCGGATTTATCGGTCAACAGCCCATATTGTTCAAAACAGCCACGGGTATATTCATCGGGTGCGCGAAATGTCACAAACATACCGTAACGGACATTATTCAAAACTTCGCGACCATCAGGCTCCTGGCTGGCGGCAATATCAACCAGTCCGGTTTTTGGCAAACGCCCACCGTCCGATTTTGGTTTGAAAACCGATGCCAGGTCTTGTAATCCGGACGGATAAAATGCCAAGCCGTCATCCGGGCAATCCAGGCCGGTTCCGTTGGCAACGGCAGCCATTTCAATCGCCGCCTTAGTGCCGTCGGTAAAAGAGTTATACATTTTCGGGTTAAAGTCGCCCTTGGCGACAAATTCCTCACTCCAGCCGAAATAACTCCAGACCGTGTCCGGGGTTGAATAGCGGTAACCGGGTTCAAAATTCATTCCTTTACCCGCTGAAACCAGCTCAAACCCGCAAGAACGTACCCAGTCCACCAGTTCACAAATAAAGGCCGGTTGGTCGCCATAGGCCATGGAATAGACAAGGCCGTTTTTACGTGCTTTTGCCGCCAGGATCGGCCCACACATCACGTCGGCTTCCACATTAACCATGATGATATGTTTCATACCGTCAATCGCCATCAAGGCATGGCGGGTGCCTGCAATCGGATGGCCTGTCGCCTCGATAATGCATTCAATGCCTTCAAAGGCGCACATGGCGGCGGCATCGTCGGTGACAAATGTTTTGCCGGTATCCACGGCATCGGAAAGCGACTTGGCATCATATTCGTCGTGCTGCCAACCGGTACGCTTTAACGACCCGCGGGCTTTGCCAACGTCGAGATCAGCAACGGCTACAATGTGATAGCCCGCAATTTTCCGCGCCTGTGCGAGAACCATCGAGCCAAATTTGCCCGCACCGATCAGGCCAACACGAATGGGGCCACTTTGGGCATTTCTTTTTTCAAGCATCGAGTAAAGGTTCATCTTGCAAATCTCCATCTTACGGCCTGCAAGGCCGGACGGCAGCGCAAGGAAGAAAAAAGCATATCTCTCGGCATCCATGCGGTGCAGCATGTTGACGGACGATGATTTTGCGGTTCCTCCCGGCGTGCCCTGTTTTTTGTTTTCGAGCACGCCGATATTTGATCTCCTGACAGCCAAGATCAATTTACTTTTTATGTTTGTTAGTTAAGTTTATCTAATCAATTATCGCGCGATCCTGATTAAACCAGATCTGTGCTTCGCGCTTGATCCAGTTGTTAAACCGCTTCACCCGGCTGCGGCGCAAATGGCTGTACGGGCACACAATCCACTGGGTTGAAATAGGCATGTCTGGCGGGTCAACGATGGCGGGTACGAGTTGCCCTTTGCGCAGTTCCTGTTCCATCATTAACGTGCTTTCAAGGGCCATGCCCATGCCGAGAACAGCAGCATCAATCACCATGTGGGACCGGTCAAAATACAAACGTTTTGACGGCGTATCATGATGAATGCCCTGCTCGGCAAACCAGGTTTTCCATTGAATTTGCGCTTTAACCGAATGGATCAGCCGATGCTGTAACAGATCTTGCGCTTCAAACCTTTGCGCGGTGATCAGTGATGGGGCACAAACGGGAATAAACCGTTCTTCGACCAGCGCATCCACATGCAACCCTGGCCAACGCCCTGCCCCGTGGCGAATTTCCATATCAACCAGATCACGGTTAAAATCTGTCGGTTCATTGGTCGCATCAAGGCGAATATCGATGTCAGGATTGGCATCCAAAAACCGCGGCAGGCGCGGTAACAACCATTTGGTCGAAATGGTTGGCGTCGCACGAATGGTTAACAGGGCCGATGTTGTGTTGCCCTGCATCTGGTCTGTTGCTTTGATAATATCTTCAACATGCTGGGAAATCAGATCAAAATAACGTTCGCCTGCTTCAGTCAGTTTGATTTTGCGCCCAACCCGCACAAACAGCGATGTTCCGATCTGCGTTTCAAGGGCGCGTAATTGCTGGCTGATCGCCGATGATGTGACGTTCAGGTGTTCTGCGGCGGCCGCCACCGAATTTAACGTCGCCACATGGTAAAAAACAGCAATAGACCGAAACGGCGTCATCACACCAGCCCCTCAATAAACCCAAAATCAGCACGCAACCCGTTATGCCAAGGTGTCGTCAAAATGCTGCTAAAATGTTTCTGGTATCATGCCAAACAATTACGATTGCGATTCTGAAGCCATCTCTGGCTCCGGGATCGTGGCGTGAGAATGCAGCGCAGGATTGGCAAGCGCACGCATATCATAACCGTTGGGCGTTTGATGCACACGCAGGCCAAATTCCGGCAATATCGCCAGGATATGGTCAAAAATATCGGACTGAATGGCCTCGTATTCCAACCATTTAACCGTATTGGTAAAGGCATAAATTTCAAGCGGCACGCCGTCGGGCCCTGGCTGTAAATGCCGCACCATCAAGGTCATATCCTGGTTGATATTTGGGTGATCACGCAAATAAGCCACAAGATAGGCCCGCAAGGTGCCAAGATTGGTCAATCGCCGCCCATTGACCAGCGACGACAAATCAGCATTACGGGTGCTGTTATATTGTTTGATTTCCTTTATTTTTTCATCCAGATACGGGGCGAGCAATCGTCCGCGATGAAGGCGTTTAAGGTCCTGTTCGCTTAAAAACGCGACACTGGTTGCATCAAGATTAAGGCTGCGTTTAATCCGGCGCCCACCTGACTCACTCATGCCGCGCCAGTTTTTAAATGAATCCGAAATCAGGGCATAAGTCGGAATGGTGGTAATGGTATTGTCCCAGTTGCGCACCTTTACCGTCGTCAAACCGATATCAATAACATCACCGTCCGCGCCATATTTCGGCATTTCAAGCCAGTCACCGACCGACAACATCCTGTTGGCCGAAAGCTGAATACCCGCGACAAGACCAAGGATCGGATCTTTGAATATCAACATCAAAACCGCCGTCATGGCCCCCAGGCCACTGAGCAAAATAACCGGCGATTGCCCGATCAGGATCGAAATAATCAGCAATCCGGCAAGAATGGACGCGGCAAGTTTCATTCCCTGACATATTCCGCGCAGCGGCAGAATTCTTGCGATCAGGCTATAGCGCAACATCTCAAGCGTGGTATCAAGCAGGGAAAACAGCGACGTCAGCGCAAAGAAAATAATCCACAATTCTGAAAAGATATGAAGCAGCTCAAGAACAAAGGACCTGTCGCTGAGCCATAAACCGGCCTGAATGTGAACAATGATCCCCTGTACAACCAGCGCCAAACGCCCAAACAGGCCACGCCCGGTAATAATTTTTTGCCAGTTTCGAACATGTGCACCGCCAAGGCTTTCAAGCCAGGGCAAGAACCCGCGATGCAGCACCACATGGATCGCCAGTGAAATTGCAAAGATCAATAACAGAACGCTTAAAACCGCCAACGGTTGGGCGAAACTTCCCAAAGGGGGATAATAGCCCAGCAGCCATCCCGTTAAGCGTTCCTGCATTTAGATCTCCATCCCGTTTGATCTTTTGACCCGTCAATTAACCTGAAACGATTGTGCGGCGCAACCACGCGTATACAGGCATCATCAACCTTTACGGGGAAACCGCTAGCCGGTCACCGGGCGCAATTGTTCGGCCATATCGCGCGACGGCGACAAACCAAACAGACGGCTATATTCGCGGCTGAATTGCGACGGACTGTCATACCCCACCAGAAAACCGGCCATGCCGACATCCTGTTTTTCCACCAGCATCAGGCGGCGTGCTTCGCGAAGGCGCAGTTGTTTCTGGTATTGCATCGGTGTCATGGCAGTGATTGTCTTGAAATGGTGATGCAATGACGATGTGCTCATCCCGACATGCTTTGCAAGGTCTTCGATGCGCAAGGATTGTTTATAATTTTCGCGTAACCACGCAACAGCCCCGGCAATACGGTTGGCCGGACTTTGCGCCGTGGCAATTTGCAGTAAGTCGCCGCCAAACGGCCCGCGCAGCAAATGATACAAAATTTCCTGTTCGATCAGACAGGCAAGTCCGGCAACATCATCTGGTCGTTCAAGCAGGCGGATCAGGCGCAAAACCGCATCAAGCAATTCATCCGGGATTTTGTGCACAGCAATGCCAAAACCCGGGCTTTTATCGAGATGTCTTTTGTCAAAAGCGATCCGCGTCATAACGGTTTTAAGGGCGTCATGATTAATTGCCAGGCTCAAACCATACATCGGTTTTTCGGGGCTGGCCTGCACAACCCAGGACCGAACCGGCATGTCAAGCGATACCACCAGATAATCACCGGCCCCGTAAGACATTTTTTGTGTGCCGACAATTGCCTGCTTGGACCCCTGAACGATCATGGCAAAACAGGGCCATTGGGCTGTATGAACAGGTTGGGTGGTTTGGGTTTTACGACCAATAAAAAGATTATCGACCGCAGTGGGAATTTGGCCATCTTCATTGATGACCCCTTCAATGATACGGGCAATTTCTGCCAATGGTTCGGGTTGGTTCAAACAGTCCTCCGCCGATCAGGTTAGGCCGCAAGAATGCCCGAGACCGTACAAAGCACAAAGCACAAAGCAAGAACTAACCTGCTTGCAGGATTGTGCATGGATTCCATAGAATCAGACCAAAGCCACATACCCCTTAAGGCGGCGGCATGCCGCCGCCTCAAGATCGAGGTCAGACCACCTTCCCCGCCTTTTTGGACCGAACAAGGCGCAAAATTATCGGGCCGACCACGACCGCAAAGGTAATGGCAATAATGACCTGGCTGGTGGTGTTCTGCCACAGAGCGGATGGGTCCCCCCGGCCAATGCGCAAGGCAAGACGCAGGTTTTCTTCGGCAAAACTGCCGAGAATAAGGCCCAGCACCACAGGCGGCAGTGGAAAGCGCAATTTATCCATGAAATAGCCAACCAGACCAAAGCCCAGTGTCAGATAAACATCAAACATGCGACCATTGATCGAATAGACCCCGATAAACACCAACGCGATGATAATGGCCCCCAATAAAGGCCGCGGAATGCGCAGAACCTGGGCAAAACTGTTGGTTGCCAGCGACCCGCCAAGGAAAACAAGCAAGATAGCCGCAAACAGAAATTGCCACATAAACCCGAAAACCAGATCGGGATTATCGCGGAACAAAAGCGGCCCGGGTTGCAGACCATGAATTAACAAACCGCCTAGCATAACGGCTGCCACAGACGTACCGGGAATACCCAATGTCAGGGCTGGAATCATCGCCGAGGCGGTATCGGCATTGTTGGCGGTTTCCGCCGCAGCAACGCCTTCAGGTTCGCCTTTGCCCCAATCATCGGGGTTTTTGGAAGCACGGCGGGCTTCGTTATAACTGAGAAAGGCCGCCATCGACCCACCGGCACCGGGCAGAATGCCGACCAGTACCCCGATGAAGCTGGACCGGACCCATGTTTTCCAGAACCGCAACATGCTGGGAAGGGCTTTCCAGATGCTGCCGGTGCCAAGGGTGAAGCGTTTGCCGGTTCCGTCAAAGGAAGGGTCTTCGAGCAGATCCATGGCAGGCGGCAAGGCATAAAGCCCCACCAGTAAAACGACGATGTTGATACCATCAAGCAGTTCGAGGTGGCCAAATGTCAAACGGTCATAGCCAGTAATGGTATCCGATCCGATCAGCGAAACCGTCACGCCAAAGGCCGCACTGATCAGGCCTTTTAACGGGTCACCGCCAAGCAAAAAGACGATCGATGACAGACCAAATACCGCAACCCAGAATATTTCAGCCGGGCCAAACAGCAATGTCACCTTTGCCAGCGGCGGGGCCAGCAACATCAGCACGATGGCCGAAACAATGCCGCCAATGGCCGATGATACCACGGCAACCTGCAAGGCATAGCCCCCTCGCCCGGACTGTGCCATCGGGTAGCCGTCAAAACTGGTGGCGACGGCGGCCGGCGTACCTGGAATACGCAAAAGAACCGCCGGAATCGCCCCCCCATACATGGCACCATTATAAATACCAGCCATCATGCCAAGTGCCACCAGCGGATCCAGCCCGAATGTAAACGGTATTAACACCGAAATTGCCATGGTCGCGCTTAAGCCCGGCAACGCGCCGACACAAATACCTGCCAGAACGCCGACCACAACGGCGGCCATATTGGCCCAACCCAGAACACTGGGTAGAGCATCGACCAGATTTCCATACATCCATACTCTCCCGGGTTAGCTGGCGAAAAATTCAGGTGGCAGTTCCTGGTTCATTAGAACCATGAAAATAAGGGCAATACCGCCAACGAAAATGATCGTGGCAAGGGCAAGCCCAAGCGGTTTGCGATAGCCAAAACAAAAGGCCACAGCAGGCACCATAATGGTGGTTGAGGTATAAAAGCCCAGTGTCGCCACACCAAATGCATAGGCAGCGATGACAAAAACAACCAGCAAGAAGCGCCGGGGGGCAACAAAAACCGGACCGGCCGATGCGGTTTGGGGGTTAAGAATGGTGCGCACAATCAGGATGACACCCATCAGCGCCATCGCACACAGCATGGCAACAGGTAAAAGCGCGCTCATCGGGGGCATGTCGCGGGTTTCGGTCAGTAACCAGGCACTACATGCAACAATCACAAGACCGGCAATGTTATCGGCCTGCAAAATACGGGAACCGACTGGGTTCTTCATATTGCGTGTCTTTCGGTTTGGGGAAAACGGCCCTGGCATCGCGGATGTATTTACCGGCCAATAGATGGCCTGGTACCGTTTAACGGCATCAGCGCGAGAATCCGTTGCCAGATCGGGCAAAGTCACGAACGTTTTTACCGGGTCACCGGATGAGTGACGCCGGAATAAAACGGGGCGCAAAGGCCCCGTTCACGTTCTTATTTCCAGGGGGTCGTTTCCCAAACATGCCTGGCAAATTCAAACTGTTCCTGGTTTAACACCTTGAAGTCATCCCCGGCAGCCAGACTGACCGGGTTGCCCGAAGCGAGCATTGCCTTGGAAAACTCGGGGTCCTGATAGGCTTTTTTAAAAGCATTGACCAGTTTGGTTTCAACGTCTTTGGGCAGATTGGCCGGTGCTACAAATCCGCGCATCGACCCGCTAACGATCTTGAATCCCTGTTCGGTAAAAGTTGGAATATTCGGCGCCAGATCAGATCGTTCAGGACGTGCAACCCCGACAATATTCAAATCATCGCGAAAACCAAGAACTTCGGAAAGATTGAAAATACCAATGCTGACATGGCCGCCCATAACCGCAGTACGGGCCGGAGCAGAGCCCTTGAACGGCACAATGGTGTATTCGGCTTGTGAGTCATTTTGCAGGCGGATCAGGAAAAAATGATCATCGCCGCCAAGGCTGGACATACCAACGGTGATTGCGCCTGGTTCTTTACGTGCAGCTTCAACCAGTTTGTCCACTGTCGTAATCGGGCTGTCCTTCGCTGTGACAATCACGTTGGGATCATCAACAACATTGGCAAGATAGGTAAAACTATCGGCGGAATAACCGACCTTGCGATCCAGGGTCCGTGCCATCATGCCAGGCAGATTGTAGGTACCGATGGTGTAGCCATCGGGTTTGGCATTGGCAACTTCGGTAACGCCGATCTGACCGCTGGCACCGGGCATGTTTTTAACCACAACCGTGGCACCATTTCCCAGATAACGTTCCAGAAATGGCGCGACAGTACGGGCCATGACATCGGTACCGCCGCCCGCAGAATAACCAACGATAATCTCGATTTTCTTTTCCGGATATTCCGCCATCGCCGCCGAGGTAAAGCCAGCCACCAGGCATGCGGACAGGATGAGTGTTTTAAGTTTCATTTGTTTCCTCCCTTTTTTCAGGCATAAGCCTATAACAGCAGTTTTTATTTATGAAAGAGAATTAAAATTCATATTTAGATTAGAAATTCTTACTTATCCTCCATTCTCAGCCAAAGATTTCGGTTTTAGCCGTCCGACCACCAGTGTCATGACAAGCACAACCGGACAGCCAGCAAGAAACAGTATGTGCAGTGAAACCGTGCTTGCCAGGACCCCCATAACCATCGCCCCCAGTGCCGGAACACCGCGAAAAATCATGGTATACAAGGACAGGACCCGACCACGGACGTGATCGGGCACACCCGTTTGCAAAACGATTTGTGTGACAATGCCGTTGGCAAGAATGGCCCCCGATAATAAAGCCAGGCAGGCCGCCGCCAGATACAAACTGTCAAACAACAAGAACAACAACATGCCGAGCAATGCCGCAGCACCACTGATGACAATCAGATATAACGGTGCGAACCTGGACAGCAGAAACGACACCAATATCGCCCCGGCCATAGCCCCGAAACCCAGGCAAAAAGTCAGAATTGAAAAACCATCCGCCGCACTGACATCTTGAACATCAAGCGTTTCGGCGAATGCAGGCAACAGTTCAAAAACCGGGCGAAAACACAGCGCAATCAGCAGGAAATACGCCAGCAGGTATTTATGACCCGGTGTCAGGGTGCGAAAAACCGCCCCCCAATTGACCGCAACAATGTCACTGCCAGATATTGCTTTTGGCACGGTCATTAAACGCAACCGGGCCAGGATGGCAGCAAAACCAACATAGCTTAGGGCATTGAACAAAAAAAGCGGCCAGAACAGCTTTTCCGATATTGCCAACCCGCCAAAAACCGGCCCGATCATGCGGGCCAGATTGAACATCATTGAATTAAGGGCAACCGCCCCGCCGACACGCGCCCGTTCAACCAGACTGCCGACAATCACCATCCGCACCGGATGGTCAAAGCCATTGATAACCCCCGTTACAAAGGCAACCGCCACGATCCAGACAATACCAAGATGATCCGATAACGACAGCACCAGCAAAAGCAACGGGGGTGCCACCGAAACCCACTGTAACATCCTTGCCAGACGCAGCCGGTCGTAACGATCGGCGATGGTGCCAGCCAGCGGCGCAATGGCAACCGAGGGCAACAAATCAGCGATTGCCAGCACCCCCAGCACTGTCGTGGACTGGGTGAGTTCCCAGGCAATCCACAACAGCACAATACGCTGCGCCCATGTGCCAACAATGGAACCGGTATTCCCGGCCAGATACCAGGCAAAATTGGCATTTTTCAGCGGACGCAGCGTTTCGGGGCCCCTCACGCCGGGACGATCTCGCATCCCGTTGCTAACAGTGCCTTGTCTACCCAGCTACGATCGTTGGTGCGATTTTCGATCTGGGCCATCTGACGGTGTTCGGCGGCCTGTTTATCTTTTGTCGCCTGCAATACATCTGCTGTATCGTTATAGGACACGGCAACAATGCCATCGGCATCACCGACAATCAGGTCGCCTGCTTCAATCACCATGCCTTCAATGGCGATGGCGGTATTAATTTCGCCTGGGCCGTGTTTGTAGGGGCCTCGATGGGTAACACCCAGGGCATAGGTTGGCAGATTAACCCTGCGAAACGCATCAAGATCGCGCAAAGCCCCATAAAGAACAAACCCCGCCACCCCGCGATTGATGGCATAGGCCAACATCAGTTCGCCGATCAGGGCATTGGTGACATCGCCGCCAGCATCAACAACAATGACGTCGCCGGGTTCGGCCAGATCAAGTGCCTTGTGCAGCATCAGATTATCGCCAGGGCGGCTGCGCACGGTTAAGGCAGGCCCGGCCAGCACGCCGTCGCGGTGCATGGGCCGCAGGCGGCTGCCCCCGGCAAAAACCCGCCCCATGCAATCGCTGATATTTGCGACGGGCAATTGCCGAAATTCGGCAACAATATGGTCGGCAACCTTCCGCGTCCGCGGTAAAATCCGATTTCCAACTGGCATGGTTCTTCCCTTTTTTACGTAATTATTTATTCGGCTGCCGCACTGCTGTGCAGACGGGCACTGCCGTTTTCTAAAATTTCAGGATTTACAATTCGGTCCGGTGCAATGTCGCCACCTGACAACAGCGTAATAACGCCTGAAACGGCGGCAATGCCCACTCGCCGCCCCGCCGCCGACGTAACCCCGGCAATATGGGGGGTGGCAACAAGTGCACGATGTTGCAGCAGGGCATTATCCGCAGCAGGCGGTTCGTGCTCAAATGTATCCAGGCCCGCCCCGGCCAGATGCCCGGTTTGCAGGGCGTCAAGCAAGGCCGCTTCATCAATCAGCCCGCCGCGCGCGGTATTGATCAGGTAACTGCCCGGACGCATTTGCGCCATGCTGCCGGCATTGATCAAATGCCGGGTGGCAGGCAGCAACGGGCAATGCAGACTGACGATATCGGACGATGGCAGCATTTCTTGCAAAGTTTGACAGCGGGCAACACCGGCCTTGAGGAACAGATCATCGCTGGCAAGCGGGTCATATGCCATAACATGCAGCCCAAAGCCCTGCGCCAGCCGTGCGCTATGCCGGGCAATGGCCCCAAAACCGACCAGGCCAAGGTTCATTCCGGCAATTTCGCGGCCCAGAAAACCCGGTTTGTCCCAACGGTTGGCGCGAAGGCCGTGATCTAGCGGTATGATCTGTTTTACCACGGTCAGCATCAGGGTGACGGCATGTTCGGCCACCGACAACGCATTGGCACCCGGCGCCCGCAAGACCAGAATGCCGCGTTCCGTTGCCGCGTTAATGTCGATATTGTCAATTCCGGCACCGTGTTTGGAAATCACTTGTAAACCGGGGGCGGCATCCATGGCGACATGGCTAAATTGCCCCATCCGGGAAATGACCCCTCTGGGTTTAAATTCCGTCATGAACTGCACCAGAACATCGTCTGACGGATAGGCGGGGGTATGGGCAATGTTAAACCCGGCCTGCGCGATCAGATCCGATGCGGCGGCATCAAGATCGGGGCCGGTGACAACAATCGTTTCGTTTTTGCTCATGAACGCACCCGTCCGTTTTGATGCGGTGTGAAAACTCCCGACATCGTTCCTCCCCGTATTTTATGTCTGATTGACATGTTGATTGTGTAATCTTCTGACCGGAGATTAGCGGTAGATAAATTTTATGAAAGCGAATAATATTTCCGAATAAATTAAGTATATCTGGAGCTACCATGGATACACGTCAACTTCGGACCCTGGTTGCGATTGCCGAACATGGCACATTTGCCCGTGCCGCAGATGCCGTTTATCTGACACCGTCTGCCGTTAGCCAGCAAATGCATGCGCTGGAAACCGAGCTGTCGGTTGCGCTTTTTAACCGGGAAACCCGGCCCCCGACGTTGAATACACATGGGCTTCAGCTTTTGGAAACAGCGCATTCCATTTTGCATATGGTGGAGGATACCAAAAGTGCGCTTTTGGGGCAGCGCAAGACCGGCACATTAAGCATTGGATCGGTGCGCACCAGCACAATTGGCCTGTTACCCCGCGCCATTGTGGCTTTGCGCAATAGCTATCCGGGGTTACGAATCAATTTGCGGGTCGGCCTTTCAAGCTCGTTGATTGCCGATGTTCAGGCCGGGCGGCTTGACATGGCAATTGTTGCCGAACAACTGGGGATTCCGCAAAACCTGGTGTGGCGGCCTTTTATTCGCGAGCCACTGGTGGTGATCGCACCGCCCGGCACACCCGATATGTCAGCCCGTGACATGCTTGAAACGCTGCCGGTTGTGCGGTTTCGCAGCAACGTGCCGCTTGCACATCTGATTGACATGGAACTGGCCCGCATGGGAATTGTTACCAACGAAACCGCCGAAATTGATACAATTTCAGCGATTGTTGAATGCGTTGCCGCCGGGCTGGGCGCCACGATTGTGCCCAATATTGCGGTGCGTGAATACGGCGAAAAGTTTCTGATCCGCCCGTTTGGCGAACCGCAGGTTTTTCGTCAGGTCGGAATTGTTCAGCGGGTATCATCTGCCAAAATGGATTTGTTAGAAGAAATCCACGATCAGCTTGCTGTTCTTGCCAATGATTTTGGCGTACCGCGTACCAGCGTTGAGCATTTACCCACATAATAGCGACCGTGCCCTATTCCTGGATCGTCACGCAAGGAGGTAATCGGTTTTACGTCCCAATATCGGGCATCAAGGCGTCAATTTTCACGATTTCGCCGGTTTGCGCACTTTTGAGCGCGGCGATACCGCAGAGCACGGAATAGGCACCGGCCTTGGCCCCGGCGCGCTGATGCAGTTTATCGGTTTGGCCGGATTTAAAGATCATATCGCGCATAAGATTATCGCCGCCGTAATGGCCGCCCTCGGCGTGGGGCACGATAATGCGTTCGAGTTTTTCTTCGCCCGGTTTGGGGAAATTGCGGATTAACAGGATTTCATCGTGATCGGGCATATCCCAGGGCTGGTTTTCGTGCTGGCGCAGTTCGATCCGGCCGTTGGTGCCGTTAAAGGCAATATGGTGCCCTTCAATCGGCTGGAATGTGTTTAGCGAATAGGAAACCTGAACATCATTGGCATAGCCGATGGTGGCGACCATGGTATCGGGAATATCGATATCTTCGCGAAAAACGCAGCGATCCCGGTAATATCCGTCTTCGGCTGCCGGGTCTTCATACAAGGCATCAAGGAACGGATCGCTGGAAATATCAAAGAAATAGTCGCAATTGGCACTGTACGGGCAGGTTTGGCAGCGTTCGCCGCGAAACGAACCGTTTTTGCCGTAATTCAGCAATTTGCCAAAGGCCGACACCGTTTTGGGTGTGCTATCGAGATACCAGTTTAAAAGGTCAAAATGGTGGGTGGCCTTATGAACAAACAGGCTGCCGGAATGGCAGGTATAAGCATGCCAGCGCCGGAAATAATCCGCCCCGTGGGTGGTATCAAGATACCAGTGAAAATCAACCGAGGTTATCTTGCCGATCACCCCTTCCATCAGCAATTCCTTGATGCGGGCGGCGGTTGGCGAATAGCGGTAATTAAACGATACATCAATGCGTTTGCCGCTGCGGACCTCGGCATCCAGCATCCGGCGAATTTTGTCTACCGTGGTGGTCATCGGTTTTTCGGTAATGATGTCCGCCCCGGCATCCAGCATTTTCACCACAATATCGTCATGGGTGTCATCAGGGGTGCAGACCATGGCAAGTTGTGGGGAAATACCCGCTTTTTGCATGTCTTCGACACTGGAAAATATCGGTGCGTTGCTTTTGATCATGTGGCGTGCGCGTTGGGCGCGTAGTTCGTTTGTGTCGATAATTGCCACCAGATCAACATGTTCGGACCAGCCCGCGAGCAAATCACGCCCCCACATGGTGGTTCCGCGATTACCGGTGCCGATTAAAACGTAACTTCTTCTTTCTGTTTTTTGGGCGGTTGGGGTTTCAGCCATAACGTTGATCCTCTCTGACAGGTTGCCGCGCGTGCAGAACGAGCTGAAAACGCCCCCGTTACAACGTGATGCGATTCAGGTGCGGCTCGGGAATTGTGATTTTTCATCTTTCGCTGCGGGCAGCAGGATGAATTTCCATTGATGTTTGTTTTTAACCTTAGGCCGGGCTGTTTGCCTGACAGCAGGCTTCATATCGTTCAATGCAGGTTTTCAAAACCACGTCACCGGGTTTTAGCCACCAGTTTTGCGCGGAGAAAATTTCGACTTCCTGTTTTGGGGTCACCCCGGCGGCTTCGATCATGCGGCGGATGGCGGGCAAATCAATCACACCATCGCCCATCATGCCCCGGTCGGTCAGCATATCGCGGGTGGGCACCAGCCAGTCACAAATATGGTGGGCCAAAATGGTCTTCATTTTACCCGCCCGGGCAATTTGCGCGGCAAGGTCCGGGTCCCACCAGACATGATAAACATCAATGGCAACACCGATCCCGGCACCCAGCACCTCGCACATATCAAGCGCCTGCCCCAATGTGTTGACACAGGCACGATCCCCCGCATACATCGGATGCAACGGCTCAATCGCCAGGGGCACATTGCAGGCGCGCGCATGGGGCAACAATGCATCCAGCCCATCAGCCACCATGTGCCGGGCGGCAACAATATCGCGGGAATTTTCAGGCAGCCCGCCCACCACCAGCACCAGACAATCGGCGCCTAACTCGGCAGCTTCGTCAACAGCACGGCGGTTATCGTCAAGCGCGGCGGTGCGTTTTTCTGCCGTGGCTGCCGGGAAAAAACCGCCCCGGCACAGCCCGGTAAGCTGCAATTTGTTTTGATGCACAATGCGCGAGGCCTCGGCCAGGCCGATTTTGGCAATTTGGTCGCGCCACGGAGCAATGGCCGTAATGCCATGGCGCAAACATCCATCAACGGCCTCGGCAAAGCCCCATTGTTCGCGCACGGTCGCCAGATTGATCGATAATCCATCGACAGACATGGTGTTTATCCTCCCTGTTTCGCCCGGTATGGCCGGAACGTGCTTTAAACTGCCAATGGTGTCATTGCCGACCAGTCCGGCGTCACGGCACAGCCAAGGCCCATTGCCGCCGTTACCGTTGCCAATGAAACCTGCCCGTTTTGAATGTTCAGGCGCGCCTGCCCTGTATCGCCGGCGTGATAAAGATCGCCATGCTGTGCTAAATAGGCATCCTGTTCGGCCTGTGGTGCCCCGGCCATACCGGCAACATAATGATGGCCGTTGCGTTCGATATGACGCGCGCCGATTAAACTGGCCAATATCAGGTCTTGTTGCAAGGCAAGGCCGCTTTGGGTGGTCAGGTCTTCGGCCGACATGAAAAAACAATTTTCGCCCGCATCGGCATTCCAATGGGCGACACGGGCACAATTTAACAGGGCGCGATAAAACCCCTTGCAGGATTTTGACGAAATACCACGATACCCCAGATCCTTTGCCGCCAGAAAAGCCCCAATACTATCGTCGCTTTCATCAATTTCAAAGGGCACCCGTGCCCCAAGATCGCCCAGCGGGCGCATCAAGGCATTGGCCCGCGCAATGGGCTGTTCAAGAAACAAGGTCGATTGCCACAGATTTTTCAGGCGCGGTTCAGCCATAATCCGATCAATCAGGTCGGCCACCTGATCGGCATTTTCAAACTGTTCATTGCCATCGATGGTCAGCTGATATTGCCCCACCTTTTGGTCCAGCACCCCGGCAATCGCGATCAGGCGATTAAGGTCTGCCTCTACATTGCCCGATGCCTTTAATTTAAAAAAGGTGTGACCATAGGCCGCAATCACGTCTTGCAGTGTTTGCGGCTGGCCATCGTTTAATCGGACGGTATCGGCAAGGTCGCGGTTCCACAAAACATCACCCAAACCAACGGTGTGGCGAATGGCAATTGTGGGCTGCGGGGCAAGGTTTGCCAAAAATCTGCTCAGATCAAAGCCGTGTAAATCAGGAGCGGTATCGGTGGTGATGCCAAGGGCATTGCTTTGCACAGCCTGGGTAATGGTTAGGCCATGCAAACGACAAAAGCCGTCGATAATGGCGCGATCCACCAGTGCCAAACCATAAGATGCAACCAAACCCGGCAACTGATAGCTGGCACAGGTTTTGTGATGGTCGCCCTCAACCCGGGCATGAAGGCCAAACGGGCTGGATTGCCCGGCAGCCTCCATCGCCTGCATGGCAAGCTTAACCGACAGACGCAGCTGGTTGATGTTGTCATCCGTCGAAAGGTTTGCCGATTTGTCGAACCATTTGGGCATCATCATTTCGGCGGCCTGTCCGGTGGCGGTGCGTCCCTGCCCGTCCTCAATCACCACGCGGACAAATAATTGCGGGGCCTGCGTAACCTTGGCCACGCCAAAACGAAATGGAAACCGAAAGGGTGTTGTGCGTTCAAAGGCCGCAATATCAACAACATGAATGGGTGAAATATCCATCATTTACGCCCCTAACGCCCGTTACCAATGCCATGCATGGCAAGAACCGGTTTCATCCGCGCAACGGCCAAATCCGGATCGGTCAGCACACGGGCCTGATCGGCCAGGCGGAACAGTTCCGCCAGATGCGAGATTGACCGCGTCGATTGCTGCCCGCCAATCATGGTAAAATGATCCTGCAAGCCATTGAGATAGGCCAGAAAGACCACACCGGTTTTGTAAAACCGCGTCGGCGCACGAAAGATATGGCGTGATAACGGCACGGTCGGATTAAGCAAATTATAGAATTGATCATGATTTCCCGCCCCCAAAGCCTCTAATGCAGCTGACGCGGCCGGGGCGATGGCATCAAAAATGCCCAGCAGCGCATCGGAATGGCCGTGGTCATCGCCCGCAATCAGTTCGGCATAGTTGAAATCATCGCCAGTATACATCCGCACACCATCGGGCAATTTGCGTCGCATGACGATTTCCTTTTCTTTCGACAGAAGGGAAATCTTGATGCCGTCAATGTTAGCATCGTTATCATTAAGAATGGCAAGGCAGTTTTCCATCGCCACCATGTGGTCATCGCTGCCCCAATATCCTTGCAAGGCAGGGTCGAACATTTCGCCCAGCCAATGGATAATCACCGGTTGGCGTACCTGCGAAAGGATACGGCCATACACACGGGCGTAATCATCTGGCCCTTGGGCAATCGCGGCAAGCGCACGGCTGGCCATTAAAATGATTTGCCCGTTATGGGCTTCAACCGCGTCGATCTGGTGTTCGTAAGCCGCGATCACATCGTCAATTGTAACACCGGGCGTTACCGCCAAATGATCGGTTCCCGCACCACAGGCGATAAGCGCGCCGGGGCGGTTTTTCGCTTCGGCCAATGACCGCACAATCAGTTCGCGGGCTTCGCTCCAGCCAAGACCCATGCCACGCTGTGCGGTATCCATCGATTCAGCAACCCCAAGGCCCAGATCCCACAAACGATGGCGAAAGGCCAATGTTCTTTCCCAGTCAATCGCCGGTTCCAGCCACGGATCATGTTCGGCCATGGGATCGGCAACAATGTGGGCCGCGGCGTAAGCAATACGGGGAAACGCCGATGCCGTGCGTGGCTTCACTGCGATAGGATCACCGGTAAGCTGATAGGAAACCAGTTTACCGTTTTGGGGCAAATCAAGCGCAAGCATGGCTTAAAACTCCAGATCGGGAACATCAAGCCAGCGGCGTTCGGCCCAGGATTTCAGGCCAAGTTCGGCAAGCTGCACGCCTTTGGCACCAGCTTCAAGGCCGTAGGGCCACGGGGCATCTTCGGCGACATGGCGCAGGAACATTTCCCATTGGGCTTTGAAGCCGTTATCGAAATTCCGGGTGTCGGGAACTTCGTCCCAGGTTTTGTAAAAATCGATGGTTTGGGGCTGATCAGGGTTCCAAACCGGTTTGGGGGTATTCACCCGGTGCTGGCTCCAGCATTTGGTCAGTCCGGCCACGGCAGAACCGTGCGTTCCGTCAACCTGAAAGGTCACCAGATCGTCGCGGCGTACCCGCACTGCCCAGGACGAGTTGATTTGCGCGATAACCCCGCCTTCAAGCTCGAACGTGGCATAGGCGGCATCGTCGGTATCACAGACATAAGATTGACCGTTTTCGTCAACACGTTTGGGAATATGCGTCGCCCCGATACAAGACAGGGATTTGACGTTGCCAAACAGGTTATCAAGCACATAGCGCCAGTGGCACAGCATATCAAGGATGATGCCGCCCCCATCGCCCTTGCGGTAATTCCACGATGGCCGCTGGGCAGGAACGCCCCAGTCCCCTTCAAACACCCAATAGCCAAATTCACCGCGCACCGACAGGATTTCGCCAAAAAAACCGGAATCGCGCAATAATGCCAGTTTGCGCAAGCCTGGCAAAAACAGTTTGTCCTGCACAACGCCATGTTTCAGACCCGAATTGCGCGCCTTGCGGGCAAGATCAACGGCGACCTGCAAATCATCCGATATTGGTTTTTCACAATAAACATGCTTGCTCGCGTCAAGCGCCTTTGACAGCAATTCGGCCCGCATCAAAGTGGTGCCCGCATCGAAAAAGATGCTGTCATCAGGGTTGGCAAGGGCGGCATCAAGGTCGGTCGTCCAGCGTTCAATGCCATGTTTTCGGGCCAGCGCGGCAATTTTATCGCCGTTACGCCCCACAATGATCGGATCAACCTGAAGCCGTTTACCCGAAGGCAGATCGATACCGCCCTGATCGCGAATTGCCAGAATGGATCGTACCAGATGCTGGTTATAGCCCATCCGCCCGGTTACACCGTGCAGGATAATCCCGATAGTTGTCATTTTTTCCTCCCGTCCGTGCGCCTGGTATCGGGATGCCGTTTTGTCGGCATCCTCGTTGCGACGTAACTAACTGGTTACAAGAAGGGCGTCAGAGCATCATCTTGTCAACAGAAAAAATAACAGGAAGGGATATTTTAGCCGATACGCACCGACGCCAGAGTAACCTGAACGATCTGGTGTTCCCACGCGCCCAGATTGTCGTCCGACATCAGATCGCGGCCAAAAATCGTTGAAAGGGTATAGTGGTTGTTCAGATAAAAACACGTCATTGACGCCATGGTCAGATAAACATTTAGCGGATCAATATCAGGTGCAAAAACACCCTCTTCCTCGCCCCGTTTTAAAACACGCGCAAGCTCGCTAATGAAATGAGAATGCATTTCAGGAATATAGGAAAGCTGCTTGAGATATTCGGCACGATGCAGGTTTTCAGTCCCCAAAAGACTGAGAAATTCAGGGTGATCTACAAAGTAATGCCATGTAAATAAAGCAAGTTCCCGAATGCCATCTTCGGGTGTGCGCCCGGCAAGATTGAGTTTCTTTTCGGCATTTCTGATCCCGGCATAGGCATTGCCCAGCACGGCGGTATAAAGCTGATCTTTGTCACCAAAATAGTGATAAAGCATGCGCTTGTTGGTTCCGGCACGGGCCGCTATGGCATCGACTCGCGCACCACCGATCCCTTTTTCGGAAAACTCGATGGTGGCGGCTTCAAGGATCAGGGCACGGGTGCGTTCCGGGTCGCGCTGGTTGGTTTTTGGTTTGGCTTTGGCCGATTTCGGCACAGTCTGCGAGTCGGTCATTCATCCCCCGGTTGATTTCTTTCCACGCCCAAAAATGACACATGGAACCATTTTGAGTGCAAAAACGGCCTTACTTGTCAAAAATATCGACAATTTGCGTGCCGTTTGCAAACAACTTATTGACAGCCGTTTGATGCACCCGCCTAATTGTAACCAATTGGTTATTTAATTCAAGCTTTACCAGAGGCCTCTCCCCCAAAACGGCAATTCAGGGAGGATAACTTATGAATTTAACCGTCAATCATCGGCTATTTCTTCCCGGATCGACATGCGCAACGGGGCAGGCACTTCATGGCCGGCACCTGGCCCTCGCCCGGATTAGCCGTCGGTATTGTCGATGGTGTAGCCCGGCTGCGCCAAGGGAAAAACTGTTGAACTGCCATCGCAATTTCAGGATTTAGGCTGATATTGCAGAATAAACATACAATAAGATGGCAATTTAACAAAGCCGGAACACCGCGTTTATTTGCGTTGCAAAAAAAAATACCGCAGTGCAAAGACAGGAAAATGCCACCTGGACTATTATCGTCACAATGACAATTTGGCCTTTTCTGTCAACGCCGACAAAACACAGACCTATACAAAAGATTTGTTTGGTAAATTACTTGCAAGAAAGTGTTGACACCTGACAAGGCAATCGCCCTAATTGTAACTAAATAGTTATTTAGATCCATCGCACCACAAAAAACGCCACTTGAATGGCGAACCATCAGGGAGGATAACAATGACGTTTTCAATCAACAGGCGTACATTTTTGGCAAGCGGGGCGGGTGCCCTTGCATTGGGTGTCCTTAATCCCCGTTTTGCCTTTGCCCAGGATGCGCGCCTGCGGCTTTTATGGTGGGGTTCGCAAGCCCGTTCGGAGCGAACCTACAAGGTGGTCGACCTTTTTAAAAAGGCGCATCCGGAAATTGAAGTGGATGGCGAAAGTGCCGGTTGGGACAATTACTGGTCCCGTCTGGCAACGCAAACATCGGGCGGGAATGCCCCTGATGTGATGCAAATGGATTATCGCTATATTTTCGAATATGCCCGGCGCGATGTGTTGCTGCCGCTTGATAAATACATGGCAGACGGCACGCTTGATGTATCAAATTTCAGCACGCAAAGTGTTGCTGGCGGCCAGATCAATGGCAAAACCTATGGCATCAGCCTGGGAGCCAATTCGGTTGCCATGATGATTAACAAAGCCGCCTGGGAAGAAGCCGGGATGGACACGCCCCAGCCCGGCCAAACCTGGGAAGAATTCGCCGATCATTGCGAAAAACTGACCAAAACCACCAAACGGGACCGTTTTTATGGCTGTGCCGACCAAGGCGGGCTTGAACCGGCGTTTGAAACCTGGTTGCGCCAGCGCGGCAAGGAACTTTATAGCGCCGAGGGTAAACTGGGTTTTGATGATAAAGACGCGGGTGAATGGTTTGCGTTTTGGGTTGATATGCGCAAGCGCGGGGCCTGTGTCCCTGCCGATGTGCAATCGCTTGATCAATTGACCATTGAAACCAGCCCCTTGTCTCAGCGCCGTGCCGCATCGTGTTTTGCCCATTCCAACCAGTTGGTCGGGTATCAGGCCATTAACAAGGACCCGCTGACCATGGGGCCTTATCCCGTCAAGGCTGGCAGTTCCAGGCCAGGGCAATACCGCAAACCATCGATGCTGTTTAGCGTTGCGGGCGACACCAAAAACCCCGAGGCAGCGGCAAAGTTCATTGGCTTTTTCGTAAATGACCCCGATGCCGCGCGCGTGTTAGATGTGGAGCGCGGGGTGCCGGAATCCTCAAAAATGCGCGAGGTTCTTAAAAAAGAATCCAGCAACGCCGACCGCATCCAGATTGAATATATCGGATCGCTGGGCGACAAGTTTGCCGGTCCGTTGCCCCCACCCCCGCCCAAGGGTGCTGGTGAAATACAGCTGATGATCAAACGCAAAAACGAAGAAGTCGGCTTTGAGACGACATCCCCCGAAGATGCCGGTGCGGCCTTTGTTGCAGAAGCTGCGGCGATCCTTGAGCGGAGCTAGGCACTATGGGTAACAAGATGACAGGTCAGGCTGCGGTGAATATCACCGCAGTCGGCCCGCCACGCCAGCAAACCCGCACCCTGCAGCCCCATCGCAAAGCGCAACCCAAAGGATGGTGGGGCAAGATGTGGCAACATAGCGGCCCTGGCTATATGTTTTTGCTGCCGTGGTTTATCGGCTTTTTCGGGCTGACCCTGGGACCGGCGATTGTCTCGCTTTATTTGTCCTTTACCGATTTTGATTTGTTGCGATCCCCGAACTGGGTCGGCATGGCGAACTATGTACGGATCGCAACGGCTGATCCGAAATTCGCCGCATCTATGAGTGTCACCCTGTTTTTCGTGTTGTTTTCTGTGCCGTTAAAACTGGCCTTTGCCCTTGGCGTGGCTGTCGTTCTTAACCGTGGCATTCGCGGCCTGCCGGTCTATCGGGCGGTTTTTTACCTGCCATCGCTTTTGGGCACCAGCGTTGCCATTGCCGTTTTGTGGCGTCAGCTTTTTGCCAGCGACGGCTTGGTTAACAGCATATTGGCCGAATTTGGCATTCAGGGTCCCAGCTGGATCAGCCATCCGAGTTATTCGATCTGGACGCTGATTATTCTCAGCATCTGGCAGTTTGGCTCGCCGATGATCATTTTTCTGGCCGGTTTGCGCCAGATCCCGACTGACATGTATGAAGCCGCCAGCCTTGATGGGGCCTCAAAACTGCGCCAGTTCATCAAAATCACCCTGCCTTTGTTAACGCCGGTGATTTTCTTTAACGCCGTTGTGCAAACGATTGATGCCTTCAAGGCCTTTACACCCGCCTTCATCATTTCGGGCGGTACGGGCGGCCCGATCAATTCGACGCTGTTTTATACCCTTTATCTGTATCAGGAAGCATTCGGGTTTTTCCGCATGGGATATGCCTCGGCCCTGGCATGGGTACTGGTGGTGATCATTGCGCTGTTCACGGCATTTTCCTTCCTGACCGCGCGTTTCTGGGTGCATTACGATGACTAGTCTGGCTATTTTCAGCAAGGATGACAGTATTTCACCGCGCCGGAACCGGTTTGTCAGCCTGCTTTTTCATACCCTGCTGATGGTGGTTTCCATCATCATGCTCTATCCGCTTTTATGGATGTTATCGGCATCGATCCGGCCTGAAGCCGAGATTTTCAGTTCGACCTCTCTTATACCGTCCAGCATCGATATTTCGTCCTACTGGAAAGGCTGGACCGGATTGCGGGTTGAATTTGGCCAGTTTTTCTGGAATTCGCTGGTGATTTCGGTTTTATCGGTGGCGGGCAATGTTATTGCCTGTTCACTGGCGGCTTATGCCTTTGCCCGGCTTAAATTTTTCGGTCGTAATTTCTGGTTTGCCATCATGCTGGGCACGTTGATGATCCCGTATCATGTGACGCTGATCCCGCAATATGTGCTGTTTTTAAAGCTGGGCTGGGTCGATACGATTTTGCCGCTGGTGGTGCCAAAGTTTTTGGCCGTCGATGCGTTTTTCATTTTCCTGATGGTGCAGTTTTTTCGCGGCATCCCGCGCGAACTTGACGAAGCCGCCCGTATGGATGGCTGTAGCGCCTGGCGCATTTACTGGAAAATCATGTTGCCGCTTTCAACACCGGTTTTGGCAACAGCAGCTATTTTTTCCTTCCTGTGGACCTGGGACGACTTCTTTGGCCCGCTGATTTACCTGAATGACATGAACAATTACACGGTCCAGCTGGGCTTGCGGTCCTTTGTCGATAGTTCCGGATCATCGCAGTGGGGCGGGCTGTTTGCCATGTCGACCCTGTCGCTGGTGCCGGTGTTTTTCTTCTTCCTGTTTTTCCAGCGTCTGCTGATTGAAGGCATTGCCACAACCGGCCTGAAACGCTGAGCCACCCATAGATTTTTGATGTGACCACATCGATGTGGAGTAATCATGACTGACATAAAATTTGCCGCCATTGGCATTCAGCACGACCATATTTACGGACAATGCAACTGCTTGATCCGGGCCGGGGCGAAACTGGTTTCGTATTTTGAAACCGACGAGGCTTTTGCCAGGGAATTTGGTGAAAAATACCCCGATGCCAAACGTGTCACCGACCCCGCAGCAATATTGGAAGATGGCAGCATTGGTGTTGTTGTTACCGCCGCCATTTCCGCACAACGGGCCGCCATTGCCATTACGGCCATGCAACATGGCAAGGATGTTTTAAGTGACAAACCCGGTATGACCAGCTTTGACCAATTAGCCGAGGTAAAGCGCGCACAGGCGGAAACCGGTCGGATATACAACATTTTATATTCCGAACATTTTGAAAACCGGGCCACGGTAAAAGCTGGCGAACTGGTTGCGAACGGGGCAATTGGCGAGGTGATCCATACCGTTGGATTAGGCCCGCACCGCTTGCGCAAACCCACCCGCCCGGGCTGGTTTTTTGACCGATCCCTTTATGGCGGCATTTTAACCGACATTGCATCCCACCAATGCGAGCAGTTTCTGTTTTTTGCCAATCGCAACAGCGCCAAAATCCTGTCGGCCAGTGTCAGCAACCGCGCCAACCCGGACAATCCCGGCTTGCAAGATAGCGGCGATATTCACATGGCAACCGACAATGCCAATGGCCTGATCCATGTGGACTGGTTTACCCCCGAAGGATTGCCAAGTTGGGGCGATGGCCGGTTGATGATTACTGGCACGCATGGGGCGATTGAAATTCGCAAAAACATCGATATTGGTGGGCGCGAGGGGGCAAACCATTTGTTCCTGACCGATAAAAAGGGGATCACCCATATCGATTGCAACGATGTCGACCTGCCGTTTGGCAAACAGTTTTTGTCCGATATTCGCGACCGTACTGAAACCGCCATTCCGCAAGGCCGGGTTTTTAATGCCATGGAGCTGGCCTTAAGCGCGCAAGAAATGGCCGAAGACATTGCCAGTTCGGAGGATAAATAACATGACCCGCAAAAACGTTGCCGTTATTGGCTGTGGCATTGGCAGATCGCACATTATTGAAGGATATGCGCCCCACCCCGGCAAATTCAAAGTCGCCGCCATTTGTGATTTAAATGAAGAACGCCTAAACGCTGTTGCCGATGAATTTGACATTCCCGTTCGGACCACATCGTTCGAGGAATGTTTGCAAAATGACGATATTGATATTATCGACATTTGCACCCCGCCAGGCATTCACCGCGAACAGGTGGTTGCGGCCCTTGCCAGTGGCAAACATGTGATTTGCGAAAAGCCGCTGACCGGGTCGCTGGCCGATGTGGATGCAATTATAGCAGCCGAAAAAACCGCCACAGGCACCCTGATGCCAATTTTTCAGTATCGGTATGGCGATGGCATTGAAAAAGCCAAGTGCATTATCGATGCCGGAATTGCCGGTAAAGCCTATATGGGTTCGGTTGAGACGTTTTGGCTGCGCACAGCGGATTATTATGCCGTGCCATGGCGGGGCAAATGGGACACCGAACTAGGCGGTGTTTTGGTCACACATGCCCTGCATCTGCACGATATGATGATGTATCTAATGGGGCCGATTACCAAGGTTTTTGGCCGGGTAGCGACCCGTGTGAACGACATTGAAGTTGAAGATTGCGCCAGTGCCAGCCTTGAAATGGCCAGTGGCGCGTTTGTTTCACTGTCGTGCACATTGGGGTCACAGGAACAAATCAGCCGCCTGCGCCTGCATTTCGAAAATGTCACGTTAGAAAGCAGCCACGAACCCTATGCGCCGGGCAAGGACCCGTGGAAAATTCTGGCGGCGAACGATGCCGTGCAACGTCAGATAGATGACATCATTGGCGACTGGCAACCGGTAAGCCCGCGTTTTACAACGCAGATGGACCATTTTCATCGTTATTTATGCGGAAATGGCCCCCTACCCGTAACAAGCACCGATGCAAGACGGGCCCTGGAACTGGTGACCGCCATTTATCAATCGTCTGACAGTGGGGCGCAGGTCGCCTTGCCGATGAATGCCGATAGCCCAAAATACGCGTCCTGGCGTGCAAAAACCAAATAATAACACTGGTCATATCCGACCAGCCCTTCGGGAGGAGGCCTATCATGACGACCAGCGTTGTTCTGGAAAAGGTTGAAAAGCGTTACGGCGTATTTGACGTGATCCACGGGATTGATTTGCAGATTGACCCGGGCGAATTTACCGTTTTTGTCGGTCCTTCGGGCTGTGGTAAATCCACCTTGTTGCGCATGATTGCCGGATTGGAGGAAATCAGCGGTGGTGCGTTAAAAATGGACGGCGAACGGATGAACGAAGTTGTGTCGTCTGAACGCGGTATTGCCATGGTGTTTCAGTCCTATGCGCTGTATCCGCATATGTCGGTTTATAAAAACCTGGCGTTTGGTTTGGAAACAGCGGGCTATAAAAAGGCCGAGATTGAACCCCGTGTGCAGCAAGCCGCCCGTGTATTGCAAATCGAACCTTTATTGCATCGCAAGCCAAAGGCCTTGTCGGGCGGGCAGCGCCAGCGCGTTGCCATTGGTCGCGCAATTGTACGTGAACCCAGGCTGTTTTTGTTTGACGAACCGCTCTCAAACCTGGATGCCGAATTGCGCGTGCAAATGCGGGTTGAAATTGCCCGCCTGCATCGCCAGCTTGGCAACACCATGATTTACGTCACCCACGACCAGGTGGAAGCCATGACCATGGCGGATAAAATTGTGGTTTTAAATGCCGGGCGCATTGAACAGGTGGGACGACCGCTTGATTTATACAATCATCCGGTCAACCGGTTTGTGGCCGGGTTTATCGGCAGCCCGAAAATGAACTTTTTAGAAGGGATTGTTGAAGCCACAAATGGCGAGACAACAACCATACGCGTATGCGGGGCATCTGTTACATTGCCACGCGCGCTGCACAGTGTTGAAATTGACATGCCTGTCACCTTGGGCATTCGCCCCGAACATCTGGACCGGGAAGAAAGCAGCGGGATCAAACTGGCCGATTTGACAATTGATCTGGTGGAAAATCTGGGCGATGAAACCCTGCTTTATACCCGCAGCCCCGACGGACAAACCATCAATATGTCACTGGCCGGACAGCAGATTATCTTTAACGGCAGCACCATTCCGGCCCATTTCGATATTGCGCACTGCCACGTCTTTGGCCCGGACGGGCGGGCGATATAACCCGTCAGAAACGGATATTCTAACGCCCGGAATGGACAAAATATCCGGGCGTTATTTTCAACCGATATCCATAAAGCATATTAAAGGAAATATGCTTGTCTTATGAATAAGGCAGCTTTTCATGAGACAAAGAAGTA
>TARA_R110002033_G_scaffold47755_5_pt1 | contig 95078 bp, 106 predicted proteins | sample TARA_R110002033 | Tara Oceans TARA_R110002033 (sample SAMEA4397051) | marine metagenome | biome: Polar Biome; feature: [SRF] surface water layer (ENVO:00010504); material: water (ENVO:00002006), including particulate matter (ENVO:01000060) such as... | depth 5 m | reverse complement strand
CAGAGATTAGGCCCAATGGGAATCCTGAATGTCCACAGGCCCTAGCCGATGGAAAACATATCGCCACCCCTGCAGATTGGCAGCCTGGCGGCGAGGTCATCATTCCGACATCCATCGATACCGTCGCCGCGAAGGCGCAGTTCCCGCAAGGGTGGAAAGAAATCCGCCCCTATCTGCGTGTGACAAAGGTTTGAGATGTTTCTCGGGCACCACTTTCGCCCGCTGACCTTGGCCGACAAGGATATGCTTCAGGACTACCTGCGGCGCTATCCGCAGCATGTCTCCGGCTATACTTTCGCTACTTTGGTGGCCTATGCGCCGATCTACGGCATCCTGTGGTCGCGGGTCGGGCCGGAATGCCTGTTGCTGGCGCGGCGTCTGGGCGCTGATTTGCACCTGCTGCAACCGATCGGCAAACCCACCGATGGCTGCTGCGACCTCCTGCTGGCGGCCGCGGTGGCTCTGCCTTACCGCTTGCAGATGGTTTATGTTGCTAACGAATACATTGAGAAGAACCCGCGCTTCTGCGCGCATTTCCTGGCCGAGGAAGACCGCGCCAGCGCCAACTACATCTATGTCGCCCGCGATCTGGCCGAGCTTGCGGGCGGGCGCTATGCCAAAAAGCGCAACTTGATCGCGCAGTTCCAGACCCTGCACCCCGACTGGACGGTCGAACCGCTGGACCGCAACTGCGCGTCCCTGTGCCGTCAGGTGCTGCTGGAGATCGCAACCGAGGACGGCATCGACCCGCAAGATACCTCGCTGGCGCAAGAGCTTCAGGCGCTGGATTTCACCATGACGCATTTCGACGCGCTGGAACAGAACGGCGTGCTGGTCCGGGTGGCCGGTGCCCCCGTGGGATTTGCGATCTGGGAGCGTCAGAATGTCGAAACGGCGGCGGTGCATTTCGAAAAGGCGCGGCGCAGTTTCAAGGGGCTTTACCAGATGCTCAACCGCGAAACCGCGCGGGCTATCCTGGCGGCAGGGTTTCATCTGATCAACCGCGAGGAGGATGTCGGTGACCCCGGCCTGCGGCAGGCGAAGCTGTCCTATGCCCCGATCGACATAACCCCCGTGTTCAATCTGACCCTGCGCGGTGACATGGATCATGGCGCGCAGCGTCAGCCGGGCGCATGAAAACACCATCCCGATCCGCGTCTGCACGCGGCTTCAACCCAGGAGACTGACATGTCCAAACTCGTCCTGCACATCTTCCACGCCGATCCGGCATCGCTGGCCACGGTGCCTGCCTTGGCCGAGCGCATCAACGGCGTCCCGCAAACCGCTGCACTGGAGGTCTATCTGTTCGGCCCCGCAGAACAGGCGCTTGGCAATCCCGAGGCAAAGGCGTTCAACGACCAGATTGACGGTCTGGTCAAGGCGGGCGTGCGCGTGACCACCTGCATCGGCATCGCGCAGAAGATGGGGGCCGAGGCGGCTTTCACGGCACGGGGTCTGGCGCTCGAATCTGCCGCCATCGCCTTTCCGCGCTTTGCCGCCGAGGGCGCGACTGTTATGAGCTTCTGATGCTCGCTGGTCAACAAATAGTTAAGGCCAGATTCGAATGCGCACCTGCGACTGGAAAGCATCAAGATGTGTGAACTTCTTGGCCTTTCCAGCAATCTGCCCGCCACGCTGAGCCTGTCGCTCGAACGGCTGGCCGAACATGGTGGGCCTCCAACTTCGATCCGCGATGGCTGGGGTGTCGCCTGGTCTGAAGGTGCGGACATCCGGCTGGTCAAAGATACAGGGCCCGCAAATGACAGCGACTGGTTGCAGTTTGTCGCGCATCACGAACTGCGCAGCCCCATCGTCATGGCTCATATTCGCAAGGCCACGATGGGCTCGCCGTCCTATCGAAACGCCCAGCCCTTCGTGCGCGAGATGGCGGGCAGGATGCACTCCTTTGCGCATAATGGCTGGCTCCCCGAAATTTTCGAGACGGCTACGTTCCGGTCACGCCGCTTTTCTCCCGTGGGCGAGACGGACTCGGAACAGGCCTTCTGCGCGTTGCTCGAAAGGCTTGGCGCGATCTGGGGCGCGCCCGGAAAGATCCCGCCGCTGGAGGATCGGCTGAGGATCGTCGCCGCCTTTGCCGCCGAGATGCGCCGTCTGGGCCCGGCCAACTTTCTCTATTCGGATGGCGACGCGCTGTTTGCCCATGGCGACCGGCGCAAGTCGCATGTCACGGGGCAGGTTGAGGCACCGGGCTTGGTATACCTGCTGCACGAATGTCCCCCGACCGGCGCGACCGTTGTCGCCAATGGCTTGTCCGTGACCGCAACAGATCAGGCCGTAGCTCTGGTGGCCAGCGTTCCCCTGAGCACGGAGCCCTGGCAGGCGATGACCGAAGGAGAGATCATCGTGTTTCGGGCAGGGCGGATCGCGGCGAAACGCGCCGCCCGTGATGCGTGCACGCAGCAACAGGTCTTTGAGCGGCCATCTGGCTGACAGTATGTCCCTAAAGAAGCCAATCTCAGACGCCGAAGCTATCGATGTTAAGACGTGCGCGGTCAATGCCACGCCGGGCCAGGTCGGCGGTCAGCGCGCGCAGCAGCATCGGTGGCCCGGCGGCATAGATATCGCGCCCCTCCACAAGTGCCGGGTCCGCCAGCGCATTCACGACCGTCCCCGCGACCTGTGTAATTCTGTCAGGCAGCTCGACCCGCGTGCCTTCCTCAGCCGCCAGCACGATCCACAATCCCGGCGCGGTTGCCGCAAGGGCGGCAAGCTCGTCCAGCGCATAGAATTGGTCCGCCGCGCGCATTCCCCAGACCAGAACCATATCGCGGCTGGGCTGGAACCGCGTCTGTTGTTCCACCAACGCGTGGACCGGCGCGAAGCCTGTGCCGCCTGCCACGAACAGCAACGGTACGTCTGAGGCCGATCGCATGGTAAACGCCCCCAAAGGCCCCCGCGCGCGCAGCGTGTCGCCCACTTGCATGGCGTCGAACGCCCAGCCGGTGAACCGCCCGCCCGCAACGCGGCGCAGGTGCAATTCGATCCGCCCGCTGCCGTCCGGTGCATTCGCAATGGAATAGGACCGCGACAGATGATCCGAACCCGGCTGCCAAAGCTCGATATACTGGCCGGGCACAAATTCGCAAAAACACGCGCCAAGCTGGACCGGAACCAGCACAAGGCGCAGCACATCGCGCGTCAACACTGTCTTTTCGGCGACGGCCAGCGTGATGATCCGGTCAGGATGCGGCACCTGCAGGGGGCTGGCGAGGATGTCGTGCCGTGCCAGCAGATCGTCTTCGACGGCTTGGCGCACCTCGGCTCGGCCCTCCAGCGCGAGGACGCTGTCCAAAGGCGGAAACACGATGGCATTGGCCGGACATGTATTGGCGCAGGTGGTGCAGCCCACCATGCAGTTCAACGGGTCCACGACGACCGGCTTCTTGCGATCAAAATCGAAGCGATAGACCAGTCGGCTGCACCCGGTGACACAGGTGCCGCAGCCAATGCAGAAATCCTCCAGAATCGTCGGGTTCCAGTGGATTTCCGCGCGCGGCACGCCGTGCCAGGGTTTGGTGAATTTTGGATCGGGCATCATGGTCTCCTTGAATTTGAGTAGCGCGTTCTCCGTCAGGTGACAGTGGAACAAGGCGACCCGTCTTGCTTCGGCTGCGGTGCTCTCATCGCTTTGCGGCGGGACAGGGCATCGCGCCTGCGGATTTCACGGCAGCCGCTTGATTTCGGCGCAAAGCTGGTCCTGCAGGTCGGCCGGCAGTGCGTTTATCGCGCGGGCTACGGTTGCGAGGTCCTGGCGCGCAGCGTGTAACTTGTCGATGAGGGATATCACTATGCCGAGGCTCGCCTCGTCGAGTTCAAGTTCCTCCGACAGGTCACACAACAGTTCCAACCGGGCAATGTCGATGCGGCGAAAGACGTAGGTGTCGGCGTCACGCTGTGGGCGGACGAGATCGCTTTGCATGAAATGGTAAAGCCGGGTGCGCGTCAGCCGCGTGACGATGGCAATAACATCCGCTTCGCTAAACTGGTCTGTCATGTCGCGGCCCTATTCATCAAGTCGCTGCGCGGGTCATACGCATGTGTCTTGCGCCATTCCGCCAGAAAATCGCGCAGGCTCGCATCGGTCTTGGGGGGCGCGACGATGCGCAGCTCCACCATCTGATCGCCGGGGCTCTTGCCTTGCGCATATGCGATGCCACGGCCACGCAGTCGAAGCATCTGGCCAGAGCTTGCGCCCGGGGGGACTGTCAGGCTTACGGGGCCGTCGATCGTGGGGGCCATCACTTTGCCGCCCAGCACGGCCTCGTCAATCGTGATCGGCAGCGTAAGCAGGATATTGTTGCCCTCACGCCGGAAAACCGGATGCGGGCGCACAAAGATGGTGATCAGGGCATCCCCCGCGGGCCCGCCGCCGAAACCCGGCGCGCCCTTGCCGCGCAACCGCAGGGTTTGCCCATCTTCGGTGCCGCGGGGAATTTTAACTGCAAGCCCCTGACCACCGGGTAGCGTGATGCGGGTTTCGCTCCCGCGCACCGCATCAAGGAACGGCACGTCGAGCGTGTAACGCGCATCCGGACCTGCCGCCGAAAACCCGCTCTCGCCAAAATCGCTTTGCGCTGACCGCCCGCGATTGCGCAGAATTTCCGCGAAGATATCTGCCGGGTCCACATTCGGCCCGAAGCCGCGCCCTTGCTGATAGGCGTTGTCTGGCGCATCGGTAAAATCCCGGTAGTACCTGCGCTGCGGACGTTCTGCGCCAAGGCCGTCAATCTCCCCCGCATCAAAGCGGGCACGGGTGTCGGGGTCCTTCAATATGTCGTATGCCGCTGCGACCTCTTTGAAACGCGCTTCGGCATCGGGATCATCCGGGTGCAGGTCCGGGTGGCTGGTCCGCACAAGCCTGCGATAGGCTTTCTTAATGTCTTCCGCTGTGGCGGTCTTTGTCAGGCCGAGAGCGTCATAAGGATCATTGGACATTGAGACTCCCTTTTGGCTGACCTTGCGCATCAAGGAGGTGCCCCATGTCCGCGTCTTCGATCCTCTCAGGATACAAAGACAAAGAGGTTGACGCGCTGATCCAGATCAACGCGCAACAGACCCGCAGACATATAATTCGAAATGGGAACAAGGCGCAGTATTTCTGCCCCCAAGATAGTCATGTCGGCAGTCGGCGGGCCGCGTGGAAGCATGTGGAATGAGTGGCCTGCCTTCATTGCTCGACGATGTAGCCGCGCTTGCCAAGCTCGCAGCAGTCCATATCGACGATGTTGCGTCACAAGCCTCGCGCACGGGCGTCAAGATTGCCGGGTCGCTGATCGACGACGCCGCCGTTACGCCCAGATACGTCCAGAATCTGCCCGTCGCGCGTGAAGTGCCTACGGTCTGGAAAATCGCGCGCGGGTCAATTTTAAATGCACATTGACAGTCGATGAGACACTTAGATGATATTGAAGCACGGGCCGCGCGGGCAGAAACCGGGATTTCGGCACTCTCAGGGAAAACGCCACCAGCTTTGCTCGCCGTGCTGACCGAATGGCCTCTGATCCCTGTCACGATGGCTGAGGCCCTGACCAAGTCCGGCTGTGCCGCCGTCCAGCGCAATCTTGCCTGGATGCAAGCGCGGGGTTTGGTCCGCGAGATGACCGGGCAGGGGCGGTACAGGATGTGGCGCGCCACGAACCGTCTGCACTGAGCGGGGCTTTTCCCGTCGGGTAACAGGATCGATCCAACGTTCATGACTTTGCTCAAGCTGTGCAAGATGATGATCCAGCGAGCGCTGATGCGATAGAGGATCAGGTGCCAGCCAGGGCACCCTGCGACGCATAACGCAGTGTTCGACTATTGGTAAGTCGAGCGCCCCAGACGCTCGCCCATGATCTCGCTTGAACAAGCACTTGCAAAGTTATATCGGTAAACGACGATAGCCGATTTTAGATGAGGCCAAGATGACGGAAGTCCAGCAAGACCTTGAGGACATGAGAATGGCGGCGATAGCCAAGGCCCTGGGCCATCCGGCGCGATTGCGGATCTTGCGGCTGCTGGCGCGAACACCGGGTTGTATCGGTGGCGATATCGTCGAGGCCGTTGGCCTCGCGCAGTCCACGGTGTCCGAACATCTCCGCATTCTGAAAGATGCTGGCGTGATCGAAGGGCAGATCGACCCGCCGCGGGTCTGCTATTCACTCAGCCCTGCGGCCTTGCAGCCCCTCTCGGCGCTGATTGAAGAACTCGACGTCATTCGCAGCGAGTCTGCCTGCTGCATAACCCCTGCTAGAGCCCAAGGTTGATCAATGTCCCTTTTTGAACGCTATCTGTCTGTCTGGGTGCTGCTGTGCATCGTCGCGGGCATCGTGCTCGCCTCGCTGCTGCCGGGCCTGTTTGCAGCGTTGGCCGCGCTCGAATATGCCTCGGTCAATCTGGTGGTCGCTGTCCTGATCTGGGCGATGGTCTATCCGATGATGGTCGCCGTGGATCTGAGCGCGCTCAAGAGCGTGGGCCAGCGCCCCAAGGGCCTGATCATAACCGTGGTCGTGAATTGGCTGATCAAGCCCTTCACCATGGCCGCCCTCGGCGTCCTGTTCTTCGAGTACGTCTTTGCGGACCTGATCGACCCGGCGGATGCTGGCCAGTACATCGCCGGGCTGATCCTGCTCGGGGCAGCACCCTGCACGGCGATGGTGTTCGTCTGGTCGCAACTGACCAAAGGGGATCCGAATTACACGCTGGTCCAGGTGTCACTGAACGATGTGATCATGGTTTTCGCCTTTGCGCCCATCGTGGCTCTGCTGCTTGGCGTGACAGATATCGCCGTTCCTTGGGAAACGCTGGTTCTTTCCGTTGTTCTGTATGTCGTTCTGCCGCTTGCTGTGGGCATCTTCACCCGGTCCAGACTGATGACCCGGGGTGGAGAAGCAGCAGTTTCTGCTTTCACCGCGCGGATCAAGCCCGCCTCGGTTCTGGGGTTGCTCCTGACAGTGGTGCTGTTGTTCGGGTTTCAGGGCAGCGTCATCACCGAAAACCCGTTCCTGATCGTCCTGCTGGCCACGCCGATCCTGATCCAGTCCTACGGGATCTTTGCCATCGCCTATTTCTGGGCGTGGCGCTGGAAAGTGCCGCACACGGTGGCCGCCCCCTGCGCGCTGATCGGCACATCGAATTTCTTCGAGCTGGCCGTTGCTGTGGCCATTGGCCTGTTCGGTCTCAATTCCGGGGCTGCGCTGGTGACGGTGGTCGGCGTTCTGGTGGAGGTTCCCGTGATGCTTTCACTCGTCTGGTTCGCCAACCGCACAAGGGAGCGCTTTCCGGCATGAGTGTCGTCATCTACCACAACCCGGACTGCGGGACATCGCGCAACACATTGGCGATCATCCGCGCGGCGGGCACCCTGCCAACGGTCATCGACTATCTGGAGACGGGTTGGACGCGTGCGCAGCTCTTGGGCCTGTTCGCTGCGGCCGACCTGACCCCACAGGAGGCCCTGCGCGTTGCGCGAAGCCCAGCAGAGGCGTTGGGCCTTACCGCGCCCGATGTGTCGGAGGAGGTTCTCCTCGCTGCGATGGTGGAACACCCGATCCTGGTCAACCGCCCCTTCGTCTGCACGCATAAGGGCGTTCGGCTCTGCCGCCCATCTGAAACCGTTCTAGACCTGCTTGATACGCTGCCGCCGGGGCCGCTTGCGAAGGAAGACGGTCAGCTCATTATTGATGATCGGGGAAAACGACTTGCCTGACGACCTGACGAACCTGACCCCCCCTCAGCTTGATGAGCAGCACTTCGCTTCAATCGACCGCGAACGACTGCGGCCTACGATCGTCCGAACGCATCCATCGCGTATTCTGATCCTCTATGGCTCGCTGCGGGTCCGCTCATTTAGCCGGCTGTCCGCGGAAGAGGCCGGGCGCATCCTTACGCGCCTGGGGGCGGAAGTGCGGTTTTTCCATCCATCCGGCCTCCCGCTGGTTGATGACGGGGTCGATGCCAGCCACCCGAAAGTCCGCGAGCTCCGCGATCTGGTGACATGGAGCGAGGGCATGGTCTGGTCAAGCCCTGAGCGTCACGGCGCGATGACCGGGTTGATGAAGACGCAGATCGACTGGATCCCGCTGTCCGAGGGCGCCGTGCGCCCGACACAGGGAAAGACGCTGGCAGTGATGCAGGTCTCGGGCGGATCGCAGAGCTTCAACGCCGTGAACCAGATGCGGCTGCTCGGGCGTTGGATGCGGATGCTGACCATTCCCAACCAATCCTCGGTCGCAAAGGCATTTCTCGAATTTGACGAAGCTGGCCGCATGAAACCGTCAGCTTATTACGACCGCATCGTCGATGTCATGGAGGAGCTTATGAAGTTAACGCTTCTGACGCGTGACTCTGCGGACTATCTTGTGGACCGCTATTCTGAACGCCGCGAAAGCGCGGCTCAACTGTCGGCGCGGGTCAATCAATCCGGACTGTGATCGGCACCAAGGGACTGGATCCCGGCCAGGGGAGGGGCCTGAGATCATGGAGTATTCAATCGGTCGCCGCACTTTCGTCGGAGCGGGACTTGCAGTCTTCATCGCTCGTCATGCGGCGGCGCAGCCCGTCTTTCGCCTTGGACTGACGCCGGTGTTTCTCGACAACGATGCTGCGGTGATTGACGGCCTGCGGCGCGCCTTGTCGCGCGGGATGGGGCGTGAGATCGAACTGGTTCAGCGCCGCACCTATCAGGAAATCACTGGCCTTCTGCTGGAACGTAGTGTCGATGCGGCTTGGCTTTGCGGCTATCCCTATCTCCAGCACGCCGATTTGCTGGATCTTGTTGCTGTGCCTGTGTGGCGCGGTGGCCCGCGATACCAGTCTTACCTCATTGTCGGGGCTGAAGATGGAGCGGAAGCGCTGTCCGACCTGCAAGGGGGCACGCATGCATTTTCCGACCCGGATTCGAACTCTGGTTACCTTGTGACCGCGACCGATCTGCGCCGGATGGGGGAACAGGTCGAGGGCTTCTTCAGTCGATCCATTTTCACCTTTGGCCACCGTAACGTGGTGCGCGCGGTCGCGGATGGCCTGGTGCGATCTGGCAGCGTCGATGGCTATGTCTGGGAAGCGCTGGCCGTGATCGAACCGGGTCTGACCGCGCGTACACGCGTGATCGCCCGGTCGGAATGGCTGGGGTTTCCCCCTGTTTGCGCGCGGCGCGACAGCCTGGCTTCTGAGCCGGTTCAGGCTCTGCAAACCGCTTTGATGAACCTCGTCGAGACGGAGGAAGGCCAACAGGCGCTGGCGTCGCTGCAACTGGACGGGTTCCAGCAGGCGACCCCTGCGCTGTTCGACGGGATCGCCGACCGCATGGCCGATCTGGACCCCTGAGGCATGAAGTGGTTTGCCCCCATCCCCCTGTCGATCAAGCTCCCGCTTCTTGCGGCGGCGATGATGGTCCTTGTGGGCACGGTGGCATCCCAACAGGTCCTGCGGTCGCTGGCGCAGGTTCAGGACGCGCGGATTCAGGAACTGGCACGGATGCATGTCGAGGGATTGTCCGTGGCCCTTGGCCCACTGGTCCTGCGTCATGATATCTGGGAGGTCTACGACACTCTCGACCGGGCCGCCCAAGGGAGCGAGGGGCGGCGGATGGTCCTGACCGCCGTGGCGGACGAGCGCGGAAGGGTTCTGGCGGCGACTGACCCCAGACGAGTTCCCATGGACAGCGATATCGCAGCCCTTGCCAGTGATGCGGTGGCGCTGGATGACCTGTCAGTGGATGGCGCGTCAAACATCCTCAGCCTGCTTGCGCCCTTGACCTACCAAGGACGCACCGTCGGGCAGATCGCGACGGAGCTGGACGTGTCGGACCTTCTGTCGGAGCGCAGGCAGGCGCTGATCTACCTGATCGTGGGCAACGCGTTTGCCATCGGCCTTCTGTCGCTGGCGGGGTTTCTGGCGATCCGGAAGATGCTGCAGCCGGTCACGACGCTCGCACGCCAGATGACCGAAACGAAAGGCGAGCCGCATCCCATCCCGGCCGCGGACATCCCGCGCGGCGATGGCGAGCTGGCACAGCTGGCACGTACGTATAATTCGATGGTCGGCGCCGTGGCCGCCAAGGCCGAAGCCGAGCGGCGGTTGGCGGAACGGGAACGGTTCGTAGCCCTTGGCCGCCTGTCTTCGTCGCTGGCCCACGAGATCAACAACCCGCTCGGCGGCTTGCTGAACGCGACGGATACGATCCGCAGCTATCCCGATCGCCCCGAGGTGGTGCGGCAGTCCGCCGATCTGCTCGACCGGGGCTTGCGCCATTTGCGTGATGTGACCCGGGCAACGCTTGACCAAAACCGCATGGACCCCGAGACCCGCGCACTGACACCCGATGATTTTGAGGACATCAAGCTGTTGATCCAGCCCGAGGTCTCGCGATTGGCATTGGATCTGGAGTGGTCTGTCGATCCGGCGGCAGTCACGGAGTGCAGCCTGTCCGCCGGGCCCGTGCGGCAGATCGCGCTCAACCTGCTGCTGAACGCCTGCGCGGCTGCTGGCCAAAGCGGCTGCGTCGGCCTGATCGCCCGTACAACCGACGGCAACCTCAGCCTTCAGATCACGAACACGGGCGCGGCCATGCCGCAGGCCGCGTTGGATCGCTTGCTCGGGGACGGTCCGCTCTTGCCCGGTGGCGGCGTCGGGCTGCGCCTGGTCCGCGACCTTGTAAAGACAATGGGTGGCGCTGTCTGCCATGCGCATGAAAATGGCGTAACGCGCGTGACTGTCAGCCTGCCAGCGTCATGGGAGGCGCGCGATGCTAAAGGATAGATACATCGTTCTTGTCGAGGACGACGAGATCATGGGCGGGTCACTGCTACAGCGGTTGGAACTGGAAGGGGCGCAGGTTCTCTGGCTGAAGCAGATGATGCGGGCGCTCGGTGCAATCCGCACCCCCAAGAAGCCAATCGACGCAGTGATCTGTGATATCGGCCTGCCGGACGGGTCGGGGGAAGAGCTGTTTTCGACGCTTCTCCGCACCGGGACACCCCCGCCTTTCCTGTTCATCACCGGGCAGGGTGGCATCGGTCAGGCGGTCCGGCTGATCAAATCGGGGGCAGCGGACTACGTGACCAAGCCGTTCGAAATGTCTGTTTTCCTCGAGCGCCTCAGCCTGCTTGTTGGAAACCGCGAGAAGCCGTTTCAGGATGATGACTTTCCGCCCTTGATGGGGGTCTCGGTCGCGGCGCGCCGGGTTGAAGCGCTGATCGTCAAGGCGGCAAAGGCAAGCGATCCCGTGCTGATCCGGGGCGGGCCGGGAACTGGCAAGGACCTTGTGGCGCGACGTATCCATGACCTGTCGGACCGGTCCGCTGTCCCCTTCATTTCGGTCAATCTCGCGCGCGAAGCCGACGCGGAGGCGGCCTTGTTCCGCCCCGGCGGTGGAGTTGATACCGTGGGTGAAGGAACCTTGTTCATCAACTCTATCAGCAAGATGACCGCACAGGTCCAGGCGCACCTGTTGGAGCGGCTGGATAAAGACTTCGACGGCAGACTCATCGCAGCCTGTGGAAACGATCTCGAGGCGCTGATTGGGCAAGGTGCTTTCAATTCCGAACTGCTTTACCGACTGGCAAGGATCGAAATCCCGATCCCCCCGCTCGGCACACGACCCGAAGATGCCGTCTGGCTGCTGCTGCAGCTATTTCACAAGTTGGCGCCGCTCCATGCACCGGGGCTCACCGGGATTGGCGCGCTTTGCGAAGAGGCTGTGCGCACCCATGACTGGCCGGGCGGCGGCCGCGACCTGCGGGCAAGACTGCTGCGCGGGCTGGCGATGGCGACAGGGCCGCTGTTGCAGCCATCCGATCTCTTTCCCGAACGTCTCGCTGAGCCCGACGACATGATGTCGCTCGCCGAGGCCCGTGAGGTAGCAGAAAAGGCGCAGATCATCGCTGCCCTCGACCGGACAGATGGGCAGATAGGCGAGGCGGCCAAGCTCTTGCGGGTCGCCCGCACGACGCTTTGGGAAAAAATGCAAAAACTCGGCCTGTCGGGGCACTGATTACCCCCGCTACCCATGTTCGGATTTCCGAACATCAAATTTCCCCTTTTGAAATCATAGGATAGCCGCAGTGCAGCATCCCTGGTTGTGCTATCGCGCGCGCCAGATGCAAGGACTAGGCTGACCGCAATCATCCATCACTTGATGAGCCAGGGAGGAGTCCAGCCAATGAAGTGCAATAAATTGGTCGACGCGGGACGTCGACAGTTTCTGAGGGGCGGCATGGCCGCCACAGCGGGGGCCGTCGCTGCCACCGTCATGACACCGGAACAGGCCAAAGCGCAGGCACTGGCACGCGTCGATTATCCGGCGAACCGCCTTGCCAACATCGCCGATCTGGTGGTGAACGAACCGATGGACATCTCCTATCCCGATGCGGATAGCCCGGGTGTGCTGCTCAAGCTCGGCCAGGCGGTCGAGGGCGGCGTCGGCCCGGATGGCGATATCGTCGCATTTTCGGTGCTCTGCCCACACAAGGGCTGGCTGATGAGCTATTCCGCCGAGGACATGACGCTCAACTGCCCCGGCCATCATTCCCGCTTCGATTGCGAAGCCGGAGGCCAGCAGATCTGGGGCCATGCGACCAGCAATCTCGCGCAATTCCTGCTGCGGGTCGACGATCAGGGCGACATCCATGCCGAAGGTGTGGACGAGCTGATCTACGGTCGCCTGTCGAACGTTCTGGCATAAGGGAGAGAGAGCAATGGCATACAAGAGACAGATCGACCGGCTGCCGATCATCCCCGCAGATGCAGAGGAATTCAACGTCACCTGCCACTACTGCATCGTGGGTTGCGGCTACAAGGCTTACACTTGGCCGATGAACCGGCAGGGCGGTACGGCTCCGAGCCAGAACAAGTTCGGCGTCGACCTGAGCGAACAGCAATTCATGGAATCCGAGGCGTGGTACGCCCCCTCGATGTACAACGTCGTCCGCCAGAACGGCCGCGACGTGCATCTGGTGGTCAAGCCGGACGCGAATTGCGTCGTGAACTCCGGCCTTGGATCGGTACGCGGCGCGCGGATGGCGGAAAATCGGCCGTCCAAGGTCACCGGCACGCAGCAGCAACGCTTGTCGGACCCGCTGGTGTGGCGCAACGGTGTGTGGCAGCCGACAAGCTGGGACGATGCCCTTGATCTGGTCGCCCGAGTAACCGCGCGCGTGATTACAGAAGGGTCCGAGGATGATCTGGTGGTGTCGGTCTTCGACCATGGCGGAAGCGCCGGTGGTTATGAAAACACCTGGGCGACTGGAAAGCTGTATTTCCAAAGCATGTCGATCAAGAACATCCGCATCCACAACCGGCCCGCATACAACTCCGAGGTGCATTCCTCACGCGATATGGGTGTGGATGAGTTGAACAACAGCTACGTGGATTACGAGCTGACCGACACGATCTTTGTCGTCGGTGCCAACCCGATGGAAACGCAGACCAACCTCTACCTGAACCATATGGTCAAGGGGATGCAGTCGGGCGCGAAGTTCATCATGGTCGACCCGCGCCGCACGGTGTCGGTCAGCTCTGCCGAAGCGTATGCCGGCCCTGAGAACGTGCTGCATCTTGCGATCAAGGAAGGCACCGATATCGCGCTTCTGAACGCGATCATGACCGAAATCGTGGATCAGGGCTGGACCGATGCCGAATTCATCGCCAATTCCACTTTCCAGGATGGCGAGGCCGTCGCGCAGGATGCAGCGCATCCTGCCAGTCTGGGGAGCCTCGATCATGCGATGCAGTCGATCCGCATGTCGCTGGACGAAGCCGCAGATATCTGCGGTGTCCCCGCTGCCGATATCGCGAAGGCCGCCGAATGGATCGCGAAGCCTCATGACGACGGCAGCCGCCGCAAGACGACTTCGGCCTATGAAAAAGGCATCATCTGGGGCAACGACAACTACCGCGTTGTTGGTGCCATGGTGAATCTCGCGCTGGCGACCGGCAATATTGGCCGCGAGGGTGGGGGTGTATGCCGCTTGGGAGGCCATCAGGAGGGCTATTTCCGGCCCGATGAATCGGTCGTCGGTCGACCGGCAGAATATGTCGATCAGTTCCTGATCCGGGGTCTGGGCGGTGTACACCATGTCTGGGCTTGTGACCACCACAAGACCACGATCAACGCCTCCGAGTTCAAGCGGGCCCACAAGCGTCGGAGCGACATGGTCAAGGATGCGATCGACGCCGCCGCGGGCGGAACGCGCGAACAACTGGTCGATGCGATCGTATCTGCGATCAATGCGGGTGGTCTGTTCGTCGTGGATATGGACATCATCCACAGCCAGATTGGCCAGAACGCCCATGTCATTTTGCCCGCCTGCGAAGCCAACGAAATGAACCTCACCTCGATGAACGGCGAGCGGCGGCTGCGTCTGTCCGAAAAATACATGGACCCTTACGGCAACTCGCGCCCCGACTGCCTGATCGCCGCCGCGATCGCCCAGAACATGGAGCGCGTGCTGCGCGAGATGGGTATGGACGAGAAGGCCGACAAATTCACAGGCTATGACTGGGCAACCGAGGAAGACGCCTTCATGGATGGCTACGGTGCCAAACATACCGAAGTCACCTATGACCGTCTGCGCGACGCCGGGAACAACGGCGTGCAGGAACCCGTCGTTGGCTATGAGAACGGCGCGCTTGTCGGCACCGAGCGTCTGTATACCGATGGTGTCTTTACCCGCCACGGGCGAGAAGACGGCAAGGCGTTGTTCTGTGCATCCGGGTGGCGGGGCTGGCAGGCTCCGGGGCGCGCCCGCGAGCAGGCCGAGCACAAGTACTGGATCAACAACGTTCGGGCGAACATCTTCTGGCAGAACCAGTTCCTGGATCAGAAGAACGAGTTCGTGCAAGACCGCTTCCCCTATCCGTTCGTCGAGATGAACCCCGATGACATGGTCGAGGAAGGCGTGAACTCCGGCGACCTGATCGAGATCATCAACACCAACGGCGTGACGCAGGGCATGGTCTATCCGACCGCCACGGCGAAACGCGGACATGTGGCGATGGTCTTTGGCTCTCCGGCCGGTAGCCAGGGCAACGTGACCAACGGTGTGAACGAGCTCAATATCCCTGACTACAAGCACTGCTGGGCCGACATCCGCAAGGTATCAAACGCAACGCATGAAACGGCAGGGATCACGTTCAAATCCAAGGAAATCATGCTGTAAGGCCTGCTGAACAATGACCCGCCTCCCGGTCGTCGGGGGGCGGGTTTTCTGAGGGGGGGGGTGAAATGACAGCGGCCGTTTCCTGTTCGGCTGGAAAATCCGGCCCGACCCTGTCGGTCGATGCGGCGCGGCTGCGCGCGATCGCCGCCGCCTGTCCAGTTGCCGGGCAAGAGACGCTGCCCATAGATCAGGCGGTCGGTCGTGTAATAGCTGCCCCGATCATGGCCGCCCACGATCTGCCGCCTTTCGACAATTCCGCCATGGATGGTTATGCCTTGTGCCTGTCGGATCTGACCGGTGACGGCCCATGGCACCTGCCCGTGTCCGCCCGCATCGCGGCGGGCGACGCCCGCGCTCTAACTCTTGCCGAAGGTGCAGCTGCCCGAATCTTCACCGGCGCGCCGGTGCCTTTCGGGGCCGATGCGGTCGTGATGCAGGAACAGGTCACGCGGATCGGCGACAAGATAACACTGACAGAGCGCCCCCGCCCTGGGCGGAACATCCGCCGCCGGGGTGAGGATACGGCGCAAGGCGCGCAGGCTTTGGCCGCCGGGCTTGCGCTGACCCCGCCGCGTCTGGCGCTGATGGCAGGTTGTGGCGTGGCCTCTGTCGCCGTGCGCCCACGTGTACGTGTGGCCATTTTGTCCACCGGAGATGAGCTGTCCGAGCCTGGCAGCACCCTTGGGCCGGGACAGATCTACAACTCTAATCGGGTGCTTCTGCGCGCAACCCTGTCGCGTTTTCCGTGGGTCGACCTGATGGATCTCGGCATCGTGCCGGACGATCCCGCCAGCATCCGATCGTCCATCCGTCATGCCGCGCAGACCAATGATGTGGTAATTTCCTCAGGCGGCGTATCGGCGGGTGAAGAAGATCACATCCTTGACGCGTTACGTCTCGAGGCCGCCGAGCTTGACGTGCTCAAGGTCGCGATCCGCCCCGGCAAACCGCTGACAGTCGGCAGGCTCGGGCGGGCACTGTATTTCGGACTGCCCGGCAACCCTTACGCTGCCGCCATCACCTTTTCCCAGATCGCCAGGCCCGCCTTGCGCCGGGCTGCAGGGCTGACGGAAGAACCGGACACCTGGCTGCCCGCCGTCGCGGGCTTCAACTATGTTCGGGCGACGGGGCGGCGGGAATATGTGCCCGTCAGGTGGGATTCCCGCGACGCCTTCGGGCGCCCGGTCTTGGTTCGGCTTGGACAGGGTGCTTCAGCTTCGATGTCGCCCATTGCACTGGCCATGGGGATCGCCGTCATCCCGCCGGAAATCGAAGTGGTCAGGCCGGGCCAGTCGCTGACTGTCGAGCCATTGTGCGAATGACGGATATTCTGGGGCAAATGGACCTACCTCTACCGCGCAGTGGATCGTGAGGGCCAAACCCTTGATTTTATGCTGTCAAAGCGCCGTGATCTGGCTGCAGCCTGCAGGTTTTTCAAGCAGGCTATTGCCGCAAATGGCGTACCGGATCGAGTGGGCATCGACAAAAGTGGCGCCAATCTGGCCGGCCTGATGGCAGTGAACGTGATCCTGAAATTCACCGGGACGGGGCACCTGATCACGATCCGACAGGTCAAGTATCTCAATAATATTCTGGAGCAGGACCACCGTTTCATAAAGCGGATCACCACTCCGATGATGAGCTTCAAAGCTATTCATTCCGCTGCCGCAACCATCGCAGGTATCGAAGTCGCTCACATGATCCGAAAGGATCAGTTTGCAGCAAACGGTACAAGCCCCTTCCAGAAATTTGCTGCGCTGGCCTCATAGTTATGTCCGCAAGACAGCCTTTTCAAACCGTTACAAAAGTTTGCGACACAGCCCAGGTCAAGCCCCCGCGTGCGCCGCGGATCATAAGATGAATCGCCCTGGTGACCTTGTGCCTCGAAGTTGGACGACTGAATAAGTTACGTCATGCAGAACAGACGGATACGAAGAACTTTCCGGGCGGAACACGTCAGCGGTCCGCGCGCATCAACAGGTTCCCGTCCCTCTACCTGTTTCGTGACGGCTACCGAGAGTGTTGGGCAAAACGCCTCTCTTCGCGGCCTCAAATAATTGCGTGGCGCACCTTGGCCGAGACCCATTCACTGACGATTACTGTGCCAAGGATCAGTAGCAGAATTACCGCGACCTGATTCCAAGCGAGGATCGCAAGTGAGGCGTTAAGTTTGAGCCCGATTCCGCCCGCGCCAACCAGCCCCAGAATGGCGCTTTCGCGGATGTTGATGTCCCAGCGGAAAACCGAAATTCCCCAGAAGGCAGGCATGATCTGCGGTACAATCCCGTAAGACAGGATTTGTGCCTGACTGGCACCGGTTGCTGTGACTGCCTCAATTTGGGTTTTGTCGGTCTCCTCGATTGCCTCATAAAGCAGTTTTCCGACAAAGCCGATCGACCGCAGGGCGATGGCGATGATCCCCGCCAGCAGGCCCGGGCCGATGATGGCCACCAGAAGCAGCGCCCAGATCAAGGAATTGATTGAGCGCGAGGCCACGATGACAAACAGTGCGACGGGACGCAGCAAGGTGGGCGAGGGCGACGTGTTGCGCGCGGCCAGAAAGGCGACCGGAACTGCCATGATCACGCCGCCGATGGTGCCCAGCGTGGCGATGTTAATCGTGTCCCAGAGCGGTTGCATCAGTTCGGGCAGATAGGCCCATCGCGGCGGCAGCATCCGCCCGCCGATGTCGGCGGCCTGTTTTGGCGCGTCTGTTACGAACATCCAGATCGTGGTTTCCGTCATGATCTGCCAGCACCAGACGAACAGTGCGACCAGCGCCAGCCAGCCCAGCCAGATCAGCAGACGTTCGCGCGGCTGTCTAAAGGTCCAGACCTGTGAGTAATGCGGCAGATAGGTCATTGCAGAAACTTTCGCAGATAGCTGGAGGCGTATTCGGCCACCATCACGATAGCGATGATGATCAGCAGGATTGCGCCCGCGCTGTCGTATTCATAACGGTCGATGGCGGTGTTGAGTGTGGCCCCGATGCCCCCCGCGCCGACGATGCCGATCACCGCGCTTTCGCGAAAGTTGATATCTAGCCGGTAGAGTGACAGGCCGATCAACCGCGGCATGATCTGGGGCTGGATGGCGTAGTTGACCAGTTGCAACCACGAGGCACCGGTGGCGCGGATCGCTTCGGCCTGGGTTTCATCGATCTCTTCTATGTCGTCAGCCAGCAGTTTGGCGATGAACCCTATTGTGGCAAAGGACAGGGTCAGAAAGCCGGCAAAGGGGCCAAAGCCGAACATCGCCACGAGAAAGATCGCCACGATGATTTCTTGCAGTGACCGGCTGACGGCGATGATCGATCGGCACACGATATAGACCGGGCGCGGTACAAGATTGCGTGCCGCACCAATGCCGATGGGCACCGAAATGGCAACGCCTATCACGGTCGATGTCAGCGTCATGGTCAGGCTTTCCACAAGCCCTTGGCTGATGTCTTTCCAGCGGCTTGTGAAATCTGGTTGCAGAAAGCCCAGAACAAAGCGTTGGCCACGTTCCAACCCTTCGTAAACGCGGGCCCAGTTTATCTCGACCGTGCCAAGGGCAAGGATCAGATAGATGACAATGCCGATTTGGATGGCCAGACGCCAGCGCCGGTCGGGAATGATCTGTGGCGGGCGGCGCCACGTTGTGGGGTAGGCCGGTCCACTCATGCGGGAACCTGCGGCAGGCGGCGTTGCACATCAGCCTGCGCTTCGGCCTGATCTTCGTCGCCCTGACGCATGGCGTTCCAATCCTCGGCTCCATAGATCGTGGTCAGGGCGGTTTCCGTCAACTCGTCGGGTGGGCCGTCAAACACGACGCTGCCAGCGCGCAGGCCGATGATGCGCTGCATGAATTGCTGCGCAAGTGGCACATCGTGAATGTTGACGATCGCCGGAAGACCCTTTTCGGCGCAGATTTCGGTCAGCAGCCGCATGATCTGGCGGCTGGTCTTGGGGTCAAGGCTGGCAGTGGGTTCGTCGACCAGCAGTAATTCGGGTTCTTGTGCCAGAGCGCGGGCAATCCCAACGCGCTGGCGCTGGCCGCCCGACAAGGCATCGGCGCGTTTGTCAGCGTGTTGCATCAGGCCCACGCGGTCAAGAAGTTCATAGGCGCGACGGATGTCCTGGGTAGGGAAGCGGCGCAGCCAGCTGCGCCAGAACGGCACATAGCCCAACCGACCGGACAAGACGTTTTCCATCACGGTCAGCCGTTCAACCAGCGCATATTCCTGAAAGATCATGCCGATCCGGCGGCGTTGGCGGCGCAGATCGGTCGTGCCCAGCTTTACCAGATCGGTGTCGCCCAGCATGACCTGTCCGGAGGTTGGTTCGACCAGCCGGTTTATGCACCGGATCAGCGTCGATTTGCCCGCGCCGGACGGGCCGATCAGGCCGACAAGCTGTCCTTTGGGGACGTCGATGGACACATCGCTGAGGGCGGCGTCGCCGGTGTTGTAGGTTTTTGACAGTCCGATCAGGCGCAGCATGGGGTGATCCCTCTTATGGCAACAGGCGGGCCTGCGCCCGCCTGTTGTTGTGGTTCATGCCAGAGTTACTGGCAGTTATATTCAACGCCGTTCGCTTCGTCGATCGTGCGGATCACCGCCCAATCATCCTGAAACGCGATTTCGATGAACTGGTTTTCACCGCTTTTGCCAAATTCTTCGGCAAGCGGAGTGCCTTCCCAGTCGTAGGAAAAGAAGGCTTCCTTGATTTTGTCCTGAAGTTCTGGCGCGAGGTTGTGGGCGGTGCCGTAGCCCGTGGTCGGGAACGTCTGGGACGTATAGATCACGTTAAACTGGTCTGCTTTCACCACGTCGCGTTCGATCATCCGGCCCTTGACCGAGTTGGCGATGGCGGCGGCGGGGTAATCACGGTTGGCGACCCCGAGGATGGAGTTGTCATGTTTGCCCGAAAAGACCGGTTCGAAATCGGTTCCGGCGATCATGCCGAATTCGGATTTCAGAATGGCCGAAGGCGCCTTGAAGCCCGAGTTGGATGTCTCGGAGGTGAAGGCCATTTGCTTGCCCTTGATGTCCTCGACGGCTTCGATGCCGGAATCGGGGTACGTGATGATTTCCATCTCGTAGCCGAAGGAGCCATCTTCTGCGGCCATCATCGCGAACGGACGAAAGCCCGCGCAAGCCACGGCCAGCGGGTTGGAGCCTGTGTTGAAGCCCGCGACATGCAGGCGACCGGCGCGCATCGCTTCGATCTGGGCGGCGTTCGACTGGACGGGAAAAAACTGGACCTGTTTGCCGGTTGTTTCGCTCATGTGGTCCAGAAAGTCGGCCCAGACTTCGGCGTAAACGGCGGGGTCTTCGACGGGGGTATAGGCAAAGATCAGGGTGTCGGGGTTGATCTGGTCTGCGGCATCGGCGGGAATGTCAGCAATCAGGTCGCCGTCATTGTCGGTATAGCGATCACCCAGCGTGAATTCGGCAAATGCGGGGGCTGCGATTAACGCTGCGGCGGCGGCGGTCAGGGCGGGAAGATGCTTCATACTGTGATCCTTGATGCTGTTGTGGTTTGATCTTTGCTGTCCGCCTATGCCGGGTATGTGAATCTTATGTATCGGTTTTATGATAAATTTGTGAATGTCAGGTGATCGCGTTACGTGCGCCGCAGCAACAACAGGGCGGCCAGGGCTGCCAAGCCTACGCCGGCGGTTAGCCAGATGGCGGACAATCCCCAAGTTGTCAGGGCCGCGCCAAAGATCAGGGGCGCTGCGGCTTGCAGGATGCGTGCGGGTGCGTTCAGCCAGCCGAGGCGTTTGCCGTAGCTCACCGCGCCGAACAGGGCCAGCGGCAATGTGCCTTTTGCAATGGTGAGGATGCCGTTGCCAGCCCCGTGCAGGATCGCAAAGACATAGGCCGCCGGTCCACCGAATGCCACCAATGCGACGGCAGCGACCGGATGGGCCGCAGCGGCAAGGCGAGTCGAGGTCAGCGGGTGAAGTTTGCGAAGCAGGCCAAATTCCAACACCCGCGCCGCCACCTGCGCCGGTCCGATCAGCGCGCCCGCTGCGATGGCGACGGCGGTGCTGGCGCCCGCTTCTTGCAACAGTCCCGGCAGATGGGCGGCCATTGCGGTTGCGTTGAACCACGTTGCGGCAAAGATAAAGGCCAGCAGCCAAAGCGCCTTGGGCGAGGGGGCCGGACCCGCATCTGCGAGGGGTGCAGCCGGATTGTCTAATGACGTCTGGACGCGTTTTGGCAGGATCGCGTTCAGCGGCAGGGCCAGACAAAGATGGATCAGCGCCCAGCCAAGACAGGCTTCGCGCCAGCCCCATGTGGCCAGCATCAAACCCGACAGCGGCCAGCCCACGGTGCTGGCGAAACCGGCAATCAGCGTGATTCCGGTGATCGGGCCGCGCGCGTCCTTGCCGTAGATTCCGGCCAGTGTTGCGAATCCCGCCTCATATAGGCCCAGCCCCATGCCAAGGCCAATAATACCCCAGCCGACAAACAGTAGTGCGGGGGACGGGGCGAGGGCCAGCACGGCAAGGCCGGTTGCAAAGATGACGTTGGACACCATCAGAACGCCCCGCCCGCCAAAGGTGTCGATCCGCGATCCGGCCCACGGGCCAATCATGGCCGACACCACCAAAGCCATCGAAAAGGCGCCGAAGACCCATACCGGAGACAGCCCGAATTCTTGCGCCATCGGCACTGCGAGGACGGCGGGGATATAGTAGCTCGACGCCCAGCTGACCGTGAGTGAAGAGCCGAGGGCGGCGACGGTCAGACCGCGCCGCCCCGAGACAAGTCTTGGGAGCATGAAAAATTCTCTGGCAGTTGAAGGGTGGTGGAACTCGGAGGTGGGACGTGTCCTTAGGTGAGTGTCCAGAACTGGAACAACAGGCCAGAGGCAAAGGCTCCTGTCAGGGACAAGGCGAAATAGAGGGCAAAGACCTGCGGTCGTGCCAGCGCCCAGACGGCCATTGCGGCAGGGATCGACGTGACGCCGCCCGCCACAAGGAAGGCCATTCCGGCCCCCGGTGCCATGCCTTGACCGATCAGCCCGCCGACCAGCGGCAGGGCAGCGTAACCGTTCAGATAGGCCGGAACACCCACCAGCGTTGCAAGCGCGATCGGGGCAAGTCCCTCGCCACCGAGCGAGGCGGTCACGGTTTCAGCCGGAATCCACGCCAGCATCAGGCTTTCGAGGATAAAGGCGAGCGTCAGCCATTTGGTAAGGAACAGGGTTGTGGCCATGGCCGTCTTGCCGAACTTGGCGCGTCGTTCTGGTTCGTCCCAGAAACCCCAGACGACGGGACCGGGTGTGCGTACCTTTGATCCGCCGCACCCGCCGTTGCCGATGCCGTCACGCAGCGGATCGGCCAGCGCACCGCCCCGCGACAGGGCCAGCACGACAAGCCCGCCAAAGATCCCGAGCCCGACAGCGGCCACGGTTTTGGCGATGGCGAATTCCAGACCAAGAACGCCCGTTGTCAGCACGAACATCGACGGGTCCATGATGGGCGATGCCAGCCAGAAGGCCATGACGGCAGACAAGGGCACACCCATCGCAAGCAGTGCAGCGATCAGCGGGATCACCCCGCAAGAGCAAAAGGGCGAGACGCCCCCGGCCAGCGCGCCCAGCCCGATCATCAGAAGCGGGGCTCCGGTAAAGGCGCGGGCGATCAGGTTGTCGGCGCCGGTTGCCCCCGCCCAAGCTGCAATTGCAATCGATAGGATCAGGAAGGGCGCGGTGCCCAAAAGGGCGCGTCCGGCAAAGGTTGCGCTGTCTGTGGCCTGTGTAGGGTCGAACAGGGCCAGCGCCGCTAGAATCAGCGCCGAGGCAAGCCAGACGCGCTGGTCTTTCCAGATGTGGCGCAGCGTGGTCCGAAGGCCGGGGGAGGACAGGGTGGTGTCAGTCATAACTAAATCTCCGGAATTGTAGGTGTTTTTGGGCAAGAAAAATCGGCTTTCTGTGTCATGCGGCATCCTCGGCGGATTGTACGGTGACGCCGGAACAGCATTCAGCCGTCAGAAATGAAAGAATGTGTCGCATGGCCGGAAAATCGACGCGGTTGAAGACCTCGCGTCCCTGTTTGTCCTGAATCACAAGGCCCGCCTCCACCAAGGTTGACAGGTGATGTGCCAGGGTAGAGGGCGCAAGGCCTAAATGGGCACCGATGTCACTGACCCGAAGGCCGTCATTCCCCGCCTTGACCAGAAGGCGAAAGATCGAAAGCCGGGCATCGTGGCCAAGGGCAGCAAGGGCTGAGGCATATGAGGTGTTTATTGTCATGGGGCTAATATAACCATATATCTAGTTTTGTAAAAGCTTCTTTTGTCATGGCATCCGGCCCGTGTTGAAAACGGGGGGCAGGTTGCCGCAGTGATTTGGCTACTGTCACAAAACTGTAACGAAACTTTTGCAAAAGCATCACAGAAACTCACTAACCAACTGCCGAGGTCGAATGCTCCGGCCCTAAACGACAATCAGGAGATACCATGTCTTTTACAAAGCTTTCCGTGTCGGCGCTGGCGCTTGCCGTTGTTTCCGCCACTGCTGCTGCTGCGCGTGAGGAAATCCGCATCGTCGGTTCGTCCACGGTTTTCCCATATTCCCAAGCGGTTTCCGAACAGTTTGCCAACAACACAGGCAGTCCGTCGCCCATCGTTGAATCCACAGGCACCGGCGGCGGCATGCAGATTTTCTGCGGCGGCATCGGCGAAACACACCCCGACATCACCGGCGCGTCGCGCGGCATGAAACCGTCCGAGTTCGAGCTTTGCGCCCAGAATGGCGTAACCGACATCACACAAGCGAACATCGGTTCGGACGGTCTGTCGATCGCGATTTCCAGCTCGAACGAATTCGATTGGGATCTGTCGCTGGCTGAAATCTATCTGGCGCTGGCCGCTGAAGTTCCCGTTGACGGTGCGTGGGTTGCCAACCCCTACAGCATGTGGTCGGAAATCGACTCGCGTCTGCCTGCGGTCGATATCACAGTGCTTGGCCCGCCCCCGACATCCGGTACACGCGACGCGTTTGTCGAACTGGCGATGCACGCCGGTTGCGAAGAGCTGGACTATGTTGCCAATGGCGATTTCGACGGCGACTGGGTTGAAGAGAACTGCTCGCGTATGCGTACAGACGGTCCTTTCATCGAAGCTGGTGAAAACGACAACCTGATCGTTCAGCGTCTGAACTCTGACAAGAACGCGATGGGCATCTTCGGGTATTCCTTCCTGTACGAAAACCTTGATACCCTGAAGGCTGTTAAAATTGACGCTGTCGAGCCCGATCCCGAAACAATCGCTTCTGGCGATTATCCGGTGTCGCGTCCGCTGTTCTTCTACGTCAAGAACGCGCACCGTGGCGTGATCCCCGGTTTGAACGAGTTCATCGAAGAGTACATGTCCGAAGACGCGATGGCCCCCGGTGGTTACCTGACCGAGCGCGGCATGGTTGCTTTGGGTGACGAGCGTCGCAAGACGGTTCAGGAAAACGTGCTGAACGCCGTTTCCATGGAAGCACCCGAGTAAGCGTACTCGATCTTGCCTGCCCGGGCGTAAGTCCGGGCAGATATTATTCATTAAATTGAAAGCCAAGACATGACTCTCGCGGCCTTCCTGCTTCTTTTTGCCGCCACTCTGGTCGGCTACTTCATCAACCGGCGTGCCGCACAGGCCATCCGGAACAATGGAATGCGTCTGCATTCGCTGGAAAATTTCCACGGGCTTTATTCGGCGCTGACCGTGTTTGTGCCGGTGTTCGTGCTTTTGCTTCTGTGGTTGATGCTTCAGGGTCCGGTCGTGGACCGCCTTTTGATGGCAAGCCTGCCTGAGGGGACGCTGGACGGGTTGGGCACGGGGGCAGTTCAACTGATCCTTGCCGAAATCAAGTCGATCAGCCGAGGCACGATTTTTGGCACACCCGAAGACTGGAAACTGGTGGCTGCAGATCGTCTGGTTACCTATCAGGCAACTTCGACAGCGCTGATGCTGGCAGTTGTCGCGGTTCTGGTGGTCGTTTTGATGTTTGCCGCGCGCCGCGGCGTTGCCGCGGAATTCCGGGCGCGCCAGCAGGTAGAAAAGATCACCTCTGGCTTGATGATTTTTTGCGCCACAGTCGCCATCTTTACCACCATCGGGATTGTTGCCGCGTTGATGTTCGAGACGGCAAAGTTCTTCTCGATGGTTTCCTTTACCGAATTCCTGTTCGGGACAAGCTGGGAGCCGCAGATTCCCATCCGCGCTGACCAGATTGCCGCCGAAGGCGCGTTCGGTGCCGTGCCGGTGTTTCTTGGCACGATCGTGATTGCCACCGTGGCGTTGACGGTCGCCGTGCCTGTCGGGCTGTTGACCGCGATTTACCTGAACGAATTTGCACCCCATAAGGTGCGTCAGGTTATCAAACCGGTTATGGAAATCCTCGCCGGTGTTCCCACGGTTGTTTATGGCTTCTTTGCCATTCTTGTCATTGCTCCTGCCATTCGCCAGTTCGGTCAAAGCATCGGTCTGGACGTGGCCCCCAATACCGCGCTTGCGGCGGGCAGTGTAATGGGTGTGATGCTGATCCCCTTTATCTCGTCCTTTGCTGATGATGCATTGTCGGCGGTGCCGCAAAGCTTGCGGGACGGGGCGCTTGCGCTGGGAGCCACGCGGGCAGAGACGATGTTGAACGTCCTGTTTCCCGCGGCCATTCCGGGGATTGTGGGCGGTGTTCTTCTGGCTGTCAGCCGCGCCATCGGCGAGACGATGATCGTGGTGATGGCCGCAGGCCTGATCGCCAAGATGACCATCAACCCGCTGGACAGCGTTACAGCCGTTACCGTTCAGATCGTGACACTGTTGATCGGTGACACCTCGTTTGACAACCCGAAAACACTGGCAGCTTTCGCGCTTGGTATGATGCTTTTCATCGCCACGTTGCTGATCAACATCCTGGCACTGCGGATTGTCCGTAAGTACCGTGAAATCTACGATTGAGGGTCGCGCAGACATGACCGATATTACTTCCAATCAGAACGGACCCCGTCCGACCAACGCAACAACCGAGGCAGTGCGCAACAGTCTGGCGCGCCGCAATCGCAAGCAGATCATTCTGCAAGGGTTTGGCATCGCTGCGATCTCATTTGCCATCATGATGCTTGTGATCCTGATCGGATCGCTGGTCAGTTCAGGGTATCAGGCCTTTACGCAGACGCATGTCCAGCTTGAAGTGTTTGTTGACCCCGAAGAAGTTCCGGCGTCCGGTTTGCCGCGTGGCGGCTTTAACGATGTTCTGAGCGCATCGCTGGGCAAGTATTTTCCGGATGTCGACATGACCAGTCGGGCCGATGCCCGTGACCTGTCCATGATCCTGTCGAACGGGGCACAATTTTCGCTGCGTGATATGGTTGTGGCTGATCCGTCGCTGATCGGGCAGACCATCACGATCAAGGTGCCGACATCGGACCCCTATGACCAGTTGGCCAAAGGGCTGGTCAAGCGTGACACTCTTGAAGCGAACCGCCGGTTGGACGATGCAGCCATCGAACGCTTTGACCGTCTGCAAGAACTGGGCATGATTTCGAAGCCGCTGAACACCGGACTTCTGACCAATGCGGACTCGCGCTTTCCGGAGCTTGCCGGTTTGAAGGGCGCAATCGTCGGGTCGTTCTGGGCGCTGCTGACGTGCTTTTTGATCTCTTTCCCTTTGGGGATCGGTGCCGCGATCTATCTTGAGGAATTCGCGCCAAAGAACAAGGTGAGCGATTTCATCGAGGTGAATATCAACAACCTTGCTGCGGTTCCGTCGGTTGTGTTTGGTTTGCTGGCCTTGGCGGTGTTTATCGGCTGGTTCGGTATGCCGCGATCTGCTCCGTTGGTCGGAGGTCTGACGCTGGCGCTGATGACCCTGCCGACAATCATCATCGCGACTCGCGCAGCACTTAAGGCGGTGCCACCGTCGATCCGCGAGGCGGCATTGGGCGTAGGCGCGTCCAAGCATCAGGTTGTGTTCCAGCACGTTCTGCCACTGGCCATGCCGGGTATTCTGACAGGCACCATCATCGGTCTTGCACAGGCTTTGGGTGAAACCGCCCCGCTTTTGCTGATCGGGATGAACGCCTTTATCACATCTGCACCGTCATCACCGTTTGACAGTGCCACAGCGCTGCCAACCCAGATCTTTATCTGGGCGGACAGCCCCGAGCGGGGCTTTGTCTCGCGTACTTCAGCAGCCATTCTGGTTTTGCTTGGCTTCTTGATCTTCATGAATGGCATCGCGATTTACCTTCGTCAAAAATTTGAACGCAAATGGTAAGCGACCCGAAAAAGGATAACGATATGAACGACATGAGAAAGATCGAACGGGAAGTTAAAATGACTGACAGCAAGATTACAGCACGGGATGTCAACGTCTATTACGCCGATACACACGCCCTTAAGAACGTCGATGTGGATATTGCGGACAAGACCGTTACGGCCTTTATCGGCCCGTCGGGGTGTGGTAAATCCACCTTTCTGCGGTGTCTGAACCGGATGAACGACACGATCGACATCTGCCGCGTTACAGGGCAAATCGAGCTGGACGGAATCGACATCAACGCAAAATCCGTCGATCCCGTACAGTTGCGTGCGCAGGTTGGCATGGTTTTCCAAAAACCCAACCCGTTCCCAAAGTCGATCTATGACAACGTCGCATATGGCCCGCGTATTCACGGGCTGGCCAAATCAAAAGCCGACCTTGATGTGATCGTGGAAAAGTCGCTGCGTCGCGGTGCGATCTGGGATGAGGTCAAGGACCGGCTGGACCAACCCGGAACAGGGTTGTCGGGCGGACAACAACAACGTCTGTGCATTGCACGCGCTGTTGCCACCGAACCCGAAGTTCTGCTGATGGATGAGCCCTGTTCGGCGCTTGACCCGATTGCCACGGCACAGGTTGAAGAGCTGATTGATGAACTGCGCCGCGAATATTCGGTCGTTATCGTCACGCACTCTATGCAGCAAGCGGCACGGGTGAGCCAGAACACAGCGTTTTTCCACCTTGGTACGCTGGTCGAATTTAACGAAACCAACCAGATTTTCACCAATCCTCAGGATAGCCGCACTGAAAGCTATATCACTGGCCGGATCGGGTAAGGAACAGACCAATGAGCGAACAACACATCGTATCTTCGTTCGACCGTGATCTTGAAGGGATCCAAGCTGCGGTCATGAAAATGGGCGGTATCGTAGAAGTTGCCCTGTCCGAAGCGGCGACAGCGCTGAGAACACAGGACGTCGAGCTGGCTGAAAAGGTCCGCTTGGGCGACCGGCTGGTGGACGAGCTTAATCAGAGTGTGAAAACCGATGCGGCCAGTCTGCTTGCGTTGCGGTCTCCTACCGCGGGTGACCTGCGCACGGTTTTGTCGGTGATGGAAATCAGCTCGCATCTGGAGCGTTGCGGCGATTATGCCAAGAACATCAGCAAACGCACAATTGCAATGGCCGGAAGCGTCGAAATTGACGATACGTTGACTGCGCTTGGGCGGATGTCCAAGTTTGTCGAGGGTATGATCAAGGACGCGCTGGACGCCTATATCCACCGCGATGCGGCCAAGGCCGAAGAGGTTATCGAAAGAGATATGGAAGCCGACCAGATTTATAACACTTTGTTCCGGTCGCTTTTGACGCACATGATGGAAGACCACCGCAATATCGCGGTCGGGATGCACCTGCATTTCATCGCAAAGAACATCGAGCGCGTGGGCGATCACGCGACGGGGATTGCAGAACAGACAATTTATCTGGTGAAAGGTGAGATGCCGGAAGACGACCGCCCCAAGCACGATAAAACGACGATGGCATTTCACGAAAGTGATGACTGATGGCCGAAATGCTGCCTTCCGTTCTGGTGGTTGAAGACGAACTGGCGCAGCGAGAAGTGCTGGTCTACAATCTTGAGAATGATGGATTTCGCGTTATCAAGGCAGGAGACGGCAACGAAGCTCTTCTTCTGATAGAAGAAGAGCAGCCTGATATTATCTTGCTGGACTGGATGTTGCCAGGCACCTCGGGCATCGAGATTTGTCGGCAGATCAAAATGAAGCCCGCCTTGCGCGCCACGCCGGTGATCATGATTTCTGCCCGTTCCGAAGAAGTCGACAAGGTGCGCGGCCTTGAAACCGGAGCAGATGATTATGTCTGTAAGCCCTATTCGGTTCTGGAACTGCTGGCTCGCGTCAGGGCGCAGTTGCGGCGTTCGCGGCCTGCGTCGGTCGGCGAACGGTTGATTTTTGGCGATGTCATGCTGGACGCGGAGACCCACAAGGTTTTCCGTGACGAGCACGAGTTGAAGTTGGGCCCGACGGAATTTCGGCTGCTTACGACCTTTATGGAAAAGCCGGGACGCGTCTGGAGTCGGGAGCAATTGCTTGACCGGGTCTGGGGGCGCGATATCTATGTCGATACCAGAACCGTCGACGTTCATATCGGACGTTTGCGCAAAGCTCTTTGTACGCACGGAGGCGGCGATCTGATCCGGACGATACGCGGTGCCGGATATGCTTTGGGATAACCCCGAACTTGAAGTTGTCGAGCTGACTTCAAGCAGGCGCGCATTGGCGCTTGCGTTCGGGCGGCGGGGCAGTTTGTCGGACAGGCTGCGGGACGGTTTGGATCAGGCCCGTTTCGATCTGCTTGAAGTTGATGATTTGCAGGCCTGTCTGGACAACATCGCAGCCCGTAAACCCGATGTGCTGTTGCATGACCTTGTTGTCAGCAATGCTATTTCCGATTTTCGTGACCAGGTTGACCGTTCACGCGCGACCGAAACCTTGCCTGTTCTTCCCATCATGTCGCGGGGTGAAGCCTGCCCGAATGCACTGTCGCTTACGCCCGCCAGCAACGATGGCGAGATTTTTCTGAAGCTTAGAGCCCTTTTACGTAGAGAACGGCCCAGTGCGTTGTGCGGGCGCCGTGAGTCAGGTTGTTTCCAGCTTGATGAATCAGGGTTTAAGATTCACTTCCAAGACCTGTCAGCCGAGTTGAGCAAAACCGAACTGTGCGTGCTGGGCCCATTTTTCGATTTAAAGACCAGCAAGATCGACCGCCAATCCCTTGAAAGTCTGGCTTTCGCAAACAACGGCTGGAAGACAGGAAGCCGGTCGATCGACTTTCACGTTATCCGGATGCGGAAGCGGGTGAAGGCGCAAATCGGTATTGATCCGTTGTGTGCCATTCGTGGTTTTGGATATGCGCTGGCAGATGGTTGATCCGGCCTGGGTGTCGAGCCACCCGTTCAGCTTCGCGGCATCCGGCAGGCCGCCTGTACGGACCAGCTTGCCATCGACGGAAATGCCGGGCGTCGACATGATGCTCTCCATCGCAATGGATTTTGCATCGGTGACTTTCTCAACCTCGACCTGAATGCCCAGTTTAGCGGGGGCATCATTGATCATCTGTTCGGTGGTGGGATTATGACTTCGACCGTCGATCAAAACCGAGCGGCCAGCAGGTCAGACGTTGGGCCACCGTCATATGCTCCATCCGCAAAGAGCCGACAGACCGGGCCGTTGACTTGATCCAAAAGAACGGGAAGCGCAGTCGGGTCGCCGACGTCATCTCGGGTAAGATCCGAGCAGACGATTTCGCCGTTGGCAAGATCAAGACCCAGGTGCAGTTTCCGCCAAGAGCGCCGTTTTCTCTTGGTTTTATGCTTTTGTTCAAACCATTTGCCCTCTCCGAAGATCTTCAGGCCGGTGCTGTCCGCTGCCAAATGGACTGACGCTCGGCTGCTGATCCTTGGCTGTGTGGGCAATTTCAAGCCGCTGCTCCGCCGCGACAAGGTAGAGAAATCTGGCACTTTGATTTCTACGCTGAAGAGCCCCGCAATGGAACGCATCAAACCTTGCGTTTGCCGCAGCGGCTGGCGGAACACCATATCCAGGGTCAGGCACATCTCGATCGCCAGATTCGAATATTTGCGTTGCCCACCACGGGTCACACGCCGCGGCGCAACCCATGGCCTAATCGCATCCTCACTCATCCAAATCGTCAGAACACCGCGCTGTCGCAAGCCTTCGTTGTACTCAGGCCAGTTGGTCACCCGATACTTTTGCTTCGGGATCTTGCCACGACGAGCGACGTTAAATTTGTGAGGCATTTACGGCATCCAGAAAAGAACAGAACGCCTCGATATCAGCCGTCCGGCGATCCCTGCAACAACGCCGGGAAGGTGCCATCATTGCGATAAAGGGTTAAGTAGGCGTGAGGTTGCTATTTTGTACTGGATGCCTCGAGCAAGAGTTTGCTTGACTGCACTTTAGTATTTCTAATATCCATGAAATATGGAAGTGTTACTCACAGATCGCCTCGCAACGCTCAGCCATCCTCAACGGATGGCCGTGTTCCGTTTGCTCATGCGGCGCTGCCCAGATGAACTGCCAGCTGGTGAGATCGCCGAAGCCTTGGACCTCAAGGCCAGCACCGCATCGGTCTATCTTTCAACTCTAACCCAAGCGGGTCTGATTTCACAACGCCGAGACGGAACGCGTCTCCTTTATGCCATCAATCTCGACGCAGCCCGGGAAGTTGTTGCAGGTCTGTTTGTCGATTGTTGTCGCGGACGGGCTGACCTTTGCCCGCCACAATTTTCTGATCTTCTCAGGAGTACCTCTCCCATGACTGATAAGACGTTCAACGTCCTCTTTGTGTGTACCGGAAACTCTGCCCGCTCGATTATTGCCGAGACCATTTTGCGAGATAGGGTGGGCGATAGGTTCACAGCCTATTCGGCGGGCACCGTGCATCGCTCAGAGCTGAACCCTTTTGCGGTGGAACTACTTAAATCAAAGGGGCATGACGTATCTCTTTTGCGGTCCAAGAACATCGAGGAGTTCCAGGGTGCTGATGCTCCGCGACTGGATTTTGTTTTTACCGTCTGTGACCGCGCTGCCAATGAAGAATGCCCCACTTGGCCGGGTCAGCCCGTCTCTGGCCATTGGGGTATGCCGGACCCTGTGAAAGCCGAGGGAACCAATGCGGAAAAGCGTCTTGCATTCCACCAGACCTACGGGGCGCTGCACAACCGGATTATGGCATTTTCCGCCTTGTCGTTCGAGAGTTTGGACCGTGGACCGCTGCAAAAACGCGTCGATGAAATCGGCAAAGAAACAGTCAAATTGGAATAACCGGATATGACCACTTACGCTCTCAACGGCCTTGGCCGCATCGGTAAACTCGCCCTTCGCCCACTTTTGGAGCGCGGCGCAAAAATTGCATTCATCAACGACGCGGTCGGTGATCCCGCGATGCATGCGCATCTGTTGGAATTCGATTCAATCCATGGCCGCTGGCCTGCGGCGTTTGTGGCAGATGAGCGGTCGATCAGAATTAACGGCATCCGCATCCCTGTCACCAGCACCCGCAATTTAGAAGATCTGCCGCTGGACGGTGTGGATGTGGTGATTGATTGCACAGGGGCGTTCAAGACGGAGGCCAAGTTGGCCCCGTATTTTGCGGCCGGTGTGAAAAAGGTAGTCGTTTCTGCGCCGGTCAAAGACGGGCCGACGGCCAACATCGTCTATGGTGTCAATGATGACATCTACGACGCGGACATCCACCAAATTGTGACGGCGGCTAGTTGCACCACCAACTGCCTTGCGCCGGTGGTCAAGGTTCTGCTGGAAGGGATCGGCATCAAGCACGGCTCAATCACGACGATCCATGATGTGACCAACACGCAGACAATTGTGGACCGCCCTGCAAAGGATTTGCGCCGCGCGCGGTCGGCGCTGACCAACCTGATCCCGACGACAACGGGGTCAGCTACGGCGATCACGCTGATCTATCCCGAGTTGAAGGGCAAGTTGAACGGCCATGCCGTGCGGGTGCCGCTTTTGAACGGCTCCATCACCGATTGCGTGTTTGAAATGGCGCACGAAACGACTGTCGAAGAAGTCAACGGCCTGTTCAAAGCCGCAGCCGAGGGCGCGCTGAAAGGTATCCTTGGGTATGAAACCCGCCCCTTGGTCTCTTCAGACTACACCAACGATCAGCGCAGCGGCATCATTGATGCGCCGTCGACGATGGTTGTGAATGGCACCCAGCTCAAAGTCTACGCCTGGTATGACAACGAATATGGCTATGCGTATCGTCTGGTCGATGTGGCTCTGATGGTGGGCGGCAAGCTGTGAATCATCCACCAGAACGGGCCGCAGGATTTGCAGCCTACATCACAGTGACGGCAGCCTATTGGGCCTTCATGCTGACCGATGGTGCATTGCGGATGCTGGTCCTGCTGCACTTTCACACTCTGGGTTTCTCGCCGGTGCAACTGGCCTATCTGTTTGTGCTGTATGAAATCGCGGGCGTTATCACTAACCTGTCCGCAGGATGGATCGCGGCGCGGTTTGGGCTGACTTCGACGCTTTACGCAGGGTTGTCTTTGCAGGTTGTGGCGCTCTTGGCGCTCACTCAGCTTGATCCAGCGTGGAGCATGACCGTCTCTGTGGTGTTTGTGATGCTGGTGCAGGGCCTGTCTGGCGTAGCCAAGGACTTGGCCAAGATGAGTTCCAAAAGTGCCGTCAAAATCCTTGCCCCGACGACAGGCGGTGGGTTGTTCCGCTGGGTGGCTATTTTGACGGGATCAAAGAATGCCGTAAAGGGCAGCGGCTTTCTATTGGGAGCGGTGTTACTGGCCGTCTTTGGGTTCGTGCCTTCTGTGCTAACGATGGCGGCGGTCTTGTTTGTCATCCTGATCGGTGTCGTAATCGGCATGCCAACGGGCCTGCCGGTCGGGCGCAAGGATGCGAATTTTTCGGAAGTGTTTTCCAAGAACCGCAACATCAACTGGCTCAGCGCCGCACGGCTGTTCCTGTTTGGCGCGCGAGACGTGTGGTTCGTCGTTGGCATCCCGATCTATTTCTACGCTGTGCTGTCGGACGGCAGCACCGAGGGCAACCGCACCGCCTTCTTCCTGATCGGGACGTTCATGGCCATCTGGACGATTCTCTACGGCATCGTCCAAGGCTCGGCACCGCGCATCTTGAAAGCGGCATCACGGACAGAGAATGAGATATTGGCACTGGCAAAACGATGGGTTGGTCTGCTTGCCATTGTACCTGCTTTCCTTGCCGGTCTGGTCTGGCTGGTCTCCGAACCGTCTAATGCGCTGACCGTAACGATTGTTTTGGGCCTCTTGGTCTTTGGCGGCATCTTCGCCGTGAACTCAGCCTTGCATTCGTTTCTCATCCTCAGCTTTACGGATGCAAAAAGGGTCACTATGGACGTTGGCTTTTACTATATGGCCAACGCTGCGGGTCGATTGGTTGGGACAGTCTTGTCTGGTTTCACGTATCAGATCGGCGGGTTACCCTTGTGCCTTGGCACCGCCGTCGCGATGATTAGTCTTAGCTGGCTGGGAACGTCGCAACTTAAAGCTCCAGAAAATGATAAGGTTGCCACATGAATATTTTTGAAAAGTACCTCTCTTTGTGGAACGCGATGGCGATGGGGGCAGGCATCCTTCTGGGCAATGGTCTACCCGATGATGGTTGGCGTTGATCCCAGATCGCTGAAAGGCGTTGCAAAACAACCGCGCGGATTGATGATCACCCTTGTCGTGAATTGGCTAATTAAACCCTTTACGATGGCGGCATTGGCCGTGCTGTTTTTCCAGTATGTCTTTGCGCCATGGATTCCGCCCGAAGATGCGATGCAATACATCGCCGGTTTGATCCTACTTGGCGCAGCACCCTGCACGGCGATGGTGTTTGTCTGGTCACAACTGACTAAAGGGGACGAGACCTATACGCTCCTACAGGTGTCAGTGAATGATCTAATCATGGTCCTCGCTTTCGCTCCCATGGTGGCCTTTCTGCTGGGTGTCACCGATATCACTGTACCGTGGTCAACCTTGGTCTTGTCGGTCTTGCTGTTCATCGCTCTGCCACTTGCCGCAGGTCTAGTCACACGTCAGCGCCTTGGGTCAAAGGAGGCAATCGAGACGTTTCAGGCACGGGTAAAACCCTATTCAGTGGTGGGTTTAATCGTCACTGTGATGATATTTTTTGGGCTTCAAGGCCAAGTGATCGTGTCCAAACCGTTCATCATCGTGCTGATCGCGGTGCCGATCATACTGCAAAGCTATGGTATCTTTGCAATCGCTTACGCAGCAGCGTTTGCAATGAAGGTGCCGCATTGGATTGCGGCACCCTGCGCCTTAATCGGGACGTCGAACTTCTTTGAACTGGCCGTTGCCGTTGCTATCAGCCTGTTTGGGCTGAACTCAGGTGCCGCTCTCGCAACCGTTGTTGGGGTTCTGGTCGAGGTGCCCGTCATGTTGACACTGGTGGTATTTGCCAATCGCACACGGGCTCGGTTTGCGCCCTGACGCGCAAGAAATAAGTCGAGCTCAAAAATGGAGGACAGTAAGAGATGACCCAAAAATCCTGTTACGGGACGATGTTTCCTGAGACCTTAGGTGGCAGCGCGGACAAAGGCACGGTGAATGGCAAAGTCTTTGGATATGAAATCACACCGCGTGGGTTGGCCGGACCAAAGCGTACACCAAAAGTAGATACGGAAGAGTGGGAGGAGTGCCTGAAATGCGTGGCCTTCGACAGTTGCTACAAACTATCATCAGCCAAATTTGCGCTGCTCGCGGCAATCGATGGACCGATCCAGACCTGATCAATGGCTATGGTTCATGAGTTTCTCGCTTTTTTGAAGGCGGCTCAATGGGTAAATTGAGAATTTTCATTCGCACCTTGGCGCCGCATTCGGAGAGTAGCAATGCCAGAATTAATGCCCAGCCTTCCGCCTTTGGCCCGTCGGATCATCTCGCGCATCAAGCCGCCAGGATTGCGCACAGGATATGTTGGGTGGTCTCGTCCAGCATCAACCAGAAGAAGGCAGAGCGCCAATCCGTAGTCACCCAAGGCTCTCTGGCCTTCAAACCAGACTGAGGGATGGATATCGAGCATGGGCAATAGCCGCCAGGCCGCCTCGATGATGTCGCGCTCTTTGAGAGGTCGGTTTTGATCTCGGCTCGCGTCAAGCATCATGCGCAGCCCGTCACCAGCAATGGCGTAAAGGTTCTCAGGCGTCAGAGTGAGTGACGCGGGTGTCGCGTAGCCCTTAATTGGGCTCTGCCTCACTTTGTGTGGCGGAACTATCCTGAAACTGGAAAATTCAGGAGGGATAGTTGTGATTTCGAAGAAGCACTGGTCGCCCGGGAGCGATGTTGCCGTTCAAAGCGTTGAGCGAAGTGAATCCGGCGGGTGGATTGTATCGGGCAGTCTGACACCAAGCGGCATCTGCCCAGACTGTGGATTGCATTCGCGACGTCGTCACGGTTGGCGGCGTCGGCGGCTGCAGGATTATCCCGCCCATGGAGACGAGGTAACGGTTGATCTCGCGGTTTGCCGTTGGCGATGTCAGGCACCCGCTTGCCCACGTCGGACTTTCTCGGACCAGATCGCATGGATTGCGCGTCCTTTTGCACGTCGTACGTCGCGTGTCGGGGAGATTGTCAGCCATCTTGGGCATGCGGCAGGCGGGCGACCTGCCGAGCGGCTCTTGCACCGATTGGGACTTGGGGTCAGCGATGACACGGTGCTCAGGCATCTGAAGAAGCGTGCTCAAGGCACCGCCGAGCCGCCAACAGTCATCGGGATCGACGACTGGAGCTGGCGGAAGTCGCAAACCTACGGCACGATCATTGTGGACCTGGAGCGTCGCGTGGTCATCGATGTTCTCGAGGATCGAGATGTCGTCACTTGCACCAACTGGCTGAAGCGACACCCCGATGTGGAAGTGATCAGCAGAGATCGGTGCGGCCTCTACGCCCAGGCTGCACGGCAAGGGGCACCGCAGGCGAAGCAGGTCGCTGATCGGTTCCATATCGTGCAGAACCTGCGGCAGGCCATCGAGGAGCAAATGAACCTTCACGGCCGTGCGACCGGCAGAGCGCTGTTGTCCGACGCTGACAACATTACCGCAGCCGGAAGCCTTCTGAAGTCCCGCCTTGCGCACAGGACGTCTCGGGAAGAGATTTTCACCACCATCCATGCGCTCCGAAATCAGGGGCTTTCCTGCAGCGAGATCGGGCGGCGAACAGGGTTCCCGCGTCGCAGCATCGCGAAATGGCTGCAGTTCGAGACACCACCGGACCGCAAGCGGGCAGCTTTGAAACCGACTTCGCCGTGGTACTTTGAAGGGTTCCTGAGCCAAAGCTGGAAGGAGGGCATTCGAACTGGCAGCGCCCTGTTCCGTATGATCCAAGAGCGTGGTTACGAGGGGAGTCAGTCGCATTTGCAGCGGCTGCTGGCGGGTTGGCGCAGAGCCGAACAGCAAGCGAGCGACCCCAAGGTAGAGCACGAAATCCTTAAGCCAGTCCGGGACCCCAAAACTGGGCACGCGATCTCCCCGGTCATTGCGGCCGCGCTGTGCATCAAACCTCGCGGCAAGCTCACCGCGGATCAGGCGCGGAAAGTCGACGCGCTCAAGACCGGCTCTCCGGCCTTCGCAACGATGCGCAGCCTCGCCATGCGGTTCAATGGCATCCTGCGAGGTCGCGTGGCAGACCCGCTCCCTGCATGGATTGACGACGCGATTGAAACCGACTTGGCGCCAATCGTGCGCTTTGCCCGCACCTTGAATCGGGACCTCGATGCGGTCAAAAACGCCATCGAGATGCCCTGGAGCAACGGCCAGGCCGAAGGTCAGATCAATCGCCTGAAGACCCTCAAGCGCGCCATGTACGGCCGAGCCGGTCCAGAATTGTTGCGGGCGAGAATGCTACCGTTCCGCCACACAAAGTGAGGCAGAGCCTTTAATTCTGATATTTTTGCCCTTAAATCTGAGGCAAGGTTCGACCAAAGACTCCGCGGAAAAACGAGGAAACTCCACTCGAAGGCGCTGGCATCTCGCATTTAAGGGCAAAATTCGGTGCTCAACGCGCCATATCTCGGACTTATGGGCTACGCGACAGTTGGTTTCGCGCGGATCGACAGAATGATGCACGCGGTGCATGTCGGGTGTGACGACGATCCATCTGAGCCACCGGTCGACCGGTCTCGGCAGGTTGATGTTGGCATGGTTGAAGAGGGCAGTGGCGTTGAGGATGATCTCGAACAACAAAACCGCGACGGCGGGCGGACCAAGCGCTGCCACCAGGGCGAGCTTGATCGCCATCGAGATGAGGATCTCAATCGGATGGAAGCGTAATCCAGTGGTTGCGTCGAAGTCGAGATCCGCATGGTGCATCCGGTGCAGGCGCCACAGGGCCGGGACGGCGTGGAACATGACATGTTGCAGATAGATCGCCAGATCGAGCAGCAGCATGGACAGGATCACAGCCAACCCGAAAGGAGCCTCGATAATGTTGAACAGGCCCCAGCCCCGCTCCTCGGCCAGGACCGCCAGACCGACGGCCAGGATTGGGAAAGACAACCGGAGGATCGCCGTATCGATCACGACAAGTGCCAGGTTGTTCGACCAACGGATGACACGCGGAATGTCACGCCGCCGACGCGGGGCGGCGAGTTCCCAAAGCGCCATGGCGGCCAGCACACTCAAAAACGCCGTCAGACGAATCTCCGGCTCTGCGGCTAGTATTATGTCCATCACAGTCTACGGCCCTTCTGTGTTAGGGCTTGGGTGCGGATGCGCATCTCGCACATCAGTCTTTTCTTGCGCAGCCTTTGCAGCCGCTATCTGGACTATATCAAGATCCCGCGCGTGGCGCTCGTCGAGACACTCTGTTTCGAGCTGCAGCGTGACCATGTGAAACCCATGCTGTTCCGTCAGCCGCCGATAGGCCCTGTTCAGCAAATCCGCGGCCTCGGCGGGTGACTGATGGCGGATATGGGCGGAAAACGCGTGTTTGCCGCTGGTCAGCGTCCAGGCATGCACATGGTGAACATCCAGAACCCCGTCCTGCCCGTTCAGGTCCGCTGTTACAGCGTCGAGATCCGTTCCCTCGGGCGTGCCTTCCATGAGAATGTGGACCGCTTCCTTGATTACGCCCACAGAGGCCCAGAGGAGAACCACCCCGAACGCCATGCCGAGAATCGGGTCAATCGCCAGAAAGCCGGTGAACTCGATCACAAGGGCGGTGACGATGATCAGGAGGCTGCCGACAAAGGTCTGGATGATGTGCCAGAGCGCGCCACGGGCATTCAGATCGTCCTTGCTCGATTGCCACATCAGCGCCAGAGAGACCACTTCCGTGACCAGGCCCCCGAAGGCGACCCAAAGCATGGGGCCTGTGGCCAGGTGGATCGGGTCTCCGAGCCGCATCGCGCCCATCCAGATCACCAGAAGCGCCATGCCGAGAAGAAAGCCGCCATTCACCAGCGCCCCGATGATTTCGGCGCGGTACCATCCGAAACTGCGCGTCGAATCCGCTGGACGGCGCGCAATCCGCTGCGCGGTGATGGCCACGAGAACGCCGCCAACCGCCGACAGGGTGTGAAACGCATCCGACAGGACGGCAATCGAGCCAGTCCAGAGCCCGACGGCCAGTTCAATCACGAAGTAGACGCCGGTGAGCCAGGCCGAAATCACAAGGGCCTTGCCGGAACTCGGCATGTGCCCGGCGTGAGAATGACTGGCCATATCAGCTCTCCTCCCCTTGTGTACCGGTCTTTCGCGTCGCGGCGAAGAGAACCGACAGGCCGGTAAAGCCACCGAGCGCAAGCGCGGTCCATGTGGCAGTGCGGGCATCTCCGTTCATCGCCTGGTTGCCCATGTGAGCGAGCAAAAAACTCGCTGGAATAATCCCGGCCATCGTGGCCAGCGCGAACCTCCAAAGATGCAGCTTGCTCAGACCTGCGGCGTAACTGATCATATCGAAGGACAGAAACGGCAGCAGGCGACTGCCGAAGACCAAGAAGGTCAGAGTGTTCTGCGATCCGAACAGGCCTGTGTTAATCTTCTGACCGAGATGACGCTCAACGAAGGGACGACCGAGACCGCGGGCCAGACCAAAAGCGGCAAGCGCACCGAGTTCCGCGCCAAGAACGACAAAGAGTGTCCCGAACGTGTGCCCATAAGCCGCTCCGGCGGCGAGTGCGATCGGCGCCGAGGGCAGGGGGCTTGCGACGATAGCGATTGTCATAAGCGCCACGATAACAATTGGTCCGGCAAGACCTGCCGCCTCGATCCAGCGGTCAATTTCCGCGCGATCAGGCAGGCGAATGTCAACGCCAAGGACGTCCGGGAAGGCCAATGCGACGACTCCCATCAGGAACACCGCAATAAGAAGGATGCGCATCATCATGGATCAAAACACGGCATAGAGCAGAACGAAGAACGTCGCTGCCAAAAGGTCAAAGGCCACGCAGAATGGAATATACCAGTTCGGAATCCGGGCGAGACGATAAGAATTGTGGTGTGACATGTCCCAAAGGGCGTGCAGGGCCAAGCCCAAGGGAAGGAAAGCCCAATGCCATATCAGCCCCAAAAAGGCTGCCGAGCCGAACAAAAGGGCGACGGCGAGCTCTGCCCAGAACACGCGCGCTCTGCCGTCCGCGGCGCCAAAGCCGATATAGGCACCGCCAATCAAAGCAAGCGTGATCGAAGCAAGAGCTATCGAGCTCTTTTCATCCAAAAACAGGTGAGCCGGCATTGTGAGCAAGACAAACAACACACCAACCCATACGGGAGATTTCAAGATATCCCCGTGTCGATGGTGCGATACGTGATCGCCTGTCTTTTCGAAAATCTGTGCCATGGCTTTGTACCTAGGGATTCCAGCAACTGGAAGGTCAAGGGCTATTCATCCACGCGCGCAACGCAGCGCTCACTCAACCGTTCCACGGTGAGGTCAAAGGACCGATATCAGGACGTATTTGACGCTGACGCCAAGCTCATGTCCGACGCGCGTGGCGATTTTCAGTCATCTTTCGCCTTCTGCCAGACTTGCTGGCAGGCTGAGTAAAGAAACGTCGCTGACCAGGTCAGCAACATGAAGCCCAAAAGCGATTGCAGCATCAGCAACAGTCGAAAGGGCCCGACCACCTCTATGGACGAATAGCCAAGGGTCGAGAACGAGATGCCCGTAACATAGAGAACATCCTGAAACATCGGCGGGCTGTTGCTGAACGATTGCGGCAGAACGCTTGCCACCACCATCGTGTTGAACACGGCGAGCGTCACAAGTTCCAATACGTGCAGCAACAGCAACGCGGAAAACGTCAGGATGATCCGAAAGCCGGAGCCATCCGACCGCTGCGGGGAAAACTTCAGAATGCCCGACAACGCATAATGATGGACAATTCCCATCACGATCGCCGCGCATATTCCGACAAACATAGCCATCAACTCGGTCATACACCCAAACCCGTCTTCCTGTTCAAACAGGTCAATTTGACCATACATCAGGCTTTTAGCACAACGGGACCAATTGATTCTTCACTGGTCAGGCCAACGCGGGGGGCAACCCGTTCAGGGCGACATCCACCGGAACGGTCGGCAAGTTCGATGCGATCCAGCCAGGCCCTTCGCCTGATCCCAACATCCCTTCCGAGATATCGGCGTAGCCCGAATAACCAGCTTGTCTCAACGCTCGAAGCAGCGATGCGGAGCGTCCGCCAGTGGCGCAGATCAGTCCAACAGTGCGATCACCGCTCAGTTCCTTGGCCCTGAACAATCGGTCCGGAAAACCGGACGCGTGCATGCTTATCGGCCATACACCAGCACCTACGCCGGTTTCTTGCCACTCTTTGTGCGTTCTGACATCGATGATCCGCGCCGTATCCGATAGAAGCGCGTCAAAGGCATTCTCTGCCGACCAGACAGATCGGCTCTGCGCCAACAGCGGTGACGCCGCGACGGTCAGCACCGTCATATGAGCACCCAGAACGAAACGGCGCCGGTTCAAATCAAGAGCCATATTCGAAAACCTCATCCTTTGATCGGTTGCGATCCCAAAGGTCACATAACATACGCGCGACGCTACCCGGGAGCACGACACGGTGCAGGCACAGATTTGTATCCATCTGTAGCAAGGGACTGACCTGATACAAACGGCTACAATTCTGCCCATGAAACAGAATGCAACGATGATCTAGGAAGGACGCCATGGGACCGCCACCTCATATCCTTATCGTGGACGACCACGCTCAGATACGCGAAAGCGTCGCGCGCTTCCTGGAGAAGAACGGAATGCGCACGACCGTCGCCAGGGATGCCGTGGAGATGGATGCCAAGCTGGCCACCGGTCACTTCGACCTCCTCGTGCTCGATGTCATGATGCCGGGCGAGGACGGTTTGTCGGTTTGCCGCAGACTTGCGCCAGAGGGTGATCTTCCGATCATCATGCTGACGGCGCTTGGTGAGGAAACGGATCGGATCGTGGGTCTGGAAATCGGTGCGGACGATTATCTCGCCAAGCCGTTCAATCCACGAGAACTGCTCGCCCGCATCAAGTCGGTTCTTCGGAGAAGCAACCGCGACGAACCTGTGGCCGGAAGCCTCGCTGGGAGGAAAGTCTCTTTTGCGCACTGGATACTGGATACCGACCGGCAGGTGCTGATTGACGAGTCCACCACCGAGACCCCATTGACGACCTCCGAGTTCAAATTGCTGGCGGTCCTGCTGGAACGCGCGAGGATGGTGCTCAGCCGTGACCAGTTGCTTGACCTGACCGCTGGGCGGACGGCAGGCCCGATGGATCGAACCATCGACAATCAGATCAGCCGTCTCCGCCGCAAAATCGAGCCGGATGTACTTAGGCCCAGTGTCATCAAAACGGTGCGGAACGGCGGATACTGTCTGGCTGCCGATGTCGAGGATGCGCCGTGATGCGCCGTGCGATGAGGTCTCTGAGCGGCCAGTTGATCCTGCTTGTGGTCGCGGCACTTGTCGTGGCCCAGGCGATCAGCCTGTTCCTGTTCGCTGACGAGCGCACCCTTGCGATTCGTGCCGCATTGGGGTTCGAGGCCGCCGGTCGCGCAGCAAATGTCGCGCGGTTGATCGAGGAGGCCCCGCCGGAGTTGCAGGACTCGATCCTCCGCGCGGCGAATTCGCCATTGATCCGGTTTGATCTGTCGGACGTTCCGAGCGTGGAACACACCGGTCATTCGGATGGCGGCATCGTGGAAGGACGCATACGCGCGCTTCTGGGCGATAGCTACAGCCGGGATATTCGCGTTGAATTGCACGAGGTCGAGGGCGAGTTGCGGCCTCTTCCCAATCTCTCGGACGAGATGACAGAAATGCATCTCGCGATGATGCGCGGAGAGTTGACAGCGGTTGAAATGAACCTGTCCATCGCCATCAAGGGAGCGCGTTGGCTGAATGTCGGAACGCGGTTCGAGCGACCGCCGATCCAATGGCCTTTCTATTCGATGCTGACCTTCGGGATTTCCGCCGGACTGCTTCTGGTGGCGATCTTCTGGTTTGTAATGACGCGCCTGACGCGTCCTTTGCGGCACCTGTCGAAGGCCGCGGACCATCTTGGCCGGGGCGAAGATGTGGGCGAATTGGCGGTCACAGGGCCGACCGAGGTCAGAGATCTGACCGTCGCATTCAACCGCATGCAACGACGGCTGACCCGGTTTGTCAGTGATCGTACACGTATGCTCGCAGCCCTTGGCCACGATTTACGCTCGCCGTTGACTGCCATGCGTGTCCGCGCGGAGCTGGTTGACGAAGAAGAGACGCGGGACAGCCTCATCGCATCGGTCGAAGAGATGCAGAGTATGGTCGAAGCGACGCTCACCTTTGCACGCGGCCTTACCGGATCCGAAGGTGCCGAAGTGGTCGATCTGCGCAATTTTCTGGACAGCTTGTGCAGCGATATGGCGGCACACTGCACCTTTGCCCCGAGTGATGATGTTGCCGTGCGGCTTCGACCCAACGCGTTCCGAAGGGCACTGAGGAACTTGCTTGAGAACGCCGTTCGCTACGGTGGTGCCGCAAAAGTCAGCTGGGCGACCCACGGTTCGAACCTCGTACTCAACATCGATGACAATGGGCCCGGCATTCCCGTCGACCAGTTGGAAAAGGTCTTCGATCCGTTCTATCGCCTCGAGCAATCGAGGTCTCTGGAAACGGGCGGTTATGGGCTTGGGCTCTCAATCGCGAGGACAATCGTCCAATCCCATGGCGGCGATATCCAGCTGGTCAATCAGAACAGCGCGGGTTTGCGCGCTGTTGTCACCATCCCGTTGGATGAAACCGAACTGATCGAAGGAGAAACAGATGAAACTGAACGCGTTGATCCTGCCGTTGCTGGCCAGCTTGCCCGCCAGCATGGCGCAGGCTGATGGACCAGGCTCCTGGACGGGGCACATGTGGGGCAGTGGCTATGGCTTTATGGGCGGCTTCATGATGCTCGCCTTCTGGGGTGCGCTGATCGCATTGGTGGTGTTTCTGGTGTTCAGGCTGCGGGACAATGGCACCCGTCCCCCGGACTCGGACGCGCAGGAAGCGCTCAGGCGCCGCTTTGCAAATGGGGAAATCGACGAAGAAGAGTTCCGTCGCCGCAAAGCAACGCTCGACGAATAGACCCCGCCGCGGACGCCAAAGCCGTCCGACGCGACGCCCACCGACGCTGAATAGGAAAGAACGCCATGGTCCCGGAAATTGGTCACTTCGCACTGGCCCTCGCACTGGCGCTTGCGCTTGTTCAGAGTGTTCTACCGATTGCAGGTGCGTCGCGTAGAAATGCCGTCTGGATGAAATCCGCCCAGGCGACGGCAATAGGACAAGTGCTGTTTGTGGCCATCGCCTTCGCAGCGCTGATGCAGGCTTTCATCGTCAGCGATTTTACCGTCAGGAACGTCGTCGAGAACTCCCATTCGCTCAAGCCAATGCTCTACAAGGTGGCCGGGACCTGGGGCAGCCATGAGGGTTCGCTGCTGCTCTGGATCCTGATACTCGCGGTGTTCGGCGCGGGCGTCGCCTGGTTCGGATCGAACATCCCCGCCGAGACCAAGGCGCGCACCTTGTCGGTGCAGGCGTGGATCAGCGTCGGCTTCCTGTCCTTCCTGCTGCTGACGTCGAACCCCTTCGAGCGGGTGTTTCCGCCGCCGCTCGACGGCAATGACCTCAACCCGTTGCTTCAGGACATGGGTCTCGCCATGCACCCGCCGCTCTTGTATTTCGGGTATGTCGGCTTCTCCATCGTGTTTTCCTTTGCCGTTGCGGCTCTTCTGGAAGGGCGCGTCGATCCGGCCTGGGCCAGATGGGTCCGCCCGTGGACATTGGCCGCGTGGGTCAGCCTTACGGCAGGTATCGCTCTTGGATCGTGGTGGGCCTATTATGAACTGGGCTGGGGCGGCTGGTGGTTCTGGGACCCGGTCGAGAACGTGAGCTTCATGCCCTGGCTTCTGGGCACGGCGCTGCTGCATTCCGCCATCGTCACCGAAAAGCGCGACGCGTTCAAAAGCTGGACCATCCTACTTGCCATCCTGACTTTCTCGCTTTCGCTGCTCGGGACGTTCATCGTCCGGTCAGGCCTGCTTACATCCGTGCATGCCTTCGCCGTCGATCCAGAGCGCGGGCTTTACATTCTGGGTCTGCTGGCCGTGTCCATCGGTGGGTCGCTGGCGCTCTACGCCTGGCGGGCGCCCGAAATGGAGCCGGGTGGTCTGTTTCGCCCGATCAGCCGCGAGGCCGGGCTGCTCGTGAACAACCTCATTCTGGCCGCCGCTACGGGAACGGTCCTGTTCGGGACGCTTTATCCGCTGATCCTCGAGGCTATCACGGGGGACAAGATCTCGGTGGGTCCACCTTTCTTCAATGCGGCTTTCATTCCGATGATGCTGGCGCTGGTCGTGTTCATGGGTCTTGGTCCATTCCTGTCGTGGAAGCGGGCTGATATCGCCGGGTTGCTCGATCGCATTCGGTTCGTGGTCGTTCTGGCGTTCATCGCAGCTTTGGCCGCATGGTATCTTCTGAACGGTGGGCCGATCATGGCCTATCTTGCCATCCTTGGCGCAGCGTGGCTGCTTTTTGCAACCCTACGGGAATGGGCGCTACGCATCCGCCTGTTCGAGGTTCCCCTTGCAGAGAGCGCGAGACGCGCGCGCAACCTGCCACGCGCCTCTCACGGTATGACACTCGCCCATGCCGGCGTCGCTGTGTTGATGATGGGGATGATCGGCTCGACCGGATGGAAGAGTGAGGAGATCGTCTTTGCCGCCCCCGGGACCGAAGTCACGATCGCGGGGTTCGACATCACCTTCGAAGGGGCCACACAGGTTCAAGGGCCGAACTACATCGCGGATCGCGGCACCCTTGTGGTCCGTCGGGATGGCGAGCTGGTCACGACGCTTTTCCCAGAACGCCGGTATTACCCGGTCGCGGAAAGCCAGACGACGGAGTCGGCCATCCGCTCTACATTGGCGGGTGATCTCTATACGTCGATTGCAACGCCAGCCTCCGATCAAGTGAACAACGCCGGAGCATGGACCCTTCGGATCCTCTATGAACCGCTCGTCAACCTGATCTGGATCGGCTCGATCCTGCTGGTGATCGGTGGCTGTTTGTCCTTGTCGGATCGCCGTTTGAGGGTCGGGGCGCCGCGCCGCGCCAAACAGCCAGCCAGCGATGCTGTTCCTGCCGAGTAGGAGAGAAGATGAAACGTCTCATTGCCGGGCTGCCGTTTATTGCGGCGGTCATATTCGGGGGTTTTTTTCTCTGGGGGCTCAATCCCGACCGGGATCCCAACGAGATCCCTTCCGTCCTGATCTCGCAACCGGCCCCGGCGTTCGACCTCGATCCCGTGCCGGGGTTGGAGACACCCGGCCTGGCCCGAAGCGATCTTGTAGGCAACGAACGACCGGTCGTGGTCAATGTCTTTGCGTCCTGGTGCGTGCCCTGCCGCGCGGAACATGCCGTGTTGACACGCTTTGTCGAACGCGAGGGCATGCGGTTGTTCGGCATCAACTACAAAGACAAACCAGAAGATGCCGTGAAGTGGCTCAATGACCTCGGCAATCCCTACGAACGGATCGGGTCCGACCTTTCAGGCCGGACAGGGATCGAATGGGGCCTTTCAGGCGTGCCGGAAACCTTCATCGTCGATGGCGATGGTACTGTTCTGTTTCGCTATGTCGGGCCGGTCGTGGGTCCGGACGCCGTCGAACGGTTCACGCAAGCCCTGAAGCAGGCAGGCGCACTGCCAAAGGGAGCAGCATCATGAGACAGTTGATTTTCGCGTTTTGCATCGGGCTCTTTCCCTTTGCCGCCAATGCGGTCGAACCAGACGAAATGCTGACCGACCCGGTATTGGAACAGCGTGCGCGGGAGATTTCCAAGGATCTGCGATGCGTCGTCTGTCAAAACCAGGACATCGACAGTTCGAACGCGGGTGTGGCGCGGGACTTGCGTCTGCTCATACGCGAGCGACTGGTCACCGGAGACAGCGACGCGGAGGTGATCGAATACATTCGGGCGCGGTACGGGGATTACGTGCTGCTCAAACCGCCTCTGGAGCCTGCGACCTACGCGCTTTGGTTTGCGCCGATCGCTTTCGTTCTGATCGGGGTTTTCGTTGGTGGCGGGGTACTGATGAGTCGGCGAAAGCAAGAGGCTTTTGAAGATTTGGGCGCGGAGGATGAGAACACCGTGTCCGAAATTCTCAGACAAAACGAAGCGGGGGATGCGTCATGATCTGGGGTATTTTCGGTCTTCTGACGCTGGTCGCGATCGGAATAGTCCTCTACCCGCTGCTGCTGTCCAAATCGAACACTCTCACCAGAGGAGATGCGGTACCGGCCATCCTCGCCGATCAGATGCAGGAAATCGAACGAGACATGGACCGCGGTTTGATTTCTGAACAAGAAGCTCAAGCAGCCAGACTCGAGATCAAGAAACGGATCCTCGCGACGACCCGCAATTTGGAAGCAAAAGCCGGATCGTCCCGTAGTGGTGGCAGAGGCACTCTTGTTGTCGCGGCGGTCCTCGCGCCGGTTATTGCCGCGGGCTACTATCTGACAATGGGATCGCCGGAGGTGCCTTCAATGGCCTTCGCTGCCCGTGCAGAGGAGCGCGCACAGACTGATGAAGTGACGGCGCTGGCAATACAACTTCGCGAAAGGCTTATATCCGATCCGACCGGCGGCCCCAGCGAAGGGTGGATGCTGTTGGGCCAGACCTATCAGCGCATGGGCAGAACAGTTGATGCTGTCGAAGCATTCGAAGTTGTCGCCAAACGGGAGGATGCCACCTCCGCGACATTCTCCATGCTGGCGGAGGCTGTCGCGGTTGCCAATGATGGCGTTGTTATTCCACGGGCGAAATTGGCCATTGATCGCGCTTTGGAACTTGACCCATCCAATCCTGCGGCAACCTATTTCGAGTCTCTCTACCATCTTCAAAAAGAAGAGACGCGTAAGGCCTACGATCTGCTCGTTTCCCGGCTGAACCAGGAAAAGACGTTCGTGCCCTGGATGGAAACATACGTTTTGCAGATCAACCGGATTGCAGCGGCAGCTGACCTCCCGGTCGTCAATCTACCCAGCGGGCCGACATCCCCACCCGGCCCGAGTGCGGCAGATGTTGCGACGGCGTCGGAGATGAATGACGCGGACCGCGCGGAGTTCATCCGATCGATGGTCTCGCGGCTGGCCGAGCGTCTTGAGGATGAACCGGACGATCTGGATGGTTGGATGCGGCTGGCAAACGCCTATACGGTCCTTGAGGAGCCCGATCGCGCCGTTGAGGCCTACCGCAAGGCTGAAGCGCTGTTGGAGCAGCAGCCCGCCAGTGATCCTCGGCGTGCGGCGGTCCGTGCCGCGCTTGAGCGGCTCGGCGGCTGACTGCTGGTCGGTGTCCCGCCCGGGCAGGTCACTCCTGTCCGGCAACCTTTGCGGAAACATCCCGACCGCTGGCTTGCGCCAAGGCGTCCATCACGTCTTCGGTTGTTAGCAATTCGGACAGCACAATGCCGTTCGGTGCCGATGGTCCGTAGACGGCATTGAAGGGGATGCCGTATCTGCCGAAACTCTCAAGGTAGCGGGAAATGCGCGTGTCCGGGCGTGTCCAATCTGCCTGCATCGCCGTGACTCCAGGCGCTTCAAGCGCGCTCCGGACTGGCTCCCGGTCGATGACAAGTGTCTTGTTCGCTTTGCAAGTCAGGCACCAGTCAGCGGTCACATCGACAAAAACGACCTCTCCTGCGGACACGCGTTTCGCTATGTCCGAACGATCAAATGCGATCCAAGCCATTGCCAACTGCGGCGTCGAACGCGCAGGTGCTGATTGCTGCAAGAGAGGACCTGCGGCAATGGCCAGGACAAGGCTGGCTATGGCAATAGACCACCTGAACTGGGACTGCACATTCGGGAGAGATAGTATCAGAACGGCGAGACCGGACAACGCCGCGACCGCGATGACAGACACAAGCCCGGCGACACCGTCGAGCACCCAGAACAGCCACACGGCGGTTGCAAGCAACAAGACCCCCATGACGCTTTTGATGATCAGCATCCATCGACCAGGCTTAGGCATGAATGCGACCAGACGCGGGAACGCGGCGATGACGAGATAGGGCAGGGCGAGGCCGAACCCGAGGCTCGAAAAGACTATGAGGATGTCCAAGCCACGCCCGGCCAAAGCAAAGGCCACAGCGGTGCCGAGGAACGGTGCCGAACAAGGCGTCGCCATGACGGCACCGAACATGCCAGTGAAAAAGTCGGCGGAATACCCGTTGCGTCCACCGGCCCCTGCAAGCCGCGTTTGAATGCCGTGTGGAAGGGCGAACTCGAACGCTCCGAACAGATTTGCCGAAAAGACGAGCAGAACAGCGATCATCACCGCAAGAAACAGCGGGCTTTGAAACTGCAGACCCCACCCGACACTGAGCCCTGCCGTCTGGAGCGCCCAGAGGACGAGCGCCAGACCCCACATGAACATCATGATGCCAGCGGCGGCTGCGACGAAGCCGAACCGGACACGGGTTGTGTCGTGATCGGTGTGTTTGAGCACGGACGACACCTTGATGGACAGCACCGGCAGCACACAGGGCATCACATTCAGAATCAATCCGCCCAGCAGCGCGATCGCGGCAATCCAGATCAGTTCCAACATGTCCGGTGTCGTGGCGGCCAGTTCAAAGGGCGGTGCGATGCCTTGCGCCACGCGATCCGCGATGATCGTGAAGGCCCGGTTCTCGCCGTCGGTGACGGTAATCGACGGCGCCACCGTCACATCCGTATTCGACGAGAGGATCGGCAAGCGCGCCCAAAGCAAACGATCCTCTTCTCCCAAACGGATATCGGGTTTGCCAAGCGCAACACCCATACCCAGTTCAGGAAACACATCCGGCGACTGGAATGGTTCATCGACGCGAAGGCTGACGGTCAACTCCGTGAGGTCTTCGTCGATAAAGGCATTTGCCTCGCTGACGCCGCTCGTCTCGGCTCCTTCGGGGACGCGCTCGGAAAACGTACCGATCAGCCCAGCCGAAGTGCTGTCGATAACATTGCCCCGTCCGAGGTGAAGTGACAGGTCAAACTCTTCCGGGACACAGACATTGGAGCACACCAGCAGTTTGACCTGCGCGGAAAGAGTCACAGGTGCGCCGGGATCTTCGAGCGTCACGCGCAGCGGAAAGACGACGTCACCCGCATAACCAAAATTTTCGATGCCAAAGGCGGTGAAGCGTGTCGGGGCGGGCCACATGAATTCGACATCTGCAACGTTTTCGGAACCGCTCCATTCGACGGAAGGCGGTATTCCCACCTCTCCCGGCGACCGCCAATAGGTCTTCCAGTTTTCGTTCAGTTGAAGATGAAGCCCGGCTGACAGGGTCAGTGTGTTCTCGGGAACCCCGTCCTGTGCGCTAATGAGATGCGCCTTCAGCGGAGAGCTTTGATACGCGGCTGATGTCTCAGCCGAGCCACTGCCAGAGGAAAGCGCCAGGATCAGTGCGGGCAAAATCAGAAACCGGCGCAGTGTCGACAGGGTTTTCGCCAAGGATCCGCTTCCTTCCCTTAAAGCCGGCTCGGGTTGAATCTGCACCCGGAACTTTGTCTCAAAGACCGCCGACGGCAAAGCCTTGTCGACCATCAGAACAAACAACACGCGCTACGTCGGCAGAGGACGAGGGTATCAACCGACACCCGTCGGGGAGGATGATCAATGCCTGCTTGGTGGAAACGATGACCTCCCGCTCGGGACAGTCTTCAAGACTTGCGGCGCATCCGCCAAGCGTTGTAATCGTCAGCAACCATGCGCTTGCTCGCATTTTCCCGCGCAAATTATTGCCTGTTGCGTGCAACCGCGGGAATCGTAGAAGGCACGGACACGGGTGTTTCTTCGATACTGCCTTTCTCTTCGTTCGAATGGCACGACTTTCCCATAAATTTGTGCATCACGAGATGCGCACCGACGCAAAGCAGCAGTGGCGCAAAAGCGGCTGCATTGCTCCACATACCCGCGAGTGTGCCGCCAGCAAGAAAAAAACCGGCGACAGGTAAGAGCATCACAATGCAACACGCCATCATTCCGTAATGCATGAGCCTGTCTGCGGTTGGCTTGTTCTTATGGTTCCGGTGGTCCATGTCGCCCTCTTGGCTACTTATCTGCCGCCATTTGCGACCCTCCAGGGGGGCAAGGTCAAGGATACAAATGGATACACTTCTCGCGGCCTTGTCAGGTTGCCAGATGCCGGGTCTCGCGTAAAAGACGTGTGACAAAACCGAGGCTAGGAGTGTGTCATGACGTCTTTGCGGAATAACAAGATTAACCGACGACACCTATTGGGTTTGGCAGCGGTTGCTTTGGCTGCCCCAAGCGTGGTTCGGGCCGAAGTCATTCGCCGCAATATCTCTTCTTTCCGAGTTCACGAGTGGCAAGACCATTTCGATACGCTTGGAAAGGGTATCATTATCTCGGATACGGAAACACGGGCTCTGCAGCATTGGACAGCAGATGGTTCAATGCGGATCTATCCGACATCCGTTCCTCTGACCGATGAACTCACAAAACGGGGTTATACCGAAGTCGTGGAAAAGCGCAAAAACCCCAGCTGGGCGCCGATGCCCTCCATGCGGGAACGCAATCCAGAATGGCCGGCACGTGTCGAGGGAGGCGATCCTGCCAACCCTCTGGGTACCCGCGCATTGTATCTGTCCTGGCAATACTACCGTATTCACGGAACACAGGACACGCGAAAGATCGGCCGTCGGTCGTCAAATGGCTGCATCGGTTTGTTCAACGAACAGGTTGAAGAGCTTTACGAGCGGGAGCCCGTCGGCACTCAAGTCAAACTCATCTGACCCAAGAGACAAGGCGGAAGATACAGGCATGGACAAACTGACTGCGCTGATCGGTGCCGTTTTTGTTATCGGCGGGGGCGTTGCCGCTTGGCAGTTCATTGGTACGCAGGACACAGCAGTAGGCCACTCGATGACCCCACCTGACACGAGTGAGATCGCGCAAGGCGACCCCATCGTCCAGGTCAAGCTGCCTTCCGAGCTCTCACCGCAAGCAGCGATCGGCAAAAACATATTCGAGACCAAGTGTTCTGAGTGTCACGGCGAAAACGCTGCTGGACGCAACGATATTGCGCCGCCTTTGGTGCACAAGATTTACGAACCCGGCCACCATTCCGATATGGCCTTTGTTCTGGCCGCTCAGAACGGCGTGCGTGCGCATCACTGGAAATTCGGTAATATGCCCAAGATCGAGGGGCTGACCCAAGGAGACGTCAAGATGGTGGCTGCCTATGTCCGAGAACTACAGCGGGCCAACGGGATCAACTGATGCGTTGGTCGAAGACGAACAGATGGATCCTGTCGATCGTTTTTGGCCTGTTCCTTGTGGTTCTCGGTGTCCCTGAGGCACCAGCGTTCCATGATAGAGCGTCTTTGGCGCAAGAATCACACAGTCATGAAAATGTGGGGCCATCTACGAGCGAGACCTCTGGTCACTGTCATCCGGGACTCGACTGTTCTGTTCCGGCAGCGTTGTTGTTCCCAGAAACGGTGGTTTACGAGCCTCATTTTATGAACGCCGTCATGCAAGACGGCGCGACCCAACGAACCGAATTGCGCCCCGACAGCGATCCTCCACCCCCACGGAAGTGGGTCTGATTTCACACCCCTCTTAGAGCAGACCCATTAAAGGATCGAAGACATGAAAAAGACGACTATCGCAGCGGCAGTGTTGATTGCAGGAACCGCGGTCGCGGCATTTGCGCATAGCGGTGCCACGGGCATCGTAAAGGAACGCATGGATGCCATGGCCGCCATGGGAAAGGCAGTCAAAACCGTAGCCCCGATGATGCGGGGCGAAACGGCCTATGACGCAGAAATAGTGGGCGATGCAGCGCGCCTGTTCCAGCAGCACGCCGGTGAGAGCATGACAAAGCTGTTCCCAGAGGGCACAGGTGGCATGCCCTCGGAAGCCAAAGACGAAGTGTGGACCGATTGGGACCGCTTCGCAGCACTGGCAAATCAGCTGGAAGAATACTCTGAAGGCCTGAAACGCGCAGCCGACAATGGGCTAGGCGGCATGGGCGGCAATACCTCCACGGATGGCGCCTCGATGATGGGCGGCGGATCCATGATGGGAAGCGATACAACCATGATGGGCGGGAGCACGATGATGGGCAGCGGCGGCATGATGGATGCTGCCGCCATTGCCGAAATGCCCGCCGACGCGGCATTCGCGATGACGACACAGGTCTGTTCCGCATGCCATGAACGCTTCCGGGCGGAAGAAGACTAACCATGCGCCGGTTTTTGAAACTCGTCACCGGGGTCGCCGTGCTGGGCGCGGCCGGCCTCGGCGTGGTGATTGCATGGCCTGTCGGCAGTGCAGTGACTCCGATTGCAACAGAGGGCAATGTCGACCGGGGCGCATATTTGGCGCGCGCCAGTGGGTGCATTGCCTGTCATACCAATTTTGAAGCGGGCGGCGCACCACTTGCCGGAGGGGCGCCGCTCGAAACCCCGTTCGGAACGTTCTATCCGCCCAACCTGACGACCGACCCCGAACATGGCATGGGCGAATGGACGGCAGAACAGTTCGCAAAAGCCGTGCGGCAGGGGATCGGCCCCGATGGAACGCCCTACTATCCATCTTTCCCATATACGTTCTATGCGGATTTTTCTGACCAGGATATCGCTGACCTCTGGGCGGCGTTTCAAACCGTGCCGCCCGTGGACGAACCTGCACCAGAAAACGATGTCAGCTTCCCATTCGATCAACGATGGGGGCTGAAGCTCTGGCGAGCGGCGTTCTTCTACGATCCGGATACCGAACCGGTTGAAGGGCGAAGCGGCGCATGGAATCGCGGACGGGAATTGGTGCGCGGTGCGGCACATTGCGGAGCCTGCCATACGCCGCGCAATCTTGCAGGAGGTCGCGATATCGGTGCTTCCTTTGCAGGCAACGCCCAGCTTCCCGGTGGCAGCAAGGCACCCGCGATACGGCCAAAAGACCTGGCCAAAAATGACTGGACGGTTTCAAACCTCGCTTATGCGCTCCAGACCGGCATCATCCCTTCGGGCGATGCTTTCGGCGGCAGCATGGCGGAAGTGGTTCGCGAGGGAACTCGGTTTCTGACACCTGCCGATCGCGAAGCGATGGCGCTTTTCCTGCTGAACAAGGACACGGTCGAGGCGGAGAACCCCGCGTCGAACTAACACCACGCGGGGGCAACAAGCCCCCGCTTTCTCGAGGATCGAAATGAGACAAACACGTCGGGATTTCTTGCGCCATGCAACACTGGCGGCCTGCGCGGCGGCCATCCCGCGGTCGGCTTTTGCCGCAACCCCGTTCGAGGACGTGGTTGCCAAGGTTGCACGTCAACAGCTTCTTCCGGACACCTACCCGGAAACAGAGATCTGGGGCTATGACGGCCTTGTTCCGGCCCCGGAAATCCGGGTCGCTCAAGGCGATCGGGTGCGCCGCAGGTTCCGCAACGAGGTACCCGATCCCAGTTCGGTTCACTGGCACGGAATCCGGATCGATAACGCGATGGATGGCGTTTCAGGGCTGACCCAAGAGCCCGTGGCACCTGGTGAAACCTTTGACTACGACTTCGTCGTACCGGACGCCGGGACCTATTGGTACCACGCGCATAATCGCTCATACGAGCAGGTCGCGCGTGGTTTGCGCGGTGCTTTGATCGTCGAAGAGGCCAATGGACCGGACATCGACCGCGAGGAAGTCATCGTTCTGGAGGACTGGTTGCTCGACCCTGAGAGCGGGCAGCTGTTCGACAATTTCGAACAGCCCATGATGATGAGCCACGGTGGACGTACCGGCAACTTTATCACGACCAATGGGCGCTATGACCTGACCTTGTCCGCGAAGCGCAACGAACGCATTCGCTTGCGGATCATCAACGCAGCAAGCGCGCGGATTTTCCCGCTGACGCTCTCGGGGTTGAGTGGCTGGAGGGTGGCCGTCGATGGAATGCCAATCGGCCAACCCCAGCAGATTGACGGCGAGTTGATCCTCGGCCCGGCACAGCGCGTCGACTTAATTGTCGATGTGACCGAAGACGAAGGCGGCGTGGCCCATTTGCTGCGCATCGGCGATGACGATCAACCGACCCCGCTCGTGAGTTTTCCGATCGACGGCACAGCCAGTTCAGTACCAAGAGGCAAGCCACTGCCGTTGCCGCCGAACCCCGCAGCAAACGCCCCGGACCTTGCCGATGCGCGAGATTTGCGACTGGTCATGTCCGGCGGTGCAATGGGGCGGATGCAGTCCGCGTTGCTCGGTGGGGAACGTCTTGGATTCCGTCAGCTTGCCCAAGCGGGCAAATTCTGGGCCCTGAATGATGTCGCCGATATGACCGACACGCCACTGGCCGATCTATCCCTGAACGAGCCGGTGCGCTTGAAGATCGAGAACCAGACCGTGTTCCCACATGCGATGCACCTGCACGGGATGCATTTCCGTGAGCTGCGCCCCGACGGCGCGTTCGGGCCGATGCGGGACACGATCCTGTTGGCCGGCAACGAGTCCCGGGAGATCGCCTTTACGGCAGACAATCCCGGCAAGTGGCTGTTCCATTGCCACATGCTCAGCCACGCCGCGTCCGGCATGACAACCTGGATACGGGTCACATGAGGTATCTCGTTTGGTCCGTTCCGATCACTGTCGCAGCAGCCGCCTTCACGTATTGGCTCTCGACCAGTGCATCCTCGGATGTCGGCAGCGCGTCCAAGGCGGAGAGCTACGACATCGAAGAAGGCGCGTTGCTCTACGCAGAAAACTGCGCGTCTTGTCATGGCGTGGATCTGGAAGGCCAGCCGGAATGGCGAACGCCGGGCGCGGATGGGCGCCTGCCAGCACCACCGCATGATGAGACGGGTCACACCTGGCATCATCCTGACAGCCTGCTCTTCGATTACACAAAACTGGGGGGTGCAACGCTTCTGGCGCGTCAGGGCGTCGAATTCGACAGTGGCATGCCCGGTTTCGCAGACGTGCTGACCGACCAGCGAATTCACAACATCCTGGCCTTCATCCGGTCCACCTGGCCAGATCGCATCCGCGAAGTCCAGGCCGCGCGGACAGAAGCCGACGAACAACGGGGAGAGAACTAAAATGCGTTTCAGACAAGCCTTCACGACGGTCGCGATAGCTGCCTTGCTTCCGCTACCGGCACTCGCCGACGAACTGTCAGAGTCCCGGGTCAAGGAACTTGTGCTGGAAGCAATCCGCGAGAACCCGGAGATTGTCATGGAGGCCGTCGCCATCCTTGAACAAAGGCAGGCGCAAGCGCAGGAGCTCAGTCAGGCCCAAGTTCTGAATGACCAGCGCGATCTGATCGAGAACGATCCGAATGCGCCGGTTCTCGGCAACGCGGAAGGGGACGTCACCGTTGTGGAATTTTTCGACTACAACTGTCCTTATTGTCGGCGGGTCAAACCCGAGGTGCGGGCTTTGATCGAAGACGATCCAAACATTCGCCTCGTCTATCGTGAATGGCCCATTCTCGGAGACGGATCGGTGTTCGCCGCGAAAGCGGCCTTGGCAGCGCGCAAGCAGGACAAATACGAAGAGTTTCACTGGGCGATGATGGGGCTGGAAGGCCGCGCGGAAGAGGCCTCCGTGCTGCGCGTTGCCGAGGAGATCGGCCTGGATATCGCACAGTTGCGCAAGGACATGGAGGCCCCCGAGGTCGAAGAGCACATTGCGACATCCATGCAACTGACCCAAGCTCTGGGCTTTAACGGCACGCCGTCTTTCGTGATCGGTGACGCGCTGGTCCCGGGCTTCGTCGAAAAGGCGCAGCTTGTCGACTTGGTCGAGGAAGCCCGCAAAGTCGAAGACTGAAATTCTGTGCCCGGACCGCCCTTGGGTGGTCCAGGCACTGCATCAAGCGGCCGCAGGTTCCACGTTGTAGCCCGCATCCCGAATGATCGCTAGGACTTGATCGGCTGGTAACACGCTGGCGACACGCACATGTCGGGCAGAAAGGTCACATTCTACGCCTGCATTCGGATCTGCGCTCTTCACCGCGCTTTCGATTGCTGCGGTGCAATGTCCACAGCTCATGTCCGGAACGCTGAACTTCATCGGAACCACTCCTTGATCTGATTTCTGTCGGTGACATGGGGCTTCCCCCCGCTGGAAGGTCAAGTGAAGAAATTTATTTGGCGCCCTCCCATTGACCCTCCAGTAACTGGAAGCCTCATATTCCACTTCGAATGGAAAAACAGGTGACACATATGCCCGAACCCAAACAGATCAGCCTGCCGATCGAAGGCATGTCATGTGCGTCCTGCGTTGGCAGGGTCGACCGCGCATTGAATGCAATCGACGGCGTAGAGGATGTGTCGGTGAATCTTGCATCCGAAACCGCGCGTATGAGCGTGGACGCGCTCAAGCGCATTCCCGACATCATCGAATCCCTTCGCGAGCTGGGCTACCCCGCGCGGAAGGCCAGGGCCGAACTCACGATTGCAGCGATGTCCTGTGCCTCTTGCGTCGGGCGGGTCGATAAGGCGCTTGCCGCGGTGCCCGGGGTGGTCGAGGTGAACGTCAACCTCGCCTCAGAGACGGCGACGGTCGTTTACGTCGAAGGTCTTGTCACGACATCCGATCTGATCGAATCAAGCGGCGCGGCAGGGTATCCAGCAACCGTGGCAACGGCCCAGGCCGGTGACGACAGAGTTGCGCGCAAAGAGGAAGAGGCTCAGGCGCTTGCCAAACGGGTCACCTTTGCGGCCATCCTCGCCTTGCCGGTCTTCCTGATCGAAATGGGTGGCCACGTCATTCCGGCCGTTCATATGCTGATCGAGACCACGATTGGCCAGCAGACGAGTTGGCTTCTTCAGTTCGTGCTGACGACAATCGTTCTCTTCGGCCCGGGCCGGACGTTTTACACCAAGGGTTTCCCGGCCTTGTTCCGGGGTGCCCCCGACATGAACAGCCTCGTCGCGGTCGGCACCGGGGCGGCTTACCTTTATTCCGTGGTTGCGACATTCGTACCGTCGGTCCTGCCTGACACGCTGCGCACCGTCTATTTCGAGGCGGCAGCGGTCATCGTCGTTCTGATCCTTCTGGGGCGGTTTCTTGAAGCGCGCGCCAAGGGGAGAACGGGCGCGGCCATCCAGAAGCTATTAGGGCTTCAGGCGCGGACTGCACGCGTGATGCGGGACGGAGAAAGCGTCGAGATCGAGATCGATGCGCTGGTTCAGGGTGACATCGTCATCGTGCGCCCTGGTGAACGCATCGCGGTCGATGGCGAGGTCATCGAGGGGACCAGCCGCGTCGACGAAAGCATGCTGACAGGCGAGCCGATCCCCGCTGAAAAAGGTGCCGGAGATACGGTGACCGGCGGGACGGTCAACGGCGCCGGAAGCCTGCAGTTCCTCGCCACGCGGGTCGGCGCCGACACGACCCTGGCGCAGATTATTCGCATGGTCGAAGAGGCCCAGGGCGCCAAACTGCCGATCCAGGGATTGGTCGACCGGATCACCTTGTGGTTCGTGCCTGCCGTGATGGCGATCGCGGCGGCGACCGTGCTGGTCTGGCTGTTTTTCGGGCCTGATCCGGCCCTGACGATGGCGCTGGTCGCTGGTGTGTCGGTGCTCATCATCGCGTGCCCCTGCGCGATGGGGCTTGCGACGCCGACCTCGATCATGGTCGGGACGGGACGTGCTGCGGAAATGGGCGTCCTGTTCCGCAAGGGCGACGCCTTGCAGCTACTTGATTCCGTTGATGTGGTCGCCCTCGACAAGACAGGCACGGTGACCGAGGGGCGACCCGCACTGACTGACCTTGTGCTGGCGGAAGGGTTCGATCGTTCAACAACGCTCTCGAAGATCGCCGCCGTGGAGTCGCTCTCCGAGCATCCTGTCGCGGACGCCATCGTCCGCGCCGCCCGGGGCGACGGCGCCCCGCTTGTGGGGGCCGAAGGTTTCCAGTCGGTCACCGGTTACGGCGTGCGCGCCTTGGTCGAAGGCGCGGAGGTGTTGGTTGGGGCCGACCGCTACATGACGCGGGAAGGCATTGACATCTCGGCATTGGCACCAGAGGAAACGAAGATCGCGAGCAAGGGTCGGACGGCGCTTTACGCTGCCATAGATGGACGTATCGCCGCCGTGATCGGCGTCGCCGATCCGGTCAAACCGGCAAGCCGCGCAGCCATCGCAGCGCTGCACGAAAAGGGTCTTGCGGTTGCGATGATCACCGGGGACAAACGCGAAACCGCCGAAGCCATCGCCCGCGAAACCGGCATCGACCATGTCGTCGCCGGCGTTCTGCCAGACGGCAAGGTCGCGGCGCTCAACAGTTTGCGCGAGGGCGGCAAGCGCATCGCCTTTGTCGGCGACGGGATCAACGACGCCCCGGCGCTGGCGCATGCCGATGTGGGCATCGCCATTGGAACCGGCACCGATGTGGCCATCGAATCTGCGGATGTCGTCCTGATGTCGGGCGATTTGCGCGGCGTGGTGAACGCCTTCGAAGTATCGCGGCGGACCATGCGCAACATCCGGCAGAACCTGTTCTGGGCCTTTGCCTACAACGTGGCACTTATTCCGGTCGCTGCCGGGGTGCTCTATCCGGCCTTTGGGTTGCTCCTGTCACCAATCCTTGCGGCGGGTGCGATGGCGTTGTCCTCGGTGTTTGTCCTGACCAATGCCCTGCGGCTGCGGCGCATCGCGCCTGCGATGGACGAGCAGCGCGCAATCCCGGCAGAGATGGCAGCCGCCACTCCTGCTCCAGCAGAATAACGGAGGTCCGACATGAACATCGGAGACGTTGCCCGACAATCGGGTGTGCCCGCCAAGACGATCCGCTACTACGAGGACATCGGTCTGATCCGCCCGAACCGTAGCGAGAACGGCTATCGCGCGTTCACCGAGAACCATGTTCACAAGCTGGCGTTTCTGGGTCGCGCACGGGCCTTGGGGTTCACCATCGAAGATTGCAGGACGCTCCTGTCGCTCTACGAGGATGAAAACCGCGAAAGCATGCAAGTGAAGGCGGTTGCGGAAGACCATCTGCGCCAGATCGAGGAAAAGATCGCGAAACTGCAATCCATGCGCGCGACGCTCGCCGAACTGGTGGAAAAATGTGCCGGGGATCACCGGCCCGACTGCCCCATCATCGAGGATCTGTCGCCGGAGCGGTTGGCCAAGTGACAGGCAAGAAGGGGCTGTACCTCAGAACCAGATCGCGCGGACCGGCATCCAGATACCCATGAAGATCATCATCAGGTTTTCCGTCAGCGAAATGAACCCCAGCGGGACGGAACTGTCACCGCCGACGCAGGCGCATTTCAGCTCTCTCTTGTCGATATAAACAGCCTTGAACACGCTGACAGCGCCAACCGTGCCGATAAACAGGGCGACAGGCGCCGAGAGCCACAGCAGCGCGCCGGCAGTCATCAGGACACCTGCCAACGCTTCGCCGAACGGGTAGACCTTGCCGTATCGCACCCATTTGCGCGCCAGCAGATCGTAGTTGAGGAACATCGTCGAAAACCCTTCGACATCCTGCAATTTCTGGATCGCGAGAATGGTCATGGACAGCGAAATGAACCATTCGAACCCCCGCAAGGTAAGGACCGACCCGTACTGGTGCCAAGACAGGCCCAATGCCAACAGCGCGGCAACGGAAAAGATCGCGATGACCGGCTGGTAGGTCGTGTCGCTTTGCTCTTCCTCGGGTGGGTCAATGTCGAAAAACACCCTGAGATCATCGTAACCGCCGATCCGTTCGTCCCCGATGAAAGTCTGCGGCGTCGTCTCGACCCCGTGCTTCTCCATGAAAGCATCGGTGTCTTCACGGGTGTCAAGCGGATGGTCTTCCACCTCGAAGCCTTGCCGCTCCAGCAGGTCTTTCGATTTCAGACCGTAGGGGCAGACATGGCCCGGCATGACCATGCGATAAAGCTGCGCGGATTTACTGTCTGTGTCGCGGGGCATGTCCTTTCCTCCTTATCCGCTGCACGTAAGTTGACCACGGAACCCGGCTTCGTAGTCGGTTCCCGCGCTGACGATCAGATCGGTCAGGTCACCGTTCGTCTCTGCGATCTCGGCCGACAGCGGGCCTTCAGAAAATGCATTTTCGCCCTGCGCATTCAGGCGCACCAGATCACCGCTGATCTTCATTGCGGCGGCAGACCCTTCGCCGGTTTCACCAGTCACCAGTACAGCCGGACTGTCCGAGGTGTAAGCAAAGCGGCAATTTCCGCCATTCGGGAACACCGCAGCGATTTCGTCTTCCGTCAGAAACTCAGGATCGACCTTCGACACGACCTCCGTTTGAAGCGCCTGTTGCGCATCCACAACCTGCGCCGGCGTTTCGCTTCGCGTGGCCGATGCTTCGCCGTTTGCTCCAATGTCAGCAATAAGGTAGCGCATTTCGGCGATTTCCTTGTCCTGCGCATAGATAATGTCGTCTGCGAGCCCCCGGACGCGCGGGTCGGTGATCTCGGCACGAGTCGACGTCATGATGGCGATCGAGTGGTGCGGGATCATGGCGCGCATGTAGGACCTGTCCTGCACCGTGAATTGCCCGCGAACCAGCCAGAGGCTCGCCGCGAAAAGGACTATTGCGCCAACGAAAATCGCGATGTTGGCTTTGGTGTTCTGATACATGGACAACATGTACGCCAACATGATCACGGCCATGGTCGCCCCCATCAGGATGGCCATGTAAAGGCGTGTCTCCGAAAAGAAGATATGGCCCCAAAGATAGGTGTTCAGGTACATCAGAACGAACATGACCACGGTCGATGTTCCGATCATCATAAAGAATCGTGAGTAGTGCATTTCCAGTCACCTCCTTGCAGTTCTCTGTAAAACAACAACATTCCAGCGCTGGAGAGTTCCAAAAGCACGAATTTTCGTAGTTTCAAGGCAACAAAGGCGCGTCGTTTGCCCCGGTTCACGGCTTCTTTTCTTTGCCCCTGACGCGCACTGAATTTTCATGGGTCCGAGGAGATCGCGCCATGCAGAATTTCACGAGACGAGAATTGATTTGTGCCGGAGCGATGGGTTGCTTTCTGCCCACAACTGCCTGGGCCCACAAAGTCAAATTGCCCGAACGGTTCGAACCACAATTGGTAAACACCCGTCGTGGTGACTGGGTTAAAGGCGATGTCCACGTCGTTCCCGACGATTTTTTCCTTTATTTCATGCTCGAGGACGGGATGGCGATCCGCTACGGGGTCGGGGTAGGGCGCAAAGGTTTGTACGAACCCGGAGAGTTCACGGTAGCGCGCAAGGCCAAATGGCCATGGTGGCGGCCAACGAACGCCATGATCCGGCGCGAACCACTCAAATACGCAAAGTACAAGGATGGACTGAAAGGCGGGCCAAACAACCCGCTCGGGGCCCGCGCGCTCTATCTCTACGATGCCGAGGGACGCGATACCTATCTTCGCATTCATGGAACGAACGCCCCGGAGACAATTGGGTCTGCCGTGTCGAATGGATGCGCGCGGTTGACGAATGAACATGTGAAGGATCTGTACGAACGCGTTGAAATCGGCGCCCGCGTCTTCCTGTATCCCAAAGTGACAACGGCGTGAGGAGTGTTCTGTCGCCTTGAAGTTCCTCTTCCGGAAATGGCACAAGTGCGGCAGTTGGCGAAAGCCAGTCTATCATTCATGAGGTGACGGAATTGTCTTTGAGCCGGAGGTCTTTCCTTGGCGGGATGACCGTTGCGCTGGCTGGTACCCGCTTGCCAGCAGCGACACACGAGTTGATCCTCGCGCCCCAATCGATCAAGGCGCACCTTGCTGGGTACGACGTGTCGATGTTGGGCTTCAACGGTGGTCTGCCGGGCCCAGAAGTCAGAATGCGACAAGGACAAACCGCCCGCATTACCCTCGATAACCGATTGGAGGAGGGCGCTCTCGTTCACTGGCATGGGTTGCGGGTTCCAAATCGGATGGATGGTGTCAACGTCCTCACTCAGGATGTGGTCATTCCGGGCGACTCGTATCGTTATCAATTCGGCGTCCCGGATGCCGGCACGTATTGGTATCACTCGCATTACCTGTCTTACGATCAGGTCAGCCGCGGTCTTTTCGGCGCCTTCATCGTCGAGGAGCAAAATGCGCCGGCTGTCGACCATGACATCGTTGTTCAGTTCTTCGATGTCTTGTTGGATCAGTCCGGACAGTACGACGAAGGGTTCAACCCGGCTCATTTCGCGACCGAGGGCCGTATCGGCAATACGGTCACGGCGCTTGTTTCCAATGGAACCAGCAAGAATGTGAGACAAGGCGACCGCCTGCGCTTGCGCCTGATAAATCCCTCTATCGACAGGGTTTACCGTGTCGGGCTGGACGGTCTGGCAGGCAAGATCGTTGCACTGGATGGTATGCCCCTGGCGCAGCCACAGACACTCGAACCCATCCTCCTAGCTCCGGGGCAAAGATGCGATGTGATTGGTGATGCGACCGGGCCTATTAGATTTGACGACAGCTTTGGAGAGCGGACGTTGAGCCTTGGCGAAATCGCTGTTTCCGGCTCTCGTGAGCCTGCGAAAGCGCCCATCACCGCGTTGCCCGCCAACCGAATGCCCGCCCCGCAAGACCCCGGCCAAACCGCGGAGCTGGTGCTTCAGGGAGGTGCGGGAAGCGCGTCCCACAACGGCACAGGGACGTGGGCGCTCAATGACGTATCGGGCCTGCCTCGAACCCCTTTCCTATCCGTCGCGCAGGGGACGACCGCGCGCATTTCGATCCGCAACGAAACCGGGTTTCCACACGTCATGCATCTGCATGGCCACCATTTCTGGGAACTCGATGCGGCGGGGAAAGCCGGTCCATACCGGGACTCGACCTATCTGGATATCGGCGAGACGCGGGATATTCTCGTCGTCTTGGGCAATCCGGGATCCTGGATGCTGCATTGCCACATGTTGAGCCACCAAGCCGACGGTATGGCAACGTGGATCAGAGTCGGCTGAGGGTCGAGACGGATACATACCGTTACAAATCTCTGAATGATAACAGGCCTTTCGCCGTCTACGTAACCTGACAAGCGAGAAACAGGTCCATCGACTGCCAATGGGAGCGTTCATTGACCCTGACACCAAAATCTCTCGGCATGACTGCGGCGGCAGGATCAGCCGCCTTGCTGTTGGGGGCCTTCGTTTTCCAGGCTCTTGGGTACGCGCCGTGCGCAATGTGCATCTGGCAACGCTACCCACACGCAATCGCCATTGGAATGGGCGCTCTGTTGCTCTTTGCTCTGCCGATTTTGCCAATCCTGATAATCGGTGCCCTGTCGGCACTCAGCACATCCGCGTTGGGAGTGTTTCATACCGGTGTCGAGCGCGGCTGGTGGGAGGGACCGACTTCTTGCACGGGATCCGGCCTCGATGTTTCCCAAATGTCGGTATCGGAATTGCTGCCCTCTGCCAGTTCAAATGCGTCCAATCTTGTTCTGTGCAGTGAGGTTGTCTGGGAATTTCTGACGTTGTCCATGGCGAGTTGGAACGCGATCCTAAGCGGTGTCCTTGCTTGCCTCTGGTTGGTCGCGATCGCAAGACATCAAAAGGTTCGGTGGCATGGGGTCGCGGACGTTTCTTGAATCGTCCCGCATTCATCGAAAACAAACAAAGGGCTTCGCTTCATGGTTACAAGACGACACTTCCTTGCACTTTCCGGCTCGCTGTTTTCAGCTTCTCTGAGTTCGCCAGCATTCGCTAAGACCTGGCCGTCAACAGCCGAAAAAGCAGCTTGGGATGCGCAGATCACGCCCGCCAACTATGACCCGGCAACAACCAACCCATGGGGGCTGCATCCCAGGCTGCTGCCGCAACGCGTTTTGGCGAATGACGGTTTGCGCCCGGGTGACATTCACGTCGATGCGATCGCGCGCTATCTGTACCATATCGAGGAAGGTGGCACCGCGATGCGATACGGGGTGGCGATTGCCAAGGGCGATCTCTATGAACCCGGCACCTATACGATCCGCCGAAAGGTCGAATGGCCGCACTGGACGCCAACGCAGTCAATGATCGAACGCGATCCGGAGGCTTACGAGCGGTTTGCCGACGGTATGGAGCCCGGCCCCAACAATGCCTTGGGCAGCAGGGCTTTGTATCTATTCGTCGGAGATCGGGATACGTACCTTCGAATTCACGGAACGCCGAGCCCTCGCAGCATTGGCGGCCGGGCCAGTTCGGGATGCGTGCGCATGGTGATGGCCCACATCAATGATCTCTATCCGAATGTCGCTGTCGGATCGACGGCGTTCCTTTACTCGGCCGAAGACAGCGTTACCGCTCGAAGCTAACCTATTGCATCTTTGGCTCACACGCCGAGGACTGCGTCGTGCAGGGACATCTTCCAATGAATTGTTGGACGAACACTCACGGCTGTGTCGCAAGTGAACTTTCGAACTGTGCGATCGCTACGGATTTGTCGTCCTCATCGTTCTCGAACAGCTTTGTGGTTCGCACGCCCGGCAACTTGCCAAAATCCGCCATCAGGCGCTTTGGAAAAAATGTGCGTCCGATGGATTCAAATCCTGGTAATTGTCTGAGTACCGCGGAGGTACTGGCACTACAAAAACCGGAAGCGGCTGGGCCGCTGGCAATTGCAAGGCGCAAAGCCTGCTCCGCGACTTCGGGAGACACATCGATCTCTTGTATGACGACATGGTAGGTCTCGCGAGCATGAGCCCGCGCATAAAAATCGGCCACTTGTGGAGTAATGCCATAAAGCACATCTCCCCGTTCCGGTACAGCGCTCAGCCGGACCGTTCCTGCCGGATCGAAGATAACACGCTGTGACCCATTAATCATGACGCTGCTATGCGCACCCGCCCCGGACCTGTTGTTGATCATGGTGTACAACGTCAGCGCGGCCGGTCCATCGTGACGGTAGGATGCGCTACTGATGACTTCGGCTGAAGCATCCGGGCGCATGTCGTTTCCTGCGCCGCACCCCGCCAAAATCACCAAGGTTAGAACTGAGAAAATGCGATTGGAAAAGCGCACCTTGCAGCCTCCTGCCATGGGTTGAATGATTGAATTTTCGGGATATTCAGGGCCTCTAGCAATCTCGACATCAACTCTTCCGGATTTCACCTCTACCGAAACATGGGTTCGGTTTCGGTTGGTATACGGATCCTCGACACCTTTTTTTCTGGATATCGCATGTTTCAGATGAAGAGGAGCGTTCGCCCCGAATTGATTTGTCGCAATTTGTAACAGACCCCGCCTTTGTGACCTCGCGATACAAAACACCGGCTCGCGTGGCATTCCGCATCTGCAGGTGCCCCCCATATGCTGGGTATCGCAACACTGACACGAGGTGATCGAAATGAAACGCAACACTTTACTCGCTGCAATGACCCTGGCTGCAACCGCCCTTGGCGGTGCCGCATTCGCGGACGCCAACCACGGGCGTGGGGGACAATTTGGCGCCCAGAGCGGACCAGGCATGATGCAGAACGGTGGTCCCGGTATGATGGGGAACATGGGCGGAATGATGGACATGATGAAGCGCATGCACGGAAACATGATGGGCGCAGGCATGGGCAGTGGTATGATGAGCCCAGGCATGGCTGGCGGCATGATGCAAATGTTCGACACTGATGGAGACGGCACAACGACGCCGGAAGAAATGCGCACGCAGCTGGAGGCCAAGCTTTCCGAGTTTGACAGCGACGGGGATGGAAGCCTCTCGATTACTGAATTTGAAGCTCTCCACAGCGCGATGATCCGCGAAATGATGGTGGATCGCTTCCAACACCTCGATGCCGATGGCGACGGCGCGGTGACGCCGGAAGAGATGGCCGCTCCTGCCGATAGGATGGAGCGGATGCAGATGATGCGGTCGAATATGGCAGATGCGCCTGCGCGGCCTGGCAACGGTCAGGGCATGGGCAACGGCTCCATGATGCAGGACAACTGAGCCAATGGGTGCCGGTTTTTTTCCGGCACCCGTCCTCACAACCCCAAAACCATTCGCGGTCGGGACATTGAACCGAACCGCGACCTGAACCGTTTAGCCTCGGTATGCCAACAAATAGAGACACGGAAAGGAAAATTCCCATGGCCTATACCTATGATCGCGTCCTGAAAGACACCAAAATCGATGACGCAGAGATGCGTGTTCGGGATGCTTTGGCAGACAAGGGCTTCGGCGTTCTGACTGAGATTGACGTCAAAGCGACGATGAAAAAGAAACTTGATGCGGACATGCCGCCTTACCGCATCTTGGGGGCCTGTAATCCGGGCATGGCGCACAAAGCCATCGAGATCGAGCCTCGCATCGGTGCGATGCTTCCCTGCAATGTTATCCTGCGGCAACTGGACGGCGACACCGAGGTCAGCGCGGTCGATCCTGTCGCTTCGATGCAGGCGGTGCAGAACCAAGAACTGGACGCGGTCGCCGGCGAAGTCCGCGATCTCCTTCGGGACGCCCTCGACACCGCGTGATGGCGGGATGGGCGTTGGATGCCCTGTCGCAGATCGAGCGCCTTTAGCGGTGCTCGATCAATGCCATCTAATCCCCACGTAAATTCCTGATGAGGAACTCACCCAGTGCTGCCAGCGGGATTGCCATTTCCGGATATTGGAACCGACCTCTTCTCCTTCGACATCGGGGGGGTCACATTCGCACTCCGCTGGTACGCGCTAGCCTATATCTTCGGTATCCTGATTGGCTGGCGCATTTGTTCGAGTGCCATAAGCCGTCCCGCGCTCTGGACGTCAGCTGGACCGCCGCTTGACCGAACGCAGATCGAAGATCTTCTGACGTGGATCATCATCGGCGTGATTGCTGGTGGTCGCCTGGGCTTTGTACTGTTCTACCAGCCCGCATATTATCTCGCCAATCCCTTGGAAATTCTGATGGTCTGGCAAGGCGGCATGTCTTTCCACGGGGGGTTCGCGGGAGTTGTCATCGCGGCCTTGCTGTTCTGCCTTAGACAGAACGCGTCATTGCTCAGCACTGGCGACTTGCTGGCTTTGGCAACACCACCAGGCTTGTTTCTTGGAAGGCTGGCGAACTTCACCAACAATGAGTTGTGGGGGCGTCCAACGGACGTTCCCTGGGCGGTGATCTTTCCCGGCGAAGTCGCGCAGGCCTGCCCAGGGGTTAGCGGCCTCTGCGCCCGACACCCGTCCCAGCTGTACGAGGCGGTATTGGAGGGGCTCATTCTTGGAATACTGCTCATTTATCTCGCTTGGGGCCGGGGCTGGCTGAAAATGCCCGGTGCCTTGGCTGGCGTGTTTCTGACCGGCTATGGTCTTGCCCGAAATTTCGTCGAGATGTTCCGGCAACCGGACCAGCAGTTCGTGACGGAAGATAACCCAATTGGCCATGCGCTCCACTTTGGTGAGTGGGGTTTGACCATGGGCCAGTTGCTCTCCATGCCAATGGTGCTGGTCGGACTGGCGTTGATCGTGTTCGCCCGGCGGGAACGGGGCCGGACAGCGCCACCCCGCAGAGCCGCAATGTAATCGCCGTACTGATCTCTCTTGACCCTCCTGTGGATGGAAGCCCCAAGCAAGAGAAGCATTCTCGGAAAGGACCGCAAAATGAGCACCCCGACAGTTCTGAAACCACAGCAGCTTCCTCGGTATTCGTTTGCCCCATGCACCCTGAGGTGCGGCAGTTTGAGCCCGGCAAATGTCCGAAATGCGGGATGCATCTCGGGCCGGAATCGGAGCTGGAGGTCCATTCAGCACATGATCATCACGACCACCACGCGGGTGCCGCGCCGGCGGATGGCCGATATGATCTGGTTCCTAGAGGGCATGATGGTCCCATTTACACCTGCCCGATGCACCCTCAGGTGCGGCAGCCTGATCCGGGCGCGTGTCCGATCTGTGGTATGGGATTGGAACTGGAATCCGGTGTGCCGGGCGATGAAGGTCCAAATCCCGAACTGGTGGATTTCACACGGCGGTTCTGGGTCGGCACAGTCCTGACGATCCCGCTCCTTGTCCTCACGATGGGGCCTTTCGTCGGTTTCCCCGCAGTCCGGACGTTTTTTGGCGAAAGCACTACACAATGGATCGAATTGATCCTGGCAACGCCAGTGGTCTTGTGGTGCGGCTGGCCGTTTCTGGAACGCGGATGGATTTCCTTCCGCACATTGAACCTCAACATGTTTTCCCTGATCGGCATGGGCGTTCTAGCCGCCTGGCTCTTCAGCGTCGTTGCCGTTCTCGCACCGGACATATTCCCTGATGGGTTCCGAGACTCCGAAGGCCATGTCGGCGTCTACTTCGAGGCGGCGGCTGTGATCGTGACGCTCGTGTTGCTCGGTCAGGTGATGGAATTGCGCGCACGTGAAGGAACCGGCAAGGCGATCCGCGCGCTTCTCGACATGGCGGCCAAGACCGCGCGGGTCATGCGGGACGATGGCTCCGAGGAGGAGATCCCGCTGGAGGACGTACAGGTCGGCGACCGGCTGCGCGTACGGCCCGGTGACAAGGTGCCTGTCGATGGCGTGGTTCTGGACGGCCGGTCCTCGATCGACGAAAGCATGATCTCCGGTGAACCTGTGCCCGTCGAGAAGACCGAAGGCGACCCGGTAACTGGAGCGACGATCAACGGCACTGGCAGCCTGGTGATGGAGGCGACGCGTGTCGGGTCCGACACGATGCTTGCGCAGATCGTCGAGATGGTGTCGAACGCGCAGCGATCGCGCGCGCCGATCCAGAAATACGCCGACAAGGTGGCGGGATACTTCGTTCCGGCCGTCATCGGTATCGCGGTCCTGTCCTTCATCGCCTGGGCGATCTGGGGGCCCGCGCCTGCGCTTTCCTACGCATTGATTTCGGCGGTGGCGGTTCTGATCATCGCCTGTCCCTGTGCGCTTGGCCTGGCGACACCGATGTCGATCATGACGGCAACGGGGCGGGGCGCTCAGGCCGGCGTGTTGATAAAGAACGCCGAGGCACTGGAGCGGTTCGAGAAAGTCGATACCCTGATCGTCGACAAGACCGGCACGTTGACGATGGGCAAGCCGCGGCTTGTCGACGTACTCCCGCAACCCGGCCACGACGAAGCCGAGGTTTTGCGTCTCGCCGCATCGCTTGAGCGCGGATCGGAGCACCCCTTGGCCGAAGCGATCGTCAGGGGTGCGGAGGAGCGAGATGTCAAAATGGACGAGGCACGGGACTTCGAGGCGGTCACTGGCAAGGGCGTCAAGGGTGTTGTGGACGGCAAAGCGGTGGCGCTCGGCAATCTGGCGATGATCCGTGAATTGGGGCTCGAGGCGGGCGACCTGACCGCCAAGGCCAATGCCCGCCGCGACGAGGGTGAGACAGTGATGTTCGTGGTGCTGGACGGCGACATTGCCGGTCTTGTCGCTGTCGCCGACCCGGTGAAGGAGACCACGCCCGCCGCGATCAAGGACCTGCATGAACTGGGGTTCCGCGTCATCATGGCGACCGGCGACAACGAGCGCACAGCCAAGGCGATCGGCGCGCGGCTCGGCATCGACGAGATCCGGGCCGACGTGCTGCCCGAGGACAAGGCGCGGATCATCAAGGAATTGCAAGCCGAAGGTCGCAAGGTCGCCATGGCCGGGGACGGCGTCAACGACGCCCCAGCGCTCGCGCAGGCCGATGTCGGCATCGCCATGGGCACTGGCGCCGATGTGGCCATCGAAAGTGCGGGCATCACCCTCGTCAAGGGCAACCTCGATGGAATCGTGCGCGCGCGGCGGTTGGCTCGGGCCACCATGCGCAACATCCGTCAAAACCTGTTCTTCGCGCTGATCTACAATGCCTCCGGCGTGCCGGTCGCGGCAGGAGTTCTGTTTCCCTTCTTTGGCATCCTCATCAGTCCGATGTTTGCTGCCTTCGCCATGAGCGCGTCGTCAATCTCGGTGGTGCTCAATTCGCTGCGTCTTCGCGGCGTTCGCATCTAGAAGCGCGCAACATCGTTCGGACGAACCGAAAGCAAAAGAGAGACCATTTATGCAGAGCAAACAAGACACGTACCGCGAAGGCTCTATCAGTCTGGGCGGCGCCATCGCGATGGGAACAGGCGTGATGATCGGCGCCGGAATCTTTGCGTTAACGGGGCAAGTCGCACAGCTCGCCGGCCCTCTGTTCCCTCTTGCATTCATCGCCGGCGCGGTCGTCACAAGCTTCAGCGCCTACAGCTACATCAGGATGTCGAACAAATGGCCGTCCTCGGGTGGCATCGCCATGATCCTGCAGAAGTGCTATGGTCCCGGAGCCATCGCAGGCGGGGCCGCGTTGCTGATGGCGCTCAGCATGGTGATCGCGGAAAGCCTCGTCGCGCGAACCTTCGCCACCTATGTCCTGCGCCCTTTCGATATCGAAGGTGGCCCATTGGTCCCCGCTCTGGCTGTGGCCGTGATCGTTTTCGCCTTTTTGGTGAACATCGCCGGAAACCGCTCGGTCGGGCTGTTCTCGTTGATCATGGCCGCGATCAAGATCGGAGGCATAGCTCTGTTTGGCATCGCGGCCCTGTGGTCCAGTGGTTTTGCGTTCGCCGCGGCGTCCGAGACCTCACAATCCTACGGGCTCACGGGGTTCATCGCCTCTACGGCGCTGGCCATCCTTGCGTTCAAGGGATTCACCACGATCACCAACAGCGGAGCCGAGATCACTGAACCAAATCGCAATGTTGGCCGAGCGATCATGTTCTCTATCGGAATCTGCGTCGTCGTCTACCTGTTGGTCGCCTACGGGGTCGGTTCGAGTCTCACGATCGAGGAGATCATCTCAGCGCGTGACTATTCGCTGGCACAAGCGGCGCAGCCCGCCCTTGGACAAACCGGCTTCATACTCACGGTGATCCTGGCCGCTGTCGCAACGGCGTCCGGCGTTCTGGCCAGCGTCTTCGCGGTGTCGCGTATGCTGGCGATGCTGACCGACATGGAAATGATCCCGCACAGCCACTTCGGTATGCCAGGTCCCATCCAACGCCACACCCTGGTCTATACTGTCGTCATCGCCGCGACGTTGGCCGTGCTCTTTGATTTAGGCCGGATCGCATCCCTCGGTGCTTTCTTTTACCTCGTCATGGACATGATCATACATTGGGGCGTGTTCCGCTATCGTCGAGCAGACGTCGGCGCCTTCGGTATCGTGCTTTTGACTGCCCTGGCGCTCGATGCGATAGTACTGGCAGCTTTCACCGTGATGAAGCTTCAAAGCGACCCGATGATCGTTCTCTACGCCGCTGTCGGGATGATCGCTGTGTTCGCCTTCGAGCGCGTTTACTTGTCGCAATGGGTGGCACCGCAAGTCGCCCACGCCCACGCCCACGCCCACGGTGATTAGCCTGCCATCACCTGGCCTGAAGAGATGCGATGCCTTGTGCGCCGATCGTGATCAGCCCGACCGACAAGGCAAACGCAGCCAGGGCAAGCAGCATCACGCCCGTGTTCATGGGCAAGCGACGTACAACCGGTCCAAGAAATTCCGACCGCCCGAAAGCCGAGACGTAGAGCGGCAACGCGCTTATCATAGTCGCATAGAGGTAAACGCCGGAGATGTTCTCGAAAAACGCCGAACGCGCAAGAGTCGGGGATACAACCGCCAAAGCGGTTGAACGATTGCCGCCGAATGACCCGAACCAGTCGGCAGATAGAACGTATATAAGCACGTGGAGACCTGGAAAGAGAAGGGCTCTGAGCAAGACATCGACCAGCACGAAAAACACCGTGTCTCTTGAGCCCGCCTTTGGTTGCTTTGTCATGGCGAAAAGGAAAAAACTGACGTAGTTGGCGGCAAAAACCACGGGCAAACCGTTGGTCGCAACCTGCCTTAGAAAGCGCATGAGTGCCGGTCCGCCGGCAGCAAGAGCCGGAGCAAAGCCCGGAGCCAGTAAGACATAGAACAACAGGACCGGCAGTAATGCAGCGAAGCTGAACAGCAGGACATTTCTAACAAACTGAGCCGCGGGCATACTGATAGAGAAAAATCTATCCATTGAAATAGCCTGCCATGTGGGCACCACTAGGTCGATGATACGTTATCGATCCCTCCCAAGCGGACGGAAGCGACAAGCCGGTTGCGGGCATTCCCAGAGATCGCTTACTCGGCCCGTTTGACGCAAATCGGGTTTCCCTCGATCGTCCTGAGCGGCAATCGCGTTGTTTCAACCGGACTCGCGTGCATGTACCAGTAGCAGTTGTCCTCGGGCCGCAGATAGGCGGTCGCGAGGTCTTGGTTCGGTGCTGCCAGTTCCAGGATATTTTCCGGTAACGGCGGGCGTGACGACGCGTTTTGTGAATTCGAGAAAGACTCCGAGCAAGCCCCAAGGGCCAAGACGGTTGTGAGAAGAAGTGCGCTTCGTGTGTACATAAATTGATGATCCTTCTGGCTGGTTTGTTTTGGCCGCTCTGGTATCGGCTTCCCTCTTTCACAGGTTTGCGAACCATCTTGATTAGACAGTCCCTCCGTCAAATCGCTAACGCTCAGAAATGTGTGGCCCAGCGAGGATGGCTTTCGTCGATCACCAGAGCATGGCTGTGCCTGCGATGCCCCTTCAAGTGGGGATGATCAAGTGGCAGGTTGTCGTGCGTGTGTTCAAGCTCCACGGGATCGCTCGCTGGCCAGAGTTTCAGAGCGGCGAGCATGCCAGTGGCCGCGAGAAGCGCCAGACCGATCAGCGCAGGAACGACACGATGCGATGGTGCTGCTGGGCGAGACGCTGGACATTTCCGAGGCGCGCAAATGGGTGCTTGATCACCGTATCACCCGCAATGACGTGGGCGTCGGGATGCGGGATGATCTGCGCGGCTGGATGGAAGCCCTGCCCGGAACCGATCTTGCGCGGTTTCTGGTAGGCGGCATCACGGTGGACAATCTGCCGTTCACGCCCTCCGGCATGTTCGGCAGTTATCTCGGCCCGCACGGTTTCGTGCTGCCGCCGCTACCGAATTTCATCTTTACACGCGACAATTCGGCCTGGGTCTATGGCGGCGTCAGCCTGAACCCGATGCATTTTGCGGCACGGCGACCCGAAACGCTGCTGATGGCGGCAGTCTACCGGTTCCATCCGACATTCGCGGGTCGGGTAAGGGTCCTGTTCGGCGATCCGACGCGCGAGTTCGGCACCGCCACGCTGGAAGGCGGTGACATCATGCCCATCGGCCACGGTGTCCTCATGGTCGGCATGGGCGAACGATCGACGCCACAGGCGGTGGGCCAACTGGCCGAGGCGTTGTTCGAGGGTGGCGACGTGACGCGCGTCATCGCCTGCCAGATGCCCAGTTCGCGCGCAGCGATGCATCTGGACACCGTTTTCACTCATTGCGGCGGCGATGTCGTGACCACGTTCAAGGAAGTGGCGGATGCCATTACCTGCTATGACCTGCGCCCGGGTGCCGGCAAGGCGGCGCTCGATATCCGTCGCGACGCCCGCCACCTGTTCGAGATCACGGCGGAGATCCTAGGCTACAAGAAACTGCATCTGGTGCCCACCGGCGGGGCCGACGCCGCGGAGCAATCGCGCGAACAGTGGAATGACGGCAACAATGTGCTGGCGCTGCGCCCCGGCGTCGTCATCGGCTATGACCGCAACGACGACACAAACGCCGCGCTGAAGGGGGCCGGGATCGAGGTTCTGGCCATCCCGGGTGCCGAACTTGGCCGGGGCAGGGGCGGCAGCCACTGCATGAGCTGCCCAACCATCCGCGACGCAATCTGAGCACCCCGACGACAAGGAAATCCCATGTCCTACAATCTTCGAAACCGCCATTTCCTGACGCTGCGCGATTTCAGTTCTCAGGAGATCGCCTTTCTTCTGAAACTCTCGGCCGATCTCAAGGCCGCCAAGTATGGCGGCTATGAGGTCCCGCGCCTGACCGGCAAGGAAATCGCCCTGATCTTCGAGAAGGACAGCACGCGCACCCGCGTGGGGTTCGAGGTCGCGGCCCACGATCAGGGCGCGCATGTCACCTATCTTGGTCCTTCGGGGTCGCATCTTGGCAGGAAGGAAACCGTCAAGGACACCGCCCGCGTTCTGGGGCGCGTCTATGACGCGATCGAATATCGCGGTTTCGGCCAGCCCATTGTCGAAACGCTGGCGCAATATGCCGGTGTGCCGGTCTACAACGGGCTGACGGACGAGTTCCACCCGACGCAGATTCTCGCCGATTTCCTGACCATGCAGGAACATTCCGACAAGCCGCTGCGCGAGATCGCCTATTGCTTCATGGGCGATGCGGGCAACAACATGGGTGACAGCCTGCTGATTGGCGGCGCCAAGATGGGCATGGACGTGCGTTTGTGTGCGCCGGAAAACCTCTGGCCAACGGAAGCAATACGCAGCGAGGCCACAGAAATTGCTGATCGAACCGGTGCTCGGCTAATGCTGACCGATGCGGTAGACGACGCGACGCAGGGCGTCGACTTCATTTACACTGATGTTTGGGTCTCAATGGGCGAACCAAAAGAAAAATGGGCTGAGCGAATAGATCTGCTCAAACCTTACCGGGTGACAAAGCAGGTAATGGCGCAAACCGGCAATCCGAGGACCAAGTTCATGCATTGCCTACCGGCGTTCCACAATGCCGAGACCGAGCTTGGTGCCGAAATCGCCAGCCAATTCGGCATCACGGCGATGGAAGTCACCGAAGAGGTTTTCGAAAGCCCGGCCTCCATTGTCTTCGATCAGGCCGAGAATCGGCTGCACACCATCAAGGCGGTGCTCGTCGCCACGCTTGGAACGTAAGGCCATGCTGGTTGTCGCAGCCCTCGGGGGGAATGCGCTGTTGCAGCGCGGCGAACCTCTGACCGCAGAGGCCCAACGCGCCAACGTCGCCACTGCGGCGGCATCGCTGGCACGGATCATCGAGGCCGGCCACCAACTGGTTGTCACTCATGGAAACGGGCCGCAAATCGGCCTGTTGGCACTTCAGGGTGCCGCCTATAAACCCGATGAGGTGTTCCCGCTGGATGTGCTGGGGGCGGAAACTGACGGCATGATCGGCTATCTCATAGAGCAGGAGCTCGAGAACGCCCTAGGCCACGACCGCCCGGTCGCGACACTGCTGACCCAGGTCGAGGTCGACCCCAAGGACCCTGCCTTCGCCAGACCGACCAAGTTCATCGGCCCGGTCTATGACAAGGCCGAAGCCGAACGGCTTGCGCAGGCGCGGAGTTGGAGCATCGCCGCGGATGGTGCGCACTGGCGGCGTGTTGTGCCCTCACCCATGCCGATGGACATTCCGGATTTGCGGGTGCTCCAGCTCCTGCTCGAGCAGGACGTGACGCTGATCTGTGCAGGTGGCGGCGGCATTCCGGTCGTCCGTCGGCCGGACGGATCGCTGATCGGGATCGAGGCGGTGATCGACAAGGATCACGCCACAGCCCTTCTGGCGCACAAGCTGAACGCCGACGCGCTGTTGCTGCTGACGGATGTCGAGGCCGTGTTTCGCGATTTCGGCACCGAGGCGCAATCTGCCATCGACAGGATAACGCCGGAAGACGCCGGGCATCTCGATCTGCCCGACGGGTCGATGGCACCCAAGGTGGCCGCCGCCGCGACTTTCGTATCCGATCGCGCGCGTTTCGCCTCCGTGGGCCGCCTGGAGGATGCGCTTGCCATGCTGGAAGGCCGCGCGGGAACGATGATCGCCGAGGCGGACTGAGCGCGAACACAGCACCACCGGCGGGGTGGCGAGCGGCTGGGGCAGCCGCGCCCCGAGCCAACACCGACACCGGTCGACCGGAAGGTCAGGCGGTTCGGTCCACCCTCTGCGCCGTGTTCCCTGCCGGCGGTCTGAAAGCCCACCAGATCAGCCCCAACCCGATCAGGACCATCGGAAAAGACAACGCCTGCCCCATGGTCAGACCCCAGTCTCCGAAATGCAGGGCATGTCCGACCGGGTTTCCCTCGCTCACGAACTGCATGTCCGGTTGCCTGAAGAACTCGACGAAGGCCCTGGACAGGCCATAGCCAGCAAGAAACATCCCCGTAAGGGCGCCGGGCCTTTTCAGCCAACCTTTTCGCCACGCCAGAACCAGCAGCAGGATGCCCAACACCAAGCCTTCGAGAAGCGCCTCGTAGAGCTGCGAGGGATGCCTTGCGCACAGCCCTTCGACCCCCGGGCAGGACTGGGCCATATCGCCGGGAAAGGTCACGCCCCAGGGCATCTGCGTCGGACGCCCCCAAAGCTCGTTATTGGTGAAATTGGCGAGGCGCCCCAGAAAGAGGCCCGGAGGCGTCGCTAGGGCCAAGAGGTCCGTGGTTCCAAGAATCGGGGTCTTTTCGCGGATGCAGAACACGGTCGCCGCGATCGCCACGCCAAGAAAGCCGCCATGGAACGACATGCCGCCCTGCCAGACCATCAGGATTTCCAAAGGGTTTTGAAAGTAGTATTGCGGCTGGTAGAACAGGACGAAGCCGAGGCGCCCGCCAAGGATCACCCCCAGTATCATCCATGTCAGAAAGTCCTCGAGCTGCTTCGCGGTCATTGGCGGCCCCGACTCCGGCCACAGCGCAGCCCGCCTGACCGCGCGGACGCAAAGCCGCCAACCAATGAGAATGCCCACGATATAGGCCAACGCATACCAGCGCAGCGCCAGGTGAAAGCCACCGATATCGACCGAAAAAAGTTCGGTGCCGATATCCGGGAACGGCATGGCAGCGGTCAGCATGTCTTGTCCTTATAGGTTTCAGCGTGAGAGTCATGGTGGGCATCGCCGTCCCGCAGGTGGCGCAGATAGAACCGTTCAAAGGCGAAGACAGCTGCCATCAACACGAGGGAGATGAATACGATCAGCGGGTCGCTTTGCCATTTCAGCACCGCGAAGGCCGACAGTACGACGATATCCAGGGTAATCGCTGTCACCAGGACGGCCCCCGCGGCGCCGATCTCGTGCCGGAGATGGCGGAACACGCCCCAGTGGATGATGATGTCCATGACAAGGTAGAAAAACGCCCCCAGAGACGCGATCCGGCTGAGGTCGAAAAATACGGTCAGGAAGCCCGCGATCACCACCGTGTAGATAAGGGTGTGATCGCGAATCGCACCCTTCATTCCGAAATGGCTATGGGGAATCAGCTTCATGTCGGTCAGCATGGCCAGCATGCGTGACACCGCGAAGATGCTCGCGATCAGCCCTGAGGATGTGGCGACGATCGCCAGAAGAACCGTCAGGTAAAAGCCCGTCCGGCCCAGGGTCGGCCCTGCGGCCTCGGCCAGCGCATAGTCCTTGGCCGCGATGATCTCCTCCAGGGTCAGGCTGGAGCCGACGGCGAAGGCGACCAGAAGGTAGACGATCACACAGATGCCGATGGAGGCGATGATCGCCCGGCCGACATTGCGGCATGGGTCGGTCACTTCCGCCCCGCTGTTGGTGATTGTGGTGAACCCCTTGAAGGCCAGGATCGACAGGGCTACGGAGGCGACGAAACCGCCGATCTGTGTCGATTGACCGTCCGTCGCCGCCTCGAACGAGACGCCACCCGCCCAGAGCGCGGCCGCGCCGAACAACGCGATGCCGCCGACCTTCAGGATGGCCATGACGATGGAGAACAGGCCAACGGATCGGTTGCCTGCCGCGTTGATGAAGTAGGAAAAGACGATCAGCCCTACGCCGAGGGCCGGCAAGGCCCATCCCGTTCGCTCGAGCCCCATGCCTTCCAGCAGGTAGGTGGCGAAGGTCCGTGCCACCAAGCTTTCGTTGATGACCATTGACAACGCCATCAGAAGCGCGGCGGCCGCGGCGATGGTCGTGCGGCCATAGGCCTTTTGAAGGATCATCGCAATGCCGCCGGCCGAGGGGTAGGCATTTGACATCTTGACATAGGTGTAGGCACTGAACGCGGTGACGAGCGCACCCGCGATGAACGACAGTGGAAAGAGCGGCCCGGCAAGCTGCGCGATCTGCCCGGTCAGCGCGAAGATGCCCGCTCCGATCATCACGCCCGTGCCCATCGCAATCGCGCCAGCCAGTGTGATGCTGTTCGCCTTGTATTCCGACTTCATTTCAATGCCTCCGCCTGATCATAGGTATCGCCGGATCGGGCCGACGGCCTCGCGCCGCGCGCGCGCCAGCACATGTCACAAACCGGATCACCGGCCGAGAGCGTCCTGGGCCTGCGGTAGTGTCCCCGCCGGCCGTCGCCGGCGATGATATCCGCGCCGGGCCAGTCATAGAGGCACCAGCTCTGTCGGAACGCCTCCAGCAGTTCGGGGTCCGCGCGGCGCGTCGCCACCTTGCGCGCGAAACTCTGCGGAGGACAATGGGTGAAATGCGTTTGCAGATCGTCACCCTTCCGGAAGACGCGCGTTTCGTAGCCGGGTGCGCCGACCGGGCGGAACGGAAAAACCAGCAGGGTTCGAATCGTCCAGCGCAGCCTGCGTCCGGGATTGCGGCTGACGACCCGCGCAGGTAGCGATGACAGGCGCAGCATGCGGCTGTAGAGATCCCAACCGATATCGGCCACGACCGAATGCGCGCAATCCGTTCCGACCCCGTGCCGTCGCAGCGCCGCATCGGCGGCGAGGGTATAGACGGCGAGTTCGACCATCAGACGGCTTCCGCTGTTGGGGAGGGCGTGCAGCCCGGCGATCTCCCGCATCTCTTCAACGACCCGGTCCAAAGTCTCGAGAAACCTGTCCCTGTCCTGCCGCAGCCAGCGCATCGTGCCGCCGTCCTCGTCGTAAAGCGTCCGGTTCGCCAGATGCCAGCGACAGGTCCGGCGCAGTTCCCGCCTCAGGCACCAGCGCACCGTCCTCCAGTGGAACGGCGCGGGTTGCTGCGGTGATGTGCGCGGGTCAGTCATGCGCTGCCTCCTTACGGCGCTGCTCCCTGATTGCCACGACGACAAGCGGGGTCAGGGTCAGCACGCCCAGTCCGACGGCCGCCCAGGCGGCCCGCCCGGGCTCGCCGCTGACCGCTTCGTTGCCGAAATGGGCCAGGATGAAACTGGCCGGGATGATTCCGGCGAGGGTCGCGAGGGCGAACCGCCAGAAGTGGAGGCAGCTCAGCCCGGCGGCGTAGCTCACGATATCGAACGAGATGAAGGGCATCAGCCGACTGGCGAACACCGTGAACGTCAGCGCGTTCTGCGAGCCCAGCCACCCCCTGTCCACGCTGTCGCCGAGCCACCTGGTCAAAACGTCCCGGCCGAGGAGCCTCGCCAGCGCGAAAGCCACCATCGCGCCCAGCTCGGCCCCGATGACGATGTAAATGGTGCCGATCGTATGGCCATATGCCGCACCCGCCGCGAGGGCGATGGGGGCGCTCGGTATCGGCGTCGCGACGATGGCGACCGTCATCAGCAGGATGATGACGGTGGGCCCCCATGCACCTGCGGCATTCACCCAGGCCGAGACCCGTTCGCCGCTCAGGCTTTCGACGAGCCCGGAGAGTGGGCCGAGAAACAGCGCCGCGACGGCCGCAATGAGTACGGTCGCCACGGCGATCTTCACGATGGTTCGGACGGGGATGCCATGCGCCAACAAACGGGCCTCATTCCAGATAAAGTACAAGAAAGAACGCGGCGGCGAGCAGGTCGAAGACGACGCAGAAGGGGATGTACCATTTCGGCACGGGCGCGCCGAACGCCCCGTTGTGGTGCAGCAGGTCCCAGACGGCATGCGCCGCCAGCCCGAGCGGCAGCGCGAGCGGGGACCACAGCAAGCCGGCCAGCGCCACGATGGCGTAGAAGATGGCGACGCCAAGCTCCATCCAGAAGATCCGTGTGGCACCGTCGGACGCGCCGAAGCCGATATAGGTCCCCCCGATCAGGGCCAAGGTCAGGGCCGCGATCGCCACCGAGACGTCCTCGCTCACCAGCAGGTGCACCGGCGCGAAGGCGAGGAACAGCCCTGCCCCGACGGCGCTCGGCCCCAGCGTTCGGACAAGGGTCCAGGTCCGGGTTTCGTCGGTTGTCATCTTGCGGGTACCCCATTTTAACTGGTCGATTCGGCGGTTCCATTTAACCATAGAGATTCCAGCAGCTGGAAGGTCAAGGTCTGATGCCGACGCGCCGTCAGGCGGCGTTGACCACTGCTCGCATAATGTCACGAACTTCACCCGCGACCCCGTGCAGCGCATTGCTTTCGATGGCCTGCATGGATGCCACCGGGTCGATGGCACTGATCTCGGTGCCGCCTTCGACGTCTCGAAGGACGACATTGCAGGGCAGCATCGCGCCAACGCGCGGCTCGATTTCGATGGCCTTGTACGCCATGTCCGGGTTGCAGGCCCCGAGGATGCGATAGGGCGCCATGTCGGCACCAATCTTGTTCTTCATCGTCGCCTTGACGTCGATCTCGGTCAAGACGCCGAAGCCTTTCTCGGCCAGCGCCTCACGGACTCGGGATTCCGCTTCGTCGATATCGGCGCCTTGCAGAGTGCGATCATAGGTATAGCTCATTGCGATTGCCTTTTCGCTCGCTTGGACAGGTATTTAACCAGTGCCAAGACCCCCAGCACAGCCAATACGAAGATGAGCAGCATTCACAGGCCGCCCATTCCAAAACCCATCATGTCGATTTCCTGTTTCGGGAGTGGCGACAGCACCGGCCCGGGGGCCGGCGCCGCTATCCTCAGTTGCTGCCGGTGCCGCCGGAATTGCCCATGCCGGAGCCCATGCCGGAGCCCATGCCCTGGCCGCTGCCAGCTTGGCCCTGCTGCATCTGGCCCATGCCGGAACGCATCTTCTTCATGCGCTCCATCTTCTTGGCCGGGGCGGTCATTTCATCGCCGGTGATGGCGCCGTCTCCATCCGCGTCCAGATGCTGAAACCGGTCGACCATCTTCTCGCGGATCATCGCGCTGTGCAGCGCCTCGAACTCGGCGATGGACAGCGTGCCGTCACCATCGCTATCATATTCGGACAGTTTGGCCTGCAGCTGTTCCCGCATCTCCTGCGGCGTCACGTTGCCGTCACCATCGGCGTCGAGCATCGGCATCATGCCGCCGCCGTGGCCGCCCATCATGCCGCCATCCATCATGTCGCCATGCATGCGGTGCATATTCATCATCATCTTCATCATGCCGGGCATGTCGCCCATCCCGGGCATATCGCCCATCATGCCGGAGCCGTCGCCCTGCATCATCATTCCACCTCCGGCGGGTTTGGGTTTGGAACCATGACCATGGTCGTTTTGCGCATAAGCGGCCCCACCGAGCGCGGTTGCAGCTACCACCGACAGGGCGAGAAATGAGTGTCGAAACATGGTGATCTCCTTTATTGCTGAATCACCACCCCGAGGTATGATTTACAAAGGCCCGGGTCAGCTGGTGCCTCCAGACTTTGGTGTAACGTTTTGTATCGAAATGCTGGGCAGAAGTTCCTCACACGGATTCGATTCGCGCTTCCAAAGACAACTCTGGCACTCGAATCCGAATGACCAAACTGGCTTTTCTTGAACCCCCACAATTGCCGGGCCTCGCCTTCACCGAGCGCCAGTGAGAACGTGCACAGCGGGCCAACATCACAGAGCTGACCAATCGCCTGCTTAAACGGCTTAGCGATCTGGTAGGTAGCGAGGGGCGTGGCAGCGGCCTTACTCGTCAAGCTCCACAGCGCTTGTCACTCTGCGCACTGACAGGGGTGGGCCGCTATATCGGGCCGATCACGGGTCATCATCCGCGTCAGCAGAAACCCGGCCAAAAGCAACAGCGCGCCACCATAGATCATGCCCTTGGCCGGGACCTCGGCAAAGACCAGAAAACCCAGTGTACTCGCGACGACAGGTGAGACGATGATGTCGACGAGGGAATAGACGTTCGCATTTAACGTCTTTAGGACGATAGAGATTCCGAAATAGGCAAATCCCGTAGATACCAACCCAAGCGCCAGCGCCCATACACCAGCCGGTACGATGATGCCCAGCCTCTTGTTTTCCGCCATGCCCAGCACATCTCCGGTGCCGTAGATCAACAGCGCCGGCGAGAGGACAATAGCCGCCGTCAGCATCGACCACGCGATATCGTTGCCCGTCTCTGACTTACCCTCGTATCGCATGTAGGTGATCATCGCCGCATAGATCGCGCCGTCGGTAAGCGCGACGAGATTGCCGATCAAGTATCCACCTGAGAGGGGTTTGGCGAGCGCGATGCCGACGATGGCGATACCGAAAACGAGAACGTGGCCGAAGCCTGCCTTCTCGCCGAGGAACATCGCCGAGAATATGAACGTAAAGAAGGGTGCCACGCTCCAGAAAATGACGGCATTGGCGATCGGCACCAGCGTCATGGCGTAGTTGAAGACACTGATCTGCGTCGCGATAAGAACACCGATGACAATGGTGTCTTTCAAATTCCCCCAGGGCAGGCGGATCGATCGGCCTGTGGCGGCCGGCAGCGCGAGCATCAGGAAGGCGGCAGCTGTCAGGATCGCATAGAAATTCAACGTATGAATCGGAATTCTGCCGTTGGTCAGCTTGACGAAGACACCGATCGTCGCCTCGGACAAGGTGATCAGAAGGAGAAGCAATATAGTTTTCATATCTGGTTGCCGATCTGGCTAAGAGCATGGCTAGGCGACGCGCAAAGCGGCCCAATTAATCCAGGAATTTCGCAGCCCGGCAGTCATAGATGCGCATCGGGTGCGGTCAGGCCTGATTGTGGTTCGCGCCCGCAGTTGTGTCGATGGCTTCTGCACCGCTTTCATCGAGGCAGAGGTCCTCCACCTGCAAGGTGATGAAAAAGAAGCCAAAGCGCTTGCGCAACATATTATGGGCTGTCTTCAGTGTCTCCTGCGGATCGGCCCCTTGACCGACACGCAGGTGAGCCGAAAAGACATATTTGCCGCTGGTCAATGCCCACGCGTGGACGTGATGTGCGTCCGCAATGCCATCCACCGCCTCCAGGTTCCGCGTGACCTCGCCAAGGCTTACATCGCCCGGGGTACCCTCCATGAGCAAGTGCATGGAATCACGCAGAATCCCCCAGCTTGCCCAAACCAAAACGAAGCCAAAAGCCATACCAAGAATTGGATCGATGAGCAGAAAACCGGTAAACTTTATGACCAGTGCAGTGATGATGATCAGCAGACTCCCAACGAAGGTCTGGATGATGTGCCAGAGCGCACCCTTGACGTTCAGATCGCTCTGGCTCTGCTTCCAGATCAACCCGAGCGAGATGAACTCGGTCACAAGGCCGCCAGCCGCTGCCCACAGCATTGGACCGGTCGGCAGATCAATAGGAGATCCCAGCCGCATTGCCGCCATAACGATCACCACGATCGCCATGGCAAGCAGGAACCCGCCATTGACCAGCGCGCCGATTATCTCCGCGCGATACCAGCCAAAACTGCGATCCTCATCTGCCGGACGGCGGGCAAGTCGTGCTGCAATGATGGCCACAAGGACGCCTCCCACAGCGGAGAAGGTGTGGAACGCATCCGAAATCACAGCAATGGAGCCGGTCCAGAGGCCGATTGTCATCTCAATGATGAAATAGACACCCGTTAGCCAAGCTGAAATTGCCATGCCTCGTCCGCTCTGTGGCATGTGACCTGCGTGTCCCTTACCGCCCATCATGGTCTCCTTTCCAGTTTGGTTGTTTGAACTTCGATGCATCTTCTGGGAAGAAAAGCATCTTCGGGCCGCCCCGGCCTTCAACCGGGGCGGCCAATTTTCAGAACATCAGACGCGTACCGATCACGATCGAGAATGCATCCGTATCGTCACCTTTGGCGCGGAGAATATCCTTGGTATCGCCAAACGAGGCTTCATAGTTGACGCCGATATAGGGAGAGAACGCGCGGTCGATAACGTCGTAGCTGAGCCGTGCCCCGAGCTCGACAACCGCACCGCCCGCGCCCCGTTCACGCGCCAGATCATCCTTGAGAGGCAGATCGATTTCGATACTCGGCGTGAGGATCAGCCGATTGGTCAGAAGCGCCTCATACTCTGCCTCGAACCGGAAGAAGGGATGTTCAGAGACAAAGAGATCAGCATCGATCTCGAACCACTGCGGTGCAAGACCCTTGACGCCCACCACGCCACCGTAGCGGTTGGGAGCGCCATCAGGCGTGTCCGCATAGGCTCCCACCACGGCGTCGAAGAACGTCGAAATCGGAAACTGCAGACGAATCTGGTTTTCTAGCTTCTCGAAATCATCCGATGTTAGTCCAAGCTCCGCCTCGCTTCGCCAGACGAATTTCAGCTCATCTGTTCCCGCGAGGGCATCAAAATCCCAGACAAAGGCATCCTCGCCATCCATCGAGCGATACTCGAACTGCTCAGCTTGAAAGCCCCAGATCAGAGGCTCAGCGTGTGCAATCTGAGCCAGGGGCAGAAGGAGGCCGGCTAGTCCGGCCAGTTTGAAACGTTTCATCATGATTTTCCTTGTATTGACTGGCTCAGGCCGGGCGCCCTCTGACCACGACTTTGCGGAACATACCCCCGTCGGCGTGGTAGGAGAGGTGGCAATGGAAGGCCCATTGTCCGGGAGCATCGACCTCAACTTCCATATCGACCGTGGTGCCGGGCTGAACGCTCACCGTGTGCTTGATAGGATTGCGCGAACCCTGACCGGTATCAACGATCGACCACATCCCGTGAAGGTGCATCGGATGCGCCATCATCGTTTCGTTGATGAACCGGATACGCACGCGTTCGCCATAGTTGAGCACGATAGGATCAGCGTCCTCGTATTTTACATCGTTGATCGACCAGATGTACCGTTCCATATTTCCGGTTAGACGCAGTTCAATGGTGCGCGACGGAGCACGGTTCCGATAGAGCGGCCGTGCGGCGCGCAAATCCTTGTAAGACAAGAACTTTCCGCCATTATAGGCTTTGGGCGTCAGCCCGCTGCCGGGTGCGTAGAACGGATCGCCTCCTTCTGACATCGCCATGCCAGAATGATCCATCCCTTTCATGCCAGGTTTGCTTGAACCGGACATCTGCGAGTGGTCCATACCTTTCATCGCAGGTTGCGTCGACATCTCCATCTTGGAATGGTCCATGCCTTTCATGGTCGAATGGTCCACTGCCTGCGCTGCTGGAGCGGTCGCGGAACCCATGTTGGAATGATCCATGTCCTGCATGGCCGAATGGTCCATACCAGTCATGTCTTGCATGCCACCCACGTTCTGCATGACGTGGTTACCCATATCCATGCCCCCCATCATCCCGCTCATGTCGGCCATGGTGAGCAAAGGCTTGGGTCGGAGAGGTGGCACCGCCCCGGCATAACCCTCCTTTGGTGACAGCGTCCCGCGAACCAGGGCGGTGCGGCCCATCGACTCGGCAATGATGCTATAGACCTTGTTTTCCCGCGGCTGGACGATGACGTCATATGTCTCCGCCACGGCAACACGCAACTCGTCCACCGTAACCGGTTTGACGTCGTTGCCGTCGGCCTGGACCACGGTCATCTTCAGGCCCGGGATACGCATGTCGAAATAGGTCATGGCCGAGGAATTGACTATTCGCAGGCGGACCTTCTCACCGGGCCGGAACAGCCCTGTCCAGTTCTGCGATGTGCTCCGCCCATTGATCAGAGCGGTAAATCCCTGCACATCCTCAATGTCCGTTGGCATCATCCGCATCCGCCCCCACATCCCGCGATCCTTTAGGGCTGCCTTCAGACTATCCTGGCGCGCGTCCTCGATCAGGGTCTGCAAGGTGCGTTGCGAGCGATTGTAGTAATCCGGCATCCTCTTGAGATTCCGCATAATCCGGCTGCCCGGATGCGGGTGCTTGTCGGCCAGTTGCACGACATAATCACGATCCGCCCGAATCCGTTCACCGTCGCGCGGCTCGATTACGATGGCCCCGTAGGCACCATCGGGTTCCTGAAAGCCCGAGTGGCTGTGGAACCAGTAAGTTCCCGCTTGCTGGATCGGAAACCGGTAGGTGAAGGTTTCACCCGGAGCGATACCGTTGAAGCTGATACCGGGGACGCCGTCCTGCTGGAAGGGCAGGATCAGCCCATGCCAATGAATTGAGGTGCTCTCGCGGAGGTTGTTGGTCACGTTTATGGTGACTTCCTCGCCTTCCTTGAACCGCAGGATCGTTGGAATCTGGCTCTTGTTGTAACCGACGCCCATTTTCCGAAAGTTCCCAGTATCTATCCGAACCCGGTCGACAGTGATATCATAGGTCCCTTTCGATGTGATCTTTGGCGATCCGTGCGCGCGCAATACCGTCGGCACGGCAAGCGCGGCAGCCGCAGTCAAACCGAACTGACGCCGGGACAGACCTTTTGCCAGATGTTCCGACGAACTGAGCGCTGTATCGGAAAGCGCACACTGTTTTGCTTTGAAGAGTCGCATACTCTTCTCCTTTGTGATGATTGAGTCGAAGGTTCGCCCGATCAAGGCAGACCTCGAGTAGTTTCCGAGGAGTGATCCCGCGAGTACCCGAGGTGTTTCAGGACCACCCCAACAGGGGAGCCCGTCACACGTTCACGCCGTTTCTTATTTGGGCGAGACCGGAAACCTTAGCCGTAAGATGCAGGGATGAGAATCGAAGCCCGTTCAGACTCGCGGAGGGGGCGAAGACGCTTCCGGCTTCAAGCTTTCTGCGTCGACCGCGCGAGACCCATGATAAACGGGAACGACAAGGAGCTTCGGTTCGGGTAGCGCATGATCGACGTTAGAAAAAGTGACGCAATGCACCATCATACTAGGGCAACCGGGGATAGTATCGTCCGCCACAAGATGTGCGTCACAATCACGAACGTCCATCGCGGCAACGTGGCTCCAATCTTCTTGCAGCGAGCCAGCTTCAGGTCCGACAAACGGCATGGCCGCTACCATCAAGACGATGAGCGACAGAATATGAGCCATTCGTGTAAGCTTGAAAAAACGCATACGTCTCGTACCCTTTCGTGGCTAAAAAAGCGCGATTGCCAACAAAGATCAAGGATACATTTCGTTACAATAATTAAGCCCCTAAGATGTTGGTTTTTCTTGACCTTCCAGCGCTGGAACATAGCCCCCTCCGACAAATGATGGGTTAGTCTGAGGCTGGATATGCGACATTTACCAAAGGGTTCGCCTGAACGGTCCCGGTTCCTTTCAAAAACAAAGCTCAAGTGTAACGACGTTCACTACCCCGTTTCGCAGGAGCCATGGCTCGAGAAATTTGAACAGCCAATCCAATTCCATCGCGAAAGCTCTTCGTTCAAATATTGTGAGCTACGGTGCGTCGTCGATTCGGTTGTTCCCGCCACCTTTAAAATGGTCGCTGCAACATGAGCAAACTTGGTTGGATCATCGCCGGAGTTCTGGTCGTCGGGAGCGGTGCGCTTCTATGGCAGGTCATGCGTCCTGCACCAAGTCAGACGGGGCATTCCATGACGCCGCCCGACATGTCGGGTATTGCTGAAGGTGCGCCCATCGTCGAGGTGAAACTGCCGGACAACTTGGCGTCCCTCGCACAAATGGGAGAGCGCGCCTTTAACGCGAAATGCGCAGTCTGCCACGGGGCCAATGCAGCGGGTCGTGAAGGGAAGGGACCGCCTCTGGTGCACAAGATTTACGAACCCAACCATCACTCGGATATGGCCTTCGTGATGGCGGCGAAGAATGGCGTCCGATCACATCACTGGCGCTTCGGAAACATGCCGCCGGTGGACGGCGCGACAGACGCCGACGTGAAAGCGATCACCGCCTATGTGCGCGCGCTTCAGAAGGAAAATGGGGTTTTCTGATGAACTTGACGCGGCGCTCGGGCGTAATCCTTATCGCTTGCCTCACCATATTTGCGATCTCGGTCGTTCTTTCAGGCGGAACAGAGATGTCGCTTGGGACTACTGATTTCCAGCACGTGCAGATTGCATCAGAAGCCAACGCCTCGGCGCATCATGAATATGGCGAAACCGACCGATCAGAGGACTGTCATCCAGGCATGGCCTGTTCTTTAATGGCAATTGGCACCCAACAGAAAAATATCACCCGGACACGACGTGGCTTTGACGTGAAGCCGCTGACGTTTTCCTTGGTGGCGAACCGTTTCACGCCAGAGTTTGACCCGCCACCTCCGCGACGAGCGGTCTGATTTCAACCCAGAACTCTATACTCGACCAATACAAGGAAACTGAAATGCAACCTTATCTCAAAACGATCACAAGCGTCGTGTTCGCTCTAGCAACATCAGCGGCATTTGCCGGGGCAGGCCACGACGACGGTCACGGTGATGGACACGCAGCCATGATAGGACAACCCGGCGACCCGGCAAAGGCGGATCGCGTTGTCGAAGTCAGCATGACCGAGATGGCGTTCGACCCGTCGAACATTGAGATCATGGAAGGGGAAACCATCACTTTCGTGGTCAGCAACGACGGTGAATTCGTGCATGAGTTCAATCTCGGCACGGAAAAAATGTGGCAGGGCCACTTGGACGAGATGATGAAGATGATGGACACCGGCATGATGACGGTCGACAAAATCAACCACGACAAGATGATGCAGGCCGGCATGATGCATGACGATGCCAACAGCGTTCTTTTGGAGCCAGGTCAAACGGCCAAAGTAACCTGGACCTTCGGCGAAAAGACTGAATTGGGCTTTGCGTGCAACGTGCCCGGACACCGTGAATCCGGTATGGTCGGTGAAATCAGCTTTATGCAGCACTAAGTCATTGACTCGTCTCACAGCGATTGAGTCGACAGCAAAGTCTTCAGAGAAGGGCGCTCATGGCGCCCTTTTTTGTATTTTCAGTTCGCTAGACCAACATGATATCGCTTCATGGCCATCGCCCTAGCTTTGAGAACCGACCGGCCACTTTCAACCACCGGACAGTTTCGTCCACTAGGCCTCCTAGGTCTGCACGGGGTACCCGGTGTCGTTCTGCCTGAAGACGACCATCCGGCCTTACGGCCCATTGCGTTTAACACGGCAGGGCGCAGTTGTGACTTTCGGATGCGCGCTGCTTGTCTTGCTGGCTTGCTTCCTTGACGCGGTGCGCCCAGGTCACAAGCCCGATGCTTGAGAAAACAAGCACAAAGCCGACCAGGTGGATCGGGTAAAACTTATCCCCAAGCCAGAGGTATGACAGAGCCAGCGCAGACGCTGGCATCGCACTCATATAGCCCGACGCCGTGCTTGCAGACACCTGGCTCAACCCGCGAAACCAGATCAACGTTCCGATTGCGAGCGGGCCCATGCCCCAGACGACCAGCGCGATCCATGCGTTCAGCGAAGGTTCGGCAAAGTCGAAGCTCGTGGCCTGGTAGAGTCCAGGCCCGGCAAAGAGCAGCACGGCCACCCAGACGATGAGCGGCAAGGCGACGACGGGGCTCAATTCCCTGATCATCTGCTTGCCCAGGATCGAATAGAGCGTCTGGCTGGCCACTGCGGAGAAGACCAGAACGCTACCCAGGACCAGGGTCCAACCCGATGCCTGGATCGACTGGCCCGACACGTTGATCACGAGCACACCGGCGACGGCCAGCGTAATGGCCAAGAGCTTGCGCCAACCCAGGCTGTCACCCATGAAAACCACCGCTGCTGTGGCCATCGCCGCCGGACTCAGGCTCATCACGACCGAACCGACCACACCGTTCACGCGTTGCATGCCGTAGAGCAGGAACAGCGTGAAAGCAACGATGCCCACGCCGCCGATCACAACGATCTTGATCCAGTTCTGCCAGGATATTTGGGGCAGTTGTTTCCGATAGATGAAGAGGAAGGGCGTCAATGCCAGAGCGGCTATTGTCAGACGGAGAAAGGGCCCGAGGAAGACGGGGAAGGCTTCTGACACGATCTTGGCGGACGGGGTGCCGGTGCCGAACAGCGCCATGCCGAAGAAGAGCTGGGCATAAACCAGCAACTGGCGTTTGAAACTCGCGTCCGTCATCTGTGCTCCTACACTCGCCGCAAAGGTTGGCTCCATGGACCATTTCGAAAATTCAGAGAATTCCCTTTAAGTATGGCCCGAGGGCTGCATTTGCCGAAATTGGCGCTCGTCAGGCCTTCCCCCACCAGACGAGCAAGGCAGCAAAAGCGGTCATCGCGATAACATAAAAAGCAAATATTACAAATGCAAACAATACGGACCCAGATCGTCCCGGAAATGCCTTGGCAAGCTGGCCCAACCCCTCCGAATTCTCGACAGCCGTGACATAGAGCGGCAGCGCGCTCACCAGCGTGGCGTAGAGATAGACGCCCGAGATGTTCTCGAAAAGGAACGAACGCACCAGCGTCGGCGCAACGACTCGCAGGGCCGACGCACGGCTCCCCCCAAAGGATCCAAACCAATCAGCTGACAAGACATAGATCAAGGCATGCAGCCCTACAAAACTGAGCACACGCACGGGCAGGTCTGCAAGAACGATGAAACTGAGTTTGTAGCTGCGATCCGGAGTGGCAACAATCCACGCAAAGAGAAAGAAACTCACGTAGTTCAGCAAGAAGACAACCGGAAGACCGTTCGTCACGACCTGCCGCAAGAACCTGCTCAGCGGCGGACCACCACCCAGCAGAAGAGTGCCGAAGCCGGGGGTCAGTATCACGTAAGCCAGAAGCACCGGGATCAGGCCGAAGAGGCTGAAAACGAGTGCATTTCGCGCGAAACGCAGGGCCGGCATGTTGATGGCGAAATGTTTCCGCATGAACCGCAATCTGACACGCTTGTTGAATGAAGGTCGATAGCACGATTGTGGTGTAGGAAATGGATTAGCAGCCAGCCTAATTAATGCTCGATGCTTTTTCGCCTTTGGGTCGAACAGGATAGATACCTGTGCGCCTAGCGCGCCCCGGTAAAAAATTTCGTGAAAGTGTAGGAGCGTTAAGGGCTAGGGCCAAAGACAAAGAATGGTGCTTTGGGGCGAGTCACCGATGCCAGCCCATGCCGTCGGGTACGAACAACCATGCGTTCGGGTTCTACTTGGCCCAACGTCCAATTTTTTGGGCTACGAAACCCTGAACCAGATGGAATAACGATGCCCGACGAGAGAATGGCGCTGTTCGTCTGACCAAAAAGCAGGCCGAAAGGGATCTGGTGCGCGAGATGCTGGCCTATGCGGCCGCCCGGATCATGGAGGTGGAAGTGGAACTGCGCACCGGCGCCGCGAACGGCACGCGGTCACCGCTGCGCGAGGTTCAGCGTATTGGATACCGGGAATGGGACAGGGATGTGCTTGTCGGCACCGCGGCGTCAGGCAAATAGTTCAGGGCACTCACGGGCGCATTTATTAGTCAGGATAATGTAGACCAGATGCAGCGTTGCGAGACCCGCCAGCAGGCAGAAAAACGAAATATATGCGAATTGCAGGAAGGCGATATCGACCACGATCACCGCCCCCAGCGTCAGGGCGAAATGGCGCATGTGTTTGTAATGCGACAGCGCTGGCGGGAGGGTGATAAGGGTCACATAGATTGTATTGGTCAGCCAGCGTGGCATCATGAAATCCAGCCACATGGATTTTTCATAGGCCAGAGACTGATTGTTGACCTCGACCACCACCATGTCGCTGTTCAGCCCGTGCGGGATGTAAAGCAGCAGCCCGAAGCCCAATCCGATCAACGCCATGAGGCGGAACAATCGCTTGCGCGGACTGTCGTCCGGTTCGAGCACGTAGACCGAGAAGGGGACCCAGATTGGCCACATGAACCAGGTGAAAAAGATGAACCCCATCGCCCCCCATAAAACCGTCAGGGGATCGTTTCCGTTCATCCCGACCCAGACAAAACCCTCGGTAAACTGCTGCAGTCCGGCGAAAAGCGGCATCAGGGCAAGCGGGAGGTAACGCTTGTTGCGCTGCAAGGCCACGATCGAAATGGCGGTGCCTCCACCAACGAGAAAAACACTGGCGGCAAAGCTGACCTGCGCGGACAGGCACATGGAAACTTCTTTCTTATCGGTTTGTTCTGAGACACGCTCGTGACCGAAACCTAAACCACAAACCGGGCATTTAGAAGTGGCCAATTGGCAATGGATGCCGACAATGAGGCCGCCGCCCAGACCACAACGATCCCGCGCCGATCGGTTAAGTGTTTCTCGGTGCGCAAAAGGCCCTAGACTTGCCAAATCCGGCGTGGTTCCTGACGAAGGTATTCAAATGCAGGACGGCGGCAATTCAATCTGCGCCATTGCCCGGGCCGCCCTGCATCCTCCTGTATCGGTCAGGTCAGAATACGAATTGCATCCGTGCCCTGATCTCCTTTCCTTCCTCGCCGCTGGCCTGCTCGCCTTCCATGTAGCTCAGTCCTAGGCGGACGGCGTTGTTCGGATAATAGTTGATGCCGACTGTGGTTTGCTGGCCGTCTGTCGTGTCAAGACCGACATCGCTGAACTTGCCGTATCCGTCCTCGTACCGAAGCACCGCTTCCCATGCACCTCTCGAACTGCTTGGCTTCACCCGCTTGAACACGCCACCTTTGTAGGGACGGCTTTCACCGGTCAAAACCCATCCCGCCTGAATGTAGTAGCCGTCTACATCAACACCGCCGGTGTCAGCGTTGAAGTATTCGGCCTGCGCGTGAAAGGGCCCGGAAGCGGCTGCCAATTCGAGGTTGTATGCATCGGTTTGGTCGGCTGCCAGATCGGCATCACGGCTGGTAAAGCCAGCGCCAAGATGCAAGACCAGATCATCGGTCTGGATCGGAGCATAGGTGACGCGGCCGGTGATGGCCGTGTTGCCGAAATCATCGCTGCCGTTGCCGTCCGCCTCGAACAGGCCCAGGCCATAGGTCCAGTTGTCACCGCCACCGTGCAGTTGCACACCGGCGCTGCGGCCGGGCGCGTAGAATTCCGTAAGGGCTGAGCGCTCAAGCGATGAAATGTCCTTGGAACTGGTAAGCTGCTCAAGGCCAAATGGTTCCTTTTGCTTGCCCACCGTGATCCGGGCCATCTCGCCGAAACCGGTATAGCGCAGATAGAGGTCCTCGGCGCTGCCGCCGCCGGTACCGCTTTCGGCGAGATTGAACTGTGCCTTGAAGGCCCAGTCGAGATATTTACCCTCGAAAAAAATCCGTGCGCGACGCACATCGAAATCATCGCTCTTACCGCTGATGTCGGAATCGGTCGAATCGTAATCCCACTGCAGGCGCCCCCCCACCCGGAAAGACGCGGTACCATCAGCATTCTTGAAGGTTATCCCGCTCCCTGCCTTGAGGTTGAAACCAGAGGTTTCGTCGGCCTGCGCGACGCCCGCCGCAGCGGCGAGCAATGCCGCCGGTATAAACTTCATTTTCATTTCGTGTTCTCCAATTCTGTCAGGAAAATGCCATCGAGGCATCCGCAAGAGTCTCTTTCAACTGGGTATCCGGCGGGGCTACAGGCTGGCGAATCCCGCCAAAGACCCTTGCCGCTGAATGGCAGGCGATTGTTACAGAATCATGACGGTTTCGGGCATCGCTTGGCTTCGCTTTTGGCCAGCGCGCAGACCGAAGCGGACGGCTTCTGAACGGGAATACACGCGCAGGGCCGACCCCAATTCGGCTCTTTTGTTTGCAGTGTCGTGGTGGCTGGCCGGACTGAGTTGAGCAAAGTGTAACGATCCGGGTCTGGTCGCGTCCTCTTGTTTGCTGTCTGCTGACCACTCGCCCCTACGAATTGACCGCATTGCAGAATCTTCTAGTCTGAAACAGATTTGGGAAATCAAATGAGGTGCCACGGATGAGCGAACTTTCCCAATACGCGATCCTTTTCGGGCTGAGTGTCGGTGTATTCGGTTTCGTGCTCAGCCTCTATGGGTTCGCCCGGGCCATCGGGCGG
>TARA_R110002033_G_scaffold554_2_pt1 | contig 96753 bp, 83 predicted proteins | sample TARA_R110002033 | Tara Oceans TARA_R110002033 (sample SAMEA4397051) | marine metagenome | biome: Polar Biome; feature: [SRF] surface water layer (ENVO:00010504); material: water (ENVO:00002006), including particulate matter (ENVO:01000060) such as... | depth 5 m | reverse complement strand
TGAAGTGACCATCGAAATCGTATTATTGGCTATGGTAGCGGCTTTTCTAGGCTTGCGTCTTTATTCCGTGCTGGGCAAGCGCAGCGGCCATGAGCAGGAACATATGCCACGCAATATCGAGCCGCGCGGCGGTGACCGCCGGCCACTGGACGACGCCAAACCCCATGTTCCCGATATCGTGCCCGCACCGGCCGGAACGCCCAATATGGTCTATGACAGCAGCGCCGAAGCCGGCATGCGGGAAATCCTTGCCGCCGACCGCAATTTCGATGTCGGCCGGTTCGTGGAGGGCGCGCAAGCGGCCTATACGATGATCCTGGAAGCCTTCTGGAAGGGCGACAAGGAAGAATTGAAATCCCTGTGTGACGAAGATGTTTACGAAAGCTTCGTCGAAGTCATCGACGCGCGTGAAGAACGGGGCGAAATTCTCGAGAACCAGCTGGTGCGAATCGACAGTGCGCGCATTTCGGCGGCGGAATATCGTCGGCCGGTGGCGCGCATCACGGTGCAATTTGATGCCGATATTGCAGCGGTCGTCAAAGACAAGAAGGGCAACCTGATCGGCGGCTCGCTTTCCGATGCAGCCGAGACCCACGATGTCTGGACCTTCAGCCGCGACCTGTCCAGCGCCGACCCCAACTGGCTGCTCGACGAAACCGATGAGGCCTGATCTCGGGTCGCGCCGCTTCACTATCATGAAAATCGGGGCGCTTGGCGCGGCCATGGCTATGGTCAGCGCCTGCTCCATGTCGATCATTCCGCAAGGTGCGGCGCGCGGTCAGGCTCCGCCACCACCCGCCCAGCAAGAGGGCGAACGGGTAAAGGGCGAACCTCCCGCCGCCACTCCGCAACTGCCATATAAGAACGGCGCGCCGCCTCGGTTTCAGCCGGTCGATCCCGGGCAACTCGTAAAGATCGGGGATGACCCCGGCCGGGCAACCGGTGCCGGTGTCGCCCTGGGGCCGGATATCGCCAGCCTCAATCTGGCCGATGCCAAGGCGGCTTCCGCGCTGCAGTCTTTCCGCACCAGCTGTTCCTCGCTGGTCCGGCGCGAGGACAATAGCGGACTGACGACGGGCTCCGACTGGCAATTGTCGTGCGACGCGGCCCAGAGCTGGCCGGACCAGGATGCCGCCCGCTTTTTTGCTTCCTATTTCGAAACCGTGCAGGTCGGCGATGGCAAGGCTTTTGCCACCGGCTATTTCGAACCGCAGATCAACGGATCGAGAGTCCGGACTGGCAGATATCAGGTGCCGATCTATCGGCGGCCCGACAATCTGCTCGACGTCGATCTCGGCCTGTTTTCCGAGGAACTGAAAGACAAAAGAATCCGCGGCAAGGTCGACGGGACCAAATTGGTGCCGTTCGAGGACCGGGCGCAGATCGATGACGGCGCGCTCGCCGGGCAGGGGCTCGAACTCGCCTGGGCAGAGGATTATATGGAGTTGTTCTTCCTGCAGATCCAGGGCAGCGGGCGTCTGGCGCTGCCCGACGGGTCGATCATGCGGATCGGCTATGCCGGACAGAATGGCCAGGATTATACCGGAATCGGCAAGCTGATGCGCGAACGCGGGCTGCTCGCCGACGGTAAGACCAATATGCAGGGCATCGTCGAATGGCTGCGGGCGCATCCGCAGGAGGGCATGAAGATCATGCGCGAGAACAGGAGCTATGTCTTCTTTCGCGAGCTGACCGGGCCCGGCCCGCTCGGCGCGATGGGGCATCCGGTGGTCGCCCGCACTTCGGTTGCCGCCGACCGGATGTTCGTGCCGCTCGGTGCACCGGTCTTTCTCGACATGGCCCATGACATCGCTGATGGTCTGTGGGTCGCGCAGGATACGGGCGGCGCGATCAAGGGCGCCAACCGCTTTGATACATTCTGGGGCGCAGGCGAGCAGGCCGCGCAGATCGCCGGCGGCATGTCCTCCAGCGGGCAGGCATTGCTGTTCCTGCCCAAGGGAACGGTCGCCAGGCTGGTCGCGGCGCGCCGAAACCCGGGCCAGTAGCCATGGCGGACCGGCCCCTTACCGCCGGTGAAAAGGCGCTCTGGCAGAAAGTGATCGAAACCGTCGAGCCGCTCGACAAGGCGAGCGTAAAGCGGATTGAGCGTCTGCCCGTCGCCCGGAGGCCGCAGGAAGTGCAGGGACCGATCACGGCGGAAAGCTTTGGTGGCAAGCCGGGAACGGCAGTGCCGCTGCGCGAGCAGAAGCCGGTACCGACGCGCCACGGGCTCGATGGCGGTTGGGACCGTCGTCTCGCCAAGGGCATGGTGCAGCCCGATGTTACCGTCGATCTACACGGCTACACGCTGTCATCGGCGCACGGGCGCCTCGATGGCGCGCTGCAGCTCAGTATTGCCGCTGGCCATCGCGCGATCCTGCTGATCACCGGCAAGGCACGCAATGATGACGAGCGCCGCCGGGAAGGGGGTCGCGGCGCGATCCGGGCGGCGATTGCCGACTGGCTGGCCGCTTCCCGCCACGCCTCGCATATCGCTGCGGTGCGCCGGGCCCATCCGCGGCACGGCGGGGCGGGCGCGCTCTATATTATATTACGCCGACGGCGCTGAGCAGAGCTTCAGGTCAGTGACCGCACGACAATCAGCGCGAATATTTTCGCCAGCTGCTCGAGATCATCGACCGCCACGGCCTCGTCGAGCTTGTGCATCGTCGCGTTGCACAGGCCAAATTCGACCACCGGCATGATCTTCGCCAGAAAGCGGGCATCCGACGTCCCGCCCGAGGTCGACAGTTCGGGATCGACCCCGGTCACTTCGCGGATCGCGCCGGCGATAATGTCGGAAAACGCGCCCGGCGGAGTCAGAAACGGTTCGCCGGAAATAACCGGATTCAGTTCGCCGCCGTGCCGTTCGACAATCTCCTGCACCATGGCGCTGAGGCTTTCGCCGCTGTGCCGATCGTTGAAGCGGATCGACAGGCGGCCCTCCGCCTTGGCCGGGATCACATTATGCGCCGGATTGCCGACGTGAAGGTCGGTGAATTCGATATTGCTCGGCTGGAACCAGTCGGTCCCCTCGTCCAGCTGCAGCGAGTCGATCTCGCTCAGGATCTTGCCCAGCCTGGTGATCGGATTGTCGGCATTGTGCGGATAGGCGACATGGCCCTGCGTGCCGTGGACGGTGATCCACATGTTGACCGAGCCGCGCCGCCCGATCTTCATGATGTCGCCGAGCCGGTGGACCGAGGTTGGCTCGCCAACCAGGCACAGATCCGGGACGATGGCATGCCTGGCCATATAGTCCATCAGCGCGACCGTGCCGAACCGCGCAGGTCCTTCCTCGTCGCCGGTGATGATCAGGCTGATCGTGCCGAGATCTGCGGGAAGCTGGTGCAGGGCGCTGACGAAAGCAGCGATGCTGCCCTTCATGTCGACGGCGCCGCGCCCGTGGAGCAGATCGCCGCGCACTTCCGGGATGAACGGGTCGGTCTGCCAGCCCTGGCCAGGCGGTACGACATCAAGATGTCCGGCATAGGCGAAATGGCGCGCGCCGGCCGGTCCCTTGCGGATCGCGAAAAGATTTTCGACGGGGCCGTCCGGTGCCTCGCCGGCGATGAAGCGCGTGACGGCAAAGTCCAGCGGTGCCAGAATCGCTTCCATTTCGTCAAATACGCCGCCGGTGGCGGGGGTGATGCTGGGCTGTGCGATCAGACGCTGGGCGAGCTCGAGAGCGGTCGGTGCGGTCATCGGCCGGGACTCAGGCTTCAGCCGCTTCCGGCTGTTCGAGCCGTTCGATCACCCATGGCTCCTCCTCGGCCGCCTCCATCCATTGCGCGGTCCACTCGTGGTCGAGGATCGTCTGCATATAGCTGGTGGCGAATCCGGGCAGGCGGAAGCCATAGGTCTGGAAGCGAGACACCACCGGTGCATACATGATGTCGGCAGCGCCATAGGTGCCGAAGAGAAACGGTCCGCCACCGCCAAAGCGGGCACGCGCTTGCGCCCACAGCTCGATGACGCGGGCGGCGTCGGCCAGGACCTCGTCGCTGAACGAGAGGCCCTCGTAAATCTTCCGTGTGTTCATCGGGCACTGGCGGCGCAGCGCCAGAAAGCTCGAGTGCATTTCCGCCGCCATCGAGCGGGCCATGCCGCGGGCGGTCTCGTCCTTTGGCCAGAAGCGGTCGCGGTGGGTCTTGTCGGCCAGCCAGTCTATGATCGCCAGACTGTCCCAGACCACGGTCTCGCCGTCCCACAAGATCGGCACCTTGCCGCCCGAGGGCGCAAAATTCTCGCTCTCCCGGACATGATCCCAGTCGTCGCCAAAGAGCGGCACGGTAAGTTCCTCGAAGGACAGCCCAGACTGCTTGCACGCCAGCCAGCCGCGCATCGACCAGCTGGAATAGGCTTTGTTTCCGATTATCAGTTTCATAGATTGCCCCATAACCAAATATGATCAGCGGTGTCGAGCAAAGGCTGGTCGGGCAGGGTGCCGTTGCCTCAGCTCTGCACAGCCTCCAGAACCGCCAGCCGCAATTCGTCTATCCCCTGTTTCTTCTCCGAAGAAGTGAGCAGCAGGTCCGGATGGGCGGCGGGATGTTTCTTGGCAATCGCCGCAACCTTCTCAACGGTTGCGTCGAGGTCTTCCTGCTTGACCTTGTCCGCCTTGGTCAGCACCACCCGGTAGCTGACCGCAGCCTTGTCGAGCATTTCCATCACTTCCTCGTCGACCGGCTTGATGCCATGGCGCGAATCGATCAGCACGAAGGTCCGTTTCAGAACCGCGCGGCCGCGCAGATAGTCGTTGATCAGGAAGCGCCATTTCTGGACCACTTTTGGCGGCGCCTTCGCAAAGCCATAGCCCGGCATGTCGCAGATGCGGAAGATCAGTGGATCGCCGACATCGAAGAAGTTGAGTTCCTGGGTCCGCCCCGGCGTGTTCGATGTCCGGGCCAGCCCGTTGCGGTTGGTCAGCGCATTGATCAGCGACGACTTGCCGACATTGGAGCGGCCGGCAAAGGCAATTTCCGGGACCTTCGGGTCCGGCAGAAACTGCAATTGCGGCGCACTTTTCAGAAAGCTGATCGGGCCGGAGAACAGCTTCGGATGGAGCGGTGTCATGCTTCGGCCTTGTCAGCGGCTGCCTTGCGGGCTTTCTCTTCCGCTTCCTTCGCCATCGCTTCCTTCATCTGCGGATGGCGCGAGTAGAGCCATTTCTGCTGCAGGATGGTCAGCGTGTTCGACACGGTCCAGTAGAGCTGCAGACCGGCGGCAAAGGGCGCCATGATGAAGACCAGGATCCACGGCATGATGCTGAAAATCTGCTTCTGCATCGGATCCATCGGTGCCGGGTTCAGCTTGAACTGCAGGTGCATGGTGATGCCCATCAGGATCGGCAATATGCCGACCGCGAGGAAGGTCGGCGGATCGAACGGCAACAAGCCGAACAGGTTGACCGGGGTCAGCGGATCGGGCGCGCTGAGATCCTTGATCCACAGGATGAACGGCTGGTGGCGCATTTCGATCGACAGCATCAGCACCTTGTACAGAGCGAAGAAGATCGGAATCTGCAGGAAGATCGGCAGACAGCCGGCCAGCGGATTGACCTTCTCTTCCTTGTACAGCTTCATGATTTCCTGCTGCTGCTGCTGTTTGTCGTCCTTGTGCTTGGCCTGAATAGCCTTCATCTTGGGCTGGACGGCCCGCATCTGCGCCATGGAGGCGAACTGTTTCTGGGCGATCGGGAACATGATCCCGCGAACGATGAAGGTCATCAGAATGATCGCCACACCGAAATTCCCGACCAGCTTGAACAGCCAGTTCAGCAGATAGAAGAGCGGCTTTTCAAACCAGTAGAACCAGCCCCAGTCGATCGCCCGGTCGAGATTGATAATCCCGAATTCGTCCTGATATTTTACCAGAACCGCATTTTCCTTAGCGCCGGCGAACAGACGGGTTGTGGTCTTCAGCTGTTGGCCGGGTCCGATGATCTGCGGACTCTTTTTCGCAATCTCGGCCTGGAAGATATCGCTTCCGCCAGAACGGAAGCGGCCCTCGACACTGGAAATATCGTCCGGCACCAGAGCGCTCAGCCAATATTTGTCGGTAAAGCCCAGCCAGCTGACATCATTGTCATAGCTGTTGGTTCCGGCCACGGCAGAGGTGCCGAACAGGCTGGCGAAAAATCCGGGTTCCTGGCCAGCCAGATTCTTGTAGTCCACGTCATAATTGGCCGCGCCATCATAAACACCGACCGGACCGGAATGGATAGTCCATGTGCTTGCTTCGCTGGGCGGGATATTGTTGAGATCCCGTTTCCGGTTGATCAGCCCATAGGGTCTGAGCGCAACGGGATTTTCACCGCGGTTGGTCACGCTCTGCTCGCTGGTGATCAGATAGTCCGAATCGATCGACAGTTTTATCGTGTAGCTCTGGCCGGTCTCGTTGGACCAGCTCAGGGTGACGGGCGTTTCCGGTGTCAGCTTGCTGCCGTCCGTGCTCCAGACCGTATTGTCGTCCGGCACGGCAACGCCCTGACCGGCCCAGCCAAAACGGCTGAAATAGGCGTCTTCGGTTCCCGAAGGAGCGAACAGGCGAACCGGCTTGCTGTTCTTGCTCATGTCGACGGTATGATCGCTCAGCGTGAGGTCATCGATGCGCCCGCCCTTCAGGTTGATCGAACCCTTGAGGCGCGGTGTGTCGATCAGAACCCGGGGATTTTCCCGCAACACGGTGGCCAGAGGCCTGATTTTTGCGGACGCCGGAGCGGCGGCAATGTCCGTGCCGTCTGCGGTCGAACCGGTAGTGGAAGAGCCGGTGCCGGCGGGAACCTGGTCGGTGGCCGGGACGTCAGCCTGCTCGACCGCCTCGTTCTTGTTGGCCATGTCCGGGAAAAACCGTTCCATCATCAGCGGCCAGCCGAACAGAATGATACCGGTGAGGAGCACCGCCATGATGATATTGCGCTTGTCGTCCACTATTTCGTCCCGCTTTCGGCCATTTGTTGCAAATAGGATCGGTGTATGAGGGTATCAAGGCACCGGGTCATAGCCCGAGCCACCCCAAGGATGGCAGCGCAATAGCCGTTTAGCCCCCAGCCAGCTACCCCTAATTGCACCGTGTTTCTCGATCGCCTCGATCGTATAGGCGCTGCAGGTCGGCATATAGCGGCAAGTCGGAGGCAGAATCCGGGAAGGGCCCCATTGCCAGCACCGTACGCAGAAGATCAAGACGGTCCTGAGCATCGCTAGCCCAGCTTTTTTGCCAGATGTTTCAGGCCCTTTTCCAGATCGGCTTGCAAGGCCGCGAAATCGGCTTCCGCGTCGGCCTTGCGGCCAATCATGATATGGTCGACGCCGGCGATGCCGTGACCGGGCAGGGCGGCAGCGAGCAGCGCACGAAACCGCCGCTTCATCCGGTTGCGCGCAACGGCATTGCCAATTTTCTTGGTAACGGTGATGCCGTAGCGGATGGTTTGCGCGGGGACGGGATGATCGTCGCGCCGTCTGTGTGCCAGCAGCACGAAACTGGTGGTTACGAATCGCTTGCCGCGGTTGGCGGCGAGAAAATCCGGACGTTTGCGAATCACTTCGATGGGCCGGCTTGCACCGGCGGTTGCCGAATCGGAGGGCTGACGCTCTTCGTCTAAAGGATTCGGCGATAGACGTGCTTCGCCAGGCGCAGCACGATCGGTCACTTTGGTTTTAGGCAGAGAGCTTCTTGCGGCCACGGGCACGGCGGGCAGCCAGCACTTTGCGGCCACCAACAGTGGCTTTGCGGGCGCGGAAACCATGGCGCCGTTTACGGACCAGGCGGCTTGGTTGAAATGTACGCTTCATTGCGATTATCCTGCGTCAAAATTTCGATAAAAAAGGCCGCCAAAAGCTGCGGCCGATACGTTGTCGCTGCGATTAGGCAGGCGGGCGGCGAAAGTCAAGCGTTTGCGCTATACTTTCTTGTCCCGATTGCCGGTCTTCACCTTGCCGAGAATGGGGAGTTCAAAATCGTCGGGCAGAGTCTTGTGATGCCTTCTGCGCATCGCCCAGTCGGTCCATTTGCCATATTGGGGGAACCGCCGCTTGAAATCGACATAGCGTTTCTTGGCCCAGCGCGAATTTTGCAGGACCAGAGCCAGGCCGATCGGAAAGACGATGATGAAACCGGGGCCGGGAATCGCGCCGATGATCGGGGAAATAATGATCAGTATGAAGCCGATGACCGAAAGCAGGAATCGGGAGCCGGCAGTATATTTCCGACGTTTTTTTTCTAATCTATCGTCCATCGTCTTCCATTTGGTGCTTCACAGCAGCACGCGCAAGCGCGCTACGCTTTTTTAGCGAGCCGACGCAATTATCGTCCCTGAAGATGCACCGGGCGTGAATGGCGGATGGATATAATTAGTGAAGCAGCTGGAAGCGCGCCATGTCGTGGCGGGAGAGACGCAATTGTTCGGAAAAGGACACACTGTTGGTCAGCGCGTAAAAGGCCTGTGCAGCGGGAAGCGGCACGCCCATGTCGGTATAATAGTCGAGATATTCGGCATGGACGGGATCGCTGGCCGGATAGTCCCTCGCCTCGCGACCGTTTTCGTCCATCCAGCTGTGGACAACGAATTCGGCATCGGGGTGGGCGGTGCGCGTCACACCGGCCAGAAACAGCTCCACCGCGCCGGATCGGACCGAGCCTTGCGCCGGCACATTGGTGCTGATTCCCGCGCGGCGTATCATCCGGGCCAGGCGAAGATTGGCTTCTTCATCCACCGATCCGTCGCAATCGAGCATTTCGATCCGCCGGATGGCGGGAAAATCCCTGATCATCTGGCGAAAAAGCGCGGGCGTATAGCTGTCCACGGTACCGGTCATTTCCACCGTGTCCGCTGCAATCACGCGGAACGGCCCATATTGGCCATGAGCGACGCTGGCCGGCGTCGCCCGGGCATCGGGCTCGTGCAGGTCATATTCGAAAATCTCGACCGTTTCGGTGACGGTATAGCTGCTCGCGCTTTGGGCGGACTGGGTCGGGAGCAGCAGCATTGCGCAGAGCAGCAGGGCGGTGATCGGCAGGTCGTGGCGGCTGCCCGCAGCGCCATGATCTGCAATCTTGTCTGACGGGTTGCTCCAGTTCATGGATTATTCCTGCACCACTGCCGCTTGCGAAAGTGTGAGGGGGCTTGGTTGCAACGATATTAACCCGATTCGCGGTCCGATCTCCGCGTGCCTTGACGGTTGCGGTCAGGCGACTGTTGACGCTCGACTCGCTTCGCTGGCGGCGTCAGAGTTTCGGACATGAAATTGGGGCAGCCATGATGGTCGCGCTGGTTCAGACGGTGGCCTATCTCGGACTGGAGGCGCGGGGGGTGGAAGTGCAATGTCAGGTTGCACCCGGCTTGCCTGCATTCAACGTGGTGGGGCTGCCGGACAAGGCGGTCGCGGAGAGCCGGGAGCGGGTACGCGCGGCGATCGCGGCGATGGGGCTTTCGCTGCCGCCCAAGCGCATCACGGTCAACCTGTCACCGGCAGACCTGCCGAAAGCCGGCTCCCACTACGACCTGCCGATCGCGCTGGCACTGCTTGGCGCGATGGGCATTATCGATGCCGAGACGCTGGCAAGCTATATCGTGGTGGGCGAACTGTCGCTGGACGGACGCCTGGCGGCTACCCCCGGGGTGCTGCTGGCCGCGCTCCATGCCTCGGCCAACAATCTGGGCCTGATCTGCCCGGCCTTGCAGGGGCCGGAAGCGGCCTGGGCCGGAGATGTGGAAGTGCTGGCTCCGGCTGACCTGCTGGCGCTGCTCAACCATTTCAAGGGTCAGTCGATATTGACGCCGCCCGAAACCGGTGCCGCTCCCGAACCCGAATATGGGCCGGACTTGAAGGACGTAAAGGGACAGGAAACCGCCAAGCGGGCACTGGAAATTGCTGCCGCTGGCGGACATAATCTGCTGATGAACGGTCCGCCGGGGTCGGGGAAATCGCTGCTCGCGTCCTGTTTGCCAGGGATATTGCCGCCCCTCTCGCCGGCCGAAGCGCTGGAGGTGTCGATGGTGGCGTCGGTCGCGGGGACGCTGGAGGGCGGGCAGATGTCCCGCCAGCGGCCGTTCCGCGCGCCGCATCACAGCGCCTCGATGGCGGCGCTGGTCGGTGGTGGGCTGAAGGTTCGTCCCGGCGAAGTCAGCATGGCCCATCTCGGCGTGCTGTTCCTCGACGAACTGCCGGAATTCCAGCGACCGGTGCTCGATTCGCTGCGCCAGCCGCTGGAAACGGGAGAAGTCAGCGTGGCGAGGGCCAATGCGCATGTCACCTTCCCGGCCCGGGTGCAGATGGTTGCCGCGATGAATCCGTGTCGCTGCGGTCATCTGGGGGATGCCGCGCTCGCCTGTTCGCGAGCGCCGCGCTGCGCCGCCGACTATCAGGCGAAAGTCTCCGGGCCGCTGCTCGACCGGATTGACCTGCATATCGAGGTGGAGGCCTTGTCGGCAGCAGATCTCACCATGCCCCCGTCGGCAGAGGGCTCCGCAGCAGTGGCGGCACGGGTCGCAGCGGCACGGCTGGTTCAGCAGCAGCGCTACGCCGATCTGGAGATAAGGACCAATAGCGAAATCGATGGCGAGGCGCTGGAGAAATATGCAACGCCGGACGAGCCCGGCCAGCGATTGCTGGCCCAGGCGGCGGAAGCGATGCGGCTATCGGCCCGCGGCTATACCAGGGTCTTGCGGGTGTCGCGCACGATCGCCGATCTTGCGGGTTCGGATGCGGTGGGCCGGATCCATGTGGCGGAAGCGCTCAGCTATCGGCGACAAGCGCCGCGCAACTGATTCGGCGGCTGGGCGGACGGCGGCTCAGGCTGCCTTGTCACCCTCGTTCAGTTCCAGCGGAATCGCCATTTCGTTCATGTTCACCGTCGACTTGGCGAGATTGGGCGATTTGCTGCTGCGGTGCTTGAACTTGCCGTCGACATGGCCGCCCTGTTCGATCGTCACATTTTCATAGGTGACGTCGCCGCCAATGCGAGCGGTCGAGGCGATGGCAAGATCGCCGGCGTCGATCGATCCTTCGACCGACCCCGACAGGCTGGCATTCTGGGCAACGATCGCGCCCTTGATCTTGCTCGAGGGGCCCTGGACCAGCGACAGGCATTTCACGTCGCCAACCACTTCGCCGTCGATATGCAGGTCGACCTTGGATTCGATATTGCCGGTGATGACGATGCCGTCACCGATGATGGAAAAGCTCGAGCCGCTGGTGCCGCTGCTTCTAGCCACGGCTGGCGCCTGGCTGGGTGCGGCCTGGTGCTTTGGCCCGTTGTCGTGCGATGGCTTTGACCTTGAGAACATCTGTATTCGCCTCCAAAAATGGCTGGGGGTTGATGGCGCGTCCGTTCAGCCGCACCTCGAAATGCAGGTGCGTCCCGGTCGAGCGCCCCGTGCTTCCCATTGCCCCCAATTGTATGCCCTGTTCGATTCTCTGGCCAGCAGCCACGTCGATTCGCGACAAATGCGCATAGCGCGTCATCAATCCGTTGCCATGGGTGATTTCCACGGCCTTGCCATAGCCGGATTTCCATCCCGCGTGCGTCACCCGGCCACCGGCGGCAGCGAGAATCGGCTGGCCCTTCGGCCCCTTGAAATCGATACCGCTGTGCATGGCGCCGCCGCCGGTGAACGGATCGCGGCGATAGCCATAGCTGCTCGTTATCATTCCGGTGCTGGAAGGCTTGCCGGACGGGATCGCAATCAGGGTCCGTTCCAGTGCATCCATTCGCAGGAGTGCAAGATTGAGCCGTTCGAGCGTGGGGTGCAGATGCTGGTCTTTTTCCCGGAAAAAGGGAATCAGCGGCCCGCCCATCGCATCGGTGGAATTTTTCGCCAGCCTGTCTGGATTCAGCCCGAATTTGCGAATCGCTTCCGCTGCCTGTTCGGTGCGCTGGATTGCGGCTGATGTCAGTCGCCGGGCGAAGAGAATCTGCCGGGCCTCGATCTGGGCAAGATGGGTGGCCTCGGGGAAAGCGGCGCTGATCTTGCGGGTATTTTCGGACAGTTCCTCGTCGCTTTGGTTCTGTTTCGAAGCCGTTGGCGGTTCGCCAACAAACTGTTCCGTCATCTGGTCGAGCACGTCCTGGCGCTGCTTCAGCTCGGCAGCAACCCCCTCGATCGACTGCTTATAGGTGGCAACACGGTTTTCCGTGCTGTTCACGGCAGCCTCTTTCTGTGCAAGCGCCATGCGTTCCCCGCTGACGGTCAGCTGGTTGACCATCATCGCCAGCGTGACAATCAGCCAGAAGGCCAGAGCGGCCGCGACCGAATAAAATACACGCTTCTGCAATGTCGCCGATATGGTGAGAAAGCGGACCTGTCCGTGCGATCGCATGAAAAACTCGCGATCCGTAAACATATGGTCCAGCCGGGCCTTTAGCCCTTGCTTGGTATTGTTTCTGTGCATGACCCGCCGTTGTTATTCGTAATCCCCGCAGAGCAGCTAGCAGAGGGCAGGAGGGCTGGCGAATCGCAGAGGGGCGACTCGTGACGAGTCGAACGACTCATGGGGTGAATTGCGCTATTCGATGGAACTCGTCGTTCATTACGGCGTTGTCGCGAATCGATTCTGGCACTGATCCCCTATTTCCGGCTGCAACTATTTCGAGATTTTGGGTTAAATTGCCGGCGGCGTCATGCTAGCAGCCCCCCTATGACAGAACCTGCACAACTGATTACCGATATGGGCCGCAAGGCTCGCGCTGCCTTCTCCCAACTGACCGGAGTGAGCGATGCGCAAAAGTCCACTGCTCTCACGGCTGCCGCGCGCCACTTGCGCGCCAGCGAGCAGAATATTTTGGAAGCCAATCAGCGCGACATGGCAAGCGCGCGCGACCGTGACCTGAGCGATTCAATGCTCGACCGGCTGATGATCGACGCGGAACGGCTCGAAGCCATTGCCGCGGCCGTCGAGCATGTGGGCAAACTTCCCGATCCGGTCGGACAGGTCATTGATCGCTCCGAACGACCCAACGGCCTTGTGATGGAGCGCGTCCGGGTACCGCTCGGCGTGATCGGCATCATCTATGAAAGCCGTCCCAATGTGACCGCGGATGCCGCTGCCCTGGCGCTGCGTTCGGGCAATGCCGTGATCCTGCGCGGCGGTTCGGAAGCGATTCAGAGCAACAGCGCGATCTACGAGGCGATGGTGGCGGGCGTGGTCGAGGCGGGCCTGCCTGCCGACGCCATCCAGCTGGTCCAGACCACCGACCGGGCTGCCGTCGGGGCGATGCTGAAGGCCAGCGGCCTGATCGACATCATCATTCCGCGCGGCGGCAAGTCGCTGGTCAAGCGGGTCCAGGACGAGGCCCGGGTACCGGTTCTCGCGCATCTCGACGGCATTTGTCATACCTATATCGCCAAGGACGCCGACCCCGACAAGGCGCTGGCGATAGCGGTCAACGCCAAGATGCGCCGGACCGGCATCTGCGGAGCGATGGAGACCTTGCTGATTGATCAGGACTATCCTGCGCCCGGACCTCTTGTTCGCGCGCTGCTGGAGTCCGGTTGCGAAATACGCGGCGACGATTCGGTGCTGGAGCTGGACGAGCGGGTGGTTTCCGCCGATGCGTCCGACTGGGATACCGAATATCTCGCCCCCGTCCTCTCGGTTGGCATGGTCGATGGTGTCGACGAGGCGCTGGCGCATATTGCCGAACATGGCTCGCACCACACCGACGTGATCGTCACCGAAGATACAGATATGGCGGAACGGTTCATCCTGCGCGCCGACAGCGCGATCGTGATGCACAATGCCTCGAGCCAGTTTGCCGACGGCGGGCAGTTCGGTCTCGGCGCCGAAATCGGGATTTCCACCGGTCGCCTGCACGCGCGCGGGCCGGTCGCTCTCGAAGGGCTTACGACCTATAAATGGGTGGTACGCGGGACCGGGCAAGTGCGCCCTTGAATCCCGAAGCTGCCCGGACATTCGCCGATGAATGGATAGAATGCTGGAACAGCCACGACCTGGATCGAATATTGTCACATTATGCTGACGATATATGCTTTCATTCCCCGCGTGCGCATTTGGTGACCGGGACGTCACCGGTGAACGGGAAGTCTGCGTTGCGCGCCTATTGGAGCAAGGCGTTATCGCAATCGCCAGATCTTGAATTTTCGTTGATAGAATATTTTTTGGGCGCCGACTGCCTGTCTGTCCATTATGCCAATCATCGTGATCAGCGCGTGATCGAGACGTTTGTATTTGGCGAGGAGGGCTTGGTGATCGAAAGCATCGCCTGTTACCAGAGGCCGCACAATTCGTGAAAACCACCGGCCTGCTGGGCGGATCGTTCAATCCGGCGCATGGCGCGCATCGATCGATCAGCCTGTTTGCGATGGAGCAACTTCAACTCGACGAATTTTGGTGGCTGGTGTCGCCGGGCAATCCGCTGAAAGCAGGCGCCAGGGACATGGCGCCGCTCCATGCGCGGCTGGCATCGGCACAAAAAATGGCGCGGCGGAGCAGAATCCAGCCGACGGCGATCGAGCGCGATCTTGGCACGCGCTACACCTATGATACGCTGCGCAAGCTGGTGCGACGCTATCCGAAGCGGCAATTTGTCTGGGTCATGGGAGCCGACAATCTGGCCCAGTTCCACCGCTGGAAAGACTGGCGCAAAATAGCGCAATTATTGCCGATTGCAGTTATTTCCAGACCGGGCTATGATGATGATGCTTTTGCGGCTCCCGCAATGGCCTGGCTGCGGCGCTTCGTCCACCCCGCGAGCCAGCTTGGTAACTGGACCAGCTGGAGTACGCCGGCGCTGACATTCCTGCGCTATCGTCCCGACCCCCGCTCGGCCACCGCGATCCGGATGGCCCGGCCCCATTGGCATCAGCAATTTGAGGACCGCCGCGTCAGAGACGCGGTGACCCACCGGCTGATTGTCCCAGAAGATTAGGATTTACGTTGACGAAACCGAAGGTAAAAGTTCTGAAATCTGCCACTTCCGAGGAAGGAAAGGCCGAGTCAGATGCACTGCATGCGCTGGTGATGAAATCGCTCGACGATGATCAGGCGCAGGACATTGTCTCCATCCCGCTTGCCGGCAAGAGCAATATTGCCGACCATATGGTGATCGCCGAAGGGCGGTCGACGCGGCAGGTGGCGGCTATTGCCCAGAAGCTGGCGGAACGGGTGAAACAGGCCGGCGGCACTGTCCGGGTCGAGGGCCTAGCCAATGCCGACTGGGTATTGATCGATGCCGGCGATGTGATCGTGCACCTGTTCCGGCCGGAAGTGCGCAGCTTCTACAATCTCGAACGGATGTGGGCGGTCGACGAGGAAGGCGAAACGCCGGCCGTCGCCGAAGCCTGATATTTCCGGGCGATGAGATTGCATATCGTCGCCCGCGGCAAGATTGGCCGCAGTCCGGAAGCGGAGCTGGTCGAGCGCTATGTCAAGCGGATCGGCTGGGACGTGAAGATCAGCGAGCTGCCCGACCAGGGCGGCAAGTCACCAAAGCTGCAGGGCGAGACCAAGATTATCGCGATGGACGAAGCGGGCGAAAACTGGACATCGAGCAAATTTGCCAAGCTGCTGTCGACCTGGCGGGATAATGGTGCGCGCGAGGCGCGGTTCCTGATCGGTGCTGCCGATGGTCTGAGCGCCGAAGAACGCGCCAGCGCCGATCATTTCTTTTCCTTCGGCAAGGCGACCTGGCCGCACATGATGGCGCGGGCGATGCTGGCGGAGCAATTGTTCCGCGCGACATCGATAATCGCCGGTCATCCCTATCACCGGGAAGGATGAGGCGGATGGTTCGCTCCGCTCTCGCGATTCTTGCTTTTGTCGGTCTGGCGACGACCGGCGCAGCCCTGCTGTCCGCGCAGAGCCCCGGACCGAGCCTTTCGGAACAGCAACGCAGCCTGCTGTCGGCGCGCGAGCAGTCCGAGCGCGCCCGCCAGCGCAGCAACGCGCTGCTGCGCCAGGCGGAAGCGGCGAGCAATGATGCCGACCGTATCGCGAGCCAGGCCGCGGCGCTCGCTGCCCGCATCCAGGCAGCGGAAGCGGATATCAAGGCCGCGCGCACCCGTATCGCGATCGTCAACCAGCTGCAGCAGCGCCAGCGCGCGCGGCTGGCGGAGAAGCAGGGGCCGATGATCCGGCTGACCGCCGCGCTGCAGATGATGACCCGCAAGCCGACCGCGCTGGCCCTGGTCGAGCCGCGGTCGCTCGACGAACTGATCTACATGCGCTCGATCCTGTCTGCGGTGATGCCGGAAATTGAACGGCGCACCGCCAGTCTGCGAGACGAAGTCCGGCAGGGCGAACGGCTTCGCCGGCAAGCGGCGCGGGCCATTGCTTCGCTCGACCAGAGCCAGCGTCGTCTGATCGAACAGCGGCAACAACTGGCGGGCCTCGAAGCCAGCGAGCGGATCGATGCGGCTCAATTTTCCACTGATGCCGGGATCGAGCAGGAACAGGCGCTGGCGCTCGGCGAGGAAGCGCGGGACATATTGGACCTGATGGACCAGATTCGCGAAAGCGGCGCGGTCCGTGAATCGCTGGCTGAGCTGGACGGGCCCGTGCTCCGGCCGGGACAGGGCGAGGAGCCGCCGGTCCGGACCTCCCGGCGGAGCGAAGATGTCGCGAGCGCCTATCGACTGCCCGTCGTCGGGGAAATTGTCACCGGGCTCGGCGAGATATCGGACAGCGGCTATCGCTCCCGCGGCCTGACGATCGCGGTGGATGCCGGTGCCCAGATTGTTGCGCCGGCGGCGGGACGGGTGGCCTATTCGGGGCGTTACCGCGGCTATGGCAATATCCTGATCATCGAGCATGATGCCGGCTGGACCAGCCTGATTACCAATATGGCGAAAACCAGTGTCGCCGTGGGCGATGAAGTGGTGCAGGGAGCGCCGGTCGGGCAGTCGGGGTCGGATGATCAGACGGTGACCGTCGAACTGCGCCGCCATGGCCGGCCAATCGATATCGCTGCGCTGATTGGCTGAGCGGCGGCAAGGTGCCCCGTCAGAATTGCCGTTCGTCGAAGACTTGTGTCATTATTGGTTAAGCTGCTTTGCTTTAGAGACGATTCACGCCTATATTTGGCACCGATTTATACCGACAGGACATGATTGATGAAAAAGCCCGTTTTGCAAGCCGCTGCCCTTGTGCTGACCGTTGCGCTTTTGCCCGCAACGACTTCGGCCATTTCCGCCGTGGATGCCAATACCTATCGCGAGATGGAGCAGTTCATGAGCGTCTTCGAGCGGGTGCGGAACGACTATGTCGATCAGGTCGACGATGCCGATCTGATCAAGGGCGCGATCCAGGGCATGCTGAGCAGTCTGGATCCGCACAGCAGCTTTCTGGATGCCCGGGACTTCGAAAATCTGCGGACCCAGACGGACGGCAATTATGGCGGCCTTGGCCTTTCGGTGACGCTGGAAGACGGTGCTGTGAAGGTCATCGCTCCGTTCAAGGATACGCCGGCGGACAAGGCGGGCGTGAAGGCTGGCGATTATATTACCCATATCAATGGCGAACTGATCTACGGCGGTACGCTGGACGAGGCGGTCGAGGAAATGCGCGGCAAGCCCGGCGAACCGATCACCATCACCATCGTCCGGCCCGGCCGGGACAAGCCGTTCGATCTGTCGATGAAACGGGCGATCATTGATCTCAAGCCGGTCACCTGGGAGGTCAAGGACCAGATCGGCGTGATCAGCATCAACAGTTTCTCCAGCGAGACCGGTGCCGATGTCGCCGCCGCTATCGCCGGAATCGACAAGTCCCTGGGCAAGAAGCCGCTCGGCTATGTGCTCGACCTGCGGTCCAATCCGGGCGGTCTGCTCGATGAAGCCGTTTCGGTTTCCGATGTGTTCCTGTCGCGCGGGGAAATTGTTTCGCAGCGCGGGCGGGAAAAATCCGATATCGAGCGCTATTTCGCCAAGAGCGGCGATGCCACCGGCGGGCTGCCGGTCATTGTGCTGATCGACGCCGGCTCGGCTTCGGCTTCGGAAATCGTTGCCGGTGCCCTGCAGGACCATCACCGTGCCCTGATCATGGGTGAACGCAGTTTCGGCAAGGGCTCGGTCCAGACCCTGCTGCCGCTGTCCAACGACAGCGCTCTGCGTCTGACCACGGCGCGCTATTACACGCCTTCGGGCAAGTCGGTGCAGGAAGGCGGGATTGAACCCGATATCAATGTGCCGCAATTGTCCGATCCGGATTACAAGGACCGTCCACGGTTCCGCGAATCGGATCTGCGCCGCCACCTGATCAACGAGATCAAGCTGAAGGACGATGTGCTGGAAGAAGACGGCAAGGACGATCCGCGCTTCAGCCAGACGGCCGAGGAACTGAAAGAGAAGGGCGTGGAAGATTTTCAGCTGCATTATGCGCTGCAGACCATCGGTCGGCTTGGCCCCGACGGGCTGAAAATGGCGATGAACAAGGCTGCGAAAAAGAGTGCCAGCAAAACGGCCGTTGCGAAAAACTAGGCCGCACTGATGGCATCCGTCCGCACCGCCGCCTGGCTGGCCTTCCTGCTTCCCGCAGCCCTGCTTGGCGGTGCGTTGATCAGCCAATATGGCTTTGGCCTGTACCCGTGTGAAATGTGCATGTGGCAAAGGTGGCCGCATCTGGTCGCCATCCTTCTTGCGGCGGCGGCTCTGGCCTTTCGGAGGATCAGCATGGCGGTGCCTCTGGTCGTCGCTGCGGCCATCGCGATCCTGATCAGTGGCCTGATTGGCGGTTTCCATGCCGGAGTCGAATATGACTGGTGGGAAGGTCTTACCTCCTGCTCGACCAATCTTCCCGCGGGCGGCGATCTGCTCGATTCGATCATGAACGCTCCTCTGGTGCGCTGTGATGTGGCGCCCTGGACCCTGTTCGGCATTTCTCTGGCGGGCTTCAATTTCCTCTTGTCAGTAAGCGGCGCGGCGCTCATCTTGTTGATGATAGCGACGAGACGAAAAGGAAGCGATCATGGGTGAAACGAGACTGGGCCAGTCGCGGGCCGATATCGCGTCGATGATCCGCGTCAACCAGGCGGGCGAATATGGAGCGGCGCAAATCTACAAGGGCCAGCTCGCGGTAATGGGTGATGATGCGCCGCACAGCAGCGCGATCCACCATATGGCAGAGCAGGAGCAGCGCCATCTCGACGCTTTCGACCAGATGATCGCCGATCGCGGCGTCCGGCCCACGGCGCTGCAGCCCTTCTGGAAAATCGCCGGCTATGCGCTGGGCGCGACGACCGCAGCCATGGGACCGCGAGCGGCAATGGCCTGCACGGCGGCGGTGGAAACCGAAATTGACCAGCATTATCGCGAACAGCTGGATGCACTGGAATCAGAGGATGATCCGGAGCTGACCCGTATGATTGCGGAGTTTCGCGAAGAGGAACTGGAGCATAAGGCAACGGCAATCGCTTCGGGGGCGGAAGATGCTCCCGGCTATCCGGTGTTGAGTGCAGCCATTCGTCTGGGTTGTCGGGTGGCAATCGGGCTGTCGAAACGCATTTAGGAAGCGCAACCTGCTTCAGCACCGGTTCAGCCCGGTGCGATCAAAGGAACGATTATGATGAAGAAATTTTTGCTTTCCGCTGCCGCGCTGTCCGGCGCTGGCCTGCTGGCTGTCCCGGCGCAAGCCCAGGACCAGCCGGGCGACCGCGTCAATCAGCTGGTGATTTACGGCGATGATCCTTGCCCGCCGAGTACCGATAACGAGATTGTCGTCTGCGCCCGCAAGGACGAGAACGAACGCTATCGCATTCCGGAAACCCTGCGGGGCGGCGAACTGGGCGAGGCCAAGAACCAGGCCTGGTCGGAACGCGTCAGATCCTATGAATATGTCGGAAAATCAGGCACAAGCAGCTGCTCGCCGGTCGGCGCGGGCGGTTTTACCGGATGCACACAGCAATTGCTGCGTCAGGCCTATGCCGAGCAGGGCATTGATGACACGGTCAACTGGGGCCAGCTGATCGAGGAGGAACGGCAGAAACGCCTGTCCCGGATCGATGCGGAAGCCGATGCGGTGGAAGAGCGTGTGCTGGAAATCGAGGCCGACCGCGCAGCGCGGGAAGAGGCAGCGGAAGCGGCCAGAGACCGGCTGGATGCAAAAGATGCGGATGAGAAGGCCGTGGATGATCTGGCGGTACCGCCGGGAGCGGACAAGACGCCCGGCCCCGACGGCAAATGATCAGCTAGCTTTTTTCGCTGCAATCCAGCGGTTTACCTGTGCCTCGAGCATATCGAGCGGCACCGCGCCTTGGCCCAGCACGACATCGTGAAATTCGCGCAGGTCGAACTTGTCACCCAGTTCGCTGGTCGCCTTGGTGCGCAGCTCGCGAATTTTCAGCTCGCCCATCTTGTAGGCGAGAGCCTGGCCGGGCCAGCTGATGTAGCGATTAACCTCCGCCTCGATATTGGCGGCGCTGAGCGCGGTATTGTCGGTCATGAAATCGATCGCCTGCTGTTTGCTCCAGCCCTTGCTGTGGATGCCGGTGTCGACGACAAGCCGGCAGGCGCGCCACATTTCGTAAGACAGGCGGCCCATATTCTTGGCCGGCGTGTCATAGAGTTCCATCTCGATGCCGAGCCGTTCCGAATAGAGGCCCCAGCCCTCGACAAAGGCGGTGAAAAAGGCGCCATATTTGCGGAAGTCGGGCATGTCGAGTTCCTGCTGGAGCGCGATCTGCTGGTGGTGGCCCGGCACTGCCTCATGTACGCTGAGCGCGGGAATTTCCCAGAAGGGTCGCTGGTCAAGCTTTGACGTGTTGACATAATAGAAGCCGGCGATGCCGACATCGGGCGAGCCGGGATTATAATAAGCCGTAGTCGTGCCTTCGGCGGTCTCCGCCGGGATTTCCTTTATGCCATAGGGCAGTCTGGCGAGCTTGCCGATGATCGAGGGCATCTTGCCATCGATCGTCTTGTTCACCCGGGCGACCTTTTCCATCAGCTCTTCCGGCGTCTTGGCATAATATTGCGGGTCGGTGCGCAGATGCTCGATAAACGCCTCGCGCGTATCATAGCCCGCCTCTTTCGAAACTTCGACCATCTCGGCGCGGATCCGCTTGACCTCGCTGAGACCGATATTGTGAATTTCGTCGGCGCTCTTGTCGGTGGTCGTCATCTGGCGAATGCGGAAATCATAATATTTCGCGCCGCCGGGCTGTGCCGAGATGCCGGGGGCCTTGGCGCATTTCGGGGCATAGCTTGTGGTATACCAGTCGAGATGCTTGCGCAGGGCCGGCGTGATGATCGTTTGAATTGTTTCCGCCGCTGCATCCGCCATGCTTGCGAACGTCGCTTCGTCGATCGATTCGGGGCGCTTGCGGGTAAATGGCTGGTAGAAGCGCGAATCCTTCGGGTCTTCCGTCAACAGGCGGGAAATGCTGGTTTCATAGCCTTCCATCGACACGCAGGGCTGGACATAGCCGCCGGCCAGCGCCTGGTTGGCGACGGCGATCGACTGGTCGTTGATCTTGGCATATTGTTTCAGCCGGTTGATATAGGTCCGGTAATCCTGCGCGTTGCGGAACGGCAGGTTGTTTTGCATGCTGGCGAAATTCTGGTGCCAGCCGCCGCGGTTGGTGAAGTTGATCGTGCGCTGGCCATAGCTGTTCGCCTCGATCTCCTCGGCGAGCGTCCGGCGGAGGATGCCATAGTTGGTCTTGTCATCCTCGCTCAGCGCCTTGGGGTCGATCGCATCCAGCCGTTTCAGCCAAGCCATGGCCTTTTCCACGCGCTTGTCTTCGGCCTCCAGGCTGGCATCGCTGACCCGTCCGACCGGATCTTCCACCCCGAGCGAGGAAGCGAATTCCGGATATTGCTCGAGCTGATAGGCCCAGTAATCGTCAATGATAGTGTGCAAGGCCTGGGATTGCGGGGCAGTGCCATGCTGGGCCGCAGGCGCCTGCGCGTACACCGGCGTGGTGGCGAGCAGTGCGAGCGGCAGCAGCAGGGCAAATCTTGGCTTTGGCATTTTCTCTCTCCGGAAATATCTTTGGCAACTATCGAGGATATCTGGTGCCTTTAGTCAAGGATGATTTTGCCGGCCGATCAGCGCGTCTCGCAAGGCCATGGCCCGGTTAAAATCAATGTCCCTGATCATCAACGGTCTCACGCCGCTTCCGCCCGCGATGCCGATCGTCACCGTGGCCAGATTCAGTGGATGGTCGAGCGGCGACTGGCTGACATCGACCGTCTGGATCTTGCGACGCAGCAGCATGGTGCACCGTCGCCGCCACCAGCCGGAGCGGACAAACAGCTGGCTTTCGGTCAGCGCATATTGATGATGGCGCCAGTTGAGAAACTGGATCCGTGCCACCGGCAGCGCCAGCAAGATCAGTGCATAAAATCCCCGATGGACGAGAAATCCCGTGCCAAGGGCAATGGCAGCGAGCAGCAGCGAGATCAGAATCGCGTCGCGCCACCAGAAGGCAGGGCTGACTGGCTGAAAGTCGAGATCCGGCGCGGGTCGTCGGATGGCACATTGGTCAAGGATCGGGTCTATTTCCGGCAGCGAGGCGCAGGGCGCCACGCTGTGGTCGGTTTCGCCGCCGCTGTCGCCAGCCAGCGAAATGAATTTCAGATGATACCAGCCATAGGGCTCGCGCACCGGACCGGTCTGCAGCACCGCAGCCTGGACGCGGTGGATCGGCATGACCATGTCGGTCAGGGTGAACAAGCCGCGTCGCCGGCGGAATCCCGGCTGACCGCTGTCCACCCTGTCGAGGCGGAAGCCATAGTCACGGACGAAGGTGCGGACGATGCCGCTGATCAGGCCGAAGGCGATCAGCGAAAGGATCGCGGCCAGGGCACCGCCAAAACGCACCCAGGAACCAAGGCGATCGATGGTTTCCGCTTCCGGCAAGGCGTCGAGCCAGCGGCGCGGATCGAAAAAATCGTCCGGGAGCAGAAAATCCAAATTCTGGGCAATGGCGCCCAGGACCGCGAGCAGCACGAAGGAAAAGTTGAACAGGCCGGCGATCAAGAGACGGCGATTGTCCATGGCAAACAGCGGCGTGCGATCATCGGCGACGGCGCTTGTCGGTGCTTCCCCGTCGCTGGTCTCCAAACCCGCCTTATAGTCGCGGATCGTGTCACGCAGGCTTTCTGCGTCAGCCCGAGACAGCGCATCGAGCTGGCCATCTTCGCCGCCGCCGGAACCGGTTTCCAGCGCGACCGTGGCGAGTCCGAGCAGGCGGCTGATCAGCTTCTGTTCGAGACTGACATCCTGAATCCGGTCGAAGGGGATCGACCGGTTGTTTCGGTTGAGCAGGCCGCTGCGAATCCGGATTTCCCTGGCCGTGACCTGATAGGTGAAGCGGGACCAGATCAGCGCGGTCACGCCGACGATCAGCACGATCAGCACCGCAGCGGCGAGTCCGGTGTGGAGGAAATTCTGGTCGAACATGCTGAAATGCAGGACGAGGATCGCGACCAGATTCTGGCCGAGCGTGCCGACAGATTTGAGGATGATGCTGAGCGGGTGCAGGTGCTGGAACGGGGCGCTATTGTCGGGCGCCGGGCTGGCGGAGACCTCGGTCATATCATGTCTTGGCGGATATGGCCCTTGATCGTCTCGCGCATGGCCTCGGCATCGGCGGTGGCGAGCCCGGGCAGGGTGACGATGCTGTTGTGGGTCCCCGCGGTATGCACGATCAGCGTGGAGAGGCCGAACAGGCGCTGCAGCGGGCCCTGCGCGACATCGATATGCTGGATACGGTTGAACGGGACGATCGTGTCAGTGCGCCAGAGAAAGCCGCGCAGGACGCGGAGTTGCTCGTCGCCCATGTCATAGCCCCAGCGGCGGTAGATGCGGTGCGGGAGCACCAGTATCTGCAGGAGGGCGAGCAGGGTTGCGGGAATCAGGATCAGGCCGGGCGATGTTCCGAGCTGAACCCATAGCGCGATCTCGGCGACCAGAGCGAGGGCCAGCAGGACCAGCGACCGGATGATCATGCGGATCCGGATGAGGCTTTTCTGCGACGGATGCAGCGGGGTAAGGCCCTGATTATAGAGGCTTGTAGCGGCTGCTTCCGGCGCTTCGAGCGGATCGGAACTGGAAGAACTGGAAGCATGTTCGGTCATGTCCTGCCTATGCCCAAACTGTATTGGTTAGGCAAGACGGTTGACCGCTAGCGGGCCAGCGCGGTTTCCGCCTGCTCCACCAACGATTTGATAATTTCGGCCACGGATTCCTCCGCCTTGACCATGCCGACCGACTGTCCGGCCATGACACTTCCATACTCAATATCGCCATTTATTACCGCTTTTCGGAGCGCTCCTGCCCAGAAATGTTCAATTTGCAGCTGCGCTTCGCCCATTTCTATCTCGCCGGAGTCGAGCAGCTTGGCGACCTCGATCTGCTTGCGGGTAAATTCCTCGGTGCCCTTGTTCTTGAGCGCGCGCACCGGGATCACCGGCAGGCGGGGGTCGACCTGGACACTGGTGATCGCGTCGCGGGCATTGCCGCGGATGAAGGCCTTCTTGAAATCGGGATGGGCGATCGATTCATGGGCGCAGACAAAACGGGTGCCGAGCTGGACGCCGCTGGCGCCCATTTCGAGATAGGCGGCGATCATCTCGCCGGTGCCGATACCGCCGGCGACGAAGACCGGCAGTTGCCCGGCGATTTCCGGCAAGATTTCCTGGGCGAGGACCGAGGTCGAGACCGGCCCGATATGACCACCCGCTTCCATGCCCTCGATGACGATGGCATCGACGCCCGAACGAACGAATTTCTTGGCCAGCGCCAGGGCCGGGGCAAAGCAGATCACCTTGGCACCGGTTGCCTTGATCGCTTCCAGGCTGCCCTTGGGCGGCAGACCGCCGGCGAGCACGACATGGGTCACTTGATGTTTGCCGCAGACCGCGATCAGGTTCATCAGGTCGGGATGCATGGTGATCAGATTGACGCCGAACGGCTTGTCGGTGCGCTTCATCGTCTCGGCAATTTCCGTGTCGAGCAGGTCCGGCGTCATCGCGCCGCAGGCGATCACGCCAAAGCCGCCGGCGTTGGAAATCGCGCTGACCAGATTGCGCTCGGAGACCCAGGACATCGCCCCGCACATGATCGCGGTCTCGCAGCCGAGAAAGTCGGTGCCGCGCTGCATGAGATGCTGGAGTGTGGATTGGGTCATCATATTTCTTTCTAAAGCCCTCGCCGCTTCAGCGGAGAGGGTTGGAAGAGAGGGCGGTCACCATGACTCCCCTCCCTTGGTCTTCCCCCGAAGGGGAAGGAAAATAACTAAGCCGCATCCTCTGCGTCCAGGCCGTAAGCCGTGTGCAGCACGCGCAGCGCCAGTTCGGTATAATCTTCCTCAATCAGCACGCTGACCTTGATCTCCGAGGTGGTGATCGCCTGGATATTGACGCCGCGCTCGGCCAGCGCCTTGAACATCGTCGCGGCGACGCCGGCGTGGCTCTTCATGCCCACGCCGACCACCGATATTTTGGCGACATTGGTGTCGGGGATCAGGCGGTTGAAACCGATCTTGTCCTTGGCCTCCTCCAGCACCTGCATCGCCCGGTCGAGATCGACATTGGGCACGGTGAAGGTGACGTCGGTCTCGCCCTTCTCGCGGCCGACATTCTGGATGATCATGTCGACGTTGATTGCGGCATCGGCGAGCGGCGCAAAAATTGTCGCCACCGCGCCGGGCTTGTCGGGCACGCGGGTCAGCGTGATCTTCGCTTCATTTTTGTCATGGGCGATGCCGGTGATCAGCTGCCGTTCCATATCCTCAATCTCCATTTCATCTTCGCCAACGATCATCGTGCCGGGCAGGTCGTCGGCGGTCCAGTTGGTATTTTCATCGGTGAAGGAGGACAATACCTGGATGCGGACGCCTTCCTTCATCGCCAGCCCGACCGAGCGAGTCTGCAATACTTTCGCGCCGACGCTGGCCAGTTCGAGCATTTCCTCGAAGGTCACCTTGTTGAGCTTGCGCGCCCGGGTGACGATGCGCGGGTCGGTGGTGTAGACGCCGTCGACATCGGTATAGATATCGCAGCGATCGGCCTTGACCGCAGCAGCAATGGCAACCGCGCTGGTATCGGACCCGCCGCGGCCGAGGGTCGTGACCCGGCCGTCTTCGCTGAGTCCCTGAAAGCCGGGAATGATCGCGATCTCGCCGCTTTGCATGGCGGCGGTCAGCGCCTCTCCGTCGATCGAATCGATCCGTGCCTTGCTGTGCGCCTCGACCGTGCGGATCGGCATCTGCCAGCCGAGCCAGCTGCGCGCCTTGGCACCCAGCGACTGCAGGGCAATGGCGAGCAGGCCGGAGGTGACCTGTTCGCCGGATGCGACGACCACGTCATATTCGGCCGGATCATAAAGCGAACTGGCTTCGCGGCAGAAGTTGACCAGCCGGTCGGTATCGCCGGCCATGGCGGAAACCACCACCGCGACTTCGTGGCCGGCATCGGCTTGTTGCTTGACGATCTGCGCCACCCGGCGGATACGGTCGATTCCGGCCATCGAGGTGCCGCCGAATTTCATCACTATACGTGCCATGCTGCTGTTGGATAAACTTTCGTTAAAAAGGGCCTGAACAGGATTGAAAAGCCTGATAAAGAGGGGACATGACAAAGGCAAGTAGCAGCACGATCAAGCCCGAAGAAGCCGCGCATTTCGGCGCGCTGGCAGCCGACTGGTGGGACCCGAGGGGATCATCGGCGATGCTCCACCGGCTCAATCCGGCCCGGCTTTCCTATATCAGGGACGCGATCGACCTGCATTTCCACTGCGATAGCAGCCTGCTGAAACCGCTCGCCGGCAAGCGGGCGCTGGATGTCGGCTGCGGTGCGGGCCTGCTCTGCGAGCCGCTGGCCCGGCTGGGCGCGAGCGTGACCGGGCTCGATGCGGCCCCGGAGAATATCGCGGCGGCGAAGGCGCATGCCGAGCCGCAGGGGCTGGCGATTGACTATCGCTGCGAGGCGATCGAGGATTTTGCCGAGCGAGACTTTGATCTGGTTACCTCGCTGGAGGTGATCGAACATGTCGACGACCCCCGGGGTTTTGTTGCCGGGCTGGCCCGGGCGATGGCGGATGACGGCCTGATGATCCTCTCCACCCCCAATCGCACCGCCCTGTCGAAACTGATGCTGGTGGAACTGGCCGAGCGGACCGGCCGGGTTCCGCGCGGGACGCATCATCACGAGCAGTTCATCACCCCGGAAGAGCTGGAAAAAATGCTGGGCGAGGCGGGTCTGCAGGTGATCGACACCAGCGGCCTGTCCTACAGTCCCGCAAGCGGCTTTTCGGTGTCCGACAATCTGGCGCTCAACTATCTGATGACGGTTATCCGGGCCCAGTGACCCGAATCGGAAATTCAGATCATTGAAAGCAGCGTCATTCTGAACTTCTTTGATATCCATCCCATTCAACCGGTGTAGAATCCGGGCAACTCTCGTCATTGCGAGGAGCCGAAGGCGACGAAGCAATCGAGAGCGGCGCAGGATGCCCTGGATTGCTTCGCTGCGCTCGCAATGACGAAGCAGGTCATGGTGAATCTAGAAGTCGACCTTTTCATAATGGGCCGGAGGCGCGATCACTTCCATGCGCTCGGACAATAAGGGCCGGAACGAAGGCCGCGACTTGAACATCGCGTACCAGGCCTTGGTCTGTTCGTGCCCGGCCCAGTCGATCGTGCCGAGATAGTCGGCGACCGAGATTTGCGCTGCGGCGGAAAGGTCGGCCAGACTCATTGTTGCGCCGGCCAGCCAGCTGCGGTGGTCGATCAGATAGTCTATATAGTCGAGATGCTGGTTCGCGCGGCGCATCGCCTCGCGCAGGATCTTGGCATCGGGCGGTTCGCGCCGGACCAGCCTTTTGTGCATCCGTTCGTGCAGCATCGGGGCGGTGACATCGCCGTAGAACTGCTCGTCAAACCAGGCGACCAGCCGCCGGATTTCCGCCCGGTTGACCGCGGTGCCGTTGATCATCGGCACCTTTTCGACGGTCTCCTCGATATATTCGCAGATCGCGACGCTGTCGACGAGACAGATGTCCCGCTCGGCATGTTTCATCACCGGCGTGCGGCCGGTCGGGTTCATCGCCAGATATTCGTCGCGCTGATCCCAGGGCGATTCGCGCACCAGTTCATAGGCGACCGACTTCTCGCCCAGCAGCAAGCGGACTTTGCGAGAAAACGGACATAGAGGGAACTGGTACAACTGCCACATGAGTCCCGCTTAATCCCGATTGGACGCGGGGGAAAGAGGCTTGATCGACCGCGTGCAAGATAGTGGTCCGGCTGGTCGTTCTGCCGGGTCAGCCCGGCTGATAGATGGCCAGCCGGTTGCCCGAGGGATCGAGACATTCAAAGCGTCTGCCGCCCGGGAAGGCAAAGATTTCGCGGACGATTTCGCCGCCCGCAGCGGTCACCTGAGCGAGGGATGCTTCCAGATCATCGCTCTCCAAGGTCGGCATCGGAGCGACCGGCTCGCGTCCGGCGGCGAGCCCGATCTGCACCGGACCGCCCTCAACCGCAGCATAGTCCGGGCCATAGTCGGTAAAGGCAAAGCCGAAGGCCTTTTCGTAAAAGGCCTTGCTGGCGGGCAGATCGCTGGCCTTCATTTCGAGATAGTTCGGAGTGATTTTGGGCATGGCGGGCTTTCCCTTCGCAATGGCTGCTGCCGGCCTGTATGACAGAAATCCGCCCAGGCCGGCAAGGGCCATCCACGCCAGCAGCCTGCGCCGCTTGGTCACTCCGCTGCCACAATCACTTCCTTGTCCGACAGCGGGTGCGCGATCCGGCTCACCATTTCCTTCGGGCAGACCTGCCAGAAGCGATCCCGCCAGCGGTCCCAGTCGCGCAGGATCGATTCCGACCATTTGCTGTCGGTGGTCTTGTGATGGCGCTCGATCAGTGCATGCAGATGGCCTTCCCAATGGGCGCTGTCGAGCCGCTGCCAGATGATGCTCTCGCCATTGGCCATTTTCTCGAAATCGCCTGCGGTATCGAGCACGAAGGCCATGCCGCCGGTCATGCCCGCCCCGAAATTGCTGCCGACGGGGCCCAGGATCACGGCATTGCCGCCGGTCATATATTCGCAGCCATTGGCGCCGCAGCCCTCGACCACGACATTGGCCCCGCTGTTGCGCACCGCAAAGCGCTCGCCTGCCTGGCCAGCGGCGTAGAGCTGCCCGGAGGTGGCGCCGTAGAGCACGGTATTGCCGATGATCGTATTGTCCTGGCTGACCAGCGGCGAGCTGACCATCGGCCGGACGACGATCTTGCCGCCGCACAGGCCCTTGCCGACATAGTCATTGGCGTCGCCGAACACCTCCAGCGTGATCCCCTGGCAGAGAAACGCGCCGAGCGACTGGCCCGCCGACCCGCGCAGCCGGATATGGACATGGTCCTCGTTCAATGTGCTCATGCCATATTTGGCGGTGATCTCGGCCGAGAATCGCGTGCCGACGGCGCGGTGGGTGTTGCGTACCGTATAGGTGAGCTGCATCTTCTCGCGCCGTTCGAACACCGGCTTGGCATCGTCGATCATTTCCGCATCGAGACTGTCCGGCACCTCGTTGCGCGGCGTGTCGATATGGAAGCTGCGCTCGCTGTCTCTGGCATCGACCTTGGCGAGGATCGGGTTGAGATCGAGATCGTCGAGATGTTCGGCGCCGCGGCTGACCTGGCGCAGCAATTCGGTGCGGCCGATGATCTCGCCGAGCGAGCGATAGCCGAGCCGCGCCAGAATCTCGCGCACTTCCTCGGCCATATAGGTCATCAGGTTGATCACCTTTTCCGGGGTGCCGGTGAATTTTGCGCGCAGCTTTTCGTCCTGCACGCAGACGCCGACCGGGCAGGTGTTGCTGTGGCACTGGCGGACCATGATGCAGCCCATCGCCACCAGGCTGAGCGTGCCGATGCCGAATTCCTCGGCGCCGAGAATCGCGGCGATGACGATGTCACGCCCGGTCTTCAGGCCGCCGTCGGTGCGCAGCTTGACCCGGTGGCGCAGGCCGTTGAGAGTGAGCACCTGGTTGGCTTCCGACAGCCCCATTTCCCAGGGCGTGCCAGCGAACTTGATCGAGGTCTGCGGCGACGCGCCGGTGCCGCCGGTATTGCCGGAGATCAGGATGACATCGGCATGGGCCTTGGCGACGCCAGCGGCGATTGTGCCGATCCCGGCGGAGGAGACCAGCTTGACGCAGACCCGCGCGCGCGGGTTGATCTGCTTGAGATCGTAGATCAGCTGGGCGAGATCCTCGATCGAATAGATATCGTGATGCGGTGGCGGCGAGATCAGGGTGACGCCGGGCGTCGAGTGGCGCAGCTTGGCGATGAATTCGGTGACCTTGAAGCCGGGCAGCTGGCCGCCCTCGCCGGGCTTGGCGCCCTGCGCGACCTTGATCTCGATCTCCTCGCAGGCGCCGAGATATTCCGAGGTCACGCCGAAGCGGCCGGAGGCGACCTGTTTGATCGGGCTGGAGGCATTGTCGCCATTTTCGAACGGCGTGTAGCGGCGTTTCTCCTCGCCGCCCTCGCCGGACACCGACTTGGCGCCGATCCGGTTCATCGCGATCGCCAGTGTCTCGTGCGCCTCGGGGCTGAGCGCGCCGAGGCTCATGCCCGGCGTGTTGAAGCGCTTGCGCACCTCGGTAATCGCCTCGACCTCGTCGATCGGCACCGGTACCGGCGCGTAGTTGAACTCCATCAGGTCGCGCAGATAGATCGGCTCCAGCTCGCGCACGCCTTGCGAGAATTGCAGATAGGAAGAGTAGCTGTCATGCGCGACTGCGGTCTGCAGCAGGTGCATCAGATGGGCGCTATAGGCATGGGCCTCGCCGCCGGCGCGTTGCTTGTAGAAGCCGCCGACCGGCAGGCGCACCACCGCCGGTTCAAAGGCGGCGGCGTGCTTGTCCTGGGCATTGATGAACAGGGAGGCATAGCCTTCGCCGGAAATTTTCGTCGGCATGCCGGGGAAAAGATCGTTGCACAAGGCACGCGACAGGCCGACCGCCTCGAAATTATAGCCGCCGCGATAGCTGGAAATGACCGCGATGCCCATTTTCGACAGGATCTTGAGCAGGCCGTCGTCAACCGCTTTCTTGTGGCGGGCGAGACAATCGTCCAGCGACAGATCGCCGAACAGGCCGCGGGCGTGGCGGTCGGCGATTGCGGCTTCCGCCATATAGGCGTTGACCGTGGTCGCGCCAACGCCGATCAGCACGGCATAGCAATGGGTGTCGAGACATTCCGCCGCGCGAACATTGACCGAGGCGTAGGAGCGCAGGCCCTTGCGGACCAGATGGGTGTGCACCGCGGCGGTCGCGATCACCATCGAGATCGCCATCCGGTCCTCGTCAATATCCTCGTCGGTCAGGAATATCTCGGTCTTGCCAGCGCGGACTGCCTGTTCCGCCTCGCCGCGGATCCGGGCAAGCGCGTCGCGCAGCTCGATGGCGCCGCCGGTGGTGCTCATCGTGCAGTCGATCTCGGCCACCGCATCGCCAAAGCCCAGCTTCAGCCGTTCCCACAGGGCGCAGCTGAGCACCGGGCTTTCCAGCACCATGACATCCTCGTTCTGGCTGTCCTGCTCGAGGATATTGGCGAGGTTGGAGAAACGCGTGCGCAGGCTCATCACATGGCGCTCGCGCAGGCTGTCGATCGGCGGGTTGGTGACCTGCGAGAAATTCTGGCGGAAGAAATGGCTGACCTGGCGCGGCTTGACGCTGATCACCGCCAGCGGCGTGTCGTCGCCCATCGAGCCGACCGCTTCCTTGGCATCCTCGACCATCGGCGCAAGGATCATTTCCATATCCTCCAGCGTATGGCCGGCGGCGGTCTGGCGGCGGATCAGTTCCTCGCGGGAAAAGCCCATGCCGGATGCGGCCGGAGCGGGCGGCAGATCGTCTACGGTCAGGAAACCCTTGACCAGATCGGCATAGGGTTCCTCGGCGGCGATCCGGTCCTTGAGCGCGCGGTCCTTGAACAGCTGGCCGGCGTCGAGGTCGACCGCGATCATCTGGCCGGGGCCGAGGCGGCCCTTCTCGACGATCTGGCTTTCCGGGACCACGACCAGTCCGGCTTCCGAGCCGATGATCAGCAGATTGTCGGCGGTGACCGAATAGCGCAGCGGTCGGAGCGCGTTGCGGTCGACTCCGGCGACGGCCCAGTGGCCGTCGGTCATCGCCAGCGCCGCCGGCCCGTCCCACGGTTCCATGACGCTCGCCATATATTCGTACATCGCCTGATGCGCAGGATCAATATCGGGATTGTTCTGCCAGGCCTCGGGGACCAGCATGATCTTTGCGGTCGGCGCGTCGCGGCCGGAGCGGCAGATGGTCTCGAACACCGCATCCAGTGCGGCGGTGTCGGAGGAGCCCGCCGGGATCACCGGCTTGATATCCTCGCTGTGATCGCCGAAGGCGAGGCTCGCCATCTTGATCTCGTGGCTCTTCATCCAGTTCTTGTTGCCGCGAATGGTGTTGATCTCGCCATTGTGAGCGAGACAGCGGAACGGCTGCGCCAGCCACCATTGCGGGAAGGTATTGGTCGAATAGCGCTGGTGGAAGATCGCCACCCGGCTTTCGAACCGGTCGTCTAGCAGGTCGGGATAGAAGACCGACAGCGATTCGGCGAGGAACAGGCCCTTGTAGATGATCGAGCGGCAGGAGAGGCTGCAGATGTAGAAGTCCTGGATCTGGGCCGCGATCACCTTCTTCTCGATCCGGCGGCGGATGAGATAGAGATTCTTCTCGAACTCGCGCGCGTCCTGTCGGTCCGGCATCGGGCCGGCGATCATGATCTGCTCGATCTCGGGCCGCGTGTTCTGCGCCTTCTGGCCGATCACCGACACGTCGACCGGCACCTGGCGCCAGCCGTAGATGGTATAGCCGGATTCGATAATCTCCGCCTCGACGATCGTGCGGCAGCTTTCCTGCGCATTGAGGTCCGTGCGCGGCAGGAAGATCATGCCGACGGCGAGCCGGTTCGGACGGACCTTGTGGCCGCTGTCGGCAATCGCGTCGTCGAAGAAACGTTCGGGCAGGTCGACGTGCAGGCCGGCGCCGTCGCCGGTCTTGCCATCGGCATCGACCGCGCCCCGGTGCCAGACCGCCTTCAGCGCATCAATCGCCGAAGAGACAACCCGCCGGGACGCCTTGCCATCGGTGGCAGCGACGAGGCCGACGCCGCAGGCATCAGATTCGAATTCCGGCCGGTACATGCCTTCGCGCGCGAGGCGTTCATGTTCGGGGGTGGGAAATGCGTGGGTCATTGATTATCTTCCATCTGCGACAGCGAATCGTCGGTCCTGTCCGCCGGCTGTGCGACGGGCGGCGGAAGATGTGCGGTTGCTGCCTCGACCTTTTTCATGATCGCCGGCATCGACTGCATCATCTCCGGCACCATGCCCATCATCGATTCCATCATTTCCGGATCGACAAAGACCATCATATAGTCGCGCGCGAAGGCGCTGCCGGTGTTGGTCGCGAAAAAGGCGTTCATTTCGGCAAGCTGGGGAACCGTGAACTTGCGCGCGTAGATTCTGGTCAGCGCGTCCCGCAGAGAGGGCTCCATTCTGGTCATCAGGTCGGTCATTTCGTCCATCATGACCCGGGTCGAAATTTTCATCCGCTCCTCGAAATGGGGGTCGTGCTGCTTCATGATGTCATTGAATGACGAGTCGCCCAGCTCGTCGAGCGTCTTGTCCTCGAGCCCGTAGCCTTTCATCGTCTCGGCGACCGGTCGATCAAAGGTCTGCGTCAATATGCTGTCCATCAGCTGGTCCATGGTGCCCTTCATCATCCGCTCGTAGGTGCCGAGCGGGAACAGATAGTCGACCGTGATCCGGGCGGCTTCGAGACGGGCGGGAGCAACCGCAGCGCGTTCGCTATTGCCTGCTTTTGGCTCAGCATCTTGTGCGGCCGCGGGAAGGCTCAGCGTCAGCGCCAGGCTGGCAGCAAATGTCGAGAATATCGTCTTCATGGTGATGCTCCGTCTGCGGCCTATGCCGCCACCTTTTCTGCCAGTTTCTTCTCTTTCAGAAAGCGATGCATATGTTCGGTCACATCGCGGCCATCGCGGATGCCCCAGACGACCAGGCTGGCACCGCGGACAATGTCGCCGGCGGCGAACACGCCGTCGAGATTGGTCATCATCGACTTGTGGTCGACGCGCAATGTGCCCCAGCGCGTGACCGCAAGATCCGGGCTGTCGAACAGGGCGGGCAGGTCCTCGGCATCAAAGCCGAGCGCCTTGATCACCAGATCGGCGTCGACGGTAAAATCGCTGTCCGGTTCGATTTCCGGCGACCGGCGGCCGCTGGCGTCGGGTGCGCCGAGCCGCATGCGGGTCGCCTTGACCGCAGTGACATGATCCGTGCCCTCGATCGCTTTCGGGGCCGAGAGCCAGATAAATTCCACGCCCTCTTCCTCGGCATTGCGGACTTCATTCTGCGAGCCGGGCATGTTGGCGCGGTCGCGGCGATAGAGGCATTTGACCGATTTGGCGCCCTGCCGGATCGAAGTGCGGACGCAATCCATCGCGGTGTCGCCGCCGCCAATGACGACAACATTCTTGCCCCTGGCGTTATAGCGGCCGCCGCCCATATCCGGGCCGAATTCGGGCACATCATCGCCAAAGCTCTTGCGGTTGGAGGCGATCAGGAAATCCAGCGCTTCCTCGACCCCCGGCGCGCCGACGCCCGGCATCTGGATGGCGCGGGCCTGGTAGACGCCGGTTGCGATCAGCAGCGCGTCATGCCTGTCGCGGAGCTCTTCCAGCGTCGCGTCCTTGCCGACCTCGAAACTCTCGTGGAAGTGGATGCCGCCGTCCTTCAGCCGCTGCACCCGGCGCATGATCACATGCTTTTCCAGCTTGAAGCCGGGGATGCCGTAGGTCAGCAGGCCGCCGGCGCGGTCATGTCGGTCATAGACATGCACGTCATAACCGGCGACCCGCAGATATTCGGCTGCCGTCACTCCAGCGGGTCCCGCCCCGATAATGCCGACCGATTGGCCCTGCGGCCGGCCCGGCTGCAACGGTTCGACCCAGCCTTCTTCCCAGGCGGTGTCGGTGATATATTTTTCGACCGCGCCGATCGTGACCGCACCATGGCCGGAAAATTCGATCACGCAATTGCCTTCGCACAATCGGTCCTGCGGACAGATGCGGCCACAGATTTCCGGCATGGTCGAGGTCAGGTTGGACATTTCATAGGCTTCGCGCAGCCGGCCCTCGGCGGTCAGCCGCAGCCAGTCGGGGATATGATTGTGCAGCGGGCAGTGGACCGAGCAATAGGGCACGCCGCATTGCGAGCAGCGGGCGGCCTGTTCGGCGGCCTTTTCCGGCGCATATTTGTCGGCGATCTCCTGAAAATCTTCGGCGCGCAGTTCGGGCGGGCGCTTTTCGGGATAATCCTGTCCCAGATCGACAAATTTCAACATGTCCAGTTTGTCCGGGCTTTCTACCATGCCAGATGCTCGTTTCCTGCAATATATGATTGTCGGCGACCGCCCGCTTTGGCGGACAGAGGAACGGAAATAACCAAAAATCGCGTCGCTGTCACGCATAAATTCCGATAAAGGACAGTAACAATGTCCTATTAATGCCTGCACATTGTGGATACCTGCCTTTTTTGCGAGGATGTCGATGACATATGTTCCGTAACGGACCTATATTTGTTCACGACAACCGCCATGCGAATCGCTATTGCGCAGCAAACCAACATACGGCCACGCCAACATACGGAACGTCCATGACCTTCATCCAAATGCTGCTCCTCGCGATCGTGCAGGGCGTTACCGAGTTTCTGCCGATATCCTCGTCCGGCCATCTGATCCTGCTGCCGGTCTTCACCGGCTTCGAGGACCAGGGACCGATGATCGACATCGCGGTCCATGTCGGCTCGCTGCTCGCGATCATCACCTATTTTTTCAAGGATGTCTGGTCGCTGGGCCGGGGCGGCCTCGCCACGATCGGGATCGGCCAGGCGCCGGCTGAACGGCGGCTGTTCTGGTGGATCATCATCGGCACGATTCCCGCGGTGCTGGTCGGCCTGTTCCTCAAGACCGGCGGCTATCTCGACGGCTTCCGCAGCACCACGCTGGTCGGCATCAATCTGATTATCTATGGCATCCTGCTGGGCATTGCCGACCGGTTCGGGCGGCAGATCAAGAGTTTTGAGGATCTGAGCCTGAAAGACGGCCTGATCGTCGGACTGGCGCAGGCGCTGGCGCTGATTCCCGGCACCAGCCGGTCCGGCGTGACGATGACGGCGGCCCGTTTTCTCGGCTATAGCCGGGTCGAGGCGGCGCGCTTTTCCTTCCTGCTGTCGATCCCCGCCGTGGCCGGCGCGGGCGTGCTGATCATTCCGGATCTGATGGGCGCCAGCACCGAGCTGCTGACCGAAGCGCTGATCACCGGGACGATGACCTTCCTCGCGGCGCTGGCGACCATGGCCTTCCTGATGCAATTTTTGCGCAAGGCGTCGATGATGGTCTTCGTGATTTACCGCGTGGCGATGGGCATCGCGCTGCTCGCCTTTTTCTAGTCCGGCCCTGGCCGGCGGCCTCTAGCCCGCCTTGACGCTGGCGCCGAACCGGCCATGCGGCGTATATTTTTCCATCCAGCCCGGCGCCACTGCTGCCAGCGGTGTCGGGGATACGCCAAAGGCATCGATCCCCTTGGCCCCGGTCGCCACGACATTGTCCTTCTGCAGCATCCTGTACTGGTCAGCGGTAATCGGCGCGCCCGGCAACGGGCCGAGCACACGGGCCATCAGGCTGGCCGCGACATCCGGGACATCGACAAAGGTCCGGTCGCGTCCGGTCATGCGGGCGATCCGCCGGTTGATATCGCCCATGCTGAGGATTTCCGGACCGCCCAGCTCGAACGTCTGTCCGGCGTAGAGCTCCGGTTCGCTCAGCGCCCGGGCCGCGACATCGGCGACATCGCCGACGAAAATCGGCTGGAACCGGGTATCGCCGCCGATTATCGGCACGACCGGCAGCATCGCGATCATCCCGGCGAAGCGGTTGATAAACTGGTCTTCCCGGCCGAAAATGATCGACGGGCGGAGAATGATCGCGTCGGGGAAGGCCTGTAAAACTGCCTTTTCTCCATCACCCTTGCTGCGCCCGTAGCGCGACGGCGAATCGCTGTCGGCACCGATTGCCGACAGGTGTAGCAGCGACCGGCAACCCGCCGCGGCCGCCGCTTCGGCGACATTGCGCGCGCCCTCGACATGAACCCGCTCGAAATCGCCTTTCAGCACGCCGACCAGATTGACCACCGCATCGCAGCCGCGGACCGCGCGCGTGACGCTGTCCTTTCTGGTCACGTCGGCGCTGACAAATTGCGTCTGGCCGAGATTGCCCAGCGGCTTGATATGCATGGCATTTTTGATATTGCGCTCGGCAATGCGCAGCCGCGCGCCGCGCTCCAGCAGCGCCTGCGCGACATAGCGACCGACAAAGCCGCCGCCGCCAAAGATGCAAATCAGTCGTCCGTCGAGATTCATGGTCCTGTTCCACCCGTGCCTTGGTTTTCCGCTTTGCCTCTGCCCCAGTGCGGCGGGCGAAGCAACAGTGGATTCCGCTGCCGCAAGAGCATTTTTGCCGCTCCGGCGCAACGCCGGGGTGCCGCGTCCCCGCCAGCCGTCGACAATGCTGTCGCTTTGTCGATATGAATCATTGACAGCCCGGCCACCTAGCGGCTAATCGCCCGCCTCTATCAGGTGATATCGACATGATTATCCCCTGCATGGGCCCAGATGGCGGAATTGGTAGACGCGCTAGCTTCAGGTGCTAGTATTCGCAAGGATGTGGAGGTTCGAGTCCTCTTCTGGGCACCATCAACTCATGTCAGAGCATCCCAAAAAGGTCGACAAAACGGCAGAAATATGCCACTCTTAAGCCTCACCCATCCCGGAATGTTTCAGGCGATTTCAGGCAATCCGGGGCCATGAGGTGCCACGAACAGGGCGATATGGCCCCGCTCGAAATTTAATGGCCCCATGACCCCACAGCGCCCTCGCCGGTGCACTCCCGGATCCGCTGAGGAGAATCGCCGTGGCGCTCAAAGACATGCAAATCCGGAACATCCGTCCGACTTCCAAAATAACCCAGTACACAGATGATCGCGGCCTCTATGTTGAGGTCCATCCGAACGGATCGAAACTGTGGCGCTACAAGTACCGCTACATGGGTAAGCAGAAGCGGCTCGCGCTTGGCCGCTATCCTGATGTCGGGCTGGCAGAAGCCCGCCAACGCCGTGACGACGCGCGAAGGAAGTTGGACGGCGGGACCGATCCCTCGGCTGAGCGCAAGCGCGAAAAGCTCGTCGCTGCTTTCAGCGCGGCAAACACCTTTGTTGAGATCGCGAGGGAATATATCGACAAGCGGGTCGCCGAAGGACAGTCGGATGCGACGACGCAAAAAGCCAACTGGCTCCTTGAACAGCTCAGGCCGATCTGGACTTTCCCGGTTGCCGACATCAAGCCTGTCGATCTGCTGGCCGCGCTCAAGCGGATCGAGGCCCAAGGGAAGTATGAAACAGCGCGGCGTTGCCGATCCTTTGCTGGTCGCGTGTTCCGCTACGCCGTTGCAACCGGGCGCGGCGAGAACGATCCCAGTTCGATCCTGCGCGGCGCACTGGTCGTGCCGAAGGTCAAACATCATGCCGCGATCCTTGATCCCAAGCAGATGGGCGAACTTCTGCGTGCGATTGACGCCTATTCTGGCCACACGATCACGCGCCTTGCCATGCAGGTTTCGCCGCACGTCATGGCGCGACCAGGCGAGCTGCGCATGGCTGAGTGGTCGGAATTCGACCTAGGCAATGCCGTATGGAAAATCCCGGCGGAGCGCATGAAGATGCGTCGCCCTCACCAAATTCCGCTTTCCCGGCAGGTGCTGGCCTATCTGGAGGAGCTTTTCGCTCTCACCGGCCCGGACGGCTTTGTTTTTCCAGCCTTCCATACCTCGAGGCGTCCAATGAGCGAGAACACTGTCAATCAGGCATTCCATCGAATGGGTTACGCGACGGGAGAAGTGACTGCGCACGGGCTGCGAACCACCGCGTCAACCTTCCTGAACGAAAGCCACAAATGGTCGCCGGACGCCATCGAGAGGTCGCTTGCCCATGCCGACGCCAACAGCGTTCGCGCAATCTACAATCGAGGCCGCTATTGGGACGAGCGCGTTGCCATGCACCAATGGTGGAGCGATCATCTCGACATGCTTCGCGACGGCGCGGTCATTTTGCCGATCAGCAGATCGACATGATATTGGCAGCACGGCCGGGCTGCCCCGGCCTAGTCGCAGTCAAACTCGTTCCGGGCATTGGCGACCCGATAACTAGGCGGATCGGCGACCCAGAGGTTGATCTCCGCTTCGCTCCAGCCCGCGCCATGAACGCTTATCGGTATCTGCGGCGGGAACGTGCCTTCGGCGATCTTGCGATAGACAGTCGAGCGCGACAGTCCGGTGCGATGAAGGACGGTTTTGAGGCGAATGATACGGTCTGGTTCTGGCATGTTCGTAGTTCCATTGCTTGGCGGTTGATGACACCCCCTGCGATGAGACTGACCGTTTTCCTCCGCGAGAAAAGAGCTTCTCCGGTGCAGCGAATGGCAGCGTAGAGAAAGCAGCGTACGGTGGCCAAAAACTGTATAGTGTCACTTGACGCCGAACAGATAAATCGATAGGAAAGGCTATGCGAATCAGGAACGTGATCCACAAAGGGTTGCGGCGCTTCATCGAAAATGACGACGCCAGCGGGTTGCAGGCTGCCGTTGTCGCCAAGGTGCAGCGCATCGTTTCCTTCCTCCAAGACATGGAGCGTGAGGACGAGCTGCGCACTGTGCCGAGCTGGAAAGCGCACATGCTGACCGGCGATCGCAAAGGTACGTGGAGTCTGTTCGTGACGAAGAACTGGCGGATGACGTTCCGCATCGACCGGGAAGAGATCGAGATCATCGACCTCGATTATGAAGATTACCACTAGGAGTTGGCTATGAGCGCAATTGCAGGCATCCGCATGAAGAATCCGGCCCATCCGGGCGGCTTCGTGAAGTCGGAGATCATCGAACCGCTCGGCCTGTCAGTGACGGCGGCGGCACAGGTGCTGGGCGTCACCCGCGCGACACTATCGACTTTGCTCAATGAGCATTCGCAGCTTTCATCCGAAATGGCGCTGCGGATCGAGAAGGCGTTCGGCGTATCGATGGACACGCTGATGCGGATGCAGAACAGCTATGATATTGCGCAAGCACGGAAGCGTGAGGGGGAGATCAAGGTTGCGTCCTTTAGGGGCTTACCGGTGATGTCCGACCGTCCACTGCACTCTAAGCGCCCCACTGTCCTCAAATGAACGCAGCGTAAGTATGCCGCAGGCTCGAAAGGCATTTCCTGTCATAGATTTGTTTGCGGGTCCGGGGGGACTTGGCGAGGGCTTTGCCTCACTTGCGGGAGCAGAAGGTGAACCCCGCTTTGAAAGCGCTGCCGCAATTGAGAAGGATGAATTTTCCTACCAGACACTGCTTCTCCGTCATTTCCTTCATCAGTTTCCAGATAAGCAGTTCCCCGACGACTATTACAGATATTTGAGGCGCGAGATTGGGAAGGAGGAGCTTTACGCTCTGCACCCTGCTGAAATCGCCAAAGCGCGGCGCAGCGCGTTGAAGATTTCGCTTGGTCCCGAAAATCATGTCTTGGTGCAGAAAACCATTGGGGACAGGCTGTCGGACTCCTCCCGCTGGGTGCTGGTTGGAGGCCCGCCTTGCCAAGCATATTCGCTTGTCGGTCGATCAAAGATGATGGGGAGGACTGATTTCGAGGAGGACGAGCGCCACTTCCTTTATCGTGAATACCTGAAAATCATTGTCGATCATAAGCCGCCCGTGTTTGTAATGGAGAACGTCAAGGGGCTTCTTTCCGCGAAGATTGGCGGGGAGCCGATCATCAACCGGATCGTCGGTGATTTGGCCAAACCCAAAAAGGCTGTCGACAACACGGCCAATGGACTCGGATACAAGCTATACTCTCTTTCAGAGGATGAAATGCCCGATGAAGAGGTTGATCCACGTCTCTTTCTGGTGCGCGCCGAATACTACGGCGTGCCTCAGGCACGGCATAGAATGTTTATCGTCGGTATCCGCAACGACCTGAACATCCGACCAGCACGTCTCCGTCCTCATTTACCGCCGACGGTGCGTCAGACCATTGGAGGTCTGCCATCTCTGCGAAGCAGCCTTTCAAAAGGTGGCGACAGCGTTGAGCGATGGCGCGGCGAAATTGCTAAGCTCTCGTCTTCAGAAATCAGACGTCAACTTAATGGATCTATTTTCACGAACGACATAGTTCGTGGAATTGAACGGCAGAAAATGCAAGGCTCCGCCAGTCCGACCATCAGTTCGTCAACCAAGTATCTCAAAGGCCCAACTGGCAAGCATCCCACGCTTCGCCGTTTGCACGATCCAAACCTGAACGTGCTCACCGCGCACGAGGCACGGGGCCACATGGCATCCGATTTGCGGCGTTACCGCTTTGCGTCGATATTCTCCGAAGTATCGGGCAGAAGCCCCAAACTGTCCGACTTTCCCGACTTGTTGCTGCCCGCTCATCAAAATGTTGAGCTCGGCCGGACTGGTAAAATGTTCTCAGACCGTTTTCGCGTTCAACTCCCCGATCAGGTCGCTACGACCATCACGTCACACATCTCAAAAGATGGTCACTACTTCATCCATTACGACCCAGCGCAGTGCCGCAGTCTCACCGTGCGCGAAGCCGCGCGGCTCCAGACCTTCCCCGACAACTACAGCTTCGAGGGACCGCGAACCGCGCAGTATCATCAGGTCGGCAATGCCGTTCCACCCTATCTCGCGGCACAGATCGCGGAGATCATCGCCGAGGTGCTGGACGCCGTGCCGGACGCCGCCTGATGGCAGATTCACTCACTCCCGAACGGCGCAGTTGGAATATGTCGCGCATCCGCAGCCGCGATACCGGCCCAGAACTGACATTGCGGTCGATGCTTCACCATGCGGGCTTACGCTTCCGGCTGCATGACCGTTTGCTTCCAGGCACGCCCGACATCGTGATGAAGAAGCACCGAGCAGCAATTCTGGTTCATGGCTGTTACTGGCACCGTCACGAGGGCTGCAGGAATGCCACCACGCCTTCCACCCGCACTGATTTCTGGCAGGAAAAATTCGGTGCTACGGTCGAGCGAGACAAACGAAATCTTGAAGCGCTCACTGTGCTGGGATGGAAGCCCATTGTGGTCTGGGAGTGCGAATTGAAGAAGCGTCCCCAGGACGTGATGGCCGAGATCAAACAAAAGTTGGGGGTGGTATAATGGCTCGCGATCACCGTCTGCCGCCGAGTGCCGCCTGCCTGTCGGCATCCATGCGCGATCTCGGCTACTCTCTCGAGACCGCCATTGCCGACATCATCGACAACAGCATTTCCGCGAACGCCACGGCGATCGACATTATGTGCAACCTGACCGACGCGAAACCTTCACTCGTCATCATCGACAACGGATGGGGGATGAGCGGCGACGAGATTGTCGAGGCAATGCGACACGGAGCAGCCGACCCCAAGGTGGAACGCGGACCCAAGGATTTGGGCAGGTTTGGTCTGGGCCTTAAAACAGCGTCATTTTCGCAGTGCCGAACGCTGACCGTCACCAGTGCCAAGGATGGCCATGTAAACGGAGCGGTCTGGAGTCTCGATCGCATCGATGCGCTGGACGACTGGATGTTATCGATTCTGGATGACGACGATCTATCGGCGATCGGTTGTACTGATCGCCTCCGACAGCACGGCACGGCTGTCATCTGGACAAATCTGGACCGGCTCTTTGAGGACGAATCCGGCCCCCGCCGAGATGAGATCGTCAATGAGAAGCTCGGGATTGTCGAGCGGCATCTTTCACTGGTGTTCCACCGTTTCCTTGCCGGCGAGGTCAAAGGTCGAAAGAAGATCGCCATCTCCATGAATGGCCACGCGGTGTCACCATTTGACCCGTTCTGCCGGAAAAATATGGCGACCCAGATTCTTCCGGAAGAGGTCGTTTATGTCGGCGGCGTCGCAGTGCAGATGCAGCCCTTCATTCTGCCCCATCACAGCCGCCTGACTGCGAGCGAGTATGATTTCTATCACAGCCGCAGCGACTTTATCTCCAATCAGGGCGCCTACATTTACCGCAACGGTCGGCTGATGGCGTGGGGGGACTGGTTTCGTCTCATCGCGAAAGGGGAGGCGACCAAACTCGCCCGAGTGCAGATCGACTTTCCCAACAGCCTCGATGAATCGTGGACCATCGACATCAAAAAGTCGCGCGCCCGGCCGCCCCATCCTGTCCGGGAACGGCTGCGCCAGATCATCGCGCAGATAAGCGGGCGCAGCACCACTGTTCACCGCGGTCGGGGAAAACGGCTGTTTGAAGAGACCTCCGCACCATTATGGGAACGATTCGCGGATCATGGCGGCATTCGGTATGGGGTCAACGGGCAGCACCCGCTCATTGAGTCTCTACGCGCCAAACTGACACGTGATGAGGTCCGCAGCCTCAACATCATTCTCGAATCTGTGGCTGGCTCGCTGCCCGTTGAAATGATCTATTCGGACTATTCCACCAGCCCGCGCGAAGTTGACCGGGCTGCTGACAACGGGGATGAATCGCTCGAAAAATTAAGGAGTCTTCATGTAGCCCTCTACGGAGAGGGCGCGGGCGATGCTGAAGCCTTCTTGCAAATTGTGAAATCTACCCGTTTATTTGAAGGGCAGATGGATGTTGTTGAAAAATACGTGAAAGAGTCCTTTGCATGAGCCGGACACAGAACGATAAGGACAAAGGTTTCATTGCAACGCTCATAACCGCATTCGGCGACAGCGACGAACCACCGACCCGCGCCGAGATCGAAGCCAAGGCAGGCATGCTGGCTCCGATTCTTGGTTTTGACGGCGATCTTGAACACGTCGTAGCCGTGGCTGAAACGGTCATTCCGTCGAGAATGAACGCAGGTGTCTCGCTGGTCGATCCCGAGGCCGCCCACGACCAGGAATGGATTCTAAAGCGGGAGATTAGACCGACCTACTCCGACGCCTATGGCGATTTCCTTCGATCCGAGGGCTGGAAGCCCACTGTCGTCAACACGCTCCTGAACGACGACGGGGCAAAGATTCTGGGCTTGCTGCAGGATCCCACGGACGACGGAGCCTGGAACCGGCGCGGCCTTGTCATTGGCCACGTTCAGTCAGGAAAGACTGCCAACTATCTCGGCGTCGTCGCGAAGGCCGCCGATGCCGGATACAAGTTCATTATCGTCATTGCGGGCATTCACAACAACCTGCGGAAACAGACACAGCGCCGCGTGGACGAAGGCTTCGTCGGAAGGTCAAGCGATCCCGCAAACCGGGTGCCGATCGGCGTCGGCCTCGACAAGGATTATCCGAACCCGGTCACTCTGACCAACATCCATATGGATTTCAACAAACAAACCGCCGACAAGAGCGGTGCCGAGCTGAACGATTTCAAGAAGCCGGTTATCATCGTCATTAAAAAGAACACCAAGACTCTTGAGGTTCTCCACACCTGGCTTCGCGAACTCAACGCCAAGGGTGCCGACCGCATCCGCGACGTTCCCATGCTCGTTATCGACGACGAGGCCGACAATGCCTCCATCAACACGAACAAGCCCGACATCAACCCGACGCTGACGAATGCCTGGATCAGGAGGATACTGCGTCTCTTCACCAAGTCCTGTTACGTTGGGTATACTGCAACCCCTTTCGCCAATATATTCATTGATCCCGACGCGTTTGACGAGGACGTTTACGAGGAGCTGTTCCCCAAGGATTTCATCTATTCCCTTGATGCGCCGACCACGTATTTCGGCCCCGATAAGGTCTTTCTCGACGAAGCCAGCAGCGCCCGGGTTCTGAGGCCGATTCTCGACTGTGAGGATTATCTCCCGCTTACGCACAAGAACGGGACGCCCGTTGCCGAACTGCCACCAAGCCTCTATCGCGCGCTCGATCAGTTCATTGTCGCGCGCGCCATTCGCAACCTTCGGAAGCAGGAGCGGAAGCACTGCTCGATGCTCATCAACATATCCCGGTTCGTATCAGTCCAGAAGGAGGTCAAAGGTTTTATCACCCTTCGGCTCGACAAGATGAAAGACGCCGTAAAAGCGAACTATATGATGCCCGAAGAAATTTCGGCGCAGAACCAATACATGGCGCGGCTGCGCACTGCCTTTGACGACGAGTTTTCAGACTGCGGAGTTGAATGGAACGAGGTGAAGCAAGCCCTGTGGGGCGTATTCGATCACCTGCGAACCTATGTCGTCAACAGCAAGACGACCGATGACCCGCTGGACTATGAGAAATATGAGCGCGAGGGTGTCGGACTGACCGCCGTGGCGATCGGAGGACTCAGCCTGTCCAGAGGACTGACGATCGAGGGCTTGACCGTCAGCTACATGTATCGCAACACCCGCATGTATGACACGCTCATGCAGATGGGACGATGGTTCGGCTATCGCCCTAATTTCGAGGACGTCTGCCGCGTCTATCTCTCCACGGATTCAATCAACTGGTATAAGCATATTGCTCTCGCGGCAGACGAACTTCGTCATCAGATAAGGCGCATGCGCAACGTGGGCCTGAGTCCGAGAGATTTCGGCCTGTATGTGCAATCTCACCCGGACAGCCTGATAGTTACTGCCGCGAACAAAATGCGGAGCGGCGAGAAGGTCACGCTCAAGCAGAACTACACCGGAAAGCTGATCGAAAGTTCCCTTCTGCCGCTGGATTCGCAGATCAACGACGCAAACAGCGATCTTATAGCGAGACACTGGGCTGATCGTTTCGGGGGTGCGGGGCTGCATAAGACCGACAAGGGCTGGTTTCTGCCGGATGTGGATTCCGACAGGATCGGCGAGTTCCTTGCGGCGTTCAGATCGCACAAGGATGCCGTTCGGCAGAAGGCGCTCGCGATCGACTATCTCAGCGCAATTTCTGACAAGTTTCCCAAGGGCGACGTGCTGCTCATATCGGTTGGACCCGGCGATCCTGACAATCACGTTCTGGGGCCGCAGGAACGCACTGCAGCTGACGCGACAGCCGATAAGTGGCAGGTTTCCGGCTACCGGGTTGCCAGTCGCGGTGATGAAAAGCTCGGGCTCAGTTCGGATCAGCAGCAAGCCGCAGAGCAGTTTGCTGCTGACGACGCCAAGAGCAAGTCGAACAAGCCTTCGGACTTCCACTACCGCCTTGTGCGCAATAAACCTTTGCTCATGATCCACGTGTTGGAGCCGACCAATAACGAGCAATTCGAAGGGTTGTGTGTCCCGGCATGGGGTTTGAGCTATCCGGACGGGCAGTATGGAACGGCTATCGAGGTTGTCGCCAACCGAGTGTGGATCGAACAGATGTATGGCTCGCTGGACGACGATCCCGATGACGACGGGGACTACGATGACGAGTAGACCCGCCCCATGGGACAGCGTTCCCATTCCGGCGACCGACTACACAGTCGTTCGCGTTCGCGACCTGCGAGGAGTGCCGATTTATTGGGGCCGCGACACCGCCTCGCAGTGCCTGCTCATCGTGGAACTTACCGGCGATCACACTGACCAGCTTCGCTCCGGCAGCGTGACCCTGAACGGCATTGGCGTTGACATGCGGCTGGGTAATACCCCGGGTCGGCAGCGCCTTGTTCTGACGCTTGCCCGCCATGTGGACACGGATTTGTTCCAAGGGCTTTGCGAGACGCTGATTGAAAGCCTCAGAGAGGTTTCTGAATCGGCCACGGCGCTGGCCGTCACCCTGGCGCATCTGAAACGATGGAAGGCTTTCCTTTCCGGGCGCAAAACCACATTGTCTCCCGAACAGGTGCGAGGACTGTTCGCCGAACTTCAGATGATGCGATCGCTATACGTCTCGCGAACCACGCCCCCGGTGGCGGTCGATGCGTGGTGCGGCGCAGATCGCGTGCAGCAGGATTTCATCTTCGGTGACGTGGCGATCGAAGTGAAGTCATTGTCCGGCCGTGAACGAAATTCCGTTCGTATTTCATCTGAGGACCAGCTCGAAAGCCTGACTTCCAACCTGTATCTGGCAGTCTACCGTCTCAGCGAAATGCCGGACTCAGATCAATCGGCCTCGTTGAATGACCTCGTGGGAAAGATCGAAGCCGAGCTTGCAGACGCCCAGGCGCTGGAAGAATTTGCCCGAAAGCTGTCGGCTTATGGCTACGCTCCCCTGCACGATTATGACGGCCCGCGCTTCACCGTCAGCGATCTGAAGACCTACCAGGTGGTGGACGGATTTCCGCGCCTTGTGAGGTCGGGCATTCCGAACGGGATAGCGCGCCTGTCCTACGACATCGAACTGGAAACCATCCGGCCATTTGAGTGCAACAGCAGCTTGATATTGGGGAGGCCTTGATTGGAAACGTCAGCGACAGAGTTCTTTCATGATTTTCGTCAGGAGACTCTGGCGGGCGCCGAGGCAAGCAGCAGCTTTCAGCTCGTCGCTTTCATGGAAGCTGTGGCGACTGAGCTTGTCGAAACCGGCTTTGTGGAAGGGTTCGAGTTCTGCCATTACCGCGCACAGCGGGGAATGCGCGTTGACGGTTACTGGTTCAATGACGAGGGTGCGCTGGACCTGTTTGTGGCCGACTTCGACTGCCGCAGCGAGCTGGTCACCGTCACTCGCACCGACGTCGATGCAGCGTTCAAGCGCCTCGCGAGCTTTTTCGAAGCGAGCGTAGCGAAAGGCCTTTCAAAAGACTTGGAGGTTACTTCGCCGGAATATGGTTTGTCTCGCCAGATCGCCGATCGCAAAGGCAGCATTCGTCAGCTCAATCTCATCCTCGTTTCCGAACGCGCCATCAGCGACCGCATTCAGAGCCTTCCCGACGGTGAAATTCAGGGCGTCCCGACCAGCTATCATATCTGGGACATCTCACGCCTGCATCGCCAGCGCAGCTCCAAGAGTCACAAAGAGCCTCTGGACCTCGATTTCACTGACATAATCGGCTCGGGCATACCATGCCTTCCTGCTCATCTGGGATCCGGCACGTATCAGTCATACCTCATGGTGATGCCCGCAGAGGTCATTTCCGGCCTCTACGAGAAGTTCGGCGCACGGTTGCTGGAGCAGAACGTGCGGACTTTTCTTCAGGCTCGCGGCAAAGTGAACAAGGGGATTCGAACGACGATTCTGACCGAACCCGGAATGTTTTTTGCTTACAACAACGGAATCACGGCAACAGCTCAGAAGGTCGAAGTGGACGACACGGACTCAGGTCTGAAAATCACCCGCATCCTCGATCTTCAGATCGTGAACGGAGGCCAGACGACCGCCTCGCTTTTCCATACACGGCGCAAGGACAAGGCCAATCTGGCGAACATTTTCGTTCAGATGAAATTGTCGGTCATCGACAGCGACCAAAGCGAAAGCGTTGTCCCTCGTATATCGGAGTATGCAAACACCCAGAACCGCGTAAACGCCGCGGATTTCTTTTCCAACCACCCATTCCATGTTCGTTTGGAAGAGTTCTCTCGTCGACTCTGGGCACCGGCTCAGCAGGGAGCCCAGCGAGAGACCAAATGGTTCTATGAGCGCGCACGAGGCCAGTACGCTGACGCTCAGTCCAAGCTGACGGTTGGCGAACAGAAGCGATTCAAGGCCGAGAACCCGAAATCCCAGATGTTTACCAAAACCGATTTGGCCAAGTTCGAAAACACATGGGACGAGCATCCGCGCTGGGTAAATCTCGGCGCTCAGAAGAACTTCGCCAAATACGCCCATCGCATCGGGAAGGAGTGGGAGAAGGGTCCGGACAGCTTCAATGAGTTTTATTTCCGCCGCGCAGTCGCACGCGGGATAATTTTTCGGGCGGTGGAAAAACTCGTTTCCTCGCAGCCTTGGTACAACGGCGGCTATCGCGCCAACATTGTTGCCTACAGCATTGCTGTGCTCAGCGAAATTACGAAGCGTCATAAGCAGAGCCTGGACTTCCAGCGGATATGGAATGCGCAGGGAATCAAAAAAACCCTGGAACAGGCTCTGAGTATCATCGCCGAAGCCGTGAATGACGACATTACCAAACCCGCACCGGGCATCTCGAACATCTCCGAGTGGTGCAAGAAAGACGCCTGCTGGACCCGTATCCAGGCTCAGATTGACAGGATTGAACCCGAGCTGCCAGACGAGTTCTGGGACGAGCTTGTCTCGGCAGATGAAGCGACGACCGAGGCCAAGTCAGCGAAGAAGACCCAGAAAATCGACAACGGTATCGACGCGCAGCGACAGGTTATCAGCATCCCGGCATCCGACTGGCGGAGAATCGAGGAGGCACTTGCGACGAGGCGGCTGCTGACTCCCAAAGAGGTGGGTATTCTCAAAATTGCGACGCAGATACCGTCAAAAATTCCGACCGAAAAGCAGTGCGCCGTTCTTATGGACACACTTGAGAAGGCGCGGGCAGAAGGTATCTCCCTTCCTTGATCGGCTGCCTTGTGGTCAGACTGCAGCACTCCACATATCCTCGAAGCAGATTGTCCTGCCGTCGATCTCAAAGGAATAGGGAAGTGGTTTGCGCGCCTCTTTGCGGCTCTGCTCGGAAAAAATTCTGCTGTGAATCTCTGACAGTACCCGCTCAGCAGGACCAACCTCGTAGCGCAGACGAACAAACTGGTTCCAATTGCTGGCTGCTATATTGTCGTTGGTCAAAGCGTACCCGTAGCTTTTGAATCGCGCACCGGACCTTCCCACCGCGAACATCATCACCCGGCTGGGGACAGCTCCCTTGGGAATTTGCAGCTTGAGGGATCGGCAAAGCTCAGCCTCGCCGAACTCTTCAATCCAATCCTCCACCTGGTCCGCCCACAAGCTGACCCGCTCAACAAAGTTCTTCGCCTTGCTTCTGATAGCTCCGAGCCGGTTCGAGGCGAGGTCCTGCCATTTGAGCTGAAACAGACCAAGTTCTCCAGTCGTTATATCCAGCACGGCAGCATCTATGTCGGTGACGAGCTGACGGTTTCTCTTTAGTCGCGTGGGGAGCTCGACAACCTGATATCGGCTGCCTTCAAATAGAGCGTAAAGGTCCGAAGTCATCCATTGCTCTCTCGGTTCCCTTACCGACTGAGCCGTCGCGGGATTGCGGAATTCGTTGAGCATTCTGATTGCAGTAATTGGGTTGCGGAAGATGCTGCTGACGGGAGCGAGCCAGTAGCCCTCGGAGACTTCCAGCAGCAACGGCATGAGGTGTGTCGGTTCAGCACCGAAATATGCGGAGTCTTCGCGAGTCACCACGATTGCGCGCAGGGCAGTTTCGACCCTCCCCGCATCCATCCCGGTGAAAGAGGAGATTGATTCGACGAGGTCATCCGGCTTCTTCCAGATGGTCAGGCTCATGCAGTAATTGATACCCGAGAGACGCTTGTTTCCAACACCGACAAGCCAGATGTGCTTCAGATAAAAGCTGGCAAGCATCATTACCACGACGGCAACGTCTGCCCCATTTAGTTGATCTCCTTGGACATCTGGATGGACGCCCGCTTCAGCCCTCCATTCCAGAGTTTTCGGGCCCGCAAGTTCAATAAAGTGTGCATCGAGTCTTGGATCGGCGTCGTAGCCAACCATTGTTCCACGGCCCGTCTCAAACGGAAACACGAGGGATGCGGCAATGTCATCAACTTCAGCAGCGGTCAGACTCTCGACGGTCTTTGGATCTTCGTTTTCGTTTAAAGCCCTTTCGAGCGCTTCGGATTCTAGCTGGTCAAGAAAATGATCGCTGTCCTCGCTGACCGTAAATTTGAGGCTGATACCATTCTCGGTTTCGCTGCCCGCTAGGAAACCGTGGAGCGACATATCTGCCGCCTTCTGAAGGACTGCACAATTGCCGAAGGCATGAAGAAGGGATCGGGCCTGCGAGCGAGTAGCAGCCGTGCTTTCCTGGATTGGAATCCCTACGGTCTTTGGAAGCCTCGGCAACGCATAGTGCAGAAGAGGATTCCAGCCCCGGCACATCACGTCGAACGCTGGATAAGGGAGATGATGGCTTGCATCCTCGCTGGAGCCCATCAGGACATTCTCATAGTCTATGACGCGGGCCGCCTCGATGAGAATTGCTGTGCAAAGCATTTCATCGAAGTCGTCGAGCCGAGCGTGGATGGCGGCCAAATGTGATACCGCCATTTGGGAGAGTGTCTGGTTGAGAATGTTACTTGGTATAGTCATCTGATTCGAAAATTAGCAGTATTGACGAATCATAGCCATAGCTGCCCTTCGGGCGACCTGCTCTATTCGCATCGCGAACCGAGCCCTCAGTCTCGGCCCATTCGGGTAACGATCAGGAGCATTTTAGATTGAGTGGGAGGTGTTAAGGACGCGCTCTGTCCCGCGCTGCCGGCTCCTGAGGGCGCGGCTTTTTTGAGCTGATCCGTTGGCACTCTCTCTCTCTCTCTCTCTTTGCCCGACGGGCGCTGGCACACAGTTGCGCACGCACATCATGCGGCTGCGTTGTGCCTTGCAAGGGTACCTTTGTCTGTATCGCCTTGCGAGGGGGCTGATCGCCCCCGTTTTCCGATTGGTGAGAACGCCAAGGGCTTCGCCCTCTCGTTCCCAAACCGGAATAGACACCCCCGTGTGGCGGGCTTTGCCCGCTGGCCCGCGCCAGGGCATCGATTCCGGTTTTCCCTCCCCCTCCCATCCTCGCCGGAAGGCAGGCCGCATGCCGCAGGCAGTGCGGATTTCAGCCGGAAGGATAAGGGATATGACCGACTTGCTTTTGCGTTATCGCGCTTGCGGTGCGGAGACTCGCGACGATTATCTGCGTTTATTGGCGCATCAAAATGGTCTGCCTCTGGAATGTGTGCGAGGCATAGCTGACCGGCTTGGCGAGCGCGATGATTTCGGAGCGTTGGTGCTGATATGCGAGGAGCGTCGAGGGCGGGCGCAATGAACGCTCGCGCGTCAAATTCAGCAGCCAACCATCAAACTGATTGGACCGCGCTCTCCAGTTTGGAAATCCGCTCGGAGCAGACTTGGTGAACGACGCTACCGAGTTCCTCAGTCCGCTCGCCCAGCCAAGTCAGTTCCTCTTCGGAGATGCGATAATGCTTCGAGTAGCGCGCCTTCACATAGGCTTCCTTTAGTTTCTCAAACCTTGCACGATCTACCCGAAGTTCGCGCGGCCAAGCATCGACTAGCCGCATGTCAATGCGCTCGGCCTGCGTCCGCAAAAATCCGAGATTGTGGACGTGCGGGGTATAGAATGTGCATACCAAAAGGACGCAATGGTAAAGCCGCTCGGCTGCTTGGTGCAGGAGGAACGCCGCGTCGCGCAACTCGTGCTGCGACATGAAGAAGTGGAAACCCTTTTGCGCACTGGCCGCTAAAGGAAGCCACTCATCAAAATACTCGGTCGCCATTTTCAGCGCTTGCTCTGGCGTTTTCGGCTTGGGCGTATGGAGTTGGCGGTCGTCGGCTTCGTAGAGGGCTATGCCGTCCTTGGCGACGTCCATAAAGAAATAGCGTCCGTGCGCCAAGCCATCGTTCACCTCTTGGAGAGTGTGAACGATGAAGTTGACCGGCGTGCGAAGGGTCTTGTCGATTGCGAGTTCTCGGATGAGCCGGTTGTCGAGCTTCAGCCAGTAGTCGACCTTGTCGGTCAGGCGCTTGTCATTGACGATGATAAGGATGTCGAAATCGGAGCGGTAGCCTTTTGCTGTATGCGGTTCATCGACCCAGCCGCCTCTCGCGTAACTGCCGTAAAGGATGATTTTCTCGATCCGGCCCTTCTTTTTCCATTCATGCTTGGCGAGAACGAGCGCATCCTCGAATTCTTCGAAGATGATCGCGCGCACACGCTCGAGCTCGCGCTGCTTATTCGAAGGAAGATAATCGAAATCATTTCGCATTTGTTTCAGTCTAGCAAAACCGGAGTCGGTCTGCACCCTGTATTCGCATCATTTTTGCTCGAATGCGCGGGCACCGCGCCGCCGCCATAGGACGAGTGCCTGTTCGCGTTCCTCGCCTTGCAGCTTTGCGGCAATGGCAAGAAACGCGCCGAGCAACACCGCGCGGTCATCGTCGGCCAGTTCGATCAGCCCTGCCTTCTGGACCAGTCCGCCCAATTCGATCAGATGGCGGGTGCGTGTCCGGCGTCCCATGACCCAAGCTCTCTTGTCGAGGCGGCGCTGGCTGGCTTCAACGCGCAGTATCCCTATCCGGACCTTCCGGACGGCCGTCAGCGTCGCCTTGAGCTCGCTTACCTGTCGCGCGCACCTTCCCTTGAAAGAATGCCTGGCCCTTCTTTGCCCAGCCCTCCCGCTTTTGAGGTTCCTTCGTCGCAGCAATGGCAACGAGTGCGCCGGTCAGTTCGTCGATACTCAGGGTGTCGGCACCGGTCGCGATCACCAGCTCACCAAGTTGCTGCACCTTGCGGGTCTTGAGCATTGCGGCCTTGTCGTTAAGTGCCTTCAGTTCAGCATCGAAATCTCGGGGTTTGCGCATGTTCTTCTCCATCATTAAGTGATGCGAGCACCATAAAGCGCAGCACTTCCGATTGCTGCATTGTTGCCGGGACAGGCTGACACGGCCCGGTCCCGAACAGGATTTTATCATGTGAGGGCGCGCTTATACGTCGTGCCGACGTTGCTTCGATTATGTAATTGGATTGCCGTCATGGCGATCTATCACTTCTCGGCCAAAATCGTCTCCCGTAGCTCAGGATCGAGCGCGGTGGCCTCTGCGGCCTATCGCGCCGCCGGACGGTTGCACGACGAACGGCTGGATCGCTCGCACGACTTCACCAACAAAGCAGGCGTTGTTCATTCGGAAGTGATGCTGCCCGGAGGTGCCCCCGAACGGCTGGGTGACCGTTCGACCTTGTGGAATGAGGTCGAAGCCACAGAATTGCGCAAGGACGCGCAGCTTTCGCGCGAGATCGAGTTTGCGATACCGCGCGAGTTGGACCAGCAACAGGGCATCGAGCTTACCCGTGACTTTGTGAAAGCCGAGTTTGTCGAATGCGGCATGATCGCCGACATCAACGTGCATTGGGATATCGGCGCAGACGGTCTCGCCAAACCGCATGCCCATATCATGCTCACGATGCGCGAAGTGAACGAAGACGGTTTCGGCGCGAAGGTGCGCGATTGGAACAAGACCAAGTTGATCGACACATGGCGCGAACGCTGGGCAGACCATGTGAACGAACGGCTGGCATCGCTCGACATCGACGCGCGGATCGATCACCGCAGCCTGCGCGCGCAGGGCATCGACCTTGAACCGCAGAACAAGATTGGTGCGCCAGCGCTCCGAATGGGACCGGATGCAGACCGGCTGCTCGAACATCATGCCATCGCCCGCGAAAATGGCGACCGGATCATCGCTAATCCCGACATCGCACTGGACGCGATAACCAAGAGCCAGGCAACTTTTACCCGCCGCGATCTTGCGATGTTCGTGCATCGCCATTCAGCGGACAAGGACCAGTTCGACAACGCGTTGAACGCGGCGCAGTCCTCGCCTAATCTGGTCGCGTTGGGCACGGACGGTCGCGGTATCGAGCGTTTCACGTCGCGCGATATGATAGAGGTGGAAGCGAGATTGGAACGTGCTTCCACTTTGATGGCCGAACGAAAGCGGCACCGTATTCACGAGCAGCCGCGCGAGCGCGCGCTTGCCGCCGCTGAGGTACGGGGGCTTGCTCTTTCGAGCGAGCAGCGCGCGGCCTTCGAGCATGCGACCGCTGGCAACGACCTTGGCGTTATTGTTGGTTTTGCCGGGACGGGGAAGAGCGCGATGCTTGGCGTCGCCCGCACGGCGTGGGAAGACGTTGGCTACGAGGTGCGCGGTGCAGCGCTTTCTGGCATTGCCGCTGAGAATCTCGAAGCCGGATCGGGCATCGCGTCACGCACCATTGCCAGTCTTGAGCATCAATGGGCGCAGGGCCGCGAGCTGCTCACCGCAAACGATGTGCTGGTCATCGACGAAGCCGGGATGATCGGGTCGCGCCAGGTGGAGCGTGTGCTGTCCGCAGCCGAACAGGCCGGAGCCAAGGTCGTGCTTGTCGGCGACCCGCAGCAGTTGCAGGCCATTGAAGCAGGCGCGGCATTCCGATCGATTTCTGAGCGGCATGGCGGCGTCGAGATTACCGAGATCCGGCGGCAGCAGGTGGATTGGCAGCGCGATGCTACCCGCCAGCTCGCCACCGGGCGAACGGGCGAAGCACTATCGGCCTATGACCGTCATGATATGGTTCATGTCGCGGATACGCGGGAGGCCGCGCGTGGCGATTTGATTGAAATTTGGGATCGCGAGCGCATCGCCAACCCGAACGACACCCGCATCATCCTGACCCACACCAACGGCGAAGTGCGCGCACTCAATGAGGTGGCGCGCGAGCGGCTGCACGCAAGGGGCATACTTGGCGAAAACATCGCCACAACAGTCGAGCGTGGCGAGCGGAGCTTTGGGATTGGCGACCGGTTGATGTTCCTGCGCAACGACCGCGAGCTTGGCGTCAAGAACGGCAGCCTCGGCACGCTGCAATCGGTCAGCGCGCAACGCATGGCCGTGCTGCTCGACGATGGCCGCAGCATCGCCTTCGACACCAAGGATTATGCCCATATTGACCACGGTTACGCCGCGACAATCCACAAATCGCAAGGCGTGACCGTGGACCGCGCCCATGTTCTCGCCACGTCGGGAATGGATCAGCACAGCAGCTATGTCGCGCTGTCGCGTCATCGCAAGTCCGTCTCGCTGCATTATGGCAAAGATGATTTCGCAGACGCCGATAAGCTCGCCCGCGCCCTGTCCCGTGAGCGGGCCAAGGACATGGCTTCGGACTATGGTCTGAACGATGGCATGGAACGGCGCTTTGCAGAGCGGCGCGGCATCAGCTTCCGCGAACGGCTGGTCGAAGTCATCCGCAAGGTGCCGGACAAAGTGCGCGGGCTGTTCGATGGTCTGCAATTGCTGCACTCGCCCGCACCGGAAGCAGATCGCCAGGGCAGGGCGCAGGCTGCCATTCGGCGTCACGCCCGTGCAATCAGCAATTTGTTCTTGGCGCAGGAAGGTGGGACGACAGTCAATCAGCTTGTCGAGCAGGGGCGCTATGCGCCGATGGGGCAGGAGCTAGCGGCAGCGCGCAACGAGTTGAACGCCTTTGGCGCAAATTATTCACGCGACATGGAGCGTGCCTATCTTGCGGATCAACCGCTCGCGCATGAAGCCGCAAACGGACAAATCCGGCGCGCCATCCTCGCCATGAAGGCGCAGCAGGAACTTCGAGAAACAGGACAGGAGCGCGCCAGCCAGTTTGTTGCCCGCTGGCAGAAATATGAAAGAATGAGCCAGCGAAATTACGAGAACGGCGAGATGGGCAGCTACCGCGCAACGCGGTCCAAAATGGCCGACATGGCCAAAAGCCTTGAACGCGACCCCCAACTAGAATCGCTCTTGGCCAACCGCACGCGCGAACTGGGCATCGACATCGCTAGCGGTCGCTCACTTGGCCACGAACTGGCGCTCAATCATAGCCTCGAGCTTGGCCGAGGGCGAGGATTGGGGGTTTGAGAGGTATGTTCCACCGAACAGGAAAACAGCCGGTCAGGAATGTGCCTCCATCCCAGAAATTCCTAGGCCGCATCGTTCGCCCCAAAAAGCAGCCGCTGATAAAATGACAAATGGGATTTGCGCAATCCGATTATATTTCGTGGAAAAGTCTACTGTCGGCAACTAACTTTGCGCGCTGGGCGGACTTGGAAAGTACTTACATCTGACCCATGCAGTCATTCTCAATATCTAAACATGTGGCCGACGGTGATGATGTCGGGAAACGTGATGACAGGCTTTAATATGAATTTTGTGCTGTCCGTTCTCTCGCAGAATTGTTGCAGTAGGATACTCGCTATCCCTTTCCCAGGTCCTTCCGCGAAAATGTTATCGAAACTGACGCATTCCCCTTGGTCACCAGGCCAACGTTCAGGCCGGCTTCGATGCCGATGTTGAACTGAATGTCCTTGAGTTCGTATTCCTCGGTTAGCGCGGCATGCGACTTTTCAGCAAGACCTGTGAGTTTGCGGACCACATCATCCCACACATTCTCGAGATCCTCGATGCGGCTCAGGACAGCCCTGCCTCCCCGGCCTTGTTGCTCGACTTCGAACTCGGACTTCTCGCCCTTCTTGACTGCTTCACCGCCGACTATGGTAACTTGAAAATCAGACATGGATACCTCGCAGGTTATTGGCACCGAGAATTGCCGCAGCCTGTCCGAGATCAAGACCGTAACCGTAGCAGACCGAGTTGCCCGCAGTATCGCGGCAGTTGGCGCGCCCAAGATAGAGGCCCACGAGATCTGGCTCGTCGCCGACGCCGTGATCTGGCGCGGCAATCAATGAACCACTATCACCACTGCAGCCGTGAATGTCGATAAGGAAGTTCTTGGGTGTCGCCGCGCTCATGATCTCGATTGGCGAGGACAGCGCCTGCATGACGGTCGCGCGACTGCGGCCTGACAGTCCCCAATGGGCGGCGACCTCCTCGCCCTCGCTTACCGGTCGTACGATCGGGTCCACCCCACTGAAGTGATTGAAGGGGCCGCCGCAATCAAATCGTACCCTCGCCGCATCAATGCATCCCGGTGCCTTCGCTTCCAGCCGTGCTCCGCTCGCGCATTCCGGGCACTCTACTGGTACAAATGCGCTGATCCCATAATTTTCGACCACGTGTCGCGCGGTGATCCCGCAATCGACCCCACGATCGTCGACGTAGAAGGCAGCAATCCGCCCATCGGGACCGGCAAAGCCATCGAAAGTCGCGATTGCCTCGCGGACAGGGGCCTGAAGTCGGCCACCCTCAAGAGGGATCGTGGCAACGAGATCGCTTGATTTCTCATTTGTAGCGAAAGCGCGGAAGAGTTGCACGCCGAATTGAAAGCCAGCAACAACTGGAAACCCCTCCATCCCTTCTGCTTCCTCGGGATTGGTGAGGTCCACAATTCCCGTTCCGATGAAGCCCGACGTTTCAACAAGTTTTCGCAGTCCTGCGTCCTCGCGAGCCACCCGCGACACCGATTGTCGTAGGTATGCCGACCATGCGCCGACCATTTCCTGCGGTGAGCCGTCCACAGCACTGAGAGGCTCGTCCCCTTCGAACAGGCCCTCGGGATAGCGCTCCGGGACAAGCCGTCTCAGGATTTCGCTTTCGATCATATCCTCTCGCCTCTTTCCTATTCTCTATTGCATTGGTGTTGGGCTTTAGGTCGGACAGTTCTCGGGGTCTGCCCGACACCGCAGAAGACGCTCCTGCTGAGCAATGATGTCTGCCTGTGCACTGAGTGCCGCGGCGCGCTCTGCATCGGTCTGTCCGTTCAGGAGGTCGAGCGCTTTGCCTGCGCTACCGATCGCCGTGGCGGCACCGTTCTCGCTGCCGTAGCCGAGCTGCGTAATGGCGCCAGCATCGGATAGCTTGAGCGTCACTGACTGCTTGCCGATAAAGGCAGCGCGCGGAATAGGCAGAACGTAGGGGACACCGCGCTGCGGGACCATTGCGATCCCTTCCCAAAACGGATCGGAGGGATTGGAGCACGCATTGCCGAGCATATCGCCAGACACGCTCAATTTCACCCGTGCCGGCTGACGAAGCGCTAGCTCGACATCGTCGCGGTTTCCACGCGTGTAGTCCACCGGCTTTACTGCGTTCGGCTCTACGAGCTCGAGCGACAGACATGGCTCACCCATCACGACCTTAACGTTGTCATAGCGGTCAGCATCCTGCGCAATCGCGTTCATTTTTTCCGGTCCGTGGATGTCTTGAAATGGCTCGCTCGCAGTGAAGGTCACCGTCATGACCTTGTTCTTGGGGTCGACGCTAGCGATGTATTCACACGCTCGCTCGAGACTTGCATCGTCAGGCCTATCTTTCGCAGCGGCAATGGCGGCCCCGGCCAGCGAAATTAGCGCGTCGATGATTTGCGTCCCTTGGCCTTTCTGCGTTACATTGAGACCCGCGAGACGCTGGCCATCGTCAGAGAATGTAAAGCCGACATCGGTGTTCGCTAGAGAGCTCTCAAGGTCACGGACGACTATCGAATGCTGTTCATCAGGATCAGCCGTGTAGGAGACGGCACTGGTCACTGTGTTGGCGATGAACACGTTCTGCTTCGCAGCATCGCAGGCTATACTACTAATCAACGTTATCTTGGCATCAGCACGTGGCAGGAAGTAGTTGACCGTAACCGGCGGCGTCGACGCACAGCCGACAAGCCCCAAACAAGCAAAAATGCCAAAAAATCTTCTTCTGGTCATTTGAGAATCCCCCGTTTATTCCAAGAGTGTGATACATTTGGTGGCATATTGGCAAGGCATTTCCTCGTACCACGGAGTTTTATGCATGGCGCTCTATCCCATCGAGACTGATTTCGATGCGAGTTGGCCGGTAGACGCGCGCGATCTTGTCGGAGAAGCGGCGGCAAGATGGGCGCGCATCATCACTCGGCCCCTGTCGCCGGTTCTAATCGATGGTCGGCAGATCAATGGCCTGCGGATTGCGTTGTCTATCGTCCCAGGCAACGTCGGCGGTCAGCTTGCGCGTGCCGGTCCATTGCATTTGCGACCTCTCTCCGCCTCAGTCGGTTCTTTGCTTCCGGCGACCGCTGCACTCAGCATCGATGAGGCCGATTTCGAAGCTCTGTCCGGCGACGGCAGGTTGCCTTCGATTCTAGCGCATGAGTTTGGTCATTCTCTCGGAATTGGAACCGTATGGTCTTACAAAGGACTTATCGCAGGAGCTGGAACAACCAATCCACAGTTTGAAGGTCCATGTGCGATGCGTGAATTTGGAAAGCTTTGTGACGCAAGCCCGCGCGTCCTGCCGGTCGAGTACCGCGGTGGGGTAGGTTCCGCCGACCGCCACTGGCGCGAAAACGAATTCGGCTACGAGCTTATGTCGACCTATCTTCCGGGCAGAGACAATCGCTTGAGCCGGATGACGATCGCAAGCCTTGAGGACATCGGCTATACCGTCGATTACAATTGCGCCGAACCATATGAGCTCGGGCACGCAGATTTCACCACCAAAGGTCTGGAAAGCTTCGTACCTAGCTACGTGATGAACCCGACTGAGCCCGAGATCCTGCCGGACGATGCCCTAATGTAATTGCGATAGCTATTTGGCGAAGATCGTCTCCGCGCCCACATCTAGCCTTAACCCACCGCGAGCTTGGCTCCCAAATCCCATCTTTCGAGTATATGGCTGAAAGCCCACAGGTCGGCGCTACTCAGGAGCCTTGTCCCCTGAACCTCAGCGGGATCACTTAATGAATATGACGTAGGACATTCGCGCTCTGCTGTCTCACTGCCAATGGCATCAGTCGAGCTTCACCCGACATCCAGTTTACTTTGTGACCACGCCGGTCCGGCATGATCCCAGACTAAGATGCCGCTGCGAGGCGACGAGCCTGCGACGGCATCGACGATTGCAATCGCACGTCGGAGTTCGGGATTACCGCCCGGGCCTGCAACCGCTTCGGCAGGTCCCATCGCGAGGCCGACGGGCGGCTCGGTTGTGCTACCAGCGCCATGAAGGCTGAGCGTAAGGCTGCTTCCCACTAGCATCCGCGATTGGACCTTCTTGCTGATCGCATCGGCGCGTTGGTGCGCCCAACCAGATTTCTTGACGCCAGGATCGAGGACAGGAGTAAGCACCCAATCCGGTTGGTATCGCATAAGGATTTCGTCGACGACCGGTTGGGCTTGGAAATCCTGGCAGATCAGGATGAGGCATCGTCCGAAGCCATCAAGATCAACAACCGTGATGCGCGAATGGCCAGCGATGTTTTCCATGAGCATGCCGTCAGTACCTGGGTCATCGAACTCGTAACCAACCGCTGTTTTTTGGTCCATACCATAGGGCCATATCTTGCGCTGGCGCCACAAGAGGACTCCGCCGCGTCCAAACACACGCGCTTCGTTCCACGACCGTCCGCATTCGCCCGTCTTGTCGCTCAATCCCGAACCCGCGAGAGTAATCCGAGGCGCGTCTGTTCCGAGCGCCGCGATGCCTTGGCGTATCTGAGCCTCACCGCTACCAGGTACAGTGAGTTCGGGTGCGAAGGCGATATCGATTGTACTGCAGTTGCAAAGAGCCTCGAGCAGCCGCGTGGGCGTATCGATATTCGGTTCGACGTCAATGACGCGCTGACCGCCGCGATCGCGCGTCTTGAAAGATAGATCGTCCTTCGCCTCGGCAAGCGGTATGAACTGCACTCGTTCGCGTCCTATCGAAGCCGATCCCGGCACTCCACGCATAGCATCGGTGCCGATCACCTTCATATCAATCGAGATAATCCTATCCTGTTCGCGACTCTCTACAGGGGCTACTGTCAAAACAGGGAAATGATCTTGCAGCCGATCGCCCGATGACGCGCTTCGGCCGCGAGCATGTCTTGAAAAGGGTCCATTCGGGATCAGCCGGCGACCTTCCTCCTGCGCATAACTTCCATGGCGCAGGCGCAGTCGTTCGGCCGCCTCGAGCCAGTTGGGTAATGTCAGTGATGCCGAAAGGTTCGGTGCGCAATTGCGCGTGCGTGGATGAAGCGGGGTATAAACGTCCTCGATCGCGTGCATCGCTTCCACAAGGAGCCCCGCCGCTCGCAGCCGCGTCTCATGTTCTGTTCCGGCCGGCCATTCTTCGTCGAGAGCATCGACGATCTCGGCCACAGCCCTACTACCGGAATCCGCAACGACGGCCGCGGCTAGCCTGTGCCGAACCGAAAGAGTCATCTTCGGTATAATCGCGCGATCGGCAGCGTCCCATTTGCCGGCGATGCTCCACAACTGGATGAACAGTTTCCCGGGATCAGCGCATTGACGCCAGCCATCACGTTGTACTTGCTTAATCTCCGAAATCATGACTTGGGGCGGCGTGATCGGGGATTAGGTTCTGCAGCCAATACAGCAGCGTGTCCGCGCAACTCGGTAGTCATGACATCCAACCGCTCAAGCGCGCGGTCGAGGCCCGAATCTGCACCCAGACTACGCGCTGTCGCAAGGAAGTTGTCGGCCGCCTCAACGAGCGTGGGAAGGATCGACAACCCCAGTCGAAAATTGATGCTGCCTGTCCGGCGGTTCGACGTCGCCATAACACGTTCCGAACTGCCCATCGTTACGTGCAAAACGACGTCGGCGGCGAGTTCTGCTAGATTCAGAAGCTCAGCGCGGGAAACGGCGCCTGCGGATGCAAGGAGGAGCGCGCTTAGCGCATATGTGAGCCGTCCACCGCCTGTAGGCGCCCGACCGAAGTAATGTGCAAAAGTGCGTGTTTGCATAGGTGGAGTGACGGCTTGGCGTAGCAGGATTGCCGCTGGCTGCGCTGGAGACGGGGCAGCGAGGATGACGTTCGCAAACTCGGCAATTCGTGTCACGAAAAGCGGCGAATTCGGCTGAGATCTGTTCACCGCCTTGATTGCAAGCTCGGCCGTTTCAGATGCGTCGCCGCCGCTGGCCCGAAACAGCCGCATCAGGCGATAATTGCCTTCGGCACCGGCCCGCCTCGCCTCGGCCCCGAATTCGCCGTCTTCGAGCTTCTCTGCGTCGCGGATCAAGCGACGAAGCGTGTCGACGGCCTCTTCTGGCTGATCTAAACCTTCTTGCGCTGCGGCGCGCTGCAGCAGGGCATCAAACCGAAAGGTCTGCCATTTGTCATCCGATTTGTTTTCCTCCTTGCGCGCGTCTTTGATAAGCCGCAGCGCGTCTTCAGCAGCACCGAGCTGCGAAAGCGAGGAGCCCATTGATTCGAAAAGCCTTGATGCCCTGAGTCGCATAGTGACGCGACGTTCGAACATGTCGCTATCCTGAGTTTCGCAGGCAAGTAGTTCGTCGATTTCGTCGAGCCCTATGGCTTCGTCTTCTGGACCCATCCAGCCTTGGTCGGAATTGAGCGTCGTCTCGAGGGCCTGAATGAGGAGGGCGCGCCAAGCTTCAGGCGCTCGCTCATGCATTTTGCGGAGCAGGAGAATGACACGGTTCGGCGTATCGTAAAATTCATTGTTGAGTTGCGCGTCACCGCGCTGTTGGAGCGTGATGACTGCCTCTGCGAGCGCTTCCACATAGTCGTCAGCGATGTCGCTCTCGTCGACCAGGGTCGAAATGGCACTCTCGACATAGCCATGGAGTTGACGCGCGGCGCGGATAGGCTCCGCAGTCAACAACTGACGAAGATAGCTGTTGGTTGACAGAGTGGGCGCTAGCCGGTTCGACACGACGTCGCGCCACTGCTCCGGAATATCGGGGATATGGATAGGGTGGCCTACAATGCTGCTCGCGAGGCGTGCCATGTTCGCTGTCAGTGGATCGAGCGCAGCATTGGTATCGTTGAATGCGCTAAGTGATTCCATGAACGGCACATTGGGCTCGGCCTTAACGATGAGATCTTTGAGATCGCGTTCCGTGGATTCCCGATCGAGCCGTCCAGGCCGCGTTAATTCGCGCAGAGCGCGCGCCGTTGCATCGGCTTCCTCATCTGTGCCTTCGCGCGAGACGCGCATGGGAATTGCCCAAATTTTTAGATCTTCGCCCCTATTGCGGCGAATGGCGGAAGCGACTCGCGCGACGCCCTCTATATTCTGTCGATTGAGGACGAAACAAAGTGCTACCGCATCGGGAAGCTGCATCGTGCAGATGCCTGAGACGTCGGCAAGTCCGGTACGACTGTCGACCAGTATGAGATCGTAATTCGTCGACGCCCAATCCCGCAGCGCGTCGATGAGTCCTCCGCCGGCATAGCGATCAAGCAACTCGTTCCACGACATTGCCGCGAGCGCTCGCTCATATTCTACCGGCTCCGGGGTCTCGACCATGCCGCCGCCCGCCGGGATGATGTCGAGCCGTCCGCCGTTGCCGAATGCGAGCTCGTCCATAATATTGATTACGACATGTTCAAACGGAGCACCGTCCCGGAAGTACGCGAACTGTTGGTCGATCGTCTCGGCATCTTCGGCCGTGTTAATGCCATTGCGCCAACTCCACGCCAGATCGAGAATTCCCGGCGCTGTCCGAAGTTCCAACATCGTGTCGGGTTCGACGAGGCCGCGGAAATAATGGGGGAGACCGGGAGCCTCAAGATCCCAATCCATTACCAACACATCCAGCCCGTCCATCGCGGCGAGAAAGGCGACATTGGCGAGTGCCATCGTCCGGCCGACCCCGCCCTTGAACGAATAGAAGGAGACGATCTTTCCCCTGGAGCCAGTGTCCGTATTGGTCACGCTGTCAGGCTGTCGTGCGAGCCAACGAGTACGAGCGAATTCCGAAGTTCTTTCGGCAATTCCTTACGATGGCTGTCGAGCGCGTCAAGCACATCTGGACGCATCTGGCCCGGGTGCGCACCAGCACCCAGCGCGCCCATGTTGCGAGCTCGCGCTACGGCTCTCGCTGCCGGGGTAAGAAAATTGATGACCTTATTGCCCTCTCGCCGACATTCGACCGCACCCATCTGGCGCAGTAATTTGAGCCGGCGGCTCACCTCAGCTTCGTCCTTTTTCAGCTGTTCGGCGATTTCGACGCCGCTCAGTTCGGCATCGATTAGCAATCTTACATAGCGCTCGAGTTGCTTGGACCGGAGGCGGCGCTCGAATGCGTCATCGATACGGCGGCTTGCGGCGCGCGCGACGACGGCATGTGCAAGACCGATCTGCCCTAGGCTGAACGCCGCAGATTCCGCCTCATCTGCTTCGTCGTCTCCGCGCGCTGCCGCGATGGCAGTGGCGGGCGCTAGGTTAAGACGGGCGAGATAGAAGGACTCGAGTGCTGCCTGCGCCTCGACGAGACCTGCGCGATCCTCCCGTGACACTGCCGCAATGATGCGATCGCTGAGGGATGTTGCTGTACCAGCGGGAAGCTCGTGATGACCATTAGCCATGAGCTCGGCATTAAGTTCGGTCAGAAAACTCCAAGTGGGCATGTCGGGTCCTTGCATCGCTACCTTCTAAGCTTCCTAATACCTTCTATCAAGGACATATCAATGACAACTGGTTGAAGTTTCATTACCATGGCGGAATATATTATTTTTCATATGGTTATTACCTTCAATTTTTGATTCGAAACCCTGTATTCACGCCGTCTTTAATAACATCGACCGTCTCCGACAGCCGAAATCGTTGCCAGCTGTCAAAAAAGGGCCGGTTCAATTTTCTGCTGGTAGTGCGCTCAATTGACCTTTTGCGGCAGCCGCCCGCTTGTCAAAGCAGGAGCTTTGACAAGCGGGAGATAGCGGGTGAGTCGAGGGCAAGTTGACCGGAAGGAACATTGGCCGTTTTAATGGACGCTTGAAGGGACTAACTCAATCAATTCGTGATGCACCCTTGGTCACAATGTCCGTTATCACTAATGTTCGCCATAGAAGCTGCCAGTCTCAAGCCGGGCCACAAGCTGCCACCTTTGCGACCGGAATCCCTAACTAAGGCATGACGATGGACGCTTCGCCATCACCGCTTTCTAAGCGCTACTGCGGGAGTCCGTTCGTCCCGGCTATCAATTCCACAGGCTGCTCCGCCAAGTAATCCGAGATGACAAGGGTTGCGGAGTGACGAATCAGAATGTAATGAAACAAGCATGGGTTTAATAGAGATCGGGAAACGAACCGATACTGTGTTCTTTTTTAGTGCCAAAGGTTGTGCCATTGGGAGAAGCCCAATTCGAATTTTAAAACAATTTCAAATTGTTACTTGTTACTATTGACTCCTCTTCTGCCCCTTTTCAATCGGTGGCGACGAAGATGTCCATCGCAAGCTCGGTGTCCGGATCGAAGCGATAACCGGAATAGTCCGCGACGCCCTCGTCTCGCAGAATGTCTTCGTCGAGGACGAAATTACCAGTGTATTCACTGGCGTCTCGAACCAGGATCGCATGTGCCGCATCGGCCATGATCTCGGGCTTGCGCGAACGGCGCAGCATCTCTTCCCCGCCTAACGCGAACTCTACGGCCGAGGTCGCGATCGTGGTGCGGGGCCATAGGCAATTGAACGCAATGCCCTGCTTGCAAAATTCCTCCGCCATTCCAAACATGACCATCGACATGCCGTATTTGCTCAGCGTGTAGGGAAGATGGTCTGCAAACCAGTCCGCGCGCATATTCAGCGGCGGTGACAGAGTCAGAACGTGCGGATTTTCCGCTTTGGCCAGATGCGCAATACAAGATCGCGAAACGAAAAAGGTGGCCCGCATGTTGACTTGCTGAATCAGATCGAAGCGTTTGACTTCGCTTTCGGTAGAGGTGGAGAGGTTGATAGCCGAGGCGTTGTTCACACAAATGTCGATCCCGCCAAAATGCTGGGCGACTTTCGCAACCGAAACTTCGACTGCCTCAATGTCCCGCACATCAAGCAGGATGGGAAGAGCCCGGCCTCCAGCCGCTTCGACGGCCTCTGCCGCGGAATAAATCGTCCCCAGCAGCTTGGAATGCGGCTCTGCCGTCTTAGCCGCAATGGCCACGTTCGCGCCATCGCCTGCAGCCCGCAATGCGATGGCCAAGCCGATGCCGCGACTGCCTCCGGTAATAAAAAGTGTCTTGCCTTCGAGACCCATTTCAATTGCACCTCAGTTAACATTGATGTGCGCCGCCATCGGGCACTGTAATTATAAAACTCACTTGACAGTTAGCATTGCTCATTGATGATGGTCAGCATCGCCCTGACTCTGACAGGCCGTTCCACAGCGCCGGCTCACGTCCGTTGATCATCACCCGCCGCCCACCAATCTGTTTTTGCAAGCCAACCATTCTAACCCGTACCGTAATCGACCCTTGAATCCTGCTGAGCAGCCAGGCTCCAGATCTGCTGCGCAATCGGATTGACGCGCTCTTCCATGATATGGGACATCAACCCGGCACACCGTCCGACCAAAGACAGGCCGACCGCAAAGTCGGGGTTAAGCGCCATGTCGCATATGGTCACTCCCACCCCCCCGGAAGCGTTCATCGGCAGCGCGCGGCCTTGATCCATCAGTCGGGCTTGCAATGCGTCCGCAAGCTTCCACCCCTTTTTGTAAAAGCCGTTGTTTCGGGCCACCTTTCGCAAAGCTTCGGCTCTCGGGTCGCCATCCTTGTGGATCGGATGACCATAGCCTGGGATGATCTTCCTGGTATTGGCATGCTCTTCAATAATCGCGTCGGCCCTGTTTTCAAATGCACCAGCATCGGAATTGTCGTCCAGATCCTTCGCCCACTCCGAAAAATTCTCCGTCACCGTTGTCGATGGACCAAGGAACCGCGATCCCGCGCCTAGAAGGCCTGATGCAATTGCTGAAGGAATGCTTTCAGGCGCACCCAAAAGTGTCATGCGCGTTGCGATAACGGACGGCACCAATCCATGGTCAAGCGAACATACCAGAATCGCATTGATGGCGGCCTTCTCTTGGGATGTTGGCCATCGCGCAGAGGCAGCGTAAAACCAAGTCTCGACGAATTCCTTATGTCCGATTATCTCCGTAGCCAGATTTTTGCCTCTGAGTGTAATCTCTTCGGGGGTCGAATGACCGATTTCGCTAGTTATCATGACGCTATCCCTATCTCGCATTCTGCCAACAGTTCTCGAATTGCTAGTTGATTTGGCGCTCTAGACCCTTCCAAAAATCGGATCTTAACGCCTGCTTGTCGACTTTACCCACCTTGGTCAGCGGCAGCGCATCGAGGAAGATGATCGATTTGGGTGACTTCACCGGCCCCTTCTTTTTCCGGACGAATGCAATCAGCTCGTCGTCGGCAATCGTGGCGCCATCCGACCTGACTACAAAACCGGTCACGACTTCGCCCCATTTGGGATCGGGCAGGCCAATAACAGCGGAGGTCTTTACCGCATCATGCTGCTCAAGCGCCTGCTCCACTTCACTCGCGTAGACGTTGACACCGCCAGAAATGATCATGTCCTTCAAGCGCGAGACAATGTGGAAGAAACCATGCTCGTCCACCCGAGCCAGGTCGCCTGTATGCAGCCAACCATCGGCAAACACTTCTTCTGTCAGCCTTGGCGCATTCCAGTAGCCCAGCATTACGTGCGGCGCCCGAACGCAGATTTCACCAACTTCGCCTGATCTCAATGGAACTTCTTCCCCGTCGAGTCTGAGCTGGACGATTACTCCAGGATAGGGTCTGCCTGCAGAGGTCAACTGATCATCGGGAAGATACTGGTGGTCTTCCGGCGAAAGATAAAGAATCGTCCCGGGTGCTTCTGAGAGACCATAGCTTTGCAGCAACACCGGCCCGAACATTTCCATCGCTTGCCGCACCCGCTTGGGCGCGGAAGGGGCCGCACCATATATCACCCGTTTGAGCTGACCGGGCCGTAGTTGAACCGCCTCCGGGTGATCCATGAGCGCGTACATCATCGTAGGCACCATGAAGAGCGTGTTGACCTTGCCGGTCACAACCTCTTCGATCACATCGCCGGGCCTGAACTTGCTCTTAATTACGATCCTGCCGCCCTTTGCCAAGACCGGCGGGATGAAAGAACCACCCCCGTGGGAAATAGGCGATGCCACCAGCAGTCTCGTATCGCCGTCGAACGCATTGACCGCCACATGCGACAAAGTGTTGAATGCAAGAGCTGCAGAAGAAATCATCACGGCCTTGGGCCGCCCGCTCGTCCCCCCTGTCTGATTGATCCGCGCGACCGATTCAGGGTCGGTCTGCCCGAAGTAAGATGCAATCGGTGCAGCTTTACGCTTCTTCTCTGCGAAAAGGGTTCGCAAGCTCGAGTGGTTCACAACGCGCAGCTTGCAAGAGCTAGCCTCCATTAGTTCAGAAGCCCTCTGCATCCTTTGGTCATCGACGAAAAGAAGCGTCGGCTCCATGTCTTCCAAGGCGATGACATGATCGTCGAATTCAGCATCATACTGCAACGCTAGTGACGCATAGCCGCCGATATACGCCGCCGCGATCACAACGAACATCTCGTAACTGTTTGCAGCGATCTGGGCGACCCGATCGCCCCGATTGAGGCCGCTTTCAGCGAAGAAAGCGATCGTGCGAGCTACATCGTCGCCAAGCTGGGAATAGGTATATTGCGAATCCTCACACTGGAAAGCGACACGATTCCCATGACGCTCGATGGCATCGATCAAAAGATCGCCAATACCGCCCATTTGCTGTAAACTCATGCGATTTAACCCTTCCATCGCACCCACGAAAAGAGAATAAACTTCTTCAGCCACAATGAAGTGAGCTGAGTGAAATTATGGATATTTACCCGCTCCGCAGAACCCATATCATCGATCAGATTCGTCACCGCCCGCTGGATTGCTGATTTTGGCAGCCAAGCTTTCAGCCCCATGTAAGACCACATTATTCACTCCCTAACTGCAATCGTTTGCTGCCTTAAAGTCCCGGCTTAGTTACACATGACTAGCCGTGCGCACAACAAAAAATTCATAAAACTGCAAACGTTTGTTGACGCGATGTCATGTTGGGGCTATTTGCCAGCCTCAGTGATAAGCGACCAAGGCGCGGACAACATTCAATTGCTGACCGCGAAGTCTTGGCAAAAACATTGGGGAGGGTGAATCATGTCCATAGGTAAGATTTTTACAGCGAGCCTGATGGCTTCGACGGCGTTTATTTATGCCACGCCGTCTTGTGCGCAGTCAGAGGCGACCGAGCAGGCTTCCGAAGATGCCGGCCTGAGCCAACCAAACGTCATCGTGGTGACGGCCCAGAAGCGCGAGCAGCGCCTACAAGATGTCGGCCTTTCTGTGGCTGCACTTGGCGGCGACGAGCTGGTCAATCAGCGCATCGCCAATGTGGGTGACCTTGCGAAAGTGGTGCCGGGACTTTCCTACACTCCCAGTCCAAATAGTACCCCCGTCTACACACTGCGCGGTGTCGGTTTCTTCGAAACGTCTGTCGCAGCTTATCCCAACGTCACGACCTATATCGATCAGGCGCCATTGCCTTTGCCGGCTATGTCGGCTTTGACAGCATTTGACCTGCAGCGCGTCGAAGTGCTTAAGGGGCCACAGGGCACCTTGTTCGGCAATAATGCGACGGGCGGCGCGATTAACTTTATCGCTAACAAGCCGTCCGATGAACTGACCGCCGGTATCAAACTGGGCTATGGCCGGTTCCAGAGGGTTGAGGCCGAGGCGTTTGTCAGCGGGCCGCTGTCCGACACGGTCGGAGCGCGGCTGGTGGTAAAGGCGGTAAACAGTGACGATTGGCAATACAGTTACACGCGCAACGATACGCTGGGCAAAACCGAACAATATGCCGGTCGCTTTATCATCGATTTCGAGCCGAGCGACAACTTCGACCTGACGCTCAATCTTAACGGATGGATTGACCGCAGCGACCCTCAGGCACCGCAGCTGAAACGGCAATCCGGACCTTCGGATTTGCAGATTCCGATTGGCACAGTCGGCTTTACCGGCGCGGTCACCGCCGACTTGCCGCTGCTTTCCTACCCGGCGGCGCCACGCAACTCGCGCGCGGCCGACTGGAACATGGAGAACCGCCCGTTCCAAGACAATGATCTGTGGCAGGCGACGCTGACCGGCAATCTGGATATCGGTGACGCCGTCACGCTGACGTCGATCACCAATTATGTTGAGTTTAATCTGCTTAATGCGACGGAAGGGGATGGGACGGCACTGTTCCTGCTGGATCTCGTAAGAGATAGGGCTCAGGCGCGTACGTTCACGCAAGAACTGCGTATTGCAAATTCCGACCCCACCGCCAGATTCCGCTGGGTGCTTGGTGGCAATTATGACGATACAGAGGTTTTCGAGGAAATCGACCTGATTTTTCCCGATGCTTCTTCGGGAATTCAGCAGGGTTTTTCTGCCGATCGATACAGCTCCGACCAGCGGATGGAAAATGTCGCTGTCTTTGGCAATGCCGAGTTCGATATTATTCCTTCTCTGACCGTAAAGGGCGGTGTACGTTACACCGAAAGCCAACGCGATACGGTGAACGGCTCTTTTCAGCTGCCTGGCTATGTTGAACCCTTTCCGGGGTCGCCGGGTCTGACCAATTTCATCAATATTGTCTTCGCAAACGTGTACACGCCGACTTTCTGTCCAGGCGTCGTTTATCAGCCGATTAACCCGGCAGATTCGGTTAGCATAAATCCAGATACCTGCCAATCTGGCAATTTCGTGGATTCACTGGACGAGGACAACATATCCTGGAGCATAGGCGCGGATTTCAAGCCTGTGGATGACCTCCTCCTCTATGCAAATATCGCGAAGGGATTTAAGGCCGGTAGCTATCCGACCGTTTCCGCTGCGTCTTTTGCGCAATATGCGCCTGTTGTGCAGGAATCGGTTATCGATTACGAATTTGGCATAAAGTCGCAACCGCTCCCTGGTCTGTCGATCAATGCTGCAGCCTTCTATTACGATTACAGCAACAAGCAGGTGCGTGGTAAAACCGTCGACCCTCTGTTCGGTGCGCTGGACGTGCTGGTTAATGTGCCCAAATCGATCGTCAAGGGTGCCGAGGTCGAAATCGCTGGCAGCCCGTTCGATGGGCTCAGTGCACGTGTCGCCGCAACCTACCTCGATACCAAGGTTGAGCGGTTCAACGGCGTGGTCGGTGTTACCCAAGATCCGATGACCGGCTTCTTGGTTCCGACTTTCCAAGACTTCAGCGGGGTTGAACTGCCCTTCGCGCCGGAATTTCAGCTCAGCGCCGCCCTCGATTATGAGTTTCCGGTCAGCAATGATCTGGCGGCCTTTGTCGGCACCAATCTTTACGGGCAGACGAAAAGCTACGGATCGCTGCAGCTTAATCCCGCAGCACGTGCCGACGCACTCATCCCGGGTTATTTTCTCGTCGATCTACGCGCCGGTGTAAAAACCTTTGACGATAATCTTAAGGTGACGCTGTGGGGACGCAATGTCTTCAACAAGTTCTATTTGACGAACTCGCTTCGCGCCTATGACACGGTGATCCAGTATACCGGACGCCCGGCTGAATATGGGATCAGCCTCGGCTGGAACTACTGATGCCCGCGCAAAGATCAGATCGATCCGCTAGGGCCTATGCGATGCCACCCCGGCATGTGCTGTCCGTCGAAGGTGGTGGCTTCTGGTCGGCAGCGTCGCACGCGTCTAGGCTTCTGGCACAGGCCTCTGACGCAGGCGGCGGCATATCCCAGGCTCCCGACTGGATGGACGATCCTGAGGCCCCGCCAAGCGCCCGGCTGTTGCCGCGTATCAAGCTGATCGTGCTGATACCTCGGCGGCAAGATATCTCGGTTGACTATTTTCACCGCTACTGGCTCGTCAACCACGCGGCTTTGGCATTGAGTGTCGCCGATGACGTGAACCTTTTGCGTTATACGCAAAGCCATCAAGTTCCGTCGGAAGTCGCGGCGGGTTTCACGGAAAGCCGCGAATGGTCCTCCAATATATTCGAAGGCGTCACCGAGGGTTGGTGGGAAAGCGAGCAGGCGATGATTGACGCCTTCTCGACCCAGGCGGGCGAGCGCGCGAATGAACTGCTTGTCGAAGACGAGCTCAAGTTCTGCGACAATCGTACCATGGCGATCATAACCCGTGAATATCTGATCTACGATCGCGAAGAGAGTGAAGGAGCGTTGCAGGCATGAGTGAAGCAAACATAAAGCTGTTTGGCCTTATTCCGCGTAGGGCAGACATTACGCCGGAAGCATTCCGCGATCATTATCGTCATCCCCATGGGACGCTGGCGATGAAGATGGAGACGCTGCAAGGTTATGTTCAAAGCCACCAGCTGCATTCCGACTTGCTTGCACCGACCCAGTCGAGGTTCGAAGCGGTAGCCGAAATATGGGTAGAAGGAGAAGCGGAGGTCGTCGGCTTCCGCGAAGAGCCGAATCTTGTCCGGTACCTGATTCCGGACGAGCCGAATTTCATAGATATGGCAAACGCAGCTTTTCTTGCCACCACAGAGGAACTGGTCGAGCTTGATCTGGGGGACCGTCCCGAAGCGGACAGAATGTGGGATCCGGCCCGATGTCCGAATGCGATCAAGCTTATCGAACTGGTAGCCAGGGGTGAAGAAGCCGTCCTGTCGCAGGATACCGGGCCCATTAGTGAAATCGGTGCCCTTCGTTTCGTCAGATGTCGCCCCGTTCCCGCATTTCATTCCGACGAGGCCGAATTTGTCGCCGCTCGCGAGTTTTGGTGGCCTACGCTGAGCGCATTTCGCGCCGGAACGGCCAACGCGCCCGAGGCATGGCGAGCGGTTTTTGGGCAAACTTGTCGCTCGGTCAGCCTGCTGGCGCGCGCCGAGCGTTATTTTTGAAACGAGATTGGAGACCTACGGATGCTTGAAGAAAAATCGATTGTGGTGACGGGTGCGGGTCGGGGAATCGGATATACCTCAGCGCTGACCTTTGCTCGCTATGGCGCGAATGTGGTTGCGGTGGATATTGATGGCACCGCTGCGGAAACGACGGCCGCGGAAATCAGAACCGCCGGTGGCCAGGCCGTCGGCATGGGCGCTGACGTCTCGCAGGAAGAAGAAGTCGAACGAACTGTCGCGAAGGCAAAGGAAGCGTTCGGCGCACTAAATGGCGCTTTCAACAATGCCGGACTTGGCATGAATAACAAATCCCTGATGGATCTGAGCGTCGAGGAGTGGAACGCAGTCTTCGCCGTGAACGTGACAGGCGTGTTTCTCTGCGTGAAGCACCAGATGCGCGCCATGGCGGAAACCGGCAAGGGAAGCATCGTGAATGCGGCCTCGGTGGTCGGCCTGAGAGGACAGCTCAATGCCGGCGAATATGTCGCCTCCAAACATGCGGTAGTCGGCATTACGCGAACCGCAGCGATGGAAGGTGGCCCTCTTGGAATTCGCGTGAATGCGCTGTGCCCGGGCCTGGTCGAAACACCCCTCGTGAAGCAACTGATGGAGGACCCCGTCTTTGCGCCCACCGTCGATCATTTGTTGTCGCTGCATCATATCGGTCGGTTCGGCGCGCCTCAGGATATCGCCGAGGCGGCTGCGTGGCTCCTGTCAGACCGTTCTGCATTCGTTACCGGTACTCCGTTGTCGATAGATGGCGGGGTCATGGCGGGATGAGCGATGCAAACGTGTTGTCAGAACCCTTTGGTCAAATTCGAAGGATAGAAAATGAGTGCAGATAAAGGCAGCGACCATCTTGCAATCGCTGAAGCTTGGACGGACGCGATCACGAACGGTGATCGCGATCAAATTGAGAACTTGGTGGCGGAAAGCTTCGTAATGTGGCGCAACGTCACGCGAGCTACGCAGGAGCGAAGCGAATTCATCAACCTGGCCGCTCGATTGTCGAGTGTACTTCCCGGCTTTCGCTACGCGGATGTGAAACGGATCGCCACCGATGATGGTTTTGTTCAGCAGCATATCGTCACCGGACAGGGGCCAAGTGGCCAAACCTTCGAGGCACCAGCCTGCATAATCTGCCAGGTCCACCATGGTCGGATCAGCAAGATGGACGAATATTATGATTCCGCGCATGATCCGCGGTGATTGACACGTGCTGACTAATAATTTTCGTCCCGGAAAAGGCAAATTTGATGCCTTTCGAAAGTAAGATAGCCATGGTCACGGGGGGAACTGGTGCCATTGGCAGGGCTTGTGTCGAACTCCTAGCCGAACGCGGCGCACGCGTTTTCGCCACCGATATTTTAGAGGAGCCTTCCCCGTTTGAAAATTCGTCGATTTCGCAGCTCCGACACGATGTATCCGAAGCACAAGAATGGGACCGGGTGGTCGAAACTATACTGGATAAATGCGGTCGCCTGGATGTGCTCGTCAACAATGCGGCCATATTCCATATGACCTCGCTCCAAGATACTTTGGTCGACGACATGGACGCTACGTATGCTGCCAATCAGCGTGCCGTTTATCTTGGCATGAAAACCGCGGCCGAGCCTATGATCGCCGCCGGAAAAGGAGCGATCGTCAATATCGCGTCGGCCGCCGCCTTGCGGGGCTATCCCGTAATGTTTCCATATGGCACGTCGAAATGGCATGTTCGCGGTATGACGAAATATGCCGCAATCGATCTCGCGCGTAGCGGGGTGCGGGTGAATTCTATTGTACCTGGGGTTATTGATACCCCTGCTCAGGCCAACAATAGTCCGGAAGCTTTCGAGCAAATGCTGGCTTCGATACCCTTTGGCAGGATGGGTACGGCACGGGAAGTTGCGAATGCCGTCGCGTTTCTTGCGTCGGACGAGGCAAGCTATATCACTGGCGCCGAACTAAGCGTTTGTGGTGGTATCACGGCTTAGATTCGCAAATTGGGCAGGTCGAGGCGGTTCTCTCATCCAGAATTACATGGCTGCCCAGCTCTTGAACGGTGCGCAGGCCGCAAAGTGCCAGCGTATTGTCTATCTCGCCGCGCAATATGTCTAGCATAGTGGTAACGCCCTGCCGACCTCCCGCGCCGAGAGCATAGAGGTGAGCGCGTCCGAGCAGACATGCCTGTGCGCCGAAAGCCAGCGCTTTTACCACGTCCTGCCCACTGCGAATGCCGCCGTCGAAGAAGGTCTCAGCCGATCCCGCAACCGCATCCACAACTCGTGGCAAGGCCGCAATGGTCGAAGGTGCGCTATCCAGTTGAGTGCCGCCGTGATTTGACACGACAATTGCGTCCGCTCCCATGGAGACGGCCTGGCGGGCGTCATCGGGGTCTACGATGCCCTTTACTATCAGCTTGCCGTTCCAGTTCTGGCGAATCCAGCGGATATAATCCCAAGTGGCCGCTTCATCGATTTGACCAAGTGCCCATTCCGCAGCGCGCCCGCGAGCTTCCGGATAGTGGCTTTCAAAATTACCCATTGCAAGCGAGCGACCCGATGTCAAAATGCTCCAAAGCCATCCCGGCTTGCGAGCATATTGCCAAATATTCCCAACCCCGAATTTGGGTGGCAATGTAAGTCCATTTTTCACATTCCGGTGTATCTGAGCGGGTACCTGCCAATCCACCGTAGCGACGATTGCCGAGCATCCGGCGTTTTTCGCGCGTTCCAGTAAAGAGGTTATGATAGCGCGATCCTTGAGCGGCATGAGGTGAAACCAGAATGGCGATTTCACCTTTTCGGCGATCTCTTCCATAGAGGCGTTCGAAAACATGCTGAGGGTGAAGGGAATGCCCGTGTCTTTGGCTGCCTGCGCGGCAAGGATTTCGCCCCTCCCTCCGCCTGCCAGCATCCCGCTCAGTCCAGTTGGCGCTATTGCCACCGGCATGGCCACCGGTTGCCCGAGTATATCTGTCTGTAATGAGCGATCGGAAATATCGGCCATGACTCGCTGACGGAGGCAAATGTCCTCCAAGTCTGACTGATTGCGGCGCTTCGTAATTTCGCTGTAAGAACCGGCATCGACATATTCGAAGAGGCTACGGGGTAATTTGCGCTCGGCCATGGACCGCAGATCTTCGATATTTGTAATCACCTCCCGCATTCCCCCCCCCAACTTCTTAAGTTAATATTTTATGCCATTCATGGCCTTTTTCTGGTTTGCGGCGCCGCGCATCCGTTCCCCGAAAACATTGCTCCACTGCTCTTCGGTCAGTTTCATCTCGCCTTCGAGCAGCGCAGCGGGAGTAGCGGTCAGTTCGTCCGTGACAACGCGTACAACCGCTGGCCGCTGATTGATCGCTGACCGCCAACGCAGAACATTGGGGAAATCGGCTATATCGATATCGATGGTGTGCAGCGTTGAAATAAATGCCCAGCAGGCGATATCCGCAATGCTGTATTCTTCGGCGAGATATTCCACATCGCCCAACCGCCCTTCCAAGACGTCGACCAGACGACGTGCCTCGCGCGAATAGCGTTCGATCGCATATTCCTGCCCTGGCGGTGCATAGCGGATGAAATGGTTCGCCTGTCCGTGCATCGGGCCAAGGCCCGCGACTTGCCATGTCAGCCATTGGCGGGTCAATTCGCGGCGCCTGTAATCCGTCGAGAGCAGCATTCCCGTCTTTTCGGCGAGATACATCAGGATCGCGCCGCTTTCAAAGACGGACAACGGGCCGCCGCCATCGGCCGGGTCGTGATCGACGATCACAGGGATCTTGTGGTTGGGATTGATTGCATGGAACTCGGGAGAAAGATGTTCGCCTTCCAGCAGATTGTAGCTGTGAATTCGATAGGGTAGCCCAACTTCCTCAAGCATGACTGCGACTTTGTGACCGTTCATCGTCGGCGCGTAATGTAAGTCGATCATTGTCGTAATTCTCCCGATTAATATCCGAGCAACGCTTTGACCTCGAGATATTGCGATAGGCCAATCGCTCCATTCTCGCGCCCGTTCCCGGACATGCGATAACCGCCGAAGGGCGCGCTCATGGTCGGTGCAGCACCATTTATGTATACTCGCCCGGTGCGCATGGCACGAGCAACTCTTCGGGCTCGATCTTCATTGTCCGACCAGACCCAACCGGCCAATCCATAGTCACTATCGTTGGCCATTTGGACTGCCTCCTCCTCCGTATTATAAGGCAGAATAGAGAGAACCGGGCCGAATATCTCTTCCCGGGAGATCTTCATGTCTGGTCTGACATTTCCGAAAATCGTCGGGCGGACAAAATATCCTGCGGACAAGCCTTCCGCACGCCCAAGACCACCGGTCACCAAAGTCGCTCCTTCACTAATGCCTGATTCAATCATCGTCTGGACACGACCAAACTGAGTCTGGCTAATAACCGGACCCATTGTGGTTTCGGCATCGAATGGATCGCCTAGCCGAACAGTAGCGGCCGCCGCAGCAGCAATTTCGAGAGCGTCTCTGTGCTCATCGCGATGCACCAGCATTCGCGTGGGCGCTTGGCAGGACTGGCCGCTGCCGACATAACATCGCGCAACGCCTGCGGTAACGACCTCTTCAAGATTGACGCCTGGAAGCACTATGTTGGCAGATTTGCCGCCCAGTTCCAGATGAACATGCTTAATGTTACTGGAAGCCGACTGACTGACCAATCGTCCGGCTCGAGTCGAGCCGGTAAAGGAAATAAAATCGACATCAGGATGTTCGGTCAGGCGCTGTCCGGCCGTTGTTCCATCACCATTAATGAGATTGAACACGCCTTTTGGAACGCCTGCCGCATCCAACGCTTCGGCAAACACCAGCGTACCTAGGGGCGATAGTTCGGATGGCTTGACCACCATGGTGCAGCCCGCAGCAATCGCGGTTGCTACTTTGCCTGCAAGTATTGCTAGCGGCGCGTTCCAGGGCACAATCAGGCCGCATACGCCGATTGGTTCGCGGACCAGTAACCCTCCATCAATTGGTTCTTCGAATGCAAATGAGTGGAGCGTCTCAACCATGCTGTTGATAATTATCGACATAATCTTGACATGGAATGCTAAAGAGAAGGCGAAAGGAGAACCAATTTCCAAACTCGTCAGTCTTGCCATCCTATCCGTGCGCACTTCCAGTTCGTCAATTATACGGCGCAGCAGTTCTAGGCGACTTTCCACGCTTGTAGCGGAAAATGTCGGAAAGGCCTGACGGGCGGCGACGACCGCTCGGTCAACGTCGGCGGCATCGCCCAAGGCTATCTCGGCGACCGTTTCTCCGGTTGCGGGATTCTCAACCGGAATCTTTCTGGAACCAATGGGCTTTATCCATTTGCCATCTATGTAGAAGCGACTTGTGTTATCGGGAATTATCATAATTTGATGCATATAAAGAAAACGTTTGCGGATGCAATAGCAAGTTTTAGTGAAGAGAAAGTGCTATAACACCTCAAATTTCAGCAAACGTTTCTTGACGGTTCCAGCTCTTGTTTCTATCCTTGCCGAGATAAATTCTAGGAGGATTCCATGAGTGCGAAAAGTCACAAAAAATCAGTCGAAACGCAGACGGGTAACTGCACCGCAGGGCAACCTTCGCGTCTTCATCATAATGCTTATGTGGTGGCCGATCAGGAGAAGACGCGCCACTTCTACGAAGATCTGATTGGGATGCCGCTGACCCAGTTCTGGATCGAACATACCGAGATCATGGGCGAAATGCATGTCTACAGCCATGCATTCTATGGCTTGGCTGATGGCGGTGCCTTGGCATTCTTCTGTTTTGATGGGGAAACACACCGGCAACGTTATCAACCGAAAAAGCAGGAACTGTTCGTGCATATTGCGCTGAAAGTTGACAAACAGACACAGGATGCCATCCGTTCCCGTCTTCAGGCGGCAGGAGTGGACGTGTGGGATGCCGACCATGGATACACCTATTCGATTTATGTTGAAGACCCAGACGGATTGCAGGTCGAGTTTTCAGCCGATCCTCCTAATATTGCCGATATAACAGCGTTCCAGCTTCAAACCGCTCATCATTCGTTGGGCAATTGGATGAAGGGTGATCGTACGCCGAACAATGACGTTCGTGCGCATGCGCACTGAGGCTGGAGGATGGATTTTGGTTCAAGAGGTCGCAACGCCATTATTTGCCCATCGTCATCGGGTCTGGGGTTAGCCTGTGCCGGGGGCTTTGACGCGAGAACGATGTGTGATTATTATCAATCGCCAAACACATCACTGATTTGTACATTTCAATGATCGATATCATAGCTGATTGGGCCAGAATTATGCCCAAGTTGAGCAACTTGCCCAGCAGGCTCCGGATTTACAACCGCTAATGCGGTGATCATCGAGAATTTGTCAAATTCCGCCGTCGTTAATGGGAGATACGCCAAAAGTCTGGTATCAGTCAGTTGATACTCGACTGCCTCGATCAGATTGCTCTCTTTCGCAGGTCATGGCACTAGCCAGGTGATATGATCCCCACCGACACGCCCGGCGGGTTCGGGATGGGTTTTGTCCTCCACGTTGGCTGATCGCAGGTGACGGAGTTCAAGTTGAGATTGAACAACTTGGCGCTATAGAAGGTGAAGTGGTGATGGGAAGCGATAAGATTTTTACTCTGCACAAAGCATCATTGAGTTGCTTCCAAGCGTCATTTCGATTCGACGCACCAAGGGGAAAACATGTCTGACGGCGAACGAAAAAAGCCGGTTACGATCAAGGATGTCGCTGCACATCTTGGCATTGCCTTTTCGACCGTTTCCCGTGCGCTTCATGGCCACCGGCATGTTAGCGCAGACGTCCGTGCCCGCGTTCTAGAAGCCGTCAAAGAGCTCGGTTATGTTCCGAATACCGGTGCACGGATGCTTCACCGCAGCCATGGTACGATGATTGGCTTAGTGATACCGGATTTTCGCAACCAACTTTTCTGGGCAACAGCGCAGGTTTTAGCTGCTCGCTGCACTGCCGCCGGCTACGAACTGATGCTGTGCGTGTCGGGTGACGACCCTGAGGTGGAACTTAATCAGGTTTTGGCATTGCGATCGGCGCGTGCGGTGGGAATTGTTATTGCAGCGTCCGGCCGCAGCCTGGAACGGACTGTTGAGTTATTGCAAGATGGCGCGGTTGTACAAATTGCCGCACGAGACCTGAGTCTACCTTGTCCCACGGTGTCCATTAATGATCAATTGTCACTGGAATCTTCGACGCGACATTTGCTTCAACTTGGTCATCAACGTATCGGATATATTGGCGGTCCGCAGGGTTTGGGAACTGCTGAACAGCGTTTTAGCGGGTATGCCAGCGCTCTACATGCAGCCGGGATCTCAATAGACGAATCGCTTGTGTTTCGCGGGCCGCTCGAGACCGATTTTGCCAGAGTGTCGGCAGCGCGCCTGATCCAGTTGGAGAAACGGCCGACTGCTATTATCATGTCCAACTCACTACAAACCGAGGGAGCCGTTGAAGCGATCCGTGACGCTGCGATTGATGTTCCGGACACACTTTCACTTATGGGTTTTGGAGACCCAAGCTGGTTCCATCTTTGGGGGCCGGGTATTAGCACAATCGATGCACGTGAAGTAGACTTGGCAGACGCTGCAGCGACGATGCTGATGGAGCAAATCGATAACCAGAGCAATAATAAACGCGATGTTTCGCCGCCATTACAACTCGTCTTAAATACGCGCGTTATTCTTAGAGGCACAACTGCGCCACCGATGCAATCCGGTGTCTGATCTCACGCTTCTTGTTGAGGCTCGGCTGAGCAGCGACGTTACGGTGCGCGCTGGACCTTGAACTCGAAGGAGGTTGTAGCATTAACTTGGCCTAGGCGCATGATTGGTATTGGTTTTATGATTAGATATTCAGCGGTCCAGCATAATTAGAACACAATTTCTGAACTTCTTAGGCTAGAGCTCCACGCCAGCTGTGATGCTACGCCCCGCGATCTCGGGTTACTGATTTCATCGGGGCTGATTTTTTTGACCTCTGTTCTGGGAGGTTGACTTATTTTAGATGCCGAACGCAAATCTTAAATCGCCAACTCCTACAGAGTTCTGTTAATTCGGGCGCGGCAAGGTCTTGTGATCTTTGTTCCTGAAGGCGGCCCAAATGATGGCACGCGGCCACCACAAGATAATGATGAGATTCTCGAATTTCTTCGTCGCTGCGGATTTGTTGATCTATAACTTGGCGCATCCACGCTGGTTGTGACCGAAAGCCTTAAGCGGCTTAACGAAGAGCCCCGCCGCGCTTCCTGACATACCAGGCCAAACGACATCGTAGTTTAGAAAACTGCAGGAAAATCTGGACAAGATCTGGCGCCCGGCCCCTAAGAATATCACACGGGTTTTGACCATAGGCGGATGCGTGTGAGGACTGGTCTGGTAGCGAACGTTTGGGTTTGAGAACTTGTACGTCATTGCAAATATGTGCAAAAAAGTTGACTTAAGTCCTTCGTGGGAATCGAACCATTAAAACGTTTTCGGTTTTGGGGCAAGATTGGGGGCAAGAGAAAAACCAAATCTTCTTTTGCGACTTTTTAACAATAAGCTGTTGATCTGATTGGATAACTCTTCTGGCGGTATCGTGTCTTGGCTCTATGGCTGATGGTCATTGGTTTATAGGCTAGAGTCGATTTCTGATTGATTGAATCGATTTGGGATTCCCAAAGGTTGCTGTTTCTGATTCACTGTTGAGGCTGTGATGGAGGTCAGCATGGATGGCGAGACCATATTCGAATGATTTGCGAGAGCGGGTAGCGAGTGCAGTCGCGGCAGGCCGGAGTTGCCGTGAGGTAGCGGCTCTATTTGAGGTGAGCGTTGCGAGCGAGGTGAAATGGTCGCAGCGTCAACGTGCGACGGGCAGCGCTGCGGCAAAACCTATGGGCGGGCATCGCAAGCGCTTGCTGGAGCCGCACCGGGCGTTGATAATCGAGCGACTGAAAGCGGTGCCCGATCTGACGCTCAAGGCGCTGGTCGCTGAGCTGGCCGAACATGGTATTGCAACCTGTCCGGTATCGGTGTGGCGGCTGGTGCGATCTGAGGGGATGAGCTTCAAAAAAAAAGCCTGTTCGCCGAGGAGCAGGCCCGGCCAGCGATCGCGAGAAGACGCGAGCAGTGGAAGAAATATCAGGGACGGCTTGATCCAAAGCGTCTCGTCTTCATCGACGAGAGCCGACTGCACGCCCATGATCCGGGGGATCATGGGACAGGAGGGGGCCAAGACGAACATGACGCCGATCCGGGGCTGGGCTCCGCGCGGGCAGAAGCTGGTTGCCCACGCCCCGTTCGGCAAATGGCGCACGCTCACCTTCCTTGCCGCGCTGCGCCATGACCGGATCGATGCCCCTTGCGTGCTGGACGGTCCGATCAACGGCGTGAGCTTTACCGCCTATGTCGAGCAGTTCCTCATACCGACGCTCTCGCCGGGCGACATCGTCATCATGGACAATCTGGGCAGCCATAAAGGCCAGGCCGTCCGCAAGGCAATCCGCGCTGCCGGCGCAAAATTCCTGTTCCTGCCGCCTTACTCACCCGACCTGAACCCGATCGAGCAGATGTTCGCAAAGCTCAAGCTCCTCCTGCGCAAAGCTGAAGAGCGCACTGTTGATGCAACATGGCAGCGTATCGGATCTCTTCTTGATGCCTTCCCGCCAAACGAATGCGCAAACTACCTCAGAAACTCAGGATATGCTTCAATCTAAATGGAAAAGAGTCTAGTCAGTTTTGGCTCGAACGGCGTAAGATCTTGCTCTGGCAAGAACCATATCTCACGCACCGAATATATCGGAATACTGCCGTTCAATTATCTGCACTTCGGTATCGGATAGTGCCTCAAATTCCTTTGCCCTAGCGCGTCCTGACAAACGCCCGTTATTTTGTTCCAAAAACTTGAAGAGCAGATCAACTAGCCGATCAGGCATATCAACGATAGCTTGAACACCGCCATTGAAGCGAGCATAGTTTTGCAGAAATTCTGCTTCCTTCGGCAAATCGATTTCAATCGTCTGCTCAACGCATTCATATAAAAATTCTGCGTGCGGCGTGGCATCGAAATAGCGATAAAGATCAGCCGTATCGTTTGTAACTTCTACATTATTTTTGTCGGTCGCATGCCATGCTATCAACGGCAATGCCTTTGCAGAATGGGTTTCCAAAACGCTCCGATACGTGTCGATTTGTTCCAATATCGCAGCCGATACCGGAAATACGATACCTGGCGGATTGAAGCCGCGTTGTGCCAGCGCGTGATGGATAAGATATCGATGCAAACGTCCATTCCCATCCTCAAACGGGTGAATATAAACAAACCCGAACGCCAGCATGGCCGAGGCAACAACAGCGTCCAATTCTTGGGAATGCTCATTGCCAAAGGAAATGAGGCCATCCATCAACATTGATATATCTTCATGTTTTGCGCTAATGTGGTCAGGCAACGGCGCACTGGAGGTGCGGTCATGTTCACCTACAAAACCACCTTCAATACGATAGCCAAGCCTCACAAAACGGTCATCACCAATTACGATATTTTGCAACCGTGCGAATTCATCATGACTTAGTTTTTGTTTTCCGGCCTGCCCAATCGCTTGGCCCCACCGTTGGATATTATTTTGCGGTGCACGCTCGCCCTCAATAGCATAGCTCGATTTGGAATCTTTGAGCAATAAAAAGGCAGCAGTCCTTGCCAGCACATCCTTTGGCACTTGCGCAATGCGGTCCTGTGCCATCGCCGCCAAATTCTTGCTCAGGAATCCATCAAGCTTTTCTGTTCGAAACACCATCGGGCAGAAATCAGGGGTGCCCGGAAGATTGTTCAAAACGCGATAACGCGGTAGTTTTTCCCCTTTGGTGCAAAATTGCAGCTTCGGATCAACCGCCGGAACGTAGTTGGTGACGGCTGGCTCGGTGAGTTCGATCACATCGCCGGTGAGCCACTCATATAGAAACCAGAGCCGCCGTGCATAAGACCCGGTGCGCGTTGTCAGGAGAACCGTTTTGATCGGTTCCTGGCCGACAGTTTTAAAAATGGCTTTCAGGACATGGAGATCAAGCCCCTCATATTTGAGCGCAAACACCAGATGCCCTTCCAACGACTGATCCGGTGCGTGGCGCACGGTCATAATCCGCCAACCTTCGCTACGTGTAAGACGGTGGTGCTCGCTTGTGGCAAACATGGTAGCTGGAAGCGGTACTTGCAGATCAAGCGCATCAATCAAAGCGCTATAGCCGGCAAGTCGCGCTTTTTCAGGAAGGACAGCTTCCCGAAAAATCGTTTTTGGCTCTGAATTGTTTATTTTTTTCTCATAATCCATGAAATTTCATTTCTGTGCACGATTTTCGAATTATCAGAAGCAAATCCCCTGAAAAGTCATCTTATCAAATGAAATATCATTTTTATAGGCATATTTCCCGAAAAATGCTTTTTTCATCAACCGTGGAAATCGAATCATAAAGGTATTTGTGGTATTGTGGCGAGGGTGGGGTCAAAAGAAATACCAAATCGTCTTTTCTGATTGTTGATCAATAACTTATTGATCTGATAGAATAACCTTCTGTCACATAGGCGCTAGCGGGGGGTAGGCCCAGTGCCTTCTGCCGATCGAGAGGGACTGGAACTTGGATATGGAAAGGGCAGGGCCGCCTCATATCGACAGTTGCGACCGCAGCAAGACCGGACGCTATCGAACCTATGTTTGGGGTGATGTAGGCATTTCTCTTATCGGCAGCAATCGTTCCGAAACACTTGCAAACCTATTGGTGTTGTCCTTAATAACCATGTAGCAGGCCCCGATTCCTCCACCGTTGTTGGTCGTCGTGTTAACGTGGCCGGCATTGCGCATACGATATTCGGTTGGGGTGAGACCGACTGATCTCTTGAACCAGTAGCAAAATGCGCTTGGATGGGCGAACCCCACGCGATGCGCAATGATCTTCAGGGGATGGCCGGTCACCGTCAAGAGGCGACAAGCGCTCGTCTGGCGTGCTTCCTCTATGCCTTCGCGCAGCGACTGGCCTGTGGTCCGTCGGTAGGCCTCCCTCAGCCGCGGCAAGCTCATGTCACAATCACTGGCCACCCGGCTAGGCGAAAGTTCAGCGAAATCAGTAGTCTCGATCAACCAGTTGATCGAAGCCAACTGGTCGTTCGTCAACATGGTTCCGGTTTCCGCCTCACCAACCGCGCGCACTCTGAGAAGACGCGCTGTGTCTATGGCCAGCATCCGAACCAGGCAGCGAAGCAATTCGGCTGAATCACTCGTCAGCATCAGGAGTTCTGTAGAAATTCTCTCTAATGTCCGCGCGATATTGGGATGGTCAAACACGGGATGAGGATTGACACGGCTGAAATCAAATTCCAGTTCCGGTGACACAAGACTGCTGAACCAGTCCGTATCCATTTCGAATTTTCGGACCGGAAATTCCGTCTCATCTCCGGTTGCGTCGACCGACAGGACAAAATCGGCAGGCGTGAGTACCAGTGTCCCAAGCCGGCTTTGTGATCCGATCGGGCGCGATAGACGAGCGCGAACTGGCCGTCGCACGCATGCCTGCTGGAAGTTGAGTTGCGAAGATTCCTGACTCAGGATGTCCCCTGCTCGCCAAGCGTGAGTCTCATATTTAAGCGTCAAGCCCTCGAACTTGCGCTGCCACTCGACAGTGAACATCCTCTCTGCTCCTTCATGCGCAACTGGCCAATTTTTTGGCCTCGCGCGCTGACCGAAGATAGCACGAGTGATATCCACGCGGAATGATGTATCCGGCGTGATATAGCCCTCAGATGAAAGCATTATAAACTGATGCTGGTCTGGTCACCGTTGCCAGCCTTGTCACATCGCCCCAACTCTATTGGTTGCCTTCCCGGATGATTTCGCCGCCGCGCCACCCGATCGCAAGGCAGGGCCCATTCGTATTGCTGGATGGCATGGTCGGCATTATGGACGCATCGACGACACGTAGCCCATATACGCCCCGCACATGGAGCCTCGCGTCGACCACGGCATCTGGCGAACTGCCCATCCGGCATGTACCACAACTGTGAAAGGTCGAACTTCCTTGCCGCTTATAGAGATCAATGATTTCGTCGTCGTTCCGTATCTGTAGCAGAGGGTCGCGTTCCCGAGCGACAAGACGCGCGATCGCAGGCTGGCGCATCCAGTCGACTGTGAAACGGTAGGCGGCAACGGTGACTTCCCGATCGTAAGGATCGGAGAGGTAATTGGGCCGGATGCGAGGAGCGACTCCGGGATCGGACGAGATGATACTCACCGTTCCGCGACTGCGCGAACGGCTCGGGAAGCTGAAAACCTGACAGCTCGGCTGGTTCTCCGTCGCAACGCCAGCCTTCTGCATCTGCAGGACATAGGGCGCGAATATGATCTCGGCATCAGGCCTGTCCAGCCCAGGGCGGGAGTGGAAGAACCCGGCAGCGGGATAGGGAGGTGAAGCCATCGGGCCATCGCGCATGACCGCATAGCGCAGGGTATTGGCAAGGAGGCGCGTTCCGCGATATTCGTGGTTTTCCCCAAGACGGTCGATCAGGTCGTAGTTGAGGAATAGAGTTCGGTGTTCAAGCAAATGTTCGCCAACTTCCCGATTGGCGGCGAGTACCTCAATGCCCAACGCGCTCAGCAGATCGGGGTTGCCTATACCCGATCGTTGCAGGATAGACGGACTATTGAGGGCGCCTGCGGCCAGGATGACCTCGCCGTTGGTGCCGAATGATGTGCTTGCGCCATTAAGGGCACCCGCAACGCCGCACGCCCGCAGGCCATCGAATAAAACGTGATCGGCCTCGAATCCGGTTACAATCCGCAGGTTGCTGTACTTCTTGAGTTGGTCGAGAAAGGCATGGGCGGAACTGGAGCGAACGCCGCCACGGATCGTTTGCGGTGCATAGCCTACACCGTGCAACTCCGGATTGTTTAGGTCGTGAACACGCGGCACACCCATCTGGGTGCCCGCTTCAATGAATCCCTCGATCAGCGGATCTCCGCTCTCTGGAATGGAAATCTTCAGCGGTCCATCAACCCCTCGCCCGTCAGCACCGCCCGAAGCATGGTCTTCCATCTCGCGGAAAACCCGCATCATTTCGTCGCCATCCCAGCCGGTTGCTCCCGCCTCGGCCCAATCATCATAGTCGGCTTTCTGTCCGCGAAAATACATCATCCCGTTGACCGCGCTTGAACCGCCCAGAAGCCGCCCTCGCACCCAATGTTCCGGAGTGCCGCTTGCTTCATTGTCAATTTCATATTGCCACGTGCGCCGCTCGCTGCCGAGGATCTTGCCTATACCCTTGGGCATGGACACAAAGGGGTGCCGGTGACTCGGCCCTGCCTCCAGCAACAGGACCTTGCTGCGTCCGTCCTTGGCAAGCTGATAGGCCAGACCGGCACCGGCCGAACCGGCACCGACAATGATATAGTCAGGATTCTGCATTGGTCACGATCTCGCCTATCTGGATCAAAGGTGCAGGTCGCATGCGACCTGGGGCCCGGAGGCAAAGCGGATTGGCATGGTTTCCCAGCCGTTGATCGTGCCAACCGAGCGATATCGTCGCGCTTCGGTATAATCGATCTCGAATTCCGGGATTCGCTCAAAAATCTGAGTCATCATTTCCTCGAACATCATGCGCGCGAAGGACGAACCAATACAACGGTGGATGCCTGATCCGAAGGCAACATGACGATTGGATGTCCGGTGAAAATCGATCTTGTCAGGCTCCGGGAAGACCTCCGGATCGCGATTTGCAGCCGCCCAGGCCAGCAGCACACGATCTCGATGCTCCATCTCGACCCCTTTGAACCGTGTATCCTCCGAGACGTTGCGCGCCAGGCAGTGGATGGGGGTAAAATAGCGAAGAAATTCTTCGCGTGCGAACGGCAGCAGCGACCGATCCTCCATGAGTTCCCGCTTCGCTTCCGGATGGTCATGGAGGTAGGCCAGCGCATGCGCAGTGAGCGCCGTCGTGGTATCGACACCGCCGATAATGATGTTGTTCGACAAGGACAGCACTTCATCGAGCGTGACCTTGCGCCCGTTTGTCTCGTTATGCGCGAAATAGGACAACAGATTATCCTGCTCCGGCTCTTGCTGATAGCGCACGAATTCCTGTGCGCAACGCTGGAAAATCCACTCGACGCCAGCGATGACCTGCGGATATTCAGGAGCCTCTTTCGGTGTGAAGACCATGGTGTGGAGGGGATCTGCGAACTGTCTCCATTCCTTGAGTGGCAGGCCCATCAATTCCATGGTGACCATCGCCGGCACTGGTCCGGTAAAATCGTTGACGAGATCCATTTCGCCGCTCTCGATCACGCGGTTGAGCAGCGCGGTTGCAAACTGGCGCGCGTTGGCCCGGAAAGTCTCAACCGCCTTGGGCGCGAACTTGCGATTGATGAGGCCGCGCAGCGAATCCCATTCGGGTCGGTCTGCTTCCACCGGCAATCCGCGGGGGATCGGGGTGAACGGAATGGTTATCCCGCCCGTCCCCGTGCCGGTCGCCGCGTCAAATGTCTTTTCGCTGGAAAACAGCTTGGCGTCGCGCGCCACGCCGACCACAGCCTCGTAGCTGGTTGCGACCCAGTATCCGCCATGGTGGCCGGTCCAGGCGACCGGACAGCTTTCGCGCATTTGCGCGAACTCTTCTGGCCAGGCTTGCGCGTGAGCGGCCGACTCGTGGTCAAAATCTATTGGACATGCTTTAGTTCCTGCCGGGCCTTCCATGTGCCTCTCCATATTATCTGCTCAATTATTCGGTGATCGATATCGCCTGCTCCGGACAGGCTTGCATCGCCTGGCGTACCGCATCCTCGTGATCTGCCTGAACCAACTGCTGCGGCACCTGCGCGCGCCCATCGTCATCGCTGAGAGTGAATATCTCGGGTGCATAGAGCACGCACATGCCCTGTCCGACGCATTTGTTCGGATCGACGGAGACTTTCATCACGCTGCGCTCGCGGCGAAGGCGTCCAGCGATTCATGGTCGTCAATCGCCGTCAGCAATCGGTTCAGGAATACGCGTGTTGTGCGCAGCGGCTGCATGTCGGGCATCCCTTCCGCCGGGTGCAGGGTGATGGTCCAGAATGCCAAGGCCGTCATCAACTGCTGGCGCAAGCTCAGCCAGACCTGATCGGCCGGTTCGCGCGGAACGCCGCGCTCTTCCATAAGGTCGAGGTAGAGCTTCACCAAATCCTGCTCCCATGCCCTCCTGTTCTCAACGGTGAGTGCGGTCGTGATCGTATAGATCAGATCTCGTGACCAGTGCCCCACCGAGGTGATCTGCCAGTCGCTCAGGCCCATCGCCCCGGAGTCAGAATGGTACCAGTTCTTGAGATGAACATCGCCGTGGATCAGGGTTTGGGGCAACCGGTTGTGACGCTCGACCGACTCCATTGTTACACCCCATATTTCATGACGGCGTGCAAGCAGCCGTGGGGCCATGTTATCTTCGCTCTCACCGAAGGCGGCGTCGCAACAGTCGGCGAAATCTGGCGAAGCCGCCATCATGCGTGCCCACCATTTGGGCCAGGTTAGAAATGGCAGACTTTTGCTTCCCAGTTCTTCGGATTCGTAAAACCGCGAGTGCAGGTTGGCGAGCGTGAGAATCTGCTCTTCCGCCATTGCCCGCGTCACCTCGGTACGGTCATCACAGAAGCTGACATTGTTTTCCAGATCGCCCAGCATGATCAACGAGGCGTAATTGCTCGTATCGAATTTCGCGTAAATCCCTTGCGGTGCCTCACAATCGAGCCGGTCGCGCACCAGATTATAAAAATCAGCCTCGATCTGTGCAGCACGCGACAGGCCTGTCACCAGCCGGTTGTTCAGTGTCTCCGCAGCCTTGCAAAACACCGTTGCCGGCAGCCCTGCCGACACTCCTGCATCATTATACTCCAGAAAAATGCGACGCCGGTTGGATGAACCATCATCCCGTACATCGAACCGATGCCCGATAACTTGCGCTTCGGGTGCTTGAGAGCAAATTACATCGGTCAGCCATCTGTCTGTGATGGCCGGGTAACTGCCCGGGACCTCTTCAGCCGAGTGGACTGGACGTTCCAACTCCTCGCTCTGAAAAATTTTTGCAATCCGTGCGACTTCTTCTTCCATCTAAAATCTCCAGCAATTAATATATCTTCTCAACTCTTCGTGGCGAGATGAGACGGTGGCGCATTGAGGACAATCGACTTGGCCTCGAGGAATGGCAACAAACCCTCGACGCCCCCCTCTCGTCCAATCCCCGATTGTTTGAAGCCACCGAACGCCATGCTGAAAAATTCTAAACTCGCGCCATTCTGGCCGATGGTCCCCGTGCGTACCTGCCGGGCTACCCGGTAAGCCCTGTCAGGATCGTTAGTGAACACACTTCCCGAAAGACCGAAATCAGAATCGTTGGCGATGGCAATCGTCTGTTCCTCGTCATCGGCCGAAATAACGCTGAGCACAGGCCCGAAGATTTCTTCCTGCGCTATCGTTGACCGATTATCGACACTGGCGAAAAGGGTCGGTTCTACGAAATAGCCCCGCTCCTGGCTCGCCGGTCGACCGCCGCCGGTGATCAGCTCGGCCCCCTGCGCCGTTCCGGCCTTTATATAATCCTCGACCCGGTCACGCTGCCGCTCCATTGCCAGCGGTCCCATTTGCGTACCTTGCTGCAGGGGATCGCCAATCGCGATCAACTTGAAGCGATCGGCGAGTGCATCCACCAGCGCATCATGGCGCGAACGGCTGACGACGACACGCGTTAGCGCGGCGCAAACCTGACCCGTCATCAGCGACGTGTTTGCCGTCATCACATCGGCAACCTGATCAAGATCGGCATCATCGAGCACCAGCGCGGCGGACTTGCCGCCCAGTTCCAGCGTGCAACGGGCAATGCGTTCGCCGCAGATGGAGGCAATACGTTTTCCCGCCAGACTGGACCCGGTAAAGGTGACCTTGTCCACGTCCGGATTGCGCACCAGCAACTCCGAGACGGCGCGGTCGGCCGTCAACATGTTGAACACGCCGGCTGGCAGGCCCGCCGCTTCGGCAGCGGCTGCCACGGCATAGGCAGCGCTCGGCGCTTCGGGTGAGGCCTTGAGAATGACGGTACAGCCTGCAAGCAAGGCCGGCGCAAGCTTGTATGCAATCAGCAGCGGCGGCGCGTTCCAAGGAATAATGGCTGCGACCACGCCAACCGGCTCGCGGACGAGAAGCCCAAAATTTCCGGTCTGGAGTGCATGCACTTCCTCAAATGCAAAACTGTCGGCCAGATCGGCATAATAATCATAGACCGTAGCAGACCATCCAGCGACACCCTCCGCAGCTCGCAGGATGATACCCATCTCGCTCGACCAGGAGCGCGCGATTGCGGGCGTTTGTTCTTGCAATATATTTGCGATTCTTCGAAGAAATTCCGCTCGCTGACGATGGGTAAGCCCGGGCCATGGGCCGTCATCAAAGGCTGACCGCGCCGCTGTAACAGCGCGCACGACATCACCCTCCTGCGCTTCCGCAACTTCGGCGAACAGCTCCTCCGTCGCTGGATTGATCACGCTGATTGTGGCAGTGCTGGTGGGTTCCATCCAGCAGCCGTTGATGAAGAATTTGTCCGCGCAGTCGATTGCCATTTGAAGCCTCTCTCATTCACTTTCATCGCCGTCGTGGCCAACCACTTCGGGCGCGTTATGCACATCGCCTTGCAGCCGATCGTCACTGAACCGATCGCTGGGCGTGCCAGCCCGTAGCTTCGATATTCAATCTGGCCCCTTGTATCTGTCGTACAGACCGGCACCTGTTTCAAAGCGACCAGAAGCTGCCAATCTATGAGTAGACGCTCGCAAGCTGTTGCACAGACATTTTGGATATCGAGAACCGACGATTCTGTTACGAACTTGGGGCACCCCCCTTCCCCCCGGCATCAAATTTTGCTGTTGTCCATGCTTCTCAATGAGGTGAGCCGTGGCCCCTGCATCTGTTACCGAGAGTAGCAGGATGCCCTTCTCCGCAATTTTGAAAAACAAAAAATGTCATTTGAGAATTACATGAGGGAGGACGATTATGAAAAATTTGAAGAAAATCGCTATTCTGCTTAGCAGCTCTGCGGTCGTGTCAGGAGTGCACCCTGTTTTTGCCCAAACCGCTTCAGCAGGCCAGTCCGAAGCAGCCGCAGCGGAAAATGCCACCGATGATAACATGATCGTCGTCACCGCCCGCAGACGCAACGAAAGCTTGATCAACGTTCCCGTCGTCATCAGCGCGGTTGATGGCGAGACGCTCGAAAATCGAGGTGTGGTCAATCTGGATGGCTTGTCGCGGATCGTGCCGCAACTCCTGATCGGTCCGCAAGGTGGTGCCGTGCAAGGCGGAAATATCTCGATACGCGGGATCGCTGGGCCGGACTCCAATCCCTTCGGGGATCAGGCAGTCTCCTTTACCATCGACGGTGTCCAGGTTGCCAAATCGTCGATCAGGCGCATGACCGACTTTGACGTCGCGCAGGTCGAGGTTCTCAAAGGCCCCCAGGCCCTGTTTTTCGGCAAGAACAGCATGGCCGGCATCGTTACGATCCGAACCAATGACCCCGGCGATCATCTCGAGGCAGGCGTGAAGATCGGCTATGAACTCAACGCCCGCGAGATGCGGACCGAAGGCTATGTCTCGGTTCCGATCACCGACAGCCTGGGCTTCAGGCTGGCAGGCCAATATTCTGATATGCAGGGCTACCTGATCGACCAAACGCCGCGAGACTCGATCTATTTCAATGACACGCGCAATCCAGCGGCCACCAATTACGGTGTTCGCGCGACGCTGAAGTTCGATCCGGCATCCAATTTCGATGCCCGGTTCAAGTTCAACTACGGCAGGGTCGACAGCAACGGTCCGCAAGCCGCAGGCGCGTTCGTAGCCTGCCCGCTGGGCGAGCGCCAGTTCTCATTTCTGGGACCTGTTATCGGAGACAATGCCCAGTGCGGCGCCGGCAAATATAATGTTAATGCCGGCTACGGCCCTGTGCTTGCGACGATTCCGGCCACCACCGACCTCTTCCGCAGCGATGGCAAAAATTTTCAGGTCCAGGATCAGTATTTGTCCAGCCTGGTCATGAACTTTCGACCTTCTGATGATATCAATATTACGTCGGCAACCGGATTTTATAAAGTCGTTCTTGACCAGTGCCAGAACTATGAGAGCAGCTATGCTGTCATTCTGCCAAGCTGCAACACACTGAATAATCGTGAGTTTTCACAAGAACTCAATTTTATAACCGAATTTGACAGCGCTTTGAACGTGTCAGGCGGCCTCTATTACGGCAACGTCAAGGCGAAGACCGCTTCCTACACCTATTTGTTCGGCGGGCTATTTCCGCTGTTCGATGCTGTTATCCCGGGCCTGGGCGGACCTAATACACCAGTGCAGATCAACAATTACAGTTTTGCGATGAAGGGCCAATCCTACTCGGCTTTCATACAGGGCACCTTCAAGATCACCCCGCAGATCGAGCTGTCAGGTGGCGTACGCTACTCTTATGAAAAGAAACGCCTGACCGATGTGCGCGACGGCGGCGGCCTGTTCGCCGGATTTGCTGGCGGCCCGAACACCACATTTCTCGACGAATCGACGATACTGTCCACCACTACAAATGCCTTCGGAGCCTCGCTGCTCAAGGATCGCGACAACTGGAAAAACTGGTCGCCGGAAGCGACCCTCTCCTTCAGACCGAATGACGATCTGACGCTGTTCGCCTCATACAAGCAGGGCTTCCTGTCGGGCAGCTTCAATTCCAGCTCGGTGAATCTGTTCGCGCCGAATGTCGACCTCAGCTATGATCCGCAGACAATCAAGGGTTTCGAGGCGGGCGTAAAGGCGCGCATCGGCGGCGATCTGCTGGTCAACGCAGCGGCATATACCTACAAGATCAACGATCTGCAGGTGGTGAACTACACCAATGCCACAAGCTCGATCCGCAACGCGGCATCGGCGAAGGTCGAGGGGTTCGAAGCCGACTTTACTTGGCGGGCACCGCTCGACGGTTTGTCCATCAACGGCGCGATGGCGTACAATAATTCGCGCTACGAGGATTTCGCCACGGCACCCTGCTATAATGGGCAGTCCATCGCACTCGGCTGCAATCTCAACTTCAGCCCCGCGCAGAACGACGGTGCTGGCGGTTTCGAAGCGCAGCAACTTGCCGGACAAGTCATTCCCCGCTCGCCTAAGTGGAACATTCAGGGCGGATTCAACTATGACACACCGGTTGGCGACATGCTCAAACTCGGACTGACCGGCGGCTTCACTCACTCGAGCAGCTATCTTACGGACGCCTCGAACGATCCGGCCAGTCGGCAGAAAGCCTACACATTATTCGATACGGCGGTGCGATTTGGAGCCGACGACGATAAATGGCAGCTGTCCGTCGTCGGTCGCAACCTGACGAACAAGTTCATCTTCGTCGCCTCTCCTAACGTGCCCTTCACGCCCTTGGGCAACGCTGGGACCGGTACGGCGAACGGAACACTTGGTGACCGGTTCGCCTATCTCGGGAGGGGGCGCGAGATTCTTCTGCAAATAGCCTTTAAGTTCGGGGGATAAAGTCGATTCGGGCGCCTTCTGGGCGGAGTTTTTCTCTCCCCCAGGGAGGATTTCATGTCCAGAAGCGCAATCCGAACATCCAGAACGCCGCTTATTCCTTGGGCGATCGCGTGATCTCCCTCGGGGCCTGAGCGCAGTTGCGAAAATAGTGCTATCAAGATTTCGCTCGCAGGTCGTTCGTTACAATTGCGGGCCTGGCCAGCCTCAATTCGCCGCGCTCGTTCTGGAGCAGTTTCCCCGGATCGGGTACCTGCGGATCGCGCCGAAATACGCCGAGAAGGGACATGGCGGCACTTTAGCTGCCATCCTGCCGGGTCGCGACCACGCACATCGTCATATTGACCTGCGAGGGCTTCGAGGCAAAAGCGCGTATCGCAGCGATTTCCATGGCGAAGGTCGCTTCATCGCCGACATAGGTCGGAGCGTACCAGCGAATTTCATCGAGATCGTCAAGCTTGGCGCATCCATGCTGATTGTGGCCGAAAACCCTAGGAGCTTCATCAATTAAAAGCGGCGGTGCGCTTCCTGACATATCAGTTCAATGAGGGCATCGTAGTTTAGAAAACTGCAGGTAAATCTGGACAAGATTGGGCGCTTCGCGCATAATAATATCACGCTATTTTTGATTACAGGCGGAAGCGTGTGAGGACAGGTCTGGTAGCGAACGTTTGGGTTTGAGAGCTTGTAAGTCAGTTCAAGTACGTGCAAAAAGAGGTCTCTTAAGACCTCCATGGGAATGGAACCTTCAAAGCGTTCTTGGCGTTGGGGCAAGGTTGGGGGCAAAAGAAAAACCAAATCGTCTTTTGCAATTTTTGATCAATAAGTTGTTGATCTAATTGGATAACTCTTCTGGCACCATTGACGCATTTCACGCCAGCTTATTGAAGCCGGCTTGCCCGCAAACACCCCGGTGCTCTTGATAGAGAATGCCAGCCTGCCCGAAGAACGCCGGTTCAGCACGCCCCTGTTAGGGCTTTCGACAAAATCTGCCTTGGAAGATGGCCCTGCCATGATGCCGATTGGCGAAGCAGTTCGCCATCACCGGGTGGCGGGCTATCCAGGTTTCTCGTATACGATTGCGCGACCGATATTAGCGGCGTTCTGCCCTGGATCTTGATCCCGATCGGCGTCGCTCGCGAATCATCTGGTGGCCGGCGTGGAGCGGGAGCGATGACTGGGCGTGCAGGAGATATCGGTTAGCGGAACTTCCGCGGATCGATACCTTTCGGGAGCGACGCGCCTTGATGGTCATCATTTTGAGATCGGCCAATCATAGCCGAAAGAGCGCCGTCCCATGATCCTTGTTGAAATTGGTCAACGGGATGATGTGATGTTGAACAAATTCCAGTTGGCTCCCGGCCTATAAGGTGGGGTTATATGTTTCATACTGCATATGATATCACCGCTGGAGATCAATCGCCTACCAAGGGTCGAACTCTAACAACGGTCGGCGCTATGATACAAACTCCATATTTACTATATCTCGGATCCACATCAGATCCTTTGTCGATCAAGACTTCCCGCGGGATCGCGATGTTTCGCCCTGATGATTGCGTAGGCGAATTCGTTCATGAGGGCAGTAGTCTGACCCTTGGTTTACCGCAAATGGGCTTCGCACAAGCGGTGCAAGCCGGGGCCAAGACGCTCATCCTGGGGGTCGCAAGTGCCGGCGGCCGGCTCACGGACGAACTTATAGCAGATGCAGAAGCCGCGCTGAACGCTGGGCTGGACATTGCGTCTGGACTGCACAACCGATTGCGCGATATACCCAAACTCGCTGAACTGGCCGCGCAGAAGGGGCGCACATTGATTGATGTGCGCGATCCCGCCGCGAATTTGAAGGTTGGAAACGGATTGCCGCGCCAGGGACTTCGTCTGCTCACCGTCGGCACCGATTGCTCGGTGGGGAAGATGGTGGCGACGCTTTGTATCGAACAAGCGATGCAGGCTCGCGGTTACCGTGCT